>QMCE01001083.1_pt1 | contig 14718 bp, 14 predicted proteins | sample 1821851 | NCBI WGS metagenome assembly QMCE01 (sample SAMN09453174, study PRJNA476694) | Termite gut metagenome, whole genome shotgun sequencing project. | isolation source: worker | host: Odontotermes sp. | place: South Africa:Pretoria | collected 2016-01-28 | reverse complement strand
GCCAGAAAGGGCGTCAGAAACATATAGTTCGAGACGTTGCCCGTACTGGGCGCGAGAGACAAGGCTTTGGCCCAGGCCAGATAGGCGACGGCGCTGGGGCAGGCCCCCAGGAAGACGGCCAAGCCGATTTGATTGAGGCTGGCCCCGGATATCTGCTCAAGCGCTTCCGGTAAAAACGGAGCCAGCAGAAGAGTTCCGGCAAAAAAACTGTAGGCGGTGACGGTGAGCGCTTCAAATTCTCTGGTCAGCGAACGCTGGATGATATTGTAGAGGCTGATCAGGAGCGCCGCGCCCAGCATCCAGGCTATCCCCTCGGAAACGTAAAAATCGCCGTCCCAAAGGGTCATGACTAAAATGCCGCCAAAAGCCAGGCCGATGGCCAGCCAGCGGAGAAGCCCGAGCCTTTCTCCGAAGCGAATCCTGGCCAACAGGGCCGTCAGAATGGGCGATATGGAAATGATGACGCAGCTTGTGGTGGGATTCAAGCTCAGGGAACCCTGATTGAAAACGAGTATGTACAGTCCGAAGCCAGAGGCCCCGGAGAGGAAAAAGCGGGGTAGAGACGAAAGGCCGGGAAAGGCGGCCCGCCTTGCGGCCAGCGCAGCTCCCAGGCACAGGGAGGCGATGAGGCAGCGCAAGAGGGCCAGGGCGGAGACGGAATAGCTCTCCAGGGCGACTTTGGTGAACACGTAGGCCGACGACCAGAAGAGGACGGTCAAAAAGGCATAGAACTGGCTCAGCAAAAGATTTCGCCGCATGAGCATGACTGCCTGACCTTTTATTTCACCTTAATAGGGCCTGCCCCGCGTCCAGGGCCACGGCGAAAACCGGGGCCGGAATCACGCCTAAAATCACCACGACCAGGGTCAAAAGCAAGGCGCCGGCCTGGCTCCAGAGCCCCGTATCCGGGGCCGCGCCGGAGAAGGGCTCGTCCGCGCCTTCGGTGTAGGCGTGGCGCACCAGGGACAGGTAGTAGTAGATGGCTATGGCGCTGTTGACGCACAGGAGAATCACCAGCCAGTTGTAGCCATAGCCCCAGGCCCCGGTCACCAGCCAGAGCTTGCCGATGAAGCCGATGGTGGGCGGGAGCCCCACCAGGGACATGGCCGCGAAGGCCAGGCTCAAGGCCAGCCAGGGGGAGCGTTTGGACAGGCCGTTCAAATCGCGGTAGCTGAGGTTGCGGCCGTCCGGGGCCGTGCGGCTGATTACCCAGAAACACAGTAAATTCATGGCCAGATAGGCCAGGGCGTAGAAGCTGGCCGCCGCCAGTCCCTCCGGCGTGCCGGGCACGAGGCCCACCAGGATGTAGCCCGCGTGGGCCACGGAGGAAAAGCCCAGCATGCGCTTCAGGTCCTTTTGGGCCAGGGCGCAGAGGTTTCCGAAGGTCATGGAGAGAGCGGCCAGAACGGCGATCATGTTGGCCAGGTCGCCGCCGGGCGCGATCATGACCCCCAAACGCACCAAGACCACGACAGCCCCCAGCTTGGGCAGGGTGGCCACATAGGCCGCCGTTTCGTTCGAGGCGCCCTGGTACACGTCCGGGCACCAGAAGTGGAAGGGAAAGAGGGCCAGTTTATAGAACATGCCGGCCAGAAAAAGCGACAGGCCCACGGTGGCCAGGGGGTTGGCGGCGAAGGACCAGTCCTTTTGGGCCAGTTCCGCGATATAGGTGGTGTGCTGGGAGGCTATGACCCAGGAAAGGCCGTAGAGGGCCAGGGCCGTGGCCGCCGCGCCGAAGAGGATGTACTTGACGCCCGCCTCCGCCGCGCCGCGCGATTGGGCTCGCAGGGGGATGACGACGTAAAGGCTGTAGGAGGCCAGTTCCATAGCCAGGTAGACGGTCACCAGTTCGGCGGCGGAAGCCATGAGCATCAGGCCCCAGGCGGAAAAGCTGAGGAAAAGGAAGTAATCCAGTTTGTGGCCCTCTTCCAGGGCGCTCTGCTTCCGGGCGTTGATCACGGCCACGCAGAACCCGGCGGCGATGAGGAGCTTGAAGAACTGCGACAGGGCGTCCACCTGGTAGCTCCCCCAGAACATGGCGCCCCTGGCGCCCAGGTTCATCACGCTTATGCCCGCGACGACAAGGGTCAGAAGGGGCAGGAGCTTCAATATTTCGCCTGCGGCCCTGGGGTTTTTATGAAAGCCCAAGACGACGGCGGCGAAGAGGAACAGGACCAGGACGAAGAGCGCTGTCTCCGGCAGAAAGGCGTATATGTTGAAATTCAGTCCCGGCGTCATAATAAGGGCTCCTGTGCGGCGGATGATTCAAGGGCCGCGCTCATAGAGTTGCTCCCGCTCCGCTCCGTAAACGATTCCGCCACCCGCTGGATGGAAGGGTCGATGGTGGAAAGGAGGCCGCTGGGGGCCAGGCCCAGGTAGAAGACCAAAAGGGCGGGCAGGATCAGGTAGGACCATTCGCGCAGGTTGAGATCGGGCCAGAATTTGCCTCTGGCCGAGCTGGGTTTGCCCCAGGCCAGCTTCAGGAGGACTTTCAGCATGTAGGCGGCGGCCAGCATGGCGCCGGGGGCGCAGATGAGGCCGTACAGGGGGATGTTTGCGCCGCCGATGTTCACGGTTTCATCGAAGGCGGCGGCAATGACCAGAAATTCGCCCACGAAGCCGTTGGTGCCCGGAAAGCCGAAGGCGGCCAGGGAGAAGAGGCCCCAGAAGAACATGAAGGCGGGGAGGTATTTGCCCAGCCCCATGTTGGCCTTGATTTCGCGGCTGTGGCTGCGCTCGTAGATCGTGCCGATGAGCATGAACATGGCCCCGGTGATGATGCCGTGGTTGAGCATCTGCACGATGGCCCCCTCCATGCCCCGCACGCTGAAAAGGAAGGTGCCCAGGGTCACGAAGCCCATGTGGGCCACGGAGGAATAGGCCACCAGCTTTTTGACGTCGCTCTGCCCCAGGGCGATGGCCCCGCCGTAGACGATGGCGGCCAGGGACAGGGCGATCATCATGGGCGCGAAATACAGGCTCGCTTCCGGCGTTATCGGGAGGCTGAAGCGTAAAAAGCCGTAAGTCCCCATTTTCAACAGCACGGCGGCCAGAATCACGCTGCCCGCCGAAGGGGCCTGGACGTGGGCGGCCGGGAGCCAGGTGTGGAAGGGGAACATGGGCACTTTGATGGCGAAGGCTATGCCCATGCCCAGGAAAACCCAGAACTGGAAGTCGAAATCGAAATTCATGGCCGAAAGTTCGGGTATGGAGAAGGTGCCGCCCTCGATGCGCAGGGCGGCTATGGCCGCGAGCAAGAGCGTGCTGCCCGCCAGGGTGTAGATGAAGAACTTGATGGAGGCGTAGCGCCGGTCGTCCCCGCCCCAGATGGCGATCAGAAGATACATGGGGATGAGCAGGGCTTCCCAGAAAACGTAGAAGAGAACCAAATCCAGCGCGCTGAAAACGCCCACGCAGGCCGTGGTCATCAGAAGAAGGCAGATGTTGAATTCCTTCACGCGGATTTTGATGTAGGTCCAGGAACACAGAACGCAGAGCGGCAGGGTGAAGATGGAAAGCCAGATCATCATGATGCTGATGCCGTCCACGGCCAGATGGTAGTTGAGGCCCCACTGGGTCACCCAGGCGTGGAGTTCGACGAACTGGTAGTCCGCGATTTTCTGGAAGGCCAGAAGGGGCCAGGCCAGGAGAACTTCCACTATCGAAGCGGCCAGGGTTGCTCGACGCACGTTTTCCTCGGACTTCGCGCACACGGCTATAAGAAGAGCCGCGACTACCGGCCAGAAAGTCAGGACGGTCAACACCGGGTATGATGAGCTTTCAGGAGGCATCATTACGTTCCTTATTTAGTAATACCAGACCAGGGCCAACACAATGACGATGGAGGTCACGGCCAGGCCGATATATTGCTGAAGCCGGCCGCTCTGGCTCAAGGCCCCGAGTTTCCCCAGGCCGCGCACCCCGTAGGCGGAGTTGTCAATGAGGCCGTCGATTACGTCTTTATCGAAAGAACGAGTGGCGCGGCCGCACTTTTTGAGGCCGCGAAGCCCCAGGCGGTCGTAGGCGTTGCTCCACAGGCCGTCGAAAAAGGCGATGGGCGCGCAGACCAGAAGCAGGAGGCCGCGCCCCACGAGGCGGTAGAACCAGTCCAGATCAAGGTTCAGGTACTTGTGCGGGGTGATGACGCTCTTCATGCAGTAGAAGGCCATGCCCGCAAAGCCCAGGAGCATGGAAGACTGGAGCACGCTCCAGGCCGTCCAGGGATGAAATTCGCTGCGATAGCCTTCGGTCATGGGATTGGGCAGATAGCGGTACAACAGATCGGGACAGAGCCCCTGGGCGACGCAGAGAACGGCCAATATGATCATGCCCGCGTACATGTTCATGGGAATGGGTTTGAGTTCGCGCTTCATGTCCGTCGGCTTCCCGCCCCAGAAGGCGAAGTAGGGGAGCTTCAGGCCCACGGAAATGAAGGTGCCCACGGCCGCGATTTCGAGGCCCAGGGCCACCCAGGTGCGGTGGGCTTCCGCCGCTCCGGCGATGGTCATGGTTTTGGAAATGAAGCCGTTGAAAACGGGCATGCCGGAAATGGAAAGCGCGGCCACCATGTAGAGCAGCATCACGGCGGGCATACGCGCGGCCAGGCCCCCCAGTTCGTCCAGTTTGGCCGTGCCCACGCTGTATAAAACGACGCCGGTGGACATGAACAAAAGTCCCTTGTAGAGGATGTGGGCGTAGGCGTGGGCCGCCGCGCCGTTGATGGTCATGGCCGTGCCCACCCCTATGCCGGCCACCATGTAGCCCACCTGGGACACGATGTGGTAGGAGAGGATGCGCCTGGCGTTGTTTTCCATTGAGGCGTAGAGCACGCCGTAAACGGCCATGACGGTTCCGGCCGCGGCCAGGACGTCCCAGCCGGGGAAGCCGCGCATGAGCACGTACACCGCCGTTTTGGTGGTGAAGGCGCACATGAAGACCGAGCCGGTCACCGTGCCGCGCGGGTAGGCGTCGGGCAGCCAGGCGTGGAGCGGAACCACGGCCGCGTTGACGCAGAAGCCTATGAGGATCAAATAGTCGTAGAAACGCGCGCCCGTTGGGGAAACGGCGTCGAAATCGAAGGAGCCCGTGTAGCGGCAGCGGGCCACGAGCCCGCCCAGAAGGAAGAGGCCCCCTAAAACGTGATAGAGAAAATAGCGGAAAGCGGCCAGGACGGATTCGCGGCTCCTGTTCAGCATCACCAGGAAGGTGGAGCCCAAAGCCATGAGTTCCCAGAATAGGAAGAGGGAGAGGTAGTCCCCGGCCAAAACGGCCCCCATGCCGCCGGCCACGTAGAGGAGGGCGGCTATATGCTGAGCTCGATCATCCACATGCAGGGCGAAAATGATTCCGGCCAGGCTCATGATGGAGAAAACCTGGATGAAGATGCCGCTCATGGCGTCCAGACGGCCCAGGCGCAGGGTCTGGCCCAGCCATTCCAGGTTGCAGTATTCGCCGGGCACATTGGTGAAGGCCGCGTAAATGGCGATGATCGGCGGAACCAGGAGCGCGATTTTCCCCAAAGCCCTGGGGAGCGCGGGCATCAGGACAGCCGCGACTATGAAGGCGACGGAGGGATGTATGAAAATATCAGATGTCCCCATAATAGTCCTCCGGCCGCTTGATGAGGGGCTGCACAATTTTTTTCACGAAAAAGATCATGAGAACGCCGACCACAAAGCCGAAGGCGGGCCAGAAGCCGGGGACCTCGTCCACCCCGAAATGGGGATGGCGGTTTGGGATCAGGATATTTAAAATTATGAGAAGGCCCATGACGGCGAACATGACCTTGCGCCACATTTTCACTTTTTCCGGGGAACTGTTGGCTGCCAGGCACAGGCCCAGGGGGCTCAATCGGGCTTCTTCCGGGGGCGCGGCCTGCGCCGTATTTGGGGTGTGCTCGGACATGCTCTACCTCATGAAAGCCAGAATGAAATTCTGGAAAATTTGGGGGTACAGGCCCAGAAGAAGCGAGACCAGGCTGGTGAAAACCAGGGGCGCGACCATTGAAATCGGGGCTTCCCTGTACTGTTCGATGTTCGCGCCCGGCTCGGGTTTCAGGAAAAAGGCCCGGTAGAAAATGGGCACGAAATAACCGGCGTTCAAAATGGTGGAGCACAACAGCGCGGCTAAGATGACGAGTTCCCCCGTTCCCATCGCGCCGTTCAACAGATACCATTTGGAGGCGAAGCCCGCCGCCGGCGGCATGCCGATCATGGTGAGGGAGGCCAGGCCGAAGGCCCCGAAAGTCCAGGGCATGCGGCGGCCCAGTCCGTTCATTTTGCTGATGGCCTTGAGGTGGGTGGCCACGTAAATGGCGCCCGCCCCGAAGAAGAGGGTGATTTTCCCGAAGGCGTGGTTCCCGATGTGCATGAGGCCGCCCTGTACGGCGGCTCCGTTGGGTTCGCCTGAATAGGAGAGGCCGATCATGGCCACGCCGATGATGACGTAGGAAAGCTGGCTCACCGTGGAATAGGCCAGCCGGGCCTTGATGTCGTCCTTGGTCAGGGCTATGAGAGAGGCGACGACGATGGTGAAGGCGGCCAGATAGGCGGTGGGCAGCGAAAGCCCGAAATCATGCATGGCCGAGGAGCCGAAGCCGGAGAGGATGACCCGGCTCACGGAAAATACGCCCGCCTTCACCACGGCCACGGCGTGCAAAAGGGCCGAAACCGGGGTGGGGGCCACCATCGCCGAGGGCAGCCAGTTGTGGAAGGGCATGAGGGCGGCCTTGGCCAGCCCCGCGATGAAGAGCACGTAGGTCAACTGGATGAGCCAGGGATGCCGGGCGGCCAGCGCGGTCTTATAGGCGCCGTCGGCCTCTCTGTAAATGCCGTGAACCATGTCGGTCAGATTGAAATCCAGGTTCCCAACCAGCGCGTAGGTGAGGGCCATAGCGGGCAGAAGGAAGAGCTTGGAGGTGCCCATCAAATAGACCATGTATTTTTTGGCCCCGGTGAAGGCTTCCTCATCCTCGTGGTGGGCCACCAGGGGATAGGTGAAAATCGAGATGACCTCATAGAAGAAATAGAGGGTGAAGACGTTGGCGCTCATGGCCACGCCCACGGCCCCGAAGATGGCCACGGCGAAGCAGAAGTAATAGCGCGTCTGGGCGTGTTCCTTGAGGCTCCGCATGTAGCCGATGTTGTAGCTGGTGGCGAAGGCCCACAGAAAGGGCGCGATGAGGGCGAAGATTATGCCCAGCCCGTCCAGGCAGAGGCTTAAGGTTATGCCGGGCAGGATGGCGAAAACGTCTATTTTGTGAACCTCGCCCGCCAGGACCTCGGGTATGAAGCGGGCCACGGCGAAAAAGGTCAATATGGCGGCGACGAAGGAAACCCCCTCGCGCGTGTTTTCCTTTTTTCCCGTAAGGAGAATGGCGAAGGGCGCTATAAAGGTTATTATCAGCGGCAATAGTAACTGAATGTTCATAGTTTCGCGTCCTTCAGGGAGCTGACGGCCTCGGTCGCCACCGTACCGAAGCGGCGATAGACCAGAACCATCATGGCCAGAACCAGGCTGGCCTCGGCGGCGGCCAGACCCATGATGAAGATGGCGGCCAATTGCCCCATCGCGTCGGAAGCCGGGGTGAGCTTGGCGGCGGCCGCCACCGAGAGCCCGGCCCCGTTCAGGAGCATTTCCACGGATATCAGCATGCCCACCAAAGTGCGGCGGGAGAGAAGGCCCAAAAGGCCGATGGCCAGGAGCAAGAGGGCCGCCAGCATATACAGATTGAGCGCGCTCATTTCTTCAACCTCTTATCCCAGGCCAGAAGCACGCCTCCGGCCATTGCGATCAATAAAATGACGGAAATCATTTCAAAGGGCAGGACGTAATATTCCAGAAGTCCCGCGCCCAGCTCGGCCAGGGGCGTTTCGGCCGGGAGCTTGACCTGCTCCACCTTGTCCGCGTTCATGAAGATGATGGGGCCGAAGAGAACGAGGGGCGCGGCCGCGCCGATAAGCGCGTCCAGGGCCTTGGCGGGGCCGGGGAGGTTCATTTCCTCGCCTTCGGAGGTGTTTTTCACCAGCATGACGGCGAAAAAAAGCAGAATGGAAATGGCCCCGACGTAAATTAAAAGCTGCATGAAGGCCATGAAGGGCGCGGCCATGAGCAGATACATGCCGGCCACGCCCATGAAGGTTACGACGAGACCGAACATGGCCCGCACGAGGTTGCGGCCCAAAGCGGCCCACAGCCCCCCGCCCACGATGAGGAGGAGGTAGAGAGCGTAGGCCGCGTAGGCCAGAACGTCGTGAACGCCCTGGGAAATGGTCATGCCCGCCCAGGATGAAACTATGGAAGAGGCGTTCAGCATCCCGGCCTCCTTGTGTTTTGGGCCAGTTTGGCCAGTAAATCGCGTTTCATTTCCTCGCGGGTGGTCGCCGCCCAATAGATGTCGTGGGAGAATCGCAGGGCCTTGGCCGGGCAGACTTCCACGCAGGTCCCGCAGAGGCTGCACAGGGTGAAGTCGCTGGTCCAGATTTTGGGGGCCTTGCCCCCCTCCCCTTTCACCACCGTGAGGCAGTTGCTGGGGCAGGCTTTGGCGCACATCTGGCAGGAAACGCACAGGCTTTGGGCCGGGTCCTTCGCGTCGGGCACGAGTTCCACCGGCCCGCGAAAGGTCACGAGTTCCTCGTCGGCGATGGTCCGGCGCGGATAGTGGGTGGTGAGCTGAGGATAGCCCTTTTCCGCTTTCGTGAGGCCGAACATGACGGCGAAGGGACCCAGGCCGTAACGGCCCGTGATGAAGAGCCCCACCAGAAGCGAATAGAGGCCGCGAATGTTGTCCAATAAGGCTTTCATATTCACCCGACAACTTTCATGATCATGGCCGTGAGCCACAGGTTGAGCAAACCCAGGGGCAGGAGCCATTTCCAGTTGATGTTCAAAAGCTGATCGAAACGCACCCTGGGGAAGGTCCAGCGCACCCAGATGATGAAGGTCATGAAAAGGCCCATTTTGAGGAAGGTCCACCATATCCCGCTGATCCAGGAAACGGGGAAAGGCGCGTTGGAGCCGCCCAGGAACAAGACGGCGGCCAGGAAGGAGACCAGCATCATGGAGGTGTATTCGGCCATGAAAAAGAGCGCGAAACCCATGCCGGAATACTCGGTGTGGTAGCCGCCCGTCAATTCCGATTCCCCCTCGGGGAGATCGAAGGGGGCGCGGTTGGTTTCCCCGAAACAGGTGATGACGAAAATCAGAAAGGCCAGGGGCTGGGTGAAGATGTTCCAGTTCCAGATCCAGCCCTCCTGGACGCGGGTTATGACCGTGAGGTCGAGGCTCCCGTGCTGGAAGGCCAGGGCCAAAATGGCCAGAATCAGGGGAATCTCATAGGCCACGGATTGGGAGACGGTTCTGGCCGCGCCGATGAGGCTGTATTTATTGTTGGAGGCCCAGCCGCCGGCGATGACGGCCAGCCCCTCCAGCCCGGCGAAGGCGAGGATCAGGAGGAGCCCCAGATTCACTTCCAGCCCGGTGAGGAGAGGCCCGTAAGGGATGACCAAAAACAGGAGGAACATGGGAAACATGCACAGAACCGGGGCCAGGAAAAAGAGGAAGCGGTCGGCGTTGCCGGGGATGAAAATCTGCTTCCCCAAAAGCTTCACCGTGTCGGCCACGGTTTGGAGCGTCCCCCAGGGGCCGACTTCGTAGGGGCCGGGGCGGCGCTGGACGAAACCGGCCACCTTCCGTTCCATATAGACCATGACCACGCTGTTGGCGACTAAAAGCGCGGCGATGCCGATCAAGGCGATCACCAGCTTGGCGACGCTCCAGAGGCTTATGTCGGCGGCGAAGGTTTCCATAAAAATATCCTCTATCAACGATCGACTTCGGGTATGACCAAATCCAGGCTGCCCAAAATGGCCAGGGCGTCGGCCAGGAGCGTCCCCTGGGCGGCCTCGGCGAAAAGGGAAAGATTGGAAAAGCCGGGGGCGCGCAGCTTCACCCGGTAGGGGTTCTTGCCGCCGTCGCTCACAAGGCGCACCACTATCTTGCCGCGCGCGCCCTCCACCGCGAAAGAGGCCGCGCCCGGCGGCAGCTTCCAGGTGGCCTTGGGGGCCTTGGGGGCCATGACGGGGCCTTCGGGCAATTGGTCCAGAGCCTGTTCCACGATTTTGAGGCTTTCTTCGATTTCCCGGATGCGCACCAGGTAACGGCCCATGCAGCAATTGGTTTCGCCCACCGGTATGTCGAATTCAAAGCGGTCGTACACGCCGTAGGGCTCGGCCCGCCGTGCGTCGTAGGCCGCCCCCGCCCCGCGCAAACAGGGACCGGTGGCCCCGTAGCGGAGGCAGAGGTCAACGTCGAAGGGGCCGACGCCCAGAAGGCGCCTGGCGAAAATGACGTTGCCCGTCACCAGGTCGCGGTACATTTTCAGGCGTTCCTTCATGTGGGGGATGAAGGCGCGGGCCTTCTGGATGAAGCGCTCGTCAATGTCCGCGCACACCCCGCCGAAGCGCATGTAATTCATGGTGAGGCGGGAGCCGGTGATGATCTGCATCATGTCGTTCAGCCGCTCCCTCTCCTCAAAGGCGTAGAGTATGGGGGTGACCCCGCCCAAATCCAGGACGAAGGCCCCCCACCACATGACGTGGGAGGAAATGCGGTTGAGCTCGCAGGCGATGACGCGCAAATACTCGGCCCGCTCGGGAACCTCGATGCCGGCCAGACGCTCCGCCGCGCCCACGTAGGCCCAGTTCCAGGCGATGGGGTGCAGATAATCCACCCGCCCCATGTTGGGCAAAAACTGCCCGGCCGTCTTCGTCTGGCCCATTTTTTCGTGCATGCGGTGGATATAGCCCAGGACGGGTTCGGCCCGCAGAACGTATTCGCCGTGAAGCTCGGCCAGAACGCGCAGAACGCCGTGGGTGGAAGGGTGCTGGGGACCCAGGTTGATGATCATGGAATCATGCGCGACGCGGCCCCGCTCGAAATTGTTGGTGTAGAAATCGCCCAGCATGTCGGCGGGGTTTTCATGCGCGTTGGAGAGATGGAAGGGATTGACGAAGAGACCTGTCATGCCGCGCCCTCCTCTTTTTGCTCCGAAAGGACGAAGGCGGCCCAGGCCGGGTCGATGATTTCGCACTCGCCGAAAAGCCCCAGGTCGCGCAGGGCCGCCAGTTCCTTTTCCGGCTTCAGAAGCGGCGGGGCTTCGTCAAAGTCGTCGGCCAGCAAAAGGGGAACCGGATTGGTGTTGGCTATGAAAGTCGCCCCGAAGAAATCGGCGGCTTCCCTTTCGTGCCACTCGGCCCCCGGATAGACGGAGCAAAAGCTCACGAAGGTCCCCCGGGGCGCGAGCGCCATGAGGGCCACGCGTCCCGGCCTTTCCAGGGAATCAAAATACCAGGCGGCCAGAAAGCCTTCCTTCACCTGCGTAAGCGTGAGGTCTTCCAAAAAATATCCGGCCTCGTACAGGCGGCGAGCGGCCGTCACCGCGTCGGGCGGCGCGAAAAGGGCCGAGGCCGTGAGGCCGGTCCTTTTGAACTCATGCCGGCACAAAACCAGCGCCCCCATTTCCCGCCATGATTCGTGGAGATTCATCGGCCGCCTCCGTCAGTCATTTCCCGCGCCGGGTCATGAACCGGCTTGGGACGAGGCCAGAAACGCGCTCCCGTCAGCTTTTCCTGAATGGCGAAAATGCCTTCCAGCAAGGCTTCCGGCCGGGGCGGGCAGCCGGGCACGTAGACGTCCACGGGCACTATATGATCCACGCCTTCCAGGACGCTGTAGTTTTCATCGAATTTGAAGGGGCCGCCCGAGATGGCGCAGTTCCCCATAGCCAGAACGTATTTGGGGGCGGGCATCTGCTCGTAGAGCCTTCTCACGGCCGGAGCGAATTTTTTGGTGACCGTGCCGGCCACCAGCATCAGGTCGGCCTGGCGGGCGGAGGGGCGAAAGACCTCGGCCCCGAAACGGGCCATGTCCCAGCGGGCCATGCTCACAGCCATCATTTCAATGGCGCAGCAGGCCAGACCGAAGGTCATGGGCCATATCGACATGGCCCGCCCCACGTCGAACACGTAGTTTATGGGCGCAACATTCAGGAGGGGCGGATGGATTTCGCTTTGGGCCGGGGCGATGAGGCCGCCCTTTTCTGTTTTGTCCGTTGAAGACACGTAATACCCCCGAAGTGGTGAAAGCCGTAATGGGCCGATGAAACCACGAATGGGGCGGCGGCTGGCGTGAGCCTGTGGAAACCCCAAACTGTTTTAAAACGGTAGCCAGGGAAGTTATGAAAAACCGCCCGGATTCCGGGCGGGTTGCGATTTATGAACTGAAAGCCTTGACGTCTATCTTGCGCGGCCAGTCGAAAACGCCCTTGGCTTTGAAATACAGGACGGCCAGCACAACAAAAAAGAGGAAATAGGTCAATTCCACGAAAGGCAGCCAGCCGCTGGACTGGCCGTAGAAAACGGAAATGGGGAAAAGATACAGAACATCCACATCAAAGGCGATAAAGATCAGGGCATAAATATAATAGTTCATGCCGAAATGGCCCCAGGCCCGGTCGTGGGGGGGCATCCCGCACTCGTAGGGCATGAGATAATCGCCGCCGGAAGTGCGCGGCGCCAGAAGGAAGCTCAATATTATGGGCGCGACGGGAAAGGCCAGACCCACCAAAAGGAACAAAATTATGGCCAGATGCAGGGTATCGAAGACCATAACGCACCCCCAGTTGTTATGCTTAACATCACTATGAGCGGAAGTATAGCACAAAGGTTCAGGGAGGTCAATAAAGCGGCTGCAATGACGCAGGGCAATCGCTTGAAAGCAATGAATCATCTTTTATGGCAATTCCGCCCCCTCTTTTCCGTCATCCCGGCTTTCGCCGGGATGACGTGTTATGTGGCTCCATATCTTTTCAAGCGATTGCCCTGTACAATGACGGTATTTCCAAATTATGGATTTTTAACGCGCATGAGACTCTCCCGCTTAGCCATTCGCGTTAAAAATCAGAAATCAGAAATGCCGACATTTCATTACAGTTCTTTACATTTCGTTAAGGCCTGTTTACAATACAGCTATTATACTGTTTTTCATAAAATTGCAACCAGCCCGCAAGGCCGCCTTGAAATGCGGCTTGGCGGGGCTCGCCGCTTTGAGCGACGGACCGCCGGCGCGGACAGGCCCTTTGAGGTTTCTGTTTTACATGGGAGGTAAAAAATGAAAAAATTTTTGCTGCTGGCGCTGCTGTTGTCGGCCGTGACGGCGGGCGGCTGCGCCACGCACATTTCCGGCCTGCAGGACAAGGCGGGCGCCCAGACGCTCTATGTTTTCAACGATGAACACGAGGCCTTCGCCGCCGCCTACGGAGTCATTGTCGCGGTTGTCCCCAACGCCCCCGTCAAGGCCAGCAGCGGCCCCATGCGCGGCTACAGCGTGAAAGACGACGAATCCGTCTTCGACGTCCGCATCCTGCCGGGCACGGGCAGAAACATAGCGGGCAGAGGCGAAAATGTTTCCGGCTATTATGTGGAGACCTCGCTGCAAAGCGAATCCATCGTCGATCGCTTTATAATGCAAAAAATATACAAGGCCATTGTGGAAGCTTTCGCGCACATCGGCAAGCCCGTTCAGGTGGACGCCATCAAACTGGGAAAATACAAAAACGCCGACTTTCTGTACGACAGCGAGGAAGACGGTCTTCCGGTTTTGAGCGGCTTTGCCGCCGGCGAATTGAACAGGCTGTCGCAACCAGACGAGAGCAAGCCCCTCGAGGAAGAAAAAATAGCTGAAGAGAAACTGCCCCCGCCAGCTGAAAACATCGCCCGGACCACGAGCCGCGAAAGCGGAGCCGGGAGAGTCTCCATCGCGGACGAACTGGGCAAACTGCACCAGCTTCGCCAGAGCGGCGGCTTGAGCCGGGAAGAGTACAATATGCTGAAAGAGCGGATTCTGCGGGAATAAGAGCTATTCAGGCCTGTATCCCGCGAGTGCGGCGGGGAAAACTTTTTGGTTTTCCCGCCCTTATGTGGCCCTTTTAGTCGCCGCTTCGCGGCTCCGGGGGCCACCGGGCGGGAAGCTCCAAAAAGTATTCCCCGCCGCACTCGCTTTTGGATAGGCGTTGCATACGCGGGCTGGAGCCAAAGGCGACTTGCCGCCCGCGCGGCTCGTTTCAAAAAGTTTTCCCAGAAGTACGAGGGGAGTACAGGCTGAATAATTACACGAAATCAATCATAGATCCAAATCGTAAAAAACTCCATACAAAAGGCCCGTGGAGAGCCGGGCGAGGCGATTTTTTCGCCAGACGAGGCGGAATTCGTTTTGAGCGTGGGGATAGACCTGGCGGGTCATCCACGCGCTCAAAACGAATTCCAACAAAGTATGGCGGAAAAAGCGTCCGCCCCCCATCTATGATTAGATGCTCCCCCCTCCCCTACCCCCAGAAGATTTTGTGAGCCTCATCCAGATGCGGCAGGGTCAGCCCCAGGTGCTTGGCCGTGAGATAGGCGGAGTGGATGGAAAAATAGGCGGAGCACCAGGGGTCGGGCCAGGTTTTGTAAAATTCCGCGCGGGCCGCCGGCAGCTCGGCCGGGGACTTTTCGCTCAGAAGCGCTTTAATCCAGCTCTGGGAGGGGGCGGAGGCGCTCATGGAGCGCACGATGAATTCCGACATCCAGGCCGGGCTCTCGGAATCGAAGCTCTGGGGCTGGGCGCCCAGCCCCAGGGCCAGGCTCTTGGCCTCCGCGCTTATTTCGCGGATGAAGGCGGCGA
>QMCE01001082.1_pt1 | contig 14719 bp, 8 predicted proteins | sample 1821851 | NCBI WGS metagenome assembly QMCE01 (sample SAMN09453174, study PRJNA476694) | Termite gut metagenome, whole genome shotgun sequencing project. | isolation source: worker | host: Odontotermes sp. | place: South Africa:Pretoria | collected 2016-01-28 | reverse complement strand
CGTGCCAAACCCACCAAACAAACCACCACCCCAAAACCCACACCCAACCCACTACGTGCACCAACCCCACCCACCACGCACCCACCAACCAGCCACCACACCCAACACATCCACCCGCCGCCGCACTAACCACTGCCCACCGCGCACCCACCCACCAACAAGCACCCGCCGCATGCAAAATGACGAGGAGCCAAACGCGCGGTAGACTCGCCTCGCTGCCCAGGCGAGGGGTCTTCACCCGTTATCGACTAGGTCTCTCCCTTTGCGGCTCATGGATGTCCGAGGTTGAGGAGCAACACCGATATGGCTGAACACGCCACTCACAATCACATTTCCGCCAAAGCCCGCACCGAGTTCGGCAAGGGTGCGGCTCGTCGCACGCGCCGTGAGGGGCTGGTGCCGGCTGTGCTGTACGCGCACGGGTCTGACCCGGTGCACGTGTCGCTGCCGGCGCACGAGATCCAGCTCGCGCTGCGTGTCGCCAACGCGCTGCTCACCGTCAGCGTGGACGGCGGCGAGGAGCACTTGGCGCTGCCCAAGCAGATTCAGCGCAACCCGATCAAGGACACCATCGAGCACGTTGACCTCGTCATCGTGCGTCGTGGTGAGAAGGTCACTGTCGAGGTGCCGATCATCTTGGTGGGCGATGAGCGCGACGACTTGGTCTACCTGCTTGATCGTCAGACGATCGCGTTGGAAGTCGAAGCCACCCAGATTCCGAGCGACGTCACCATCGACGTGTCCGGCCTGGACGTCGGCGCCGTCATCACGGCCGGCGACTTGTCGCTGCCCGAGGGCGCTGTGTTCAACGGCGAGCTTGACGAGGTGTTGGTCTCCGTCAACGTGCCGCGTGCGGCGGTGGAAGAGACAGAGGAAGAGGCCGCCGAGGGCGAAGGCGAAGAGGGCGAGGAAGCGTCCTCCGAGGACTAGCAGGTTTCCTCCATGTCAACGTGGCTTGTGGCCGGGCTCGGAAATCCGGGCCCGGGCTACGCCTCCAACCGGCATAACGTGGGTCACATGGTCGTCGACGAATTGGCACGGCGCGCTGGGGTCATCTTTCAGACGGCCCGGTTGTTGGCGGCACAGACGGCTCGTACGCGGCTGACGTCCGCCGGTCTCGGCGGTGTGGGCGCGGACGCTGAGACGGTCATTCTGTTGACCTCGCGCACCTATATGAACGAGTCGGGACGGGCGGTCGGCAAAGCCGCACGTTATTACAAGGTGTCGGCCGATCACGTCGTCGTCATCCATGACGAGCTCGATCTTGATCTCGGACGTTTGCGGACCAAGTTCGGTGGTGGCGACAACGGCCACAACGGTCTGAAGTCGATCAGAGCCGTGCTCGGCACCGGTGACTTCTACCGGGTTCGTGTCGGCATCGGCCGTCCGCCGGGCCGCCAAGACCCGGCCGACTACGTGCTGTCGTCATTTTCCGCGGCGCAGCGCAAAGAGCTGGACGTGCAGATCGCGCGTGCCGCCGACGCGGTCGAGACGCTGATGGCCGAAGGCTTGGACCGCGCTCAGACGCTTTACAACGGCTAGGGCTGCAGCGGTGGGGTTGGATCATCAGCCGTAGCCGGGCGGCGACGGCTCTGGCGTTGGCAGGTGATGTAGTAGAAGAGTTGCGGAATCAGGGTGATGAGTAGCGCGAACGGGCCGACCCCGTCGAGCTGGCCGAAAGCCAGCCAACTGACGGCGACGATCTGGAAGGCCATCAACACGTGAAACATCCAGCGACGGTAAGCGGCGGCGATGATGAGGCCAGCCATGGCGGCGATGCCGATGATCAAGGCGATGAGATCCCAGGGCACAGGCGAGCCTTCCACCAGGAGATAGTTCCACCGCAGGTCCAAAAAGATGAAGCCGAACAGCAGGGCGCAGCCGATCGCGCCAACCGCGATCAGGATGAGCGCGATGTTCCGGGCGGTTGTCTCTTTCATGTCAGCCCGCCAGCCTGGTGTAGCCGGTCTGGGCGATGACGGCTTGGCCGGTGGGCGACAGCAGAAAATCGCGTAGACGGCGTGCTGGGGAATCGGCCGGTTCGTCAGCACGGATGGCCGCCACCCCGCTCATGCTGAAGGGGTAGGAGCCGTTGGCGATCGTCTGGGATGAAGGGGCGATCCCGTCCACGCTGATCAGCTTGATCTGGTCGTTGCGGTAGAGATTGTGCACGTAGTAGTTGAACGTGTAGCCGATGGATGCCGGGCCGTTGTCGTACTCGGCGACGGCGTCGACCAGGGCACCCATGTTCTGTGGCTGGAGGGTGGCGATGGGCGGCAGCATCGGCTGACCATCCATGACGAGCTGCTCCATCGTCGTCTGGCTGCCTGAGTCGGGCTCACGTTGATAGGCGCTGATCGGCCGGTCTTCACCACCGACTTGGCTCCAGTTGGTGATGGCACCGGAGTAGATGCCTCGGATCTGCTCGGACGTCAAGGCGTCGACGGGATTGTCCTTGTGCGTGATGAAGACGAAGCCGTCCCTGGCCATTGCAGTGATTTCAAGCTCGACGCCTTGGCTCTTGGCGTGCTGCAACTCGTCGTCCGACGGCGGGCTGGCGAAAACCAGCGAGATGGGAGGCCACGAGACCTGTACCTGTTCGTCCAAGCCAAAACGATTCAGCCGGTCGATCAGGTGGAGGTAAGCCTGGTGGGTCGTCGAGTGCTCGACGATTCCGGAGCCTTGGACCTCCTTATCGGAGTAGTCGAAGAACTGGCGAAGGAGCTCAGCCGTGATGGGGATGGTCGCCGTCGATCCATCGATCATCCCCATGTCGGCTTCGGTCACTATCGGTTGGTCGACCAAATCCTGCCAATCGGCCGGACGGGTCAACAGCACGTTGATGTCGTCGGAACTCGTCTTGTCGGCCGCTGGTATCGGGGCGACGCGGGTATACACCACCGCGCCGCTCATGACGAGCGCGATGGCGAACAAGATGCTGCCGAGGATGACGACCACTTTCCGCATCATCGGCTCCTTTCGACGGCTGGCCGCGTCTACGCCTCGTCGTTACCGGCGGCCAACTCAGCGCTCGTTCAGCGGCACATAGACAGGCTGTTCCTCGTTGACGTCACGGTAGGCCGGTCGGATGATGCGGCTGGCCGGGGAGTACAGCTCCTCGTTGCGGTGCGCCGTCCAACCGACGATACGGGCCATGGCGAAGATCGGCGTGTACAGCTCAACCGGCAGTCCGATCAGGTTGTAGAGGAAACCGGTGTAGAAATCGAGGTTGCTCGCCACCGGGTTGCCGTGGTTCTTCATCTCGGACACCAGGCCGATGGCCTCATGCTCGATGAGGTTGAGGAACTCAAACTCGTCCTGCCGCCCCTTCTCGGCGGCCAGTTGGCCGGCGATCCCGCGCAACAACGTGACGCGGGGGTCGGAGATCGTGTAGACGGCGTGGCCAATGCCGTAAATCAAGCCCTTGCCGTCGTAGACCTCTTTGTTGAGCATGCGTTGCAGGTAGGCGTGCACTTCGCCGGTGTCGCTCCAGTCGGAGATCACTTCTTTCAGATGGCTGAACATGTCGGCCATCTTGAGGTTGGCGCCGCCGTGGAGCGGGCCCTTGAGCGAGCCGATGCCAGCGGCGATCGACGAATAGATGTCGGTCTGCGTCGAGGACGTGACCCGGACGGTGAACGCCGAGTTGTTGCCGCCGCCGTGTTCAGCCTGCAGGATCAGCAGCAGGTCGAGAGTCCTCGCGTCCAGTTCGGTGTAGTCCTTCCGCAACATGTAGAGGAAGTTCTCCGCGAGCGACGACGATGGGTGCGGCAGGCGGATGTGCAGCGGCAGGCCCTTCGTGTGGTGGCGCAGCACGTTGTACGCGTACGCGATGATCGTCGGAAAGTGGCCGATGAGCGCGATGGACTGAGCCATCGCGTTCTCGCGCGACAGGTCTTCCGGGTTCTCGTCGTAGGTGTACAGCTCCAGGACGCTCCGGGCCAGGATGTTCATGACGTTGGAGCCGCGTAGCGCGAGGATGCTCATCACGGCTTCGTGTGACAGCGGCATGTTGTCGATCAGCAGGGTGCGGAACTGTTCGAGCTCTTCGGCGTCCGGCAGGCTGCCAGACAGTAAGAGATAGGCGACTTCTTCGAAGCCGAAACGGTTCTCAGCGAACGCCGCCTGAACCAAGTCTTTGACGTCGTAGCCGCGGTAGAGGAGGCGTCCTTCGGTGGGTTGAAGCGTCCCGTCGTCAGCCCGGTCGTAGCCGACCACGTTGCCGATGCGGGTGAGGCCGACCAGCACGCCCGAGCCGTCCTCGTTGCGCAGGCCGCGCTTGACCCCGTAACGGGTGAACAGCTCCGGTTCGATTTTCGCCGTCTTTTTGATGGTGTCGGCGAGTTTGTATGTCAGGTAATTCGGTGTCATGCGCCTGACCTCCTCTTCCTCTTCATCGCTGTGTCAAGACTCACAGTGTCGCAGATCAGGGCAAATGGGTGTCGGAGAGGTCGATTCCCGGGACGGAGCTCCGCTCGGCGGAACTCGCGAGCGGCCTGTGTGAGGGAGGCGGATCGGGAGTCAATCGCTTAGCTTGTTGAACGTGACGTGCTTCTCCTTCAGAGAAATCTTGCCGACGGAATAGCCGAACTGGGCGGCTTCTTTCTTGTAGGTGAGGAACGAGTGGTCGATGTCGAAGCCGAGGACCGCGCGGATGTCGTCGAAGGTCAACCGGAACGTGTCACGGCCGTCGTCTTGAATGTGACGCCAGAGGGGGTCGTATTTGCTCATGCGTGGGGGCTCCTTGTCGACACGGTGGGGTGCGTTTTGTCGGTACGACCATGAGCCTACTGGCACGGTAGGCTGAGCCGGTGCGTCGGTCAGGAGTGGTGGAGGTCGTGGCCCGCGAGCCCGTCGTGGCGGAGTGCCTGAGGCTCGCGGCGGAACGACGCTTCACCGCGCTCGACGTGACGGTCGGTGAGGCCGCCCGCCCGCTGGTGCTCGCGGCGCTGGCCGAGGCCGCCGAACCGGCGCTCGTCATCACGTCCACCTTCCGCGAGGCGGAGGCGTTGCAGGCGTCGCTCGTGTCACTCCTCGGCGAGGACGACGTGGCCTACTTCCCGGCCTGGGAGACGCTGCCGCACGAACGCCTGAGCCCCACGTCGGAGACGGTCGGACGGCGGCTGACGGTGTTGCGCCGACTCGCCGGCAACGATGAGTTACCCGCTCCGCGCGTGGTCGTCGCGCCCATCCGCGCCGTGTTGCAGCCGGAGGTGTCCGGGCTGGGCGAGCTGCTGCCCGTGCGCGTTGTCGCCGGGCAGGACTACGAGTTGTCCAGTGTTGCGGAGGCGCTGGTGGCCGCCGCCTACGTGCGGGTCGACCTGGTGGAACGACGCGGCGAGTTCAGCGTCCGTGGCGGCATCGTCGACGTCTTCCCGCCGATGTCGGAGCACCCCGTCCGCCTCGACTTCTTCGGCGACACCGTCGAGGAGATCCGTCCCTTCGCGGTGGCCGATCAGCGGTCGTTGCCGCAGACCCTGCCCGAGATCGTCGCGACGCCTTGTCGCGAGCTGCTCATCACCGACCAGGTGCGCGAACGGGCCGCCCACCTCGCCGACGTCTACGCGGGGGCGCAGGGCAACCTCGGCGAACTGTTCGAGCGGATTTCCGAGGGGCACGCCGTCGAGGGCATGGAGGCGCTCGCGCCCGCCCTGGTCGACCGCATGGAGTTGTTCGTCGACGCCCTGCCGCCGTCCGCCGCTGTCTTCGTCAGCGACCCGGAACGCGTGCGCGCCCGGGCGGCGGAACTGGTGCGGACCAGCGAAGAGTTCCTGACCGCCTCATGGAGCGCGGCGGCCGAGGGTGGCAAGGAGCCGATCCACCTGGAGGACGCCGCCTACCGCAGCCTGGCTGACGTGCGCGCCCGGGCGCTGGAGCGCGGCCAGTTGTGGTGGAGTCTGTCGCCGTTCGATTCCGGGGCGGGGCTCGGCGGGACACCGGCCGCGTCTTTGGCGGATGAGGCGTCGGCCGGGACGCCCGTGACCGACGGCGGCAAGCCAGGTCGGGCGGTTCCCCTCTCGTCCGGCGACGCGTCGCGCGACCACGACGTGCCTGGCGAATCCGCTCGGGCCGCCGGGGCGCGGAGCGCGGCCTCACATCCCACCGGCGGTGTCCCGGCGACGGAAGCCGGGCCGTCGGGCGCGGGCCCGTTGAGCGACGTCATCGAGATCGGTGTTCCGACGCGGGTGGTCGAGACGCAGGAGGCTCCCACCTGGCGCGGCGACACCGACGCGGCGGTCGCGGCGGTCGCCCAGGCCGTTGGGGCGCGGCGCCGGGTCGTGCTGGCTGCCGATTCGCCGGGCCTGGCGAAGCGTCTGACCGAGGTGCTGTCCGACGCCTCGGTGCCGGCGCGTCTGGCGGACGACCCGTCCGCCGAACCGGACGCGGGCGTCGCGTTCGTGGTCGTCGCCGAGCTGCGGCACGGTTTCTCGATGCCGTCCATCGGGCTCGACCTGTTCACGGTCGGTGACCTGTCTGGGCGGCGCGAGGTCGACCGGTCGGCCAGGCGTATGCCGTCCAAGCGGCGCAAGCAGATCGATCCGCTTGAACTCAAGCCGGGCGACCTCGTCGTGCACGAACAGCACGGCGTCGGCCGCTACGTCGACATGGTGCAGCGGACGGTCGCGGGCGCGACGCGGGAATACCTGCTGGTCGAGTACGCGCCCAGCAAGCGCGGCCAACCGGCCGATCAGCTCTTCATCCCGATGGACCAGTTGCACCTCGTCACCCGCTACGTCGGCGGCGAGGCCCCCACGCTCGACCGTCTCGGCGGCGCCGACTGGAACAAGCGCAAGTCACGGGCGCGCCGGGCGGTGCGGCAGATCGCCGCCGAGCTCATCAAGCTGTACGCGGCCCGGCAGGCGAGCCAGGGGCACGCCTTCGGGCCGGACACGCCCTGGCAGCGTGAGCTGGAGGACGCGTTCGCCTACGTCGAGACGCCCGATCAGTTGTCCGCCATCACCGACGTCAAGGCCGACATGGAAAGCACCGTCCCGATGGACCGGTTGATCTGCGGCGACGTCGGCTACGGCAAGACGGAGATCGCCGTGCGGGCCGCGTTCAAGGCGGTCATGGATTCCCGGCAGGTCGCGGTGCTCGTGCCGACGACGTTGCTCGTCCAACAGCACGTGGCAACCTTCGAGGAGCGCTACGCCGGCTTCCCGGTGACGGTCGCGGCGCTGTCCCGTTTTCAGACGGACGCCGAGCGGCGCAAAGTGATCGACGGCCTGGCGTCCGGCAAGATCGACGTGGTCGTCGGCACCCATCGGCTGCTGAGCAGCGAGGTGCAGTTCAAAGACTTGGGGCTCGTCGTGATCGACGAGGAGCAGCGCTTCGGCGTCGAGCACAAGGAGGCGCTGAAGAAGCTGCGCCTCAACGTGGACGTGCTGTCGATGAGTGCCACCCCGATTCCGCGCACACTGGAGATGGCGGTGACGGGCATCCGCGAGATGAGCGTCATCGCCACCCCGCCCGAGGAGCGCCAGCCGGTGCTGACCTTCGCCGGCTCGTACGACGACAACCAGGTGCGGGCGGCCATCCACCGCGAGCTCGCTCGCGAGGGCCAGGTGTTCTTCATCCACAACCGCGTCCAAAACATCGGCGCGGTGGCGGCCAAGCTCGGCGAGCTGGTGCCGGAGGCCCGCATCGCCGTCGCCCACGGCCAGATGAACGAGAAGGCGCTCGAACAGATCATGGTCGACTTCTGGGAGCGGCGCTACGACGTGCTCGTGTGCACCACCATCATCGAGGCCGGCCTCGACATCGCCACCGCCAACACGCTCATCATCGACCGGGCTGACATGCTCGGCCTCGCCCAATTGCACCAGTTGCGCGGCCGGGTGGGACGGGGCCGCGACCGGGGTTACGCCTACTTCCTGTACCCGCCGGAGAAGCCGCTCACCCAGACGGCGCACGACCGGCTCGCGACGATGGCCGCCCACACCGACTTGGGTTCGGGCATGTCGATCGCGATGAAGGACCTGGAGATCCGTGGCGCGGGCAACCTGCTCGGCGGCGAGCAGTCGGGCCACATCGCCGACGTCGGCTTCGACCTGTACCTGCGGTTGGTCGGCGAGGCCGTGGCCGACTTCCGCGGCGAGGACACGCAGCCCGAGCCGGAAATGAAGATCGAGTTGCCCGTCAACGCCCGGCTGCCGGAGGACTACGTCGAGTCGGAACGGCTGCGACTGGAGATGTACAAGCGGGTGGCCGCTGTTGGTTCGGTGGCCGACATCGAGGCCGTTCGTGACGAGTTGACCGACCGCTATGGCACGCCGCCGCCCGAGGTGGCCAATCTGTTGGCGGTCGCGGCTTTCCGTTTGCGGGCGCGGGCCTGCGGTGTTGCCGAGGTGGTGAGTGCTGGCACGAACATCCGCTTTTCGCCGGTCGACCTGCCGGATTCGGCTCAGTTGCGTCTGTCGCGCCTGTACCCGGGGGCGCAGCTGCGCAAGGCGGCAGCGTTCGTGTTGGTGCCGCGTCCGATGACCGCGCCGATTGGGGGCCAGCCCGTCATCGACGAGCCGCTGCTGGAGTGGGCCAGCGGCGTGCTGGACGTGATGTTTCCGGTGGTGTGAGGGGTTGGTTGTGTTGTTGTTGCGACGCTGAACGCTCTGGGGGTCAAGGTTGGTCTCCAGGTTCCTGGTGGTGTGACGAGGTGTTGTTGGTGGGTTTTGTGGGTTTGGTGGTAGCGTTTTTGTGGTTCCTGCCTGTGGTGGATGGGTGGGTTTGTTTTTTGGGAAGGGTGGTTTTGATGTCTAGTCGTGTGTTGTCGACGGAGCAGGCGAAGTCGGCGATTAAGCAGATGCAGTCGATTATTGCTGGTGGTTTGTCGGATCAGATTGCGAATTTGGATAAGCAGGGGAAGGTGTTGTCTGATCCGAATCAGTGGGATGGGCCGTTGGCGGAGCAGTTTCGTGGGTCTACGTGGCCGGATACGTTGAAGGCGTTGAATAAGGCTAAGCAGGAGTTGGACGAGTTGCGGGGGCAGTTGGATAAGATCGCGAAGAATATTTTCTCGGCGGGTGGCGGCGCGTAGCGTTGTTTGATGGTTTTTCCTTGTGGTGCCGGGGCTGGTTGTGGGTGGCTCTGGCACCACATGGGTTTGTGGGGTTCAGGCTGGCTGGTGTGGCTGGTTGTGTTGGTTTTTGATGGTGTTGTGGGTGTGAGGAGTTGTGGTGTCTGAGTCGGATGATGTTCGTGCGAATAGTGCGGATGTGCCGTTTAGCCAGGGGGATGCTGAGGGGTTCGCGTCGGTGTGTGATCAGGCGGCTTCGGTGTTGGATGATCAGATTGTGTCGCGTACGAGTTGGCGTCGTACGGGGTTGAATAGGTTCACGGGCTATTTTGCGGATGTGTTTCGTGATAATGGGACGGCTCAGGTTAATGGGATGAGGGCGTTGTCGGCTGGTTTGCGGACCGTGGCCCGGGATGTGCGGAAGTTAGCTCGTGCGGCGCAGGATGAGCAGGATCGTCGTGAGACTGCGAGGGCATGGCAGGCTCGTAAAGAGGATTTGGAACGGCACGACGATTTTTGGGATTGGATTCAGGACGAGGGTAGCCGGGCGTGGGATGCTTTGTGGGGTGATAAGCCGCCGATGACGCCGGCTACTCCACCAAGGTTTGATGCTGTTACCCCGGTTCAGCAGGCGAGGCATACGCCGAAGAAGGGTTCTGGTAAAGGGGGTACGTCGTCGGCGATACCGGCCAACCTGACATCGTTCGCGAAGTCGACTAGGCGTGGGGACGGGACGTTGACGACGCAGCGGTCGAGGGTGAAGTCCAGGTATGCGTTGTTTCAGTCGACGTGTCGGTGGGGTGGTGTGGATGCCCATGGGGTGGTGAAGGCGTTTGAGACGTTTTTGGCTGATGATGAGAATGATGCGAAGTGGGCTGACACGGTGGCTGCGGCGTTCAAGGCTGCCGGTGGTGATGGGCCGATCAGTTTGCCGAACGCTGCGTTGTCAGCGGCGTTGAAGGCTGCTGGTGTGGACGCGTCGCGGAAATCGTTGAATGTGGAGATGCCGCAGGCCTTTGGTGGTCAGACCACGTCGGGGTATGCGGATGATCCGGTGAATACGGTGGTGGGGAACTTCACGGAGGCGGAGACTGATTTGGTGTTTCCGGGGGGCCGGTCTGGTTTGTCGTTTGTTCGGACTTACAACAGTCTTGATCGGTCTGTTGGTGGTGGTTTTGGGCCGGGTTGGTCGTCGTGGGTTTCGGCTGGGTTGGTGGTGACGGATGAGGCTGCTCGGTGGACGCAGCCGGATGGGCGTTTGTCGGTCTTCCCCCGGTTGGGCGTTGGTTGGGGGCATGCGTCGGGTGAAGCGTTGTGGTTGGAGCAAACTTCTGATGGCTATGTGGTGTCGGATAACACCGGCTGCCGGTGGGGTTTCGATCGGCGGGGTTTGCCTTGTTGGGTGTCACGTGGTGCAGGTAGCCGGATTGATGTGGTGCGTGATGAGGTTGGCCGGCTGGCCGGGTTGACGCATGAGCGTGGTGGCCGCATCGATGTTTGTTGGGATGTGGTCGGTGATCGTGTCACGGGTTTGGTGGCGTCGGATGGCCGTCGGGTGTCGTATGTGTATGACGGGCAGGGCCAGTTGGTTCGCGTCGTCAAGGCCGATGGCGATCGGGTGTATGGCTGGAACGGCCAGGGTTTGATCGCCACGGTGACGGACGCGGATGGTGTGGTCGAGGTTGATAACTGTTATGACGTCCAGGGCCGGGTCACCTCGCAGCGGTCCCCGCATGGCAGGGTGTCGGCCTATTCGTATCTGCCGGGTTTGGTGACGGTCGTGGCTGACCGGGATGGTTCAAGGGCGAACACGTGGATCGCTGACTCCAAGGGCCGTTTGACCGGCATGGTTGACGCGGATGGTCAGCAGCAAACGTTCACTTATGACCAGTGGGGCAACAAGGTTCGGTCGGTGGCCCGGGACGGCCAGGTCACCTTGCGGCAGTTCGATTCTCGTGGCCGGCGTGTGGTGGAACAAACCCCTGCCGGGGCCCGCTTGTCGTGGACATGGGACGACCTGGACCGGGTTACTCAGGTGTGTGTTGACCATGATGATGTGCATGCCGTCACCTTGTACGAGTATCAAACCGATGACCGGAATCCGTCCGTCATCACCGACCCTGTAGGTGGCCTGACTCGGCTGGAGTGGACGGGTGGCCTCCTCGCACAGGTCACGGACCCGACCGGTGTTCAGGTCCAGTTCGCCTATAACGCTCATGGTGATCTAGTCGCGACGACGAATGCTGCTGGTGATGTGGCCCGGTTGGAATACGACCCGATGGGCCGGATCGTTGCGGCTATCACCCCGTTAGGGAACCGCACTAGCTACACCTGGGATGCTGACAGCGGCATGTTGACATCAATGTGTGACCCGGAGGGCGGCATCACCCGCTGGGAACACACACCAGCCGGCCGTATCACCACCATCATGGATCCAGAAGGCGGCCGCACCACCATCAGCCACGGCCCTGACGGACAAACCAACCACACCACCGACCCACTCGGACGAACCATCAATCAGTTGTGGAATGATGTGGGGCTTCCTGCCGGTGTTGAGTTGCCTGACGGGTCGGCGTGGGGGTTTGGTTATGACGCGTTGTCCCGGTTGACGGGGATAACGGATAACACGGGCGCCACGTGGCGGTTGGGCCATGATGTGGAGGGCCGGCTGACTGGCACGCAGGATCCGACGGGTGTGGCCCGGCAGGTTGAGCGGTCGCCGCAGGGTTGGGTCGTCAAGGTCGTGGATGGTGATGACACTACTGGTGCGGTGTATGACCGGTTGGGTCGGATTGTTCAGTTGGCTGGTCCTGATGGGACGGTCAGTACTAGCCGGTATGACGTGTGTGGCCGGGTGGTGGAAACTATCGGGCCTGATGGTGGTGTTACCCGGTTTGAGCGGGATTTGGCTGGCCGGGTTGTGGCGGTTAGGCAGCCGTTGGGTGGCATTTATAGGTATGAGTATGACCGGTGTGGCCGTTGGTGTGCGACGGTTTCGACGGGTGGGGCCCGGTACGGCATGGTCTATGACGCGGACTCCAGGATTTGTGCCGAAGTGTGGCCTGATGGGGGCCGGGTTGAGACCAAGTTCGATCGGGCTGGCCGGATTATTGCGCGCAGTGAGCCTGGCCGGGGTGTGACCAGGGTCCGGTACGACAAGGCGGGCCGGATCGTTCATGTGCAGGATCCCTGGTGGGGGGCGCGTGGTTTCGTCTATGACCAGGCTGGGCAACTCGTGTCGGCCAGCAACGGGCTGGGTGGTGTAACCAGGTACGACTATGACCAGTTGGGTAGGGTCGCTGCCACAATTGATCCGACAGGGGCCGTGACCCGGTTCGCTTATGACGGGTTGGGCCGGTTGTTGACCCGGACGGATCCGTTGGGCCGGACCGTCCGTTACACCTATGATGCGGCGGGCCGGCCGATCAAACGTCAAGACCCGGACGGCCCGGGTTTGGAATGGGCCTACGACCCGCAAGGCCGACTGGCCACGACGACAGCCGCTGGCCGGCTGGTGTCAGGCATTACGCGTGACTATGCGGGCCGCCAAGTCACGTTGACCGGAGCCGACCATCAGGTCCAAGAAACCTATGACGCTTATGGGAATCTGGTGTCCCGGGTCAGGGATGGCCAACAGACCACCTGGACCTATGATGCGGATAACCGGCGCATATCCATGACTGGTCCTGATGGCCTGGTGACCGGGTATGTCTATGATGCGAACAGTCGTCTGGCGGCACTGGATCATCCGGTTGTGGGCCATGTGACGGTCGATCGGGACCGGTTGGGTCGGATCGTCGCTGTTCATGCTGATGGGCTGCATGCTGTGTGGGAATACACCGATGGTTTCGTGTCGCGGCATGTGGTCAACCGGAATGGTTTCATCCAAGCCACCACCATCCAGCGGGATGCGGACGGACGGGTCACCGAGCAAACTGTTGACGGTCTGACCACCCGATTCACCTACGATCCGGCCGGCCAGCTGACCAGGACAACCTCCAGTGAGGGCCACGACACTTGTTACACCTATGATCCGGCGGGCAGGCTCGTCACTGAAACCGTCCAGGCTGGTGGTAGCCATGATGGCACCACCCGGTACACCTACGATCCGGCCGGACAGCTTGTCACTCGTACCAGTCCTGACGGGACTGTTACTAGTTACGTCTATGACGGGTTGGGGCGGCGGGTCGGGGAGGCGGGTCCGGCTGGTGAGCGGCGTTATGGCTGGTCGCCTGACGGCTTCCTGAACCGTATCACCACGATCAGTCATGGTGATGATCGGGTGCGGGCTCGTGACCGGTTGTTGTCGACTGACCCCACAGGCGAACTAGCTCGTGTCGACGACATGCCTGTGTGGTGGGACACGGCCAGCCCGACGCCCGCTATCACAACTGTTGGTGGTATCAGTCTGGTGTCGGCCGGCCCTGTCCAGGCGGTTGTTGATGGTGGTGGTGTGTCCTGGAGTGATGACAGTCACACGGGTGGTGATCCGTGGAGGTCGGATACCAGCATGTTGGCTGGGTTGGATGGGCTCGGTTTGACCGGTCAGACTGTGGTGGTTGATGGTTTGGACTGGTTGGGCGCCCGCGTGTATGACCCGGTGTCGCGTGGTTTCCTATCAACCGATCCGTTGAACGCCCCGCCTGGTGTCGCCTGGGGCCATAATCCCTACAGTTATGTCGGTAACGACCCAGTCAACATGACCGACCCCTGGGGCCTCGCCCCTATCTCCGACACCGATTTCGCCCGCTACCAAAACATGTACTCCGGCGGCATCGCCGGGGGTTTGAGTTCCGCCTGGGATGCCACAAAAGGCTGGTTCGCTGACAACTGGGAATACCTAGCTGCCGGGGTGGCTATTGCTGGTGGTATCGCGTTGATGGCCACGGGGGTGGGTGGCCCGGCGGGTGTTGCGTTGTTTGCGTTGTCTGGGGCGTTGATTTCTGGTGGTTTCAGTGTCGCTTCGCAGAAGTCGTCGACTGGCCTGGTTGATTGGGGCCAGGTTGGTATTTCGTCTGTGGTCGGTGCTGTGGGTGGGGCGGCTGGTGGCGCTGTTGCTGGTGTTGCGTCGAGTGCTGCTGAGACGCTCACGGCTGGGCTTAGCCCGTGTTTGGGTCGTGTTCTTGCGGGCACGGTTGAGGGCGGTATTGAGGGTATGGCCTCTGGTGGGGCTGCTAATGGTGCGGACTATTTGTTGTCGAACGCGGTGGATGGCCGGCCGGTCACGGTTGATGGGTTCACGCGGGCGACTGCTGGTGGGGCGATTGGTGGCGGTCTGACTGGTGGTGTGGTTGGGACGGTTGCGGCTGGTTTGTCGAAGGTGTCTGGCACAACCGCCCAGGGTTGCTTCACAGCCGACACGCCCATCCTGATGGCTGACGGCAGCAGCAAGCCCATTCAAGACATCCAGGCCGGTGACCTGGTCGCCTCCTTCGATCCCGACAGCGAGCAGATCGTGTCTGGTCAGGTCGGTGAGACGTTCGTGCATGAGGGGGTGCCCACCCTGACGGTGACGACCACGGCCGGTGAGATTGTCACGACCGCCACGCATCCGTTCTATGTGGAAGGACGTGGCTATATCCCGGCCGGCCAGCTTCATGCGGGCGACCGGTTGCACACCCCTGATGGCAGCCGTGTTAGCGTGGAGACGATCCAAGCCACCGGACACACGGCAAGGGTCTACAACCTCACCATCAACCACTGGCA
>QMCE01001081.1_pt1 | contig 14722 bp, 9 predicted proteins | sample 1821851 | NCBI WGS metagenome assembly QMCE01 (sample SAMN09453174, study PRJNA476694) | Termite gut metagenome, whole genome shotgun sequencing project. | isolation source: worker | host: Odontotermes sp. | place: South Africa:Pretoria | collected 2016-01-28 | reverse complement strand
ACGGAAGTTTCGATTTACGATTACGGCGACAAGTGCATGGTCTTTGAAACTCGCGGCCTGAAAACGCCCAACCTGAACATTCCCGGCAGCGACACTTTTGGAACCCAAGTCGGCGTCATTGCTTATGGAACCAAGGGATACGCCATTCAGGGTAATGTGAAAAGCCAGTCGTACTTCCATGCGTTCGCGTACGATTTGGACTGCAACGAACTCAAGGCTTTCACCGGCGGAGGCAATCATTACACCAACTTCGTCGACGCCGTCTTGGCCAATGACCCGTCCAAGGTCAATGCCGATGCCCGCTGCGGTGCTCTTTCTGCAGCGGTGAGCCACTTGGGCAACACTTCCTATTATCTTGGCGAAAAGAACAAAGTGTCGGTGGACGAACTGAAATCGGCCCTCGAAAGCGTCAAATCGTTGGACGACAACGCCGCAACGCTGGCCCGGACAGTGCAGCACTTGGAAGAAAACGGTGTCGATCTGAAGAAAACGCCGCTCGCTCTGGGGCCGATGCTGAAAATCGACGTTGAAAAGGAAGTTTTCATCGACAACGATGAGGCAAACGCCATGATGACCCGCGATTACCGCGCTCCGTACATCGTGCCGAAGCCGGAAGACGTCTGAAAGCGACCGTAAATGGGCATAAAACGAGCCGGGGACACTGTATTCTGGAAATACAAGATTCTGGAAATACAAGATTCTGGAAATACAAGATTCTGGAAATACAAGATTCTGGAAATACAAGATTCTGGAAATACGAGAAACGTAGTCCCCGGACGTGCCACCGTTTTGCATCCGAGATTTTGACAGAAAAACCGCCATATTTTTCACACTTTGTCTATTCTCCCTTCTGAATCGCCCCGACTGCCACGCTGGTTGAAACGAAAAGTTCCAAAAGGCAACGCGAACCATTTCACGCAAAATCTTTTGGACACGCTGCATTTGGAGACGGTCTGCGAACACGCGCGCTGCCCGAATCGCATGGAGTGCTATGCCCGGAAAACGGCCACGTTTTTGCTCCTTGGCCCCGTTTGCTCGCGGAATTGCCGTTTTTGTAGCGTGCGGCACGGCAAGCCGGCGGCTGTGGACGAGTCGGAACCACGGCGTGTGGCCGAGGCCGTGAATCGGCTGGGGCTGGCCCACGTCGTGCTCACCTGCGTGTCACGGGACGATTTGCACGACGGCGGCGCGGAGCATTTTTGCCGAACTATTGACGCCATCCGGGATGTGGGCACAGGTTCGGACAACGATGGTTCCAACGTGACCATCGAAGTGCTGCCCAGCGATTTTGCGGGAAATGCGGACGCCGTAGACCGTTTGGCCGACCACTTGCCGGACGTTTACAACTACAATACGGAGACCGTTCCGAGGCTTTTTCGGGAAATTCGAGGGGCCATGCCGAATTTTGCGTGGACGCTAGAAATATTTCGCCGCATCCGCCGCCGCCAACCGACACTGCGTCTCAAGTCGGGGCTCATGCTGGGGTTGGGCGAAACGGACGAAGAAATCATCGACGTGTTGCATCAACTGCGTGAGGCCGGCTGCGACGCGGTAACGCTGGGGCAGTATTTGCAGCCGAATGCGGATTGTGTGGCCGTTGCCCGGTATGTGACGCCGGAAGAATTTGACCGACTCGGCGAAATCGCCGCAGAAATCGGCTTTGCTTCCGTGGCTTCGGCCCCGTTTGTCCGTTCGAGTTACCATGCCAAACCGCTTGCATGAGGCGGCTTGCGTTCTCCGACAGGGGTGTCCAACAAGGCCGGTTGAACGGGCAGGCCGGTTTTGCCACAAGTCCATTTTCACCGTGGCCGATGATTGGTGTGTGCCGTGAGCGTAATGTATCGGTATATTTCATCATCCATGAATTCGCTTGGACAAAAATTCATCGGCATCCTGCTGGCGGCGGTGACGATTTTTTTGGCCGCCAGTCTCGCCTGCTTTTCCGGGCCAGATTCCAGCCGCAATCTGGCCGGCCCGGTCGGGGCGTTTTGCGCTGCGCTGCTCTTGAATCATTTTGGGGTGGCCACATTTTTCCTCTTTTTCCCGCTCGTTTTTGGCGCATCCCTTTGTTTCACCGTGCAAAAATGGGAGCATCTCTTTCTGCGGACTGTCGGTTTGTGTTTTACGCTTTTCGGATTGGCAGGACTGTTCGGACTGGCGGGGCCGCGGCTTGCCTTTTTACCCTGCATGGAAATTGGCCCCGGCGGCTGGCTTGGGGCGAGCACGATTTGGCTTTTGGATTGTGTTGTTCTGCGACCGGGCAGCGCGGCGTTTTTGCTCAGCATGTTTTTCGCGGGGCTGGTTTTGTGTGCGGATCGGATATTGTTGAGAATTCTGGCTCCGTTGACGACTTTGCTCGCAAAGTCGCCAGGAGACGCATCCGAATTACCGGCAGAACCGGCACAAACTTCGTGGGAAACCGAACCCGACGCGCCGGGTTTGACTTTCTTGCAGAAAAGAGCAGAACACACCTCGCGCATGACTGCGCAGGCTGCTCGCGGCCGGGTGCTGGAACTGTCCACAGACGGCAACTCCACGGACGACGACCAAGCCGAGGCCATTGTCGCGGATTGGTCAGCGCCCAAGGAGGATTATCAGTTGCCGTCGTCGGAACTGCTCACGCCGCCGGAAGTTTACGATCAAGACCAGCACGAGGAAACCGTTCAGCTTCAGGCCGTCGCGCTCGAAAAGGCGTTTTCCGATTTCAAATTGCAAGTCGAGGTGGTGGACATTCAAACCGGGCCGGTCATTTCGCAGTTTGAACTCCGCTTGGCCAAGGGCTTGCGTCTGAACAAAATTCAATCGCTTTCGGACGACTTGGCCATCGCGCTGAAAGTGTCGAGCGTGCGAATTGTGGCTCCGATTCCCGGCAAAAACACGGTGGGCGTCGAATTGCCGAACGAGCACCGGCAAATGGTCCGGCTGCGTGATGTCATGCAGCAGCAGGCCGACGCGGACGAAAAAATGGCTATTCCGATCTATTTGGGCAAAGATGTGTCGGGAAAACCGATGGTGATCGATATGACGAAATTGCCGCACCTGCTCATCGCCGGTCGCACGGGCACGGGAAAAAGCGTGTGCCTGAACTCCATTATCGTGTCCATGTTGATGACCCGCAGCCCGGAGCAGGTTCGGATGCTGATGATCGACCCCAAAATGGTGGAATTGACTCCGTACAAAACGATTCCGCATCTGATGCACCCCGTCGTGACCGACATGCGAAAGGCGGAGGCGATTTTGGGCTGGGCCGTCGAAAAAATGGAGGAACGCTACCAACTGCTGGCCGCCGCCGGAGTGCGTCAACTCAGCGAGTACAACAAACTGAGCGAAGACGAGCTGCGACGCCGCATGAAAATGGAGACTTGTCCGTTCGAGGAATGGGACTTGATTCCGAAATCCATGCCGTACTTGGTCATCATCGCCGACGAAATGGCCGACTTGATGATGACGGCCGCGAAAGAAGTGGAGACGCACATCATCCGTTTGGCCCAGAAAAGCCGGGCGGTCGGCATTCATCTCGTGCTGGCGACGCAAAAACCGACGGTCGATATTGTGACCGGCCTCATTAAATCGAACTTGCCGGCCCGAATCGCGTTTGGTGTGGCGACACGGACGGACAGCCAAGTGGTGCTGGATCGTGTCGGGGCGGAGCGGCTTTTGGGCAACGGCGATATGCTGTTTTTGCAGCCGAACACGGGTCTGACGGTACGCGGTCAGGGCACGTATGTCAGCGATTCGGAAATTGAGTCGGTCATTGAGGAAATCGGTACGGACGAACCGGATTTTGCCGAGGAACTGATGACCCTTGATCCCGACGGCGATTCGCAAAGCGGCGGCGAGCTGGACGTGGATGAGCGGGATGAGCTTTACAACGAGGCCGTCGAATATATCATTGCGGAGGGGCGGGGTTCGCTTTCGTTGTTGCAGCGTCGTTTCAGCATCGGCTATGGTCGGGCGGCGCGTTTGATCGATTTCATGGCGGAAGATGGCGTGGTCGGGCCGCACAACGGTGCTCAGCCGCGCGAAGTCGTGATGACCTTGTCGGACTGGCGGCGGCGTAGTCGAGATATTGGCCGAGATTCGAGCGGCTCGGTCAAGCCGGGCCAGCCTCCGGCGACGATTCCCGTGACATCCAAGCCGAAACAAACGTCGCAGCGTCGCGGCATTGAGATTCGCCCCACGGTTGAGGTGGACGAATACGCCGACGATGACGATTTTTACGTTGCGTGAACGGGAATGCCGGACGTTGTGAGCAACGGTCAAGAAATCACTCCGGCATTTCACATGAATGCGAACCTGTTCCCACAAGACAAAATGGAGATTTTATTTCTTGACAGGACCCTATCTTACGCCCAATCCAGTCCCAAATCCAAGGCGATGGCGGAATGCGTTAACGCGCCCACACTGATTCTATCCACGCCGGTTTCGGCAATCGCGCGGGCAGTGGAGAGAGTGACGCCACCCGACGCCTCCAGTGCGACGGCATTATTGAGCTTGTTTCGCATTTCGACGGCCTGTTTCAGCATTTCCGGCCCCATGTTGTCCAAGAGAACAGAGTCCGGGCGAGCGGGCAGCACTTCTTCGAGCTGCTGAAGCGTATCGACTTCAATTTCGACAATCGTGCCGGGCGGGGCGAATTGGCGTGCTTTTTCGACGGCCTGTGCCGGTGAATAAACACCGTCTTGCCCAAAAGCGAGGTGGTTGTCCTTAATAAGCACCGCATCGAACAAGCCCGTCCGGTGATTTCGCCCGCCGCCGCAGACCACGGCGTATTTTTCCAGCCGCCGCCAGCCGAGCGTTGTTTTGCGCGTGTCATAAATTTTCGCGGACGTGCCGCTAACGGCATCGACGTATTTCCTTGTCAACGAAGCAATGCCCGACAATTTTCCCAGCAAATTCAAGACAAGCCGCTCGGCGGTGAGCAATTTTTGCACCGGCCCGCCCATTTTGCCCACGATCATGCCGCCCGACAGGTTGCCGTCCAAAAGATCGCCGTCCGAAAGCGTGGGCGTCCACAAAAGGCGTTCGTCCACGGCGGCCAAAATGGTCTGCACCGCTTGAATTCCCGCCACAACACCGCTTTGTCGTGCCCGCACCGTGGCCGAACCGTTCGCATTGTCGGGAATCAGGGCCAAACTGGTGATGTCGCCCGCCGCTTCCGTATCTTCAAAAACAGCGATGGCCAGCAGCTTTTTGAGCTCGGCTTCGAGCTGGGCGTTCCAAGCGTTTTGTTGAAAATCTTTGTCCATGATGTGTTATGTCGTGCGTAAAATTGAATGCAGCTCACCACGGGGACATTGTAGGGGCGATTTCCCGCCTGAAAAGAGAGGGACGCAAAACAGGTCTTTACGAGGGATTCGCGGCTTGCTATACTCCCCCGGTTTTTTGGCCCGGGTTTTTTGACCCGGTCTGTTGCGAGCTAGCTATGAATATGATGTTTCGTCGCGGAATTTGCTGTATCCAAAACGCCGCCACGTTGGCGTTCATGGTCGCCTGCGCGCTGGTGTTTGTGGGCTGCGGCACGACAAAATGGAGCGACACTTCCCGCACCGGAACGGAACAACTGCTCATCAGCAACGCCATCGACAGTGCCGTCAGTCGCATTGATTTCACGCCCATCGGTGACAAGCGGGTATTTCTCGACACCGAGGCCATTGAAGGAGTGACGGATCACAAGTATCTGGCCAAGTCCTTGCGACAACACTTGGCGGCCAGTGGCGGTATTTTGTGCGATGAGAAGGAAGATTCCGATTACATTGTCGAAGCGCGGGCCGGTGCGGTCGGAACAGACCGCGACGAATTGCTGCTGATCGGCATTCCCGCCATGTCGCTTCCATCGCTGGCAGGCACGGAAATCACGGGCGCAACTATTCCAGAAATCCCGGTGGTCAAGCAAACCAAGCAGCGCGGCGTGGCCAAAATCGCGGTGTTTGCATACAATCGTCACACGGGCCGCCCCGTCTGGGCGTCAGGAAACAATCAGACGGAAAGCAATGCAAATAATCTGTGGATTGCCGGTGCCGGCCCTCTGTCGCTGGGCACGATTTACAAGGCACCGACTTTTGCAGGCCATCCTGTGCCGCGAAGTGTGGAATCCAGCATGGTCAAGAACCAACGTACTTTTGCGGATCGGTCAGCTATTTTCCAAGAAATTCCCGGCGAACCGCCGCTCAAAGCGCAGCGTGAAGCGGAATCAATGGTGGTGACGGCGGACAATGCCGCCCCCAAAATGGCCTTGACGGCCGTTTTGCCAGAAATGAGTGCTCAACCGTCCGCCGCTCTGCCGCCGACCACGCCGCCACAGCCCGTGCCCCCTTCTTCGCCGGGAACGGTCGATCCTTTCTTGCGGTAAATCTTTTGTGTCGCCCACACTCACAGAATGCAACTCAGAGAAGGGATGGCAGCACGTGGGAAAAAACGCTCTTGCTTTGATTCCGCAAAATCTTCATAATACACCGCTTGTTTTTCTTTGTTGTCGGTATTCAAAACAACAGCGTATTCAAAAGCACTTGCAGAGCCAACAAGAATTACTGCGGAATCATTTTCCGGCCACAAAATGTCGCAAGACATTCGTGGTTCGGAAGATGCTTCGCGCCGGCTTTGCGGTTTTTTTGCTGTTTTGTTCGCTGTGCTTTACGGTGGAAGCCGCCGAACCGGTCAAAACGCCACCGCCCACTTGGAAAGAGCCGATCAAGCGCGTTCAGGCCCTGTTGCCGGACGGAATGCCGCCATTTTCCCAGATTCCTTCTGTTTGGCCGGGGCGTTCCGATGAATCGCCGGACGACGTCAAGGCCGTCAACAACGCCTTGCCGGGACTGGGCACGCTCGCTCCCCATCTGTCGGCCAGCCCCCTGCAATCAATTCAACCGGCTCATTATCAGACCTTGGGAGTGGCGCAAGAACGCATGATACCCGCGATTTACGTGGAGGGCGAAGGGTATTTGCCGCTGACGCATCCGTCAATTGAGCCGTTTCTCAGGCCGGAAATCAGGGTCAATCCGGCGTCGGACCCGTCGGTGGTGATGATTCCCGAAAGCCAATTGACCCACGCCGTCGCAGCGATTCCAACCGCAGCGAGCACGGCGTCGCGGGCCGTCAATGTTTCCGGCAACACCGTTTTGTCCTTGCCTCGGCAAGACCATGTAGAGCCGCTTGTCATTTCGGCGTCTTCCGGTTGGTCGAAGCAGACGGAAAAATACGACATTCATTTTTTGAGCGGCGATTGTTCGATTCGTCAGGCCGATGCGTTGGCTCAGGGGCCGCGTGCGGTGGTTTGGGTCGAGCGGCAAAAAAATCCCGAAACGCAAACCCGTGAAGTCACGGCCTACCTCGAAAGCAATGAAAGCAACGGCATGTCGTCGCCGGTTTATGTCGAATCCGCGCCGGGCGTCCCGGAAACCACCCAAGTCTTCGATCAGAAATGGTTGGGTCGATTCCAGACCCGCAGTTCCATTGAGATCGCTGTGATGAATCCCCAAACGGTTCCCGAGCAGGAGCCGGCGATTTATCAACGTGCCCTGTCCGCATTGTCGCCGGAGCAGGCCGTGGTCACGCCGCCGCAGTTTCAGAAAACGGCCGGCCCGGCTCCGCAATCCGCCGCGCCACGCTACCGACGCATTATACTGTCCGCACTCCGGGATAACGAACCGGATATCGTCTTTGATCCGCTTTCCAACGACCCGAATCGCGGCGTGCTGGTCATCACCAACGGCATTAACGTGGTCATCGAAGACGTGCAAGACGACCTTCTGCTGGGCAAAACCGTGGATATTTCCGCCGACAACGCCGTGGTCTGGATGGAAAATCCGGCTCGACTGAGTAACAGTCGTGAACAGGTCGAGGACAAAAACAAGGATTTTGAATTGTACTTGGAGGGCAACATCATTTTCCGCGACGGCCCTCGACGGATCGAAGCACACCGAATGTACTACGACGCCAAGAACAATTTGGCCTACATTCTCGAAGGCCATATGGAAACTCCGATTCTCGGCATCAAGGGCATCACGGGCCATTTGCGTTTGAAGGCGGAAATTCTGCAACAATTGGGCGACGGCGTTTATTCGGCGAAAAATTCGCTGATTACCACAAGCCGACTCGGCGAGCCTACCTATTCGTTGCGTTCCAAGACGATGACGATGACGGAAAAGCTGGAGACGCCCCTGTTCGGCGGCGAGCCGGTTCCGCGGCAACTGCTGGTCGGGGAAAATAATTACATGGCCGCCCGGAGCGTGCCGTTCTTCTACTGGCCCTGGATGGCGGCGGATTTGAAAGACCCGACGTTTTATCTGAAATCGATTACGTATGGCAACAGCAGTGTGTACGGAAATTTGGTGCGGACTGTTTGGGACCCGTTTCAGCTTTTGAACATCCGCAATCGCCCGTCGTGGCTGGACGGAAACGTTTCCATCGCTTGGATGGAAAAGCGTGGAATCGCTCACGGCGGCGAACTCGCGTATTCTCCAGCGAGTTTTTGCGCCATTCCCGGCCCAACCCAAGGCCGTGTGCGATACTGGGGCATCAGCGACACGGGACTGGATCGACTGGGCGGAAGACGTAGCGACGTGGAATTTCCCAATCAATACCGTTACCGCTTCGATTGGCGGCATCGTCAGCGGCTTGATTCGCTCTGGCGTTTTGCCGGCCCATGGACTTTTGACGCGCAAGTGGGGAAAATTTCTGACCGCAATGTCATCAATAACTATGACCAAGGCGGGTGGAATTCCGAGGACAACCGCACCACGGCTCTGGAGCTGCAAAAAACGGACGGCGATTCCACGCTCTCGCTTTCTGCGGAATACGCCTTGGACGACTTTTTCACCAACGCCAACTGGCTGCCGCGTTTGGATCATTACCGACTGGGCCGATCCCTGCTCCATGACCGCGTGACGTGGTATGCTCACACGCGCGTCGGCTACATGGATTACAACACGGCCAGTGCTCCGTACGATTGGCTGCACGATGGCCGCTATTTTCGCTATTTGCCTTGGGAGCTTGCGTCGGACAGTCCGACCAACGCCATTCCAAATCCCGCCACGCCGATGGCGCCGCAACCGAAAACGATCAACATGTCCGGCGAGGTTTTTTCGACCCGCCATGAATTGGACTTGCCATTCAATGTCGGCCCGATTCGCGCCGTGCCCTACGTGCTGGGTGATTTTTCCCACTGGGGCACGGATCGAAGCGGACAGGACGTGCAGCGTTTTTACGGTCAAGGCGGTCTGCGGTTGAACTTGCCGTTTTGGAAAGTGTTGCCGAACTGTGCAAGCCGGTCTTGGTACGTCAATGGCCTCGCGCACAAAGTGGATTTCGACGCCGAACTTTCCTACGCGCGCTCCGACCAGTCGATGGACAATCTGCTGATGACCGACGCCTTGGACAATTGGGCCTTGGAAGATTTTCGGCGTCGTTATTCCATGACCACGTTTGCAGGCAACGGCGGCGTGATTCCGATGATGTTCGATCCCCGGTATTACGCTCTCCGACAAGGCATGGCGGGCAATGTCACGGCGAAGAACATGGAAATCGCGGACAATCTGACGCTGGCTCGATTTGGCATGACGCATCGTTTCCAAACGAAGCGTGGGCCGGTCGGCAACCGGCACATCATCGATTGGGTGACACTTTCGTCGCATTTCAATTATTATCCCGAAGCGGAACAAAATTACGGAAAGCAAATCGGCCTGATTGATTATGACTTTTTATGGCATGTCGGCGACCGTTTTTCCATTTTTTCCTCCGGTCTGTACGACCTGTTCGACGACGGCCAGCAAATCACGCGACTGGGGGCGACGTGGAATCGTCCGAAACGCGGCAGTTTCAGCATGATGTACGACCAGTTGGCCGGCCTGCTCCAGCGGGATTATTTGACCATGAGCGTCAGTTACGACATGAACGAAAAGTATGCGATGGTGTATTCATCGAGCTTTGAAATCAGAAAACAAGGTTGGGAGAACTTGGGCCATAATTTTATGTTCACTCGAACCGGCGAATCATTTCGTATGCTTGTGGGAGCCAGTTACAATCCGACCCGCGACGAGTGGGGCTTTACGTTTGGCATTGAACCCGTCTTCATGCGTGGACTGGCCAGTCGCCTGAGTTCCATGGGACAAAGGTTGATGCAAGAGCAACGATAGTATCCCCCCGATCCTTACACCTTACACCTTGTACCCTACACCCGACGTCCATGAGCGTTTTCGACCTCATTATTTTTGTCGTGATGATTGCTTTGACCCTGTGGGGCCTCTGGAAGGGCGCGGTCTCGCAGATTGTTTCCGTTGGCTCGCTCATCGTGTGCTGGATCGTGGCGTCGCGTTTCGCTTTTGTCATTGCCCCGTCCATTCCTGCCGAAGCACCGTGGAACAAAATCGGAGCCATGATCGTGTTGTTTGGCATCACCATGATCGCCATTCGATTGGTGCATGGTGTCATCGAGAAAAAGCTCAAAGACTGGGGACTCGGCGGCCTGAACAAAACGCTCGGCGGCGGACTGGGCTTCGTCAAAGCGGTGCTGGTTTGCATGGTGCTCACGTTTTTCGGCGTCACTCTTTCGGTGGCCACACGGGAAATGGTGTTTCAATCCAAGACCGGCAATCACTTGGCCCACCTGATTACACGCACGGGCACGTTGATTCCCGAAGACTCCTGCGAACTGTTGCGGGCGCAAATTGATTTGTTCAATGCCACCGTGGCGAAAACGCCGGACGCGAATTCCAACGCCGCCAACGATGCGGAGAATACTTACATGCAGCAGATGCTGACCGCCGTCAACAAAGATGATTCTGCAAGCAATGCTGCGACCTATGCGACGAGCCGCTCGAAACTGGGGGATTATCTTGCTCGAACCAGCGCCGTCGTCGGTGAAATCCAAAATTTGCGTGATGATCTTGCAGACGGTTTTGTCCGTGACCAATCCCAAGCCGCCTCGCTTTTGGATGCCATCGGACAGTGGTGGAATGGGGATGAAGACGACGACACGCCAAAGCAAGAACTGGCCACGTCGAAAGAAACGGTGAAAGAGGCCGTGTTGGAAACGCCGACGGCCACGTCGGCCCACGCGAATACGGTGAAAACGGCCAGCGTGCCGCTCACGACCACGGAAGAAACGCTGTTTCGTTCCGATGTCCCGAAGACCTTTTCCCCGCCGTCGGTGCAGGCTCTGGCGGAGTTCTTGCCGCAAGCCGACGCGATTCCTGCGGAAACAATGGACATTCCGCACACGTCGGCTCCATTCCGGCTCCGTCCGCCGGCGTCGCGGCAGCAGAGCACGGATCGGCTTCTTCGCTCCACGCAATCGTCACGCAGTGCGAAACCGGCCTCGGTTTTTTCTCAACGATGACGATCCGTTGCGATTGGTGAGGGCCGTATCTTTGCGCCACGCCTTTGCTTGACAGCGTGACCAAACAGGATAGCATCACGGTGCTCTCGGAGGGGCGGGGGGGACTCAATGGCCTCCGCACACGGGAATGATGGTTACGGAGCGGGTATATTGAGATTCAGCAAAAGTCGACACACGCAAAATTTGAGAAAGCGTAGACACGGCCTTGAAGCAGGCAGAAAAAGGTGTAGACTGGTGGATCGTATCGGATCAGGGTTCCAGCGTTTTTTACCAGAAGGTATAGTAAGGAAAAGAAATGGCGAGATTCAAAAAATCGAAATTTAAGCAGCGTAAACGAGCAAAGGCGAAGGTGCGTGGCACGCGAAAAGACCCGATCATGGTGGATGGGCAGCGTCCGCGTCCGATGTTCGTCGATTATAAGGACATCGAACTTCTGAAAAAATTGACGAGCCGCCAAGGAAAAATTCTCAGCCGTCGCAAAAATGGCTGCTCCGCCGTGAGTCAGCATGCTGTGGCGTCCGCAATCAAGCGTGCCCGGTTCATGGCCTTGTTGCCCTACGTGGCCGACTGACATTACAGATGTAGGGAAGGGTACGTAAGCGCGGGTTGCGGTCTCGTTTGCGCTCTTGTCGTTTGCATCTCACGGTCGAAAATCGTGCGAAAGAATGGAGGTGTGTTTGTTGACGCCCTTTCGTTCTTTCGCTTTTTTGCGCCAATGGAGTTTCGCGAGCTGCAATCACAGGCCGCAAACTGAAATTTTGAGGTGCACATGGCCGACCAAGCAAAGCCCATCAAAAAGCCGTGGAGGAGACGAAGCATGTTCGCTCTTATTGTTCTGCTGCTCGTCTACTGGTTCTGCGTCCACACGTCCACGCTGCGCGTCTCGCCGGAAACCACGCACGTCACCGGGCCGTTGATGCGCGACGGCAAGCGAATCGACTATTTTCGGGCCATCGAAGACCGTGTGTATCCGCCGGAAATGCAAACGGACGACAACGGTTTTCGCATTCTCGTGCGCGAGTATGGCCTGCTGCTGCCCGATTGGGCGGAGTGGAGCGAAAACCAGAAAAGGCAGATGTACGAAAAGCTCGGCCTTGATCCTGCTGTCCCGCCCGCCACGCCGCTGAGCCTTGCCGATGTCTCCACCCATCATGTTATTCAAAACGAAGCCAAAAAACGCTATTCGGACAAAAACGGCGGAGAACCGGTTACGGACGAGACCGATTATGGCGCGGAGCATTTTTCAGTCAGCAGACAAGTGAATGAAAATCCGTGGACACTGGAAGAGCAACCGTTCATGCGAGACTGGCTGGACAGGGCGAATCCCTTTCTCGATTTTCTGGGAAAAGCGGTGCGAAAGCCGGTTTTCACCATTCCGTACACCCGCGAAAATGAGAATGATTTGCTGATAACGACACTTCCGCAGGTCTGGCCCTTTCAAATGGTCCGCGACTGGGCACGCTCGCTTCGTGTGCGCGTTCAGTATCGTTTGGGAATCGGCGACATCGACGGCGCGATTGACGATCTGGGAACGATTTATCGCTTGGGGCGGCACATCGGCAGGCATGGCTTGTTCGTCGACGGTGTGGTCGGCATAGCCATTGAAGACGTGGCACTGGCGCAGGGCATTGCGGCGAAACCCAAATTTCCGCCGACAAAAGAGCAGATAGAGCGGCTTTTCCGGGAATTGGACACGCTGCCGCCTCGAAACACCGTGCAAGACTGCTTGGAAACCGAGCGGCTCTACATGCTGGGCTGCTGTCAGGACGTGCTCTATCACCAATCATGGTCCCAGCAAGACTTGGATATCGAGGAGCTTTTGTCGTCGCAGACGCCGTTTTATCTCAACTTGCCGTTTCCGTTGCGTTACGTTTATGACCCGAATATCATGATGCGACGCACGAACGAAGCGATGGACGCCCTCGTCGCCGGCACGCAGACCGAGCATGATTTTCGGCGTACGCCGCAGTGGTACGATTGCGCCCGATTTATTTTCGTACGCACGCGAACCCACTTGGTCGGTGATGTGTTGGCTGATTTGACCATGCCGTCTGTTCACGCCTGTTCCGAAGCCTTCCGGCGATTGGAATGCACGTCGAACATGCAGCGTCTCACACTGGCCTTGCTGCTGTACGAAAAAGAGCACGGAAAAATGCCCGACGGCGATTGGCGGGAGGCGGTGACACCCTACTTGGGCGAGAACGCGGAGCGGTATTTTCACTGTCCCTCGCACAAAACTGCCGACGATGAAACGACGTATGCGATGATTGCGGATTCATTGTTGCTTGTCGAAGTCTCCAAACCGCAAAAGCGGGGTGAGGGCGATGGTCGTTTGCCGCAAGAAAAAGCGAAATTCTGGCATACTAACCCGGACGATGTGCTGACACACATGCCTGACAGTTTCGACGGTATCGGCAGTTTTCATCTTCACGGCGGCGCGAATGCCGGTTTTCGCAGCGGGGCCGTCCAATTCCTTCAGGCGACCATGCCGCCGGAAGAATTGCAGAAAAAGATTGACGGAATCGATTAAGAATATTGATAATCGGAGATAAAATCATGGCAAAACAACAAACACCGTTGACGATTGACAGTTTATTCGAGTACCTCCAGCAAAGCAGCCAAGACTTTGACCGGCGGTTGCGAGAAGAGGAACGCCTGCGCAAAGAAGCCGAGGCCCAGCGAGAACGTGAGAGGCAGGCGAGAGAACGCGAGCGAAAAGCATCCAATGCCGACTGGGAACGCCGCCAGAAAATTTTGGATCAGAAAATCTCTTCGCTCGGCTCACGTATCGGCGAAATCGTCGAAAACATGATCGGCGGCGATATTGTCAACCAGTTTCGTGCTCTCGGCTACGATGTCAAATATCTTTCTCGAAACTTGGAGTTTGGATACGGCACGCCGGACTACGGCGAGATTGATTTGATCCTCGAAGACGGCGATGTGGTCATTCTCATCGAAGTCAAAACCAACCTGAAAACGGCAGATGTGCGTGATCATGTCAAGCGGCTTGAAAAATATCGCCGTCTTAAAGACGCGAGTGGCAGCGGCAAATATCACCGTTACGTCGGTGCTGTCGCCGGGGCCGTGGTTGCCAAAAATGTTGCGGAATTTGCCCAAAAACAAGGCATGTATGTGATCGTGCAGTCCGGTCAGGCCGTCGAAATTTTGCCGTCGCCCGAAGGGTTTGTCGCAAAAATGTGGTAGAATCACTTTTCCTTCCCCTTTTCTTCAACCCTCACCTTCCGCCATGATGAACAAAGCCATGGAAAAAGCGGACGTGCTCATCGAAGCCATGAAATGGATTCGGCAGCACCGCAATACAATTACAGTCATCAAAATTGGCGGCAGTCTCATGGAAGACGAGTCGGCCATGATGCACCTGCTGCT
>QMCE01001104.1_pt1 | contig 14730 bp, 18 predicted proteins | sample 1821851 | NCBI WGS metagenome assembly QMCE01 (sample SAMN09453174, study PRJNA476694) | Termite gut metagenome, whole genome shotgun sequencing project. | isolation source: worker | host: Odontotermes sp. | place: South Africa:Pretoria | collected 2016-01-28 | reverse complement strand
GCCCGGTTCAAAATACCTCCAGACCGACGCGGATCGAGGGCGTGTTTTTTCCGAAGCATCGCGGGCGCGGTATCACTCGTTTATAACGAAAACGCTTATCCCCTACCTCAAATCGCGTCAGGTAAAAAATGTCGCCGATATAACCCCGGTGGAAGTCACAAAACTGCAAGATTATCTATTGGAAAAGAAAAACAAGCCGCAGACCATAAATAAAATGCTATGTTGTGTCCGCCTCATATTTGACTTTCTCCTCAAGCGCGGCAAAATTACCTCAAATCCGTTCCGGGGTATCGTGTCAATCAAAGTTAGCCGAAAAGACCGCAAGCTGCGCGGCTGTTACGCGATAGACAGTATTCGCGGGGTGTTCGACCAGAAATGGCCGGACGATACGAGTTATATGCTCTGCCTTATGATCTATTCGACTGATATGCGGAACAGCGAAATCGGGCGAGTGCAGATGTCTGATATTATCGACATTGACGACTGCCATTTTATTAACATACCAGAAAGTAAAACCGAGAACGGCGTTCGCGTTGTCCCACTGCATCCGTTTGTATATGAGAAAATTATGTGGTATGCCCGAAAGCGCAAACTTGAGAAGGATGATTACTTGTTTCAGATCGTTGATCACATGTGCCAGCGGGCCAACGCCGACATGGGAAAAATGCTGGGCATAACGCCTGATGAGCTCAAAGCACAAAATATAACCTTTTACTCAGGGCGGGCGTTCTGGAAAACAGCTATGAGCGTTGAAAATCTAGGCGATGTCGAGGAATATTTCATGGGACACCGGGTATCGTCAGATGTTGCTAAAATCTACAACCACAAAGATAAAATAGGCAAAGCAAACCTGCTCTCTAAGGCAAAAGATGTGTTCAAGACACTCGACAAATATATTTTTAAGTCGTAATCGTCCGGTATAACCGCCCAAATTAAAAGAAAAAGGAGTTTTTCATCTTTCCTCCACGCAGATTAAAGCAAAATATCCAGCCAGCGCGGAATAGGAACTCGCTTTGCGTATAAAATAAACGCCACGATTTTGAAAAGAATTATCACCGCCCCAATAATGCCGATTACGAGAAGCTGCCTATTCCGTTCCTCTAACTTCGTTTTGTAAACGGTTATAGTCCGCAATGAGCTGTTCAACTCCGCGTTGATACTGTCCAAAGAGGCTGATAATCTCGTCGATGTCTCCGCCCACCTCCGCCGCTCGCTCTCCGATATTTTTAAGTCTTCCGACGCTTGCGCCAATGACGCTGTGGTAGCGGTCAAGTCGTTCCGCAAGTTGTCGATTTTGCTCTTCAAGCCGCGCAACTTCTCGTTGATGTTCGAGGACAACTGTGTCAGTGATTGTTCCCCCAGTTCCACTGAAGCCGATGGACCGGCAGGAAGCGAATCCAACGCTAATAACGTAAATGATAAAAAACAGATGAATAGAAAGGATATTCGCATTCATATCACCTCCAATTGAACGGTTTCATTTTGCTCAAGAAGCCGGTGTATTATCCGGGCGATTGTTTCCGCGTCTTGCGGGCTTGCCAAGCGAATACAGCCTAGCGTTGTCCCGCTTGCCGAATAGTGCAGCAAATATCCCATGTCCTTTGTCCGCCATTTGGTTTCGTCATGATAATCTCCGTTCGTGTCAAGCCGCCAGACGTTGACCATTTGCCAAGCGTCCGTTCGGATTTTTACCGGGCCGTAAGTATTCATGTCAAACCCTTTTTCACGCTGCCATTCAACTCCGGTTATATTCCACAGCCCTTTCGGAAATGGGCGGGGATCATACGGCATATTATCGGGAATTGACCGAATAACCTCATAACTTGCCCGCGTCCCTTCTCGGAGACTTCGTACTTTATTGCTGATTGAAAATTGAGCGCCGTCCAGCGTCAACACGCCCGCTTCTATATCAGCTATAATCTTCATGCCGCCTCCCTGCCAATACGGTCTTTAAGCACGGTAATATACCGCTCGTTTTTCTCGATACATTTTTTCACAATGCCCGTCCGGTAATCGTCTTTCGTTCCCTCAAAATCGGGCAGGTACTTCTCGTATATCATTTTCTTTTTCTCGCAGTTAAGCATCACCTCCCGGCTTATCCGCTTGAGCCATAAATCTATGCAGCCGATAAGCTGTCCGCTGACCTGTTCCCACGGCGGCATCGGATCGCCTGAACAGTATGAATCGCGCAAACCTTTTGACGCTATTGCCAGCGACATATATTCGTCCCGCAGCATTTCAATGATCCTTGACCGGTATTGTCCGTAATTATCGGGCATAAGCTCCGTGGTAAAATGATTATTCGCTATACTCTCATACAACGGAATTCGGATTGCCGATGATATGGCTACGCGGGCAATTGTACAGGTGTTTTCTTCGGCGAAAATATTGCTGACGTATGTTTTCATGTTACTGGTAATCTGCCGCATTTGGCGGCGGCACATATCGTCCGCGTCTTTTGCCGCCTCGTTCATGCTCCACATGGTTGTTTGGCCACGCTGCTCGATTTTTATCGGGCCGATATTTTTTATTCCCAGTTTGCGGATAACAATCGCTGTCACGATGATGAGCGCGGCCGCGCCGCCGAAAAGTATCGCCATATTCACCGCTGGAATTGCCGCCAAATCCGCATTAATTGTTCCTTCCATAGTGTACTCCTCTAAAAGCTTCTGCTTGCGCCGTTTTATGGGTCGCCATTTCCGGTGAAACAGCCTGACCTAAAGATTGTTGCAGACGGCGGAGGGAAACCCGACAGCCAACAGATACAGCGGGCCCCAGAGCAAAGACAGGACTCTATGCCCTTGTTTGTGCTTTAACGTTTCTTTGGTGAATTTATTATCCAGAAAAATGTAATCCCCCAGCAATACGCCCCAGATAATCAAAGTCAGAATATGCTGGGGCAATTGCCATAGGCTCTGCTAGACAGAGATCACGATAACTTCCCTTCTTCGATTATCGGCGGCGGCGGGGCCTTTACAGGTTCCGTGTACTCTACCCAGTCAGTCGCCTCAAGCTCTGAACGCACCGGCACAAAAGACAGGCTGCATTTCCCCGTCTCGGCCTCGTAACTGAATATCCTTACCCCGGAAGCCTGCAGGTATTTAAACCCGTGCCAGCTTTCTTTGGTCACGAGTTTTCCTGCTTTCAGCAATTCTTTTGCTTCATTGTATTTCATCTTATCCTCCAACTAAAATGGTTTGAAAATAGTTCCTGAGCCCGTAATTATATTGCCTTCGGCGTGGCCTCTATAAGATTTCGCGCACAAAGTCAGATCATATTGCGCTGTTTCAGGACCTGTTCTCTTCCACTCTATGAATAGTTTACAATCACCGGTGGCTACAGAATAATTGTTATAACTTGCGACAATTTCACATATTCCTTCTGGCGGGCGATATTGAACGCCACTCCACGGCATAATAGATGAATCACATAAAATATCCAGTATCCGGGTAGCATCAACCTCCGCGCTTAAATCTTCAATGAAGGCTAACGGTTTGAAGTAATCCCCAAAAGTAAAACGAAGATCACCATTTGTATTAACATTCCACTCTGGGCAGCTAATCTCCCCGTAATATTGATACATGAGCATATAGTCATTGTAGAGGTAAAAATCGAGATATCCGTTATAGTAGAAACTATATTGTCCATAATTATCGCTTGGATCGCTTACTAAAGTGGATATGTTGATTCGCTGGGAAATAGGATTATTCAAGAAACCGCCGCTGCTGCCGCCGCCCCCCCCATTGGCGACAGCGCGGTCAACATACGCTGTTGTCGCTAATCGTGTGTTGTTAGTACCCGCTGGCGCTGTCGGGGCGGTCGGCGTTCCGGTTAGCGCGGGGCTTGCTTTAGGCGCAAAATCAGCAATCGCTTTTATCCCCGGTTGTCCGCCAGCGGTGGTAGGCGCGGTTAGCAAGTTTGTCGTCCCTGTCGCGTTTATCTTTGCCTGTCGGCTAGTGTCTACTGGGTGAACGTGTCCAATGTCCGCCGCCTTGCCTTCGCCGCCTGCAGATGCCACGCCATCCATTAATGGGAGTGTCATAGAATTCAGCCTTACATGCCCATACATATCATTTGACCCAGGGCCTGTATCTTCACCGTACGAAGCATGAAAAATCGGGGCTTTCCCGGCTAGCGCGTTTGTGATAGTTGCCGCAAAGTTCGGGTCATCGTCTAACGCGGCGGCTAGTTCGTCTAAGGTATCTAGCGCGGTGGGTGACGAAGCCACAAGGGCGGCAATGGCCGCGCGGACATACGCTGTTGTCGCTAATTGTGTGTTGTTAGTGCCCACCGACGCTGTCGGGGCTGTCGGCGCTCCTGTCAGCGCGGGGCTTGCTAAATTTGCCTTTGTGCTAATTTTATTATTCAAGGCAAATATCTTATTCCATATTGATTGCAAGAATCCCCATACTGTTCCCGGTGTCGAGGGGGTTGATGTATCTGTGCCTCCTCCGGCAACAAGATTACCAGAATCTGCCGCTTGTTTTGTATTGTCAACGTTACTCAATCCGACATCGGCACTTGTTAAATTCATGGCCGATTTTATTTGTGTGGCTGTCGGATTATTTTGAATTACGATCCCTGCAACAGTATTATTTTTTATTCCTTTAACATTATTGACAACCTGCCTTATCTTATTCCAGATTATCTGCAGTATATCTACAATAGGTGTAGACGGTATAGCATTTGTCGAATCATCAATACCGGGCCCATCCTCGGTTTCTAACGATGTTTTACTAGGGGCTTTATTCTGCATTAGCAAATTATACATCTGATTATACTGATTAGTGCTACTATTTATAACAGTCACTAAATTCTGATCTGTAAAACCTAAATCATTATAATACCCCGGCCCTACTTTTATTCTATTTAGGTATGATGTGCCATGAAGTGAACCCTCTACTACTTTTGTAACAACAGCAGCTTCGCCGTCTTCAAGCCATGTGTTATTAGCTAAAAAATCTTCATATGCCCCATGCCGCAATTGTATTTTTGCGTTTGTTTTAATTGCCATTTCTATCTCCCTGTTACTTTATTTGTGTCCACCCCAGCAGAGTCCCCAGACCCTTCGCCGGAGGTATTCCGATTATTAAGCCAATTATCAAGCCTTTTTATCTGATAATATTCTTCCCCAATAACTCGGCTTGCCTCGTGGAGATTGCCCGCTGATTGTTCGAGTTGACTTCCTGTTCGCTCAACAATTTCCCTTGCTCCCGTAATAGTTCGCTCAGCGTATTCAAGGCGGATTTCAAGTTCTCGTATATATCCGAAAACTCCCGTGCCGATAACCACCATTTGCCATTCAACCCCCGGTAATATTTCACAGCCTTTTCGGAAACGGGCACGGGTCATAAGGGAAATTATCGGGGAGCGATCTGGCAACCTCGAAACTTGCCCGCGTTCCTTCGCGGAGACTTCGCGCTTTGTTGCTTACCGGGTATTTCACGCCGTTGATCAGCAATTCTCCTTTTGACAAGTTGGTGGTGATTATCATTTTCCCACCCCGGCATTGATATTCGCTTTTTCAATCGCTTTGCCAATGGCGTCAACAATCGCATCCCCTGCGAAATAACAAAAACTGACAATTCCCCAGACAACAACAACCGGAATTATCCAGTTGTGATCGTCACTCCTTTTCAGTACGCCGGAGGCAATAACAGTGGTGACAATCCACACCCAGAATTTGCGGGAAGTTACTTTGTAAATCATATTCGTAAAAAGTATTTTTACACTCATTTTGTGTTTCCCCTTTTTTTGTTAATCTCCAAGAGCATAAATAAGGCAACGTCCGCCAGCAGCCCCAAGGCTTGCAAGATGTCCGCCGTTACCGCCGTTACCGCCGTTATTACCGGGATGCACATGTTTATTACTTCCACTTCCTGTGTACTCCGCATCCCCTCCTCCCCCACCAGCGCCTCCTAATGTTAAACCTGCGCCTCGTCCCCCTGCTCCACCATTAGCAAATTCATCATAATTCACTGCTAGTGCTCTCCCAGCCTGTCCATGTCCTCCATCTATTCCCCCGAGTCCTGCGGTAATGTTTCCCATAGCAGTTGCTCTTCCCCCATAGCCCCCCTTACCGCCGGGAAATTCTCCCGTTGTGTATATATCAAAGCTTGTTGCTTCACCGCCACCACTGCCGCCGCCGCCGCCGCCGCCGCCAGGGCTTAAAGTTAACCCACTCTGACCATCTCCCCCAGCCTCCCCATCACCGCCAACTCTTATAAAGACTTTTTTACTTTGTTCAAGAAATATAACTTTGGAAAGGGTTTTCCTTGTGGAGGCAATTCCACCAGCACCCCCTTGTATTCCCGCCGCATTATCCCCATCTCCCCCTCCCTTTCCACTGCTTAATTGAATGAAATACCAACCTTTTCTCAACCGCATATAGTAGGAGTATTTTTTGTAACTAGGATATTCTGTTTGTATCAATTTATCACTATCCCTTTTAATAATTACACCCTCTGAAACCCAATTTAGCGTCCGTCTGCCATTGGATAAATAACATCCCTGTTTTTTTGGGTCCCATTTCCCCGGTCTATCAACTAACTCGGCATATGGTCCTGTTTCTTCATCATCACCTATAGCAATCCAATAAGCTGTGCCTAAAGTATTATCAGGGGGGAGCAAGGATATATCTTGAGACACTACGAATAATGACCCATTAACCTCAACAACCCCACCAGCGGGAATCGTATATCCCCCCGCTCCATTATCGAACGGTTCACATGTATCTATACCAGTTTGTATTATGTACATATTATTATTTTGCCGCTGATAGCCCGTTGTTTCATCGTCTACTCTATTTGTAGGGTTAGGTATCTTATCCAAACCTATCATGTTTTTATCTCCTCCAAAACTAAAATATCTTGCGCTGGATTTATTTCTTTTATCACAAAATTACGAATCTTTGAAAATTCCCGCCCGTTTATAGTCATGTCAATCGTTACCCTGTCAAGTAATTCAAATCCGCTGGTATCAATCCCCACCGCGATCTGTAAAGTCTGCCGCATAGTTGAATATCGGTTGCTCAATAAAGCAGCAAGGTTTTTAACAGATGCAATATCCGCTATATTTGTTTCAAATGTTGCTATTTTTTCTCTGTTGTATTTTTTTAATGCTTCTTCTTTCTTTTCTTCAAAATGATACTCAAGCTCGCCGTCACCGTTAACCGTGCTGTATTTTATTATACATGATGAAAAATATCTCTCATATGCTGTTGAATAATCCTTCTTCGGTTTCTGGGTAATGCACCATGTGGGAATAGTATGATGTCCATATTCCATACCCCATTTCCTGATTGAAAATTTTCCATTATTTTTCTGGATCAAATAAGCGCTATCGTTTTTTAATATATCTTGAAGAGCTTTTTTAACGTTTCCTGAAGATATTGTCATGTTTATCGGCATTGAGTTATATAAATATGATTGAGTTTCCATAGTATCCCAAAATGCAGTATCAAAGATCATTCCAGCTTTTTTTCGCATTATATAAAGAATAGCAGCCCCTACGCTTCCAGCATTATTTCCGTAATTATAATCGTAATATCCGGTAACAATAGCATAATCGACTTCCAGATCATCATCTTTTTCGTCATCTCCAACAATAACGCTAGTAACTCTTATTACATTTTCATAAATGGAATACCTTAATTTATGACCATTTTTATTATATACATCTATAACTTTGTAAACATATTCCGCAAGTAAATAAAAATATTGCGTTTCTCCATTGTAATCATATTCCGCTAATTTTATTGGCTCTATTTTTTTTGTTCCGAATACTATAGGAATTTTTTTATCTATAGCGGATTCGTCTATCTTCTCCAAATTAGGCACATATGGGAAACTGTCCTTTGTAATAATAGAACAAACATCATTTTCCAGCATCTTTAATTTATCTGCCACGTCAATTGAAAATGTTTCAAAATCAACCTCTGTATCCTCAACTAAACCATTTCTTATTGGATTGAAATGTTCATACTGAGGATTATCTACAACCGATTTTCTTATTGTCACCGGGGTATTATGTAAAAGCCAATCATCATCATTGTCAAAATAACCATCATCATTTTGTAATTGAATTGAGAAACTTTGATGTAAGCTTATTCCTGATATTTCTTCGGATAGCTTGACATTGAAATTTGGGAGCTCTAGTCGTGTTTCCGCTCTATCAATATCGATAATATTGTTTGATGGTTTATCGGGGTTTAATACCGAATACAGAAAATAATATACCTTGAAACCACCTTGTGTATACATCGGATATAGCCACGGGTGATTTGGTATATTGATGTATACAATATTTTTCACAATACATAAAGAGAATGGATGTCTTTTAACCTCTTCTAGGCTGTCTAAATGCCTCAAATATTCAGAGAAAAACAACTCAATATCAACTCCTGTGTATGCGTTATGTTTTCCCCCCCATTTAGTCCTCCAATATGAAGATTCCGGCGACTCGCCTATATCTATTTCATAAATATTGTTTTGACGGTTTACACTATTAGAGGGTGTCGCGTGAATAGTTACTTTTTCCCGTTTTGATATTTCCACCAGAAAGTTAACCATCAAAAAGCCTCCGAAAATTCCCAGCGTCTTGAATACAGGTACTTCGGTATCCCGCCTTCAAATCTGAGTTGGTCTTGCTTTGCTTCGGTCGCGTAAAATCTGTCAAATGGCAGTTTGTACGCTTCACTGTCAAGCAAAATAAAAAATGGATAACCCATGCCAATATATTTATATCCAGATTTTATTTCTTCCATTGCTTCTTGAGTTATTCTGTATCTGCTATCAAGCGATAATGTCCGGTAATTATACCCCCCCGCGCCAGAGATTATTTGTCCCGATAGTGTTTTTCGCGGTTCTGCCGTGCTGTTGAAGCCCGGTTCTTTCGCAAGCGCGGTTGGGATATTTATCATTTTACCCACCGCGATTCTGCCTATGGACGCGCCGCCTTGAGCTGAGATTGTCATTGAGCCAAACGTGCCCCGGTATCCATGATCCAATAAATAAAGCCCATCGCCTGTATAGTTTACTGATATTTTTATTGTATCCATTTCCGCAAAGTTTCCATCGTATGTATCTGCTAAGTTGTCAATCTTTGCCGTCCCGCCGTCTATTATCATTTCATATTGTGTGGTATCCGGTTCGCCACCATCAAACCAACACGTACATTCTAAGGTAATATCTATTTTATCAGTGGAGCAATTTCCCAGCCCTATACAATCAATATTTACCGGTTTTGGGAAGAAAATAGATAATGGCTCGTCCTCGTTTGTCAAATAATATATATCTGATAATGATGGAGTTTTTAGCTCTGTTGGAGCGGTGCTTGTTTGCATTACGTCATTAAATAGTATTTTCATAAATTACCTGCCAGTTGCAAGGTGTATAATTCCCCCGCTCGTGCTTTTTTATTTATCACTGAGGCTAAAACACTGCCATCAATAAGCAGGTTTATGTTAAAGATACCTTCATTGCTTCCAGTCATGCTCCTCGGTGTTACGTCCACAGTTTCGCCGGGATTTACCCGCAAATACGCGCTGTCAACTCTAGAGGAAACATCGGGCACCATAAACCGCCCCCCTGTTTCGGCTGAGGGGATAGGAGCTGACCAGATGGCTGCCTGTTGAGCAATGCCAGCACCTAGTACTGATGTCGCTTCGAATAATTTTTGCCACCATGGTTTCGGTGTCGGATCAGTAAGCACTGTGGTAAAGGCAAGAGCTGAATTGATGCCGGCTTGAGTAGCAGACAATGCTCTTGCCGTTATCACAAAGCCTCTGTTGTCCTGACCCATGCTTTCGAATAAAGTGCCTATTTGTGTGGACAAACCGGATAAATGGCCAAAAACGTTTGCCGTAACATTTAAAATATTTTGTGACTTTTCCTCCAAGTCTTTTTTTTCTTTTTCTTTCTGTTCCTTTTCGATTTCATCGATAGCCGCAATTACTGCCTCTTTATTTTCTGCCGCTAGCTCAGCATATTGCGTCTCAATTACTCCTATATCTTCCATTTTTTGAGCGTAGGAGTTAAGTTCCTCTGTGTATTGATTGTTCAAACTATTGATTATCTCGTCCTTCTGCTTTCCTAAATATTCAATACGCGCTTCGCCTTCAAGGTTTTCAGCATCAAGGCGGCTTTGCACAAATTGCTTGACCTGCTCCTTCCGCTCGTTTTCCATTCGCTCTTTTTCCGCTGCCGCCTGCTCTTCTGTTTCCCCTAGTAACCGCAAGCGATTTTCAAGGGAGGTAACCATGAAATTTGTTTTTTCTTCTTCGTCTTTTTTGTAGTCTATTTCTTCTTTATCGCTTCCCCCTTCTTCACCTCCCACAGGTGTGCTGTTCTCATTATTAAGTCCATTGAAAGCGGACTGCTTGTTTTTCTCCGCGTCCGCTACTGCCTGAATCTTTGAGGCTAACGAATCATATTCATCCCGTAGCTTTTTTACCGCCTCAATTTCAGGAGACAATCCGTTTCCTATAAGCCACTCAATTACCCACGCGTACGTCGTATGTGCATTGTTCATTGCCATCATACTGTCCTTCACTGCGGTTATGGCTTTCCCCGCTTCTTTTTGACTATCGGTGAAATTGTTAATCTGTTCGGTATCAAAAATTTCCGTGAATTCGGTTAATTTTTCCAGCGCGGATTTCGAAGCTTCCTCAATCAGCTTCAGTCCCTCAACGGTATATTGTGCTGCTTGTTCATGCGCTTCCTGCGCGTCAGTCGCTGCCTGAATTGTTGATGATATAGAAACATATTCGTCCTGCAGCCTTTTTATTGCGTCACTCTCAGGGGATAATCCGTTTTTTATCAGCCGCTCTATTTCCCGCGCATACGCCGCCTGTTGACTGAGCATTGCCGTTATACTGCCTTTAGTAGCAGTTATAGCACTTCCGGCTAGTTTTTGCTTATCGGTAAACTTTTCTACTTTTTCACCGTCAAATTTTTCCGTGAATTTCTTTATTTTTTCCTGCGCGGATTCTGATTCTTTTGCCAGTTTCTTAAATTGCCGGACTGCTTCCTCAAAATTCGCTGTTATCTTCACGCTTAAATCCGCCATTATGCCACCTCTTTTTTATTGATAGCACCGCCAGAGGGTCTTATATTAGAGGCATGGGTGCTATAATTAGCTTTTTGGGTTTTGTAATATTGCATATTATAGCCCCGCCAGTTTGTACGCTTTTCGTTCATTGTGGGTTTTGACAGCCTCGATAGTGTTATCAAACCATGTAAGAAGCTGAGGAATCCACGCGGGCCATTCTGTCCAGCCAGAGGCAAACGGCTGCCCTGCGTGTTTTGTGTTAATATAAAATTGGTAATAATGCCAAAATTCCGCATTTACATATTCCTCAACTTTGGTACTCGGTATCGGTTTATTTTCCCCCGGTAAAATAATTGGCCGGGGATCTCCCAATCCTTCGCTTTTCGTTTCGCCTTGCAACACAAGTTTCAACGCGGTTACAAGGCGGCGGATTCCCCCATAGTGAATTCGTCCTTTTCTTGCGCGAATAAATAACAGTCATGCGCTATCAAAGTCCGCATTTCAATGTTCAAAGCCAGAAAATCATCGACCGATATTATTTCTTTATCATCGCTTTCAAAGTTTTCAAAATGGTCGATACATTCCCGGACGAAATATTCATAATCAACTTTGGTCATATTTGAGGTAAAATGATCCATGAAAGCCGAAAGGAATTTATCCATTTCGGTATTATTTTTTTTGGACAATTTCCCTAAATCAATCCCGTCAAAAACACTGTGTTTTGCCTTCGGCATGAATGACTCATTCGGTAACGGAAACCGGGCAAATACCGCTATAGCGGGATTTTTATCCTGTCTGTTTTCAAGAAAAGAAAAAATATATTTTTTGTCTTTTTGTTTTAATGTCTTAAATCTCGCCATAATATTCTCCCAAAAAATGCCCCTACTCCGCCACCTTTGTAGAGGGGCAGTAACGTTTCGGGGCAATAATTACAGTGTTATTCCGCTTTCGGAACGGAGTACCTGACCGCCGCGCCCTCGCCGCGTGTCCATGAAATTGTCAACGATTGCCCGTCGGTATTGCCGCCAGACGCCGCAAGAGACGTAATATTAATTGGGCACAAAAACCAATTTTCAATCTGCCCGGCGGTGACGTTGCTGTTCAAGCAAAGCCCCAAAAGAATCCGTTCCTGTGTCGCCGGGTTGTACTCATAATTGCCATTCCCGTCATCTGTAAGGGACGGGAGGAAGATATTGAATACCTTGTCAGTAATATCATTGAATTCCTGAGTTGTGTCATCGAACTGGAAAAATCCGGCCAGCGAGCCGCTGATTGCGGTAATGCCGTCCGGTATCTGTGCTCCCGGATTGCAATCGTCTGACACGTCAATGCTTCCCTGTTCAAGGGAGAAGTCGGCGGTTGTTTTGCAAAACCGCTCGAAGTCGATTTCAAGCAGCTGATCGCCCTCTACAAGTTTCGCCTGAGTTTCCGTGGCCTTTGCTTGAAATGGCGTGTTGATTGGGATTGCCGTCGGAATACCGGAAGACATCTCAGCCTTTTTTAGAACGATATACCACTTTCCCGCATCGGTGGTTTTCGTGCCATCACCATCGATCACTTTTCCGCCAAATGCAAGAAATGCTTTTCTTGCGCTTCCTGACTGTTTCATTTTTGCTCTCCTTACGTTATAACAACGTCAATTTATTTGCTCGGCCATTGAATAACTTCAGCCGTTTATTCTTTATTTATTTCCGGTATTTGTTTTATTTTCTTTTTTGCGCGGCGGCAATTGACAATTCTCGCATTCGCAATTTCTGCCCTTTTCGCCAGGTTTTAATATATGCCACACCATTTTTCCGTCAATAATTTCATAGGTCATATTTTTTACTGATTTACCCATCTCAATTCCTCCCGCAATCATCTGTATAATTAGTCGTCATTCCAATGACTATCCGCATAATTCCAACGGTGGGGTTTTGCGGAGACGGATCAAAATAGTCGGCTGAGTTGATTCCCGCGCTTAAAATCGGGGACGGTATGTCGCCGTAGATGGCTTCAAATATTTTTTCCATTGTTTGTATTTGTGTCTGCGCGATAGCGTCCGCATTGTTTTCAACTGTTGAAACCCATAAAATAACCGAAAAATTTAAGCCGCCGTTATCTGTAAGTGTGTGCGCATCAGGTAACATGATTGTTCTGTTTGTTGTGACAATAAGCGGGTCTTCCCAATGCGTAATCACTTCCCCGATTTCGGGAACTTCGGTGGCTAGATATTCTTTTAATCCGTTAAATGCGACCAGAAAATTCATTTTCAATTTAAGCCTCCGCGTCTTTCAGAACGCTTTTTAGAATTTTTGTAGATAACTTCAATGTTTTGATTGCCGGCCCATGAAGCCCAGCCGGTATTTATCACTTCACGCGGGCGGGCATACATGAATTTTTTTCCTGAACGGGAAACCGCCTCACCCCTATAAAGTCCCGCAAGATAATTTAGATATTCAGAAAAATTATTTGGTACTTTTGCTACGGTTTTCGTGGCGACTGTTTCGATAAGTTTTTCTTCAATTTTAATCATGCCCGCGCCCGTCCTGTTTTGCGTGAATGTTCGCTGTGTGGGGTTTGTCATAGACCGCCCATAACTCGCAGGGTATTCCAGCGGTTTGAAAAACTTCCGCGTGGATACGTTGCCAGTCTTGTTTATTCCCATAGATAGAGGCGAACGGGCGCAAGTCAACTACTCTTTGAGGAGGCTGATAGAAAGAGGCAAGGGATTCACAATAACCGACAGTGTTTGGCGTGGCATGTATACAGCCGGGGTATTTACAGAGACGTGACGACTCATGCGGCATAAATACCTCCGTAAAGGTATTGCCGCTGTGGGCGCGTGGTTTTCAGCTCAAGAACACGACAACTGGGCAGAAGTTCCTCACCTTGCCCCTCTATAATTTTACTATACATGTCTAGTAAATATTTGTCAAGTAATATTTAAGAGTAATCACTGTAAATGTATGAAATAAATCACTGTGGCAAAAATGCTAAAGCGTCATAAAAAATAGACTTCCTCGGAAACTCGGTTAGTTACCTCGGAAGTCTTTGCATTTGCTCCTGTTTTGTTCCAAAACGCTGCGCAAAATGCAGTTTTGCTCTGGAAGTTCCTCGAAAACTGAAGTTTTCGAGAAACTTTAATGATATTGGGATAGCGCGGGAGTAGTTGAGACCGGGGAGATAGCACTGTCAATAAATAAACTATCCGGTGAAGCCGGATAGCCGGGGGATAGGCGCAGACCGCTTGCGGGCTGCGCCGTAAGGGGGGACAGGATAAAATGTTTCTGTATGCCAAAAAACGTGTGGAAAGTGTCCCCCCTTTCTTAAGCTATACAACGAATGTGTGGAGTTTTCCTAAAAACTGTTTAATATTGAAATTGCTTTCGTGCGTTTGCCCTGAGCGTTTGTGTGAGAAATAATTACTCTATTATGTTTTTTTTATACGACCGACAACTTGACAGAATAAGAAACGGTCTATACAATAAAGTAAAGACAAACGGTCTATACAATAAAGTAAAGACAAGGAAAAGCAATGTTTACATGGAACGAAAAGAAGAACAAAGATAACAAGAAAAAACACGGTTTATATTTATCAGAGGCCGTTGACGCATTGCAAGACCCGCACCTTTTAGAAATATACGATAAAGCCCATTCATCTTTCGAGGAAGATCGTTATATAACGATAGGGCGATTAAG
>QMCE01001079.1_pt1 | contig 14732 bp, 11 predicted proteins | sample 1821851 | NCBI WGS metagenome assembly QMCE01 (sample SAMN09453174, study PRJNA476694) | Termite gut metagenome, whole genome shotgun sequencing project. | isolation source: worker | host: Odontotermes sp. | place: South Africa:Pretoria | collected 2016-01-28 | reverse complement strand
CGGACTGGTTCAAGAACTTTTGGCGATAATATTAATTTTGTGCTATAATACTACTACGCAGGAAATTTTACATGAGGCGGCGTAAAAAAGTGACCCAACAGAAAGATAATCAAAAGCATGATGAGACATATAAAAAATTATTTTCCCATCACAAAATGTTTTTGCAGTTATTAGGGTTTATGAAAGAAAAATGGATAGATAAGATTGATGTGGATTCTTTGCAAAAAATAAACAACTCATTCATCTTGTCTGATTTCTCCAAAAGAGAAGCTGATCTTATTTATCTCGTAAACACCAAAGACGGTAAAAATGATATATACCTGTATGTGCTAATAGAAATGCAATCATCCCAATTATGCCCTAAATATACCTATATCAACGCCTTTCTCGTCATCTGGCTATCAACTGCTAAAAATTGATGCTCTATTCTAATTTCACATGGTATGTTTTTTGTGTTATATTTGAGGCTATGAAATGGATTTTCGATACACTGCGCAACGCTCCCGAATTGGCGATTTTCCTGACCCTCGCGGCCGGGTTCGCCGTGGGACAGTTGAAGATCAGGAACTTCTCGCTCGGCACGGTAACGGGGACGCTCCTCGTGGGTGTAGTCGTGGGTCAACTCGGGATCGACATATCGGCGACCGTGAAGTCGACGTTTTTCCTGCTCTTCCTATTCGCTATCGGATATAACGTGGGTCCGCAGTTTGTGCGCGGATTACGCAAGGACGGACTGCCCCAGATACTGTTCGCCGCCGTGGTGTGCGTGCTCATTCTGCTCACTACTTGGGGGGCGGCAATGATCGCAGGCTTCGACGCGGGCAATGCCGCAGGTCTGCTCTCGGGCGCCAACACCATCTCGGCCGTCATAGGAGTAGCCACGAATACCATTACCCAGACCGGAGGTACGCAGGAAATGCTCAACGAGATCCCAGTGGCCTATGCCGTAACCTATATCTTTGGTACGGCAGGCACGGCATGGTTCCTGGCGTCGCTGGGTCCCAAGATTCTCGGAGGCGACATCGTGGCCCAAAGCAGGGAGTACGAAGCCGAGCACGGAGGAGCAATCTCCGACGAAGACCCGAACATGGAAGAGGCTTACGAAGGCGCCACGTTCCGCGTATTCGAGATCGCCCGCAAGCATACGGTGGCAGAACTAGAGCACACGATCATGGGCAAGGGCGAACGACCCGTCTTCATAGAGCGCATCAGAACGGCCGACGGCATCATCGCCGATCCAAAACTTAGCGATAAATTGATGCCGGGCGACAGAGTAGTGGTCAACGGGCCTATCGAAGCTATTTTGAGCGACGAGGAACTGGTGGGCAAAGAGGTTGTCGACCTCGAACTGCTCGACTTCAGGGTCGAGGTGCTGAAAGTACACGTCAACAATATCGCGCCCACACGCCATACATTGGGAGAGTTGAGGCGCATTCGCGATCGGCACGGGGTTTCGATTCGCCGCATTATGCGCTCCGATGCCGAGGTACCTCTTTTGCGTAATGTCAAGATGGAGCGCGGCGATGTGGTCGAGATCGAGGGACGCAAGGCCGACGTCGAGCGATTCGCCAAGTATCTGGGCTACGCCGAACGCCCTACCAAGGCGACGGATTTGCTCTATGTAGCCCTGGGCATCTTCCTCGGAGGATTATTCGGGTCGTTGACGCTGCATGTGGGCAATGTGCCGTTAAGTCTCAGCTCGAGTGGGGGGGCGTTGATCATGGGTATCGTGTTCGGATGGTTGCGCTCGGTCAAGCCGCGTTTCGGGTATGTTCCCGAGCAGGCAGTGTGGCTGATGAACAATTTGGGGCTGAGTGTCTTTATCGCCGTGGTGGGGATCGTCGCGGGGCCCAGTTTCGTCGCAGGGCTCAAGACTTCGGGGGTAAGTCTGTTCATCGCAGGGATATTCGTGAGCGTTCTGCCTATGCTTTTCGGGCTGCTGATAGGCAAATATATCTTTAAATTCCACCCGGCGATCAATCTGGGTGCCAACGCCGGTGCACGTACAACCACGGCCGCCCTGGGCGCCATAACACAGGCGGCACGCAGTCAGGTGCCCGCACTGGCCTACACAGTGACTTATGCCGTGGGGAGCACGATGTTGACTATCTGGGGTGTAGTGATCGTATTATTAATGAGCTGAAGATGAGCAATCTACCCAAAATATTGACCTCGCGTAAGCGCGAGCACGAACTCGAACAACTCAGCCCCTTTGAGTTGAAAGACAATCTAATTGCCCTTGCCGGAGCCGGGCATCGACATAACCAGCATTCGATGCTCAACGCCGGTCGCGGGAATCCCAACTGGACTGCCATCTCGGCTCGCGAGGCGTTCTTCGCGTTGGGTATGTTCGCGGCAAGCGAGTGCCGTGCCGATATGCAGACCCCGTCGGGACAGGCCGGAGTGCCGCAGAGGCAGGAGATCGCCAAGAGGCTCCACAAGTACCTCCATGATCATCACGACTCTCCGGGAGTGGCATTGCTCAAAGAGCTGTATGCACGCGCCGAGCGTGAATTTCCAGGCGAGATGGACGACGTGGTATTCGAGTTCACCGAAGGTATCACGGGGTGTCAATATCCCGAGCCGGTGCGCATGTTGCGCTACTGCGAGCGTATAGTGAGGGCGTACCTCCGTAAGGAGATGTGCGGCGGGCGTACGACCACCAAGTACGATCTCTTCGCAACAGAAGGAGGAACAGCCGCAATATGTTACATTTTCGACTCGCTGGTCGATAATTTCCTGCTCCGTCCCGGCGACCATATTGCACTCGGCACGCCCGCATTCACCCCATATATCGAAATCCCGCAATTAGAGAAATATCGCTTCAAAGTGACATACATCGAGGGTTCAGGAACTAATGCCGACGGCACGCCCAACTACCAGTACCCCGATCCGGAGCTCGACAAACTGGGCAACACGGCCATCAAGGCTTTCTTTATCATCAACCCCACGAACCCCACCTCAGTTATGATGAGCGAGCACTCGCGCAGATATCTGGCCAATGTGGTGCACAAGTTGAATCCCAACCTGATGATCCTCACCGACGACGTTTATGGCACGTTCGTCGACGGGTTTCGCTCGCTGATGGATACCTTGCCGCGCAATACGCTGACGGTATACTCCTTCTCGAAATATTTCGGCAGCACGGGGTGGCGGCTCGGCACGATAGCCCTCGCGCAGGACAATATCTACGACACCATGCTCTCGGCCCTCCCCCAGAAGGAGAAAGATCGCATGGCAAAGATGTATGAGAACCTTACTCTCAAGCCCACACAACTGAAGTTCATCGACCGTCTGGCCGCCGACAGTCGCGACGTGGCATTGAACCACACGGCGGGTCTCTCGACTCCCCAACAGGTGCAGATGGCGCTGTTCGCCGCCTTTGCATTGTGCGATGCCGAGAGTCATAACAACGCCTATAAGACGACGTGCAATGAACTTGTGCGCAAACGCTACAACCTGTTCTGGGATGCACTGGGCATGACCCCTCCGCCCGACCCCAACCGTGCCGATTACTACTGCACGTTCGACCTGCGCCGCTGGGCCATCGATACCCATGGCAAGGAGTTCTTCGCGTGGTTGGAGCACAATTTCGAACCCGTCGATCTGGTGTTCAGATTGGCCGAAGAGTGCTCGGTGGTGCTGCTCAACGGAGGAGGATTTGCGGGGCCCGAATGGTCGGTACGCGTATCGCTCGCCAACCTCAATAATGAGGATTATACTACCATAGGCCACATCCTCGCCGCGATCCTCGGGGAGTATGTAAAGGCATGGAAAGATACTAAATAGCGTTTTTTCGATCTCTGTATCATACTTTGGATTTTTAAGCGCTTACATATATCGCTTAAAAATCCTCGCATGCGTCGATCCTGATCAAGCGTTAGGGGCGTAAGTCCGGTATCGACGAGAGATGGGGACTGCCGATAATAAAGCGAGACAGATGGAACCGATGTTCGCCTCGAGGACGATAGGTCGGGCTTCCGTATTAAGCATAAATTCAACGCCTCGTATGCGGCAGAGGGTTTTTCGGCATGATGATCGCCTCCGCACTAAGAAATAAGCAATTTATCCATTAATAAAAATAACTATGAAAAAACTGATCCTACTATTCGCCGCCATGCTTATGACCATGGCCGTCAATGCACAGAAACCCACTATTTATATCCTCGCCACGGGTGGCACCATTGCCGGTACGGGCGCCTCGGAAACGGGGTCGAGCTACACCGCCGGGGCCATTACCGTCGACCAGTTGCTCGAGGCCGTGCCCGAGATCCTCGATATCGCCAACGTACATGGCGAGCAGGTCGCCAATATCGGCAGCCAGGACATGAATACCCAGGTGTGGCTCACCCTCTCGCAACGAGTGAACGAACTGCTGAGCCAACCCGGTGTCGACGGCATTGTGATCACCCACGGCACCGACACTCTCGAGGAAACGGCCTTCTTCCTCAACCTTACAGTGAAGAGCGACAAACCGGTTGTACTGGTAGGCTCGATGCGCCCCTCGACGGCGATCAGTGCCGACGGGCCGCGCAATATCTACAACGCCGTGGCATGTACAATAGCCCCTGAGTCGCGCGGTCGCGGGGTGATGGTGGTAATGGACGACGTTATCCTCGGATCGGACGACCTGAGCAAGACCAACACCCTCTCGGTGGGCACTTTCCAGAACCCCAATTTCGGCCACATGGGCATCGTCTATAACGACAAGCCTATCTACTCGCGCACCTGTAACAAGCGACACACAGCGACCTCGGAGTTCGACGTAAGAGGCATGACCTCTCTGCCGCGTGTCGAGATCGTGGCCAGCTATTCCGATGCGTCGCCGCTGTTCGTAGATGCGGCGGTCAAGGCGGGAGTCAAAGGCATTGTGGTTGCAGGTGTCGGGAATGGCAACATGACCACGGCGATGCAGAATGCCCTTGCCGAAGCCCATAAGCGCTCGGGGCTGGCTGTGGTACGCTCTTCGCGCGTGCCGACAGGTCCCACGGCGCAGTGGGACGAGGTCGACGACGATGCTCTGGGATTCGCCGCCTCGTGGTACATCAACCCGTGGCGTGCCCGGGTGCTGTTGATGCTCGCCCTCACGAAAACCGACGATTATAAGGAGATACAACGAATGTTCGCCGAGTATTGATCTGTGAATTTCCCCCGCGTTTATATGCATGGCTGGTTCTCGTGTGTGCATACATGCGCTAAAAGTATTTGTCCACCGTGCATATAAACGCTAAAAAAGCCTGCGCCCTCTTCATGCCTCGGCAATCTCGCTCAAAAATGAAGTGGCGTCAGATATAAAGGAACAGGAAAACGGCAAATAATATATAGTATTAATACAAGACATCCCGATGAAAAAACTTATACTTCTTCTGGTATTTATAGCCCTGCCTGCGGTGGCACAGGACGGGGGGCTGGATCCGCTCGATATACGCCTCGATATGCGTGTCGATGGCCAGATAAGCAAAGACTACCGCACATTCCGCGGCCATACGTTCAAACTGTGGCTCGTGGGCGATATTACGCCCAACATTCACTACCGTGTGCGCCATCGCCTCAACAAGCCCACCGACCCCTTGCGCGAGGGTTTTTCGGGAGCCACAGATCAGGCATGGATATCGTTCGACTTCGGAGCACACAAGCAGTGGACCGTGATGGCTGGCAAGCAGTCGGTTCAGTTCGGCACGTTCGAATATGACTATAATCCGGCCGATATATATATGCCTACGATGTGTTTCGACGATCTCGACGCCTATAAAACGGGCGTCAATGTGGCGTATCGCTTTGCAGGTCAGGTTCTCAACTTGCAGGTCATAAACTCCGACACTCCGCAGTTCGCAGCTCCGGGATGGGAGGATAAGGCGCTGGCCTTCAATCTGTTGTGGGAGGGTTCGTTGTGGAACGATGTCGTGCGGACTCGTTGGGCCTATGGGGCCTTCCAGCATACAGACAGTAAATTCTTCAACTGGCTCACGCTCGGCGTGCAATTCAACGTGGGGGATTTTACATCTGAATTGGATTACTACACCGGCGATCGCGTGATGAACGATCTTCGGGTGCACGATCAGTCGGCGGCGCTGAATCTGAAATACAACTTCGGCAAGTGGCGCCCTCAGATCAAAGGAACATGGAACGATCGGCGCGACGTAATGCGTTCGTGGGGAGCTCAGGCGGCAGCGGAGTATTATCCGTTCAGCGGCGAGCGACTGCGCGATCTTCGTTTCCACGCCGCCTATATGTATGGCGGTCTGCGCCATGGCAACGACTCGCATACATTCCTCGTAGGTTTGCGGTGGCTGTTCGGCGTGATTTAGAGGTTGATCGGGATTCCGCCCTCGCTATTTTTGCCTCCATTTTTCACCCGGATCCTGTCACTCAGACCGCGCACCATGCTCTTAGTTTTGGACAAAAAATGGTAATAAAATTACCGAAAATAGCCTCTTTGAGAAAATCCAAACAGCGTGGCGAAACAGATTTGACGTCATAGCATACCTGCATACTCCGACCTGGCATATGGCTCCACGGAAGGCGCATTAGGTCTCGATGACAAACGAATGTAAAGTTCTGTTTTGTTGTAGCATCCATCGTCGGGCGGGTAATCGTTCTATGCAAATAAACACCAAATCTACTTTCTCTTTACCCTTAAAACATGTAAAAAGAGTCCGTCTCAAAACTCCGAGACGGACTCTTTTTAGTCAATTTTATCCACGCCCCCTACATAAGAACTTCCAGATACGCTATTTTCAGGCGGCAAAAAAATAGTTTTGAGACAGATTCTTATATTCCGGCTAATCATTTTCGAACTCCTCCATTAGTCCGTCGATCTCGCGACGTTCCTTTTTTGTGGGGCGCCCCGTACCGCGATCGCGACTTATGAACACTGTTTCGCGCGGCACCAGCAGTTTGTCCAACTCCTCTTGCGGCGTGATATTCTCGGCGTACCGATCGACATCCTTCGCTCCGACACGGCTCCCGATGTCGTCCAACACCCTGTATGTGAACGTCACCGCACCCTTGCGTACCCCCACGACATCGCCCTTCTGCACCTCGCGCGACGCCTTAGCCCACGCTCCATTAACGCTCACACGGTTGGTGCGACACGCATCGGCGGCATCACTACGCGTCTTATACACGCGCACAGCCCACAACCACTTATCTATACGCATCGATCTCCGAAAAGGTGTCTCTGGCTGTGTTACTTAATCCTCTCGTAATACTCCCTTGTGCGGGTATCGACGCGGATTTTCTCTCCCGTGTTGATAAACAGCGGCACACGCACCGTGGCTCCCGTGTTGACCGTTGCGGGTTTCAGCGAGTTGGTCGATGCCGTGTCGCCCTTGATTCCGGGCTCGGTATACGTGACCTCCATATCGACTATTGGCGGCAACTCGGCGGTCAGCACCTGGTCTTTCTCGGTGTGGAACAGTACTTCTATAACCTGCCCTTCCTGCATAAGATCGGCATTCTCGATAAGGTTCTTGTCTATTGCTATCTGCTCGAAAGTCTCGGTGTGCATAAAGTTGCTGCCCATATCGTCGTCATAAAGGTACTGATAGGGACGGCGCTCCACCCTCACCGGATCGATCTTCTCGCCTGCCGAGAATGTATTTTCGAGTATTCGTCCGTTCTCGAGATTTTTGAGTTTTGTACGCACGAATGCGGGGCCTTTGCCGGGTTTTACGTGTTGGAATTCTACGACGCTGAAAGTCTTGCCGTTAAATTCGATGCACATACCGTTTTTGATGTCTGCTGTTGTAGCCATTGTATTTGATTTATTTTTGAGGCAAAGATATGAAAAAATAATGGTTAGTGGTCAATTATAGATAGTCGATGGAAGCTCCAAGCAAGTATTTATTCTGCATAGAAATGCGCCTGCACTAATATCTTACCGGCACAGAATCAGATATCCTGAGAGTTAAGTGTTATTTATCCGTATAATGCAAGAGGTTATTCTATATACAACCATGCATAGACCGAACGAACCCCTGCAGGGCGCGAAAAATATGCCGCTCGGATCCTATTTGGACAATCTTCTCGCTGGGAAAATTACCCCTCTTCTGAGCATGGAACGGGGTCGTAATGAACCCGGGGTCGTAATGGGAAAAATCTAAACACTCTCTAATTCTCGACCATCCCGACAAACAGCCTCTCCATCCTCGCTGCCGCTCTTGCGGCTGCAGCCTGCACCTCGTCGTGGGTAGATTTGGCATCGGCAAGGCCACAATTGGTTATCACACTGATGCCGAACACCGCTATCCCCATATGGCGTGCGGCGATTACCTCGGGCGTCGTCGACATCCCCACTGCATCGCCGCCCATGGCGCGAAAATAGCGGTACTCGGCCGGGGTCTCGAACGTAGGCCCCGTACCTCCCACATAGACTCCTCGCTTGAGTGCCGGATCTATCTGCATCGCCTTGGCCACCAACGCGGAATCGTAAGCCCCGTCCATCGACGGGAAACGTGTGCCCAGCTCGTCTATATTAGGCCCTATCAGCGGATTGGGTATCAGGTTGATATGATCGGTGATCACCATCAGGTCGCCCACTTCGAAATCGGGATTAACACCCCCTGCGGCATTCGACACCAACAATTTACGAATCCCCAACAGCCCCATCACACGGACTCCCAACACGACCTGCGCCGGCGTGTAGCCCTCGTAATAATGGAATCGCCCCTGCATTGCAACCACTCTTCTACCGGCCAACTTGCCGAAAATGAAACGCCCCCTGTGCCCCTCGACAGTAGAGACCGGGAAGTCGGGAATGTCGTGATAGTCCACCGTCTGCGCCTGCTCGATGCCATCGGCCAAGCCTCCGAGTCCCGATCCGAGTACTATGCCCGTTTCGGGTTCGAAAGCATCTATCCTATTTCGAATGAAAGAAGCGCTCGCGCGGATTTGTTCTAAGGTCATTTTCCAGTTTTTTGATGAAATCGTCCTCTGCCGAATCTTCGAACGCAACACGTATGGGCTGATAGAACAGTCTCTCGCGAATCTCGGGCGGTATCTTGCGGCTGTTGGTGAGTTTCACGGCATCCTTCTCTGTGGTCACTATCGCGGCCCTCGGATAATGGTCGAGCATACGTTGCATATCGCGCAGATCGCGACTCCGGTAAGGGTGATGATCGGGATAACGAAGCACATCTACAACTTCATACCCCGCCATAAGCCCATCTTCGAATGCTTTTGGATTGCCTATTCCCGACATCGCCACCACCTGGTCGCCGGGCCTGGGGGCCATCTGCCGCCCCTCGTCGAACACCGCAACGGGCGCCCCCCCGACAGTGCGCGTGAAGTACAGCCCCTGATAGGGGAACAGCTTGAGTGATTTGCGCACAATACGCCGATCGAGAGCATTCATGTCGGCAGAACACTTTGTGACCATTACATAATGCGCACGCGGCAACTGCGATACCCTGTCGCGCAACGAGCCCCACGGCAGCAAATGATCCTGATAAATGGGGCGCGTAGAGTCCATCAGCAGAATATTGACCCACGCCTCTACCTGCCGGTGCTGGAATCCGTCGTCGAGAATGATGAGGTTCACCCCGGGGTGCTCGCTGCGTATGCGGTCGATACCCTCTCCCCGCCGTTCGCACACTGCCACCACCACCTCGGGGAACTTCTGCTTGATTTGCTTCGGTTCGTCGCCCGTTTGCAGGAACGACATCTGGGGCTCCACCTCGAGGTAACCCTTGGTCCGTCGCCCGTAGCCGCGCGAGAGGACTGCGATATTGTAGTCTTGTCGCAGGTGGCGCACGAGCATCTCCACAACCGGGGTTTTGCCCGTACCGCCCACCGTGAGGTTGCCTACGCTCACTATCGGCACGTCGAACCTGCGCACAGTCCGCCAACCCCAGTCGAACATCTTATGCCTGACCGAGACCCCGACCCCATACAAAAATGCCAGGGGCGCGAACCATACGCTGCCTTTCATATAAATATTTTATTAGCGATAATCCCCATTTGGCGATCGCCATTATAACAAACTAAGTTCCTTTTACATGCCTCTGTCGCCTGCCTTAGGCTAATAATCTACATGGCTAAATTTTAAAAAGATAGTCGCTCTGACTAAAATCCCCCGCCCATACAGGCATTCTGCTTAATCCTAAACTCAGACCTATCGATACGCCGCCCCAGAGGTCGTTACAACTTCGGTCCTGCTTTCACCAACTCCTTGCCGTGTTCGTTGCCGGTAAACTTTGTGAAGTTCTTCACGAAACGGTCGGCAAGATCACGCGCCTTCTCGTCCCACTCGGCGGGATTGGCATAGGTGTCGCGCGGGTCGAGGATCGCCGGATCCACTCCCGGCAGCGCCGTGGGGACCTCGAAGTCGAAATAGGGCATCTTTTTGGTGGGCGCCTTGTCAATCGATCCGTCGAGGATAGCGTCTATGATACCGCGCGTATCCTTGATCGAAATGCGCTTGCCGGTGCCGTTCCAACCCGTGTTGACCAGGTAGGCACGCGCACCCGAGGCCTTCATTCTTTTTACCAGTTCCTTGCCATACTTAGTGGGATGCAGCGACAGGAATGCGGCTCCGAAGCACGCTGAGAATGTGGGTGTGGGCTCGGTGATACCGCGCTCGGTACCTGCCAACTTGGCGGTAAATCCCGACAGGAAGTAGTACTGCGTCTGCTCCGGCGTAAGTATCGAAACGGGAGGCAAAACGCCGAAAGCGTCGGCTGACAGGAATATCACCTGCTGCGCCGCGGGGCCTTTCGACACCGGCTTCACGATATTCTCGATATGATAGATCGGATAGCTCACACGTGTGTTCTCCGTCACGCTCTTGTCGGCGAAATCGATCTTGCCGTTGGCATCGACCGTCACGTTCTCCAGCAGGGCGTCGCGGCGAATGGCGTTCCATATGTCGGGCTCACTGCTCTTGTCGAGGTTGATGACTTTGGCGTAGCAGCCGCCCTCGAAGTTGAATATGCCGTCGTCGTCCCACCCATGCTCGTCGTCACCGATAAGCAGACGCTTGGGATCGGTCGACAAGGTGGTCTTGCCTGTGCCCGACAATCCGAAGAATATCGCCGAGCTCCTGCCCCCTGTGTCAGTGTTGGCCGAGCAGTGCATCGATGCGATACCGCGCAGAGGCAGCAGATAGTTCATATACGAGAACATGCCCTTTTTCATCTCGCCGCCATACCATGTGTTGATAATGATCTGCATCTTCTCCGTCAGGTTGAACGCCACGGCGGTCTCGGAGTTGAGTCCGAGCTCCTTGAAGTTGGCGACTTTGGCTTTCGAGGCGTTGACGATCACAAAGTCGGGCTCTCCGAAATTCTTCAACTCCTCGTCTGTGGGGCGGATGAACATGTTCTTCACGAAGTGGGCCTGCCACGCCACCTCCATTATGAACCGCAGTTTCAGGCGCGTATTGACATTGGCACCGCAATATGCATCGACCACATAGAGTTTCTTGTGCGACAATTCGCCCATCGCGATCTTCTTCAATTCTGTCCACGCGGCGGGGGTGATGGGTTTGTTGTCGTTCTTGTACTCCTCGGTTGTCCACCATACGGTGTCGCGCGTGGTATCGTCCATAACAAAGAATTTGTCCTTCGGCGAGCGCCCGGTGTAGACACCTGTCATCACGTTCACGGCGCCCATCTCGGTAACCTGGCCGCGCTCGTACCCCGTGAGCGACGGGTCTGTTTCCAGTTTGAACAATTCGTCATACGACGGGTTGTAGACCACTTCGGTTGCACCCTCGATACCATACTTGCTAAGATCGATCTTCGACATATTTTAGTTATGTTTTGATTATGCGAACAAATAAATTTTCCCGTAAAGATAATAAAAAAATGGAAAAACGATGCCCGACGAATGGAAAATGGGCGTGAACGCCTGTAAGCACCCTTCGCATGACGCTGCGACTCCCGGGCGAGACTAAGAAAATCGCCGCGCACATTCGCTATTGAGGCACCAGTGGGTCGTCATCGTCGTCGTCGAGTGGCGGCAACAAAACTATGCCGAATAACATCGAGTGTATTTATTCCCCTCTCGCAGTGCATATCAGACGGGCGATTCTCCATTTTCCATTATCTTTGTCCCATGGCCGGAATATATGTTCATATCCCGTTTTGCAAGCGGCGGTGCGGATACTGCGATTTTTACAGTTCGACAGACACGGAGTTGCTGTCTGCCACCATCGATGGTATTTGCAACGAGCTCAGGCGAGAGAGAGACTTCCTGCGCGAACCTGTCGGGACACTCTATTTCGGTGGCGGCACACCCTCGCTGTGCACGCCCGGGCAATTACAGAGGGTCGTGGACACTGTGCGCGATACATTCCCCTGCTCGCTCGAAGAGATCACGGCAGAGGCCAATCCCGACGACCTGACGCCGCAGTATCTCGACTCCCTTGCACTCACCGATATCAACCGGCTGAGTATCGGCGTTCAATCTTTTATCGACAGGGACCTGCAACTCATGGGTCGCCGCCATTCGGCGCAGCAGGCTGTCGAGGCTGTACGGGATGCTGTGAAGCGATTCTCGAACATGACGATAGATCTGATATTCGGCATTCCCGGCATGTCGTTGAAAGAGTGGCGTATGAACCTCGAGGCGGCGCTGGATCTCGGTGTGCAGCATATTTCGGCCTACCATCTGACTCTTGAGGAAGGCACGCCGTTCGGCAAGATGACTCCGATAGACGACTCCACGAGCGAGGAGCAGTTCTTGTTGCTCCACGAGACTCTCTCTGCGGCCGGGTACGAGCACTACGAAGTCTCCAATTTCGCACTTCCCGGGTATCGCGCACGGCACAACAGCTCCTACTGGCGGGGAGAGCCGTATCTGGGTGCAGGTCCCGGAGCGCATTCATTCGACGGTCGTGTGCGCCGTCATTTCGGAGGGACGGTGCCGGACTATATTGCAGGCAAGGGCGGATATGTCGTAGAAACACTGTCGGATACCGACCGCCGGAATGAGTTGATAATGACGCGCCTGCGCACCGCTGAAGGATTGCCCGACGCTTTGGTGCCGACAGGTTTCGATCCCGAGCCGTTCGTCGCGCGAGGACTGCTGGAGCACATCGACGGCCATTGGCGCATCCCGCCTGCGAAATTCCTGCTCTCCGACATTGTGATCGGCGGGCTATTTGAATAAATTTCCCTACCTTCGCGCCATGGAAGTCTTAGAGTTCACGGATGTGAAGAGCAAGACTCATGGTCTAAACGAGTAAAGAATAAACCCGAAAATATTATGAAAAAACCCGATATGCTATTCGAGGTGAGCTGGGAGGTGTGCAACAAGGTGGGGGGCATCCACACCGTGATCGCCACCAAGGCCCTCACCATCGGCAACATGATGAACGAGCACTATGTCCTCATAGGGCCCGATGTGCACCGCGAGGGTGGGAACACCGAGTTCGAGGAAGATCCCCAGTTGTTGCGCACGTGGCGCCAGGCGATGTACAACGCCGGGATCAGGATTCGTGTCGGCAGGTGGAACATCGAGGGGCGCCCAATGGTGATACTCGTAGATTTCAGCTCGCTGTTCGCTCGTAAGGACGACGTGCTGAAAGATCTGTGGGAGACCTACCGCGTGGACTCTATCTCGGGGCAGTGGGATTACCTCGAGCCAGTACTGTTCGGGTATGCCGCGGGCAGGGTCATCGAGAGCTACGTCGACACATTCTGCAACACAACGCACAAAGTAGTGGCCCACTTCCACGAATGGATGACGGGCAGCGGCGGCCTCTATCTCAAAAAACGATCGCCCTATATAGCAACCGTTTTTACCACTCATGCGACCATTCTGGGTCGTTCGCTGGCAGGAAACGGACAGCCGCTGTACGGCAATTTGCAGCGTTTCAACCCCGACGAATATGCGCGCCAGTACGGCATCACCGCCAAGCATTCGATGGAGAGGACCTGTGCTCACGAGGCCGACTGTTTCGCCACGGTGAGCGATATCACAGCGCGCGAATGCAAGTTCCTGCTGGGTCGCGAGGTAGATACGGTTACCCCCAACGGCTTCGAGGACGACTTCGTGTGGGGTGGCGACGAATTCACCCGCAAGCGCAAGGAGGCGCGCGAGTCGATGATCAGGGTAGCCGAGGCATGTCTCGACACCAAGCTTGACGACGATGTGCTCATAGTGGGCACGAGCGGACGCTACGAGTTCAAGAACAAGGGTCTCGACGTGTTCATAGAGTCGCTCAAAAGATTGGCCGACGGCGACAGGCAGGTGTTGGCCTACATAACCGTTCCGGCGGGTAACAACGGTGCACGTAAGGACTTGCAAGCCGTTCTGGACGGCACGGGCGAGATCGACCGGTCGCAATACCCCCACACGACCCACTACCTCTCGGGGTGGGATCCGATCGTCGAGGCGATGCACGGCAGTGTGCTCGAATCCTTGGACTCGAAAGTCAAGGTGATATTCGTGCCGACATACCTCAACGGAGCCGACGGGATATTCAACAAGACATATTATGAGTTGCTGGTGGGCATGGATATGACCGTCTATGCCTCGTACTACGAGCCGTGGGGTTACACTCCTTTGGAGAGCGTGGCGTTCTCGGTACCCACAGCAACGACTACTTTGGCCGGTTTCGGTCTGTGGGTCGACGAGCATGTGAAGGAGCACAGCGGTGTGACAGTGATCAAACGCGACGACGAGAACGACGAGTATGTGGTCGATCAAATAGCGCAGGCCATCGAGCGATTCGGTAAGTCCGACGCCGCCAAGTTGCGCAAATCGGCCCTCGCAGTGAGCAAAAC
>QMCE01001078.1_pt1 | contig 14737 bp, 7 predicted proteins | sample 1821851 | NCBI WGS metagenome assembly QMCE01 (sample SAMN09453174, study PRJNA476694) | Termite gut metagenome, whole genome shotgun sequencing project. | isolation source: worker | host: Odontotermes sp. | place: South Africa:Pretoria | collected 2016-01-28 | reverse complement strand
AAGAGAAGCGGAGTTTTTGCTCCGCTTCTCAAATAATGATTTAACATTTTATCGTTTAATAGCCATGCCGGCAATGGTTATCTTATTAACAGCCTGACCATTGATTATTTTTTCGACGCTTCGGAATGAGCAGGGCGTACCGGCAGTTGGGTTGTCGGGGAAATTTCTTTTCGCAACATTTTTCCGGCCTCTCCCGTCAGCCAGAGATAATGATCCGGCCGGAGACCCGGTTCAAGCGGCACAAAAGTGCTGCCCGGTTGCCCCACCGGTACCTCCGTTGCACATTTGAAGATAGCCGTACCTTCATCTATCTCGTCAAACATTGCGATATAAAGGGAGCCGGCGCCGGCCCGGATAGCTTCGCTCATCTGTTTCCACAAAAAAGAACCTTTGTTGCGGGGTATCCGGGAGCTATCGGGCCCCTTCATATTATTCCAGGAAAAACCGGGAAAAGCCAAGGGTACATAATGGAGATTATTTTCCCTGCACCAGGCAATGTCTTTCCTGATCAGTTCAATAAAGGGAGGATATGTATTTTCATTATACCGCCCTACGAACCAGGGCATCACCACATCACATTTCTTTATCAGTATATGTAATTCGGGATTATTTTCCGTATCGGGCCCAAACTCCCGCCAATAGGTGGGAACACCCAGCAATATGCTATACCCCCGCTTCCGCAAGCCGTCAATGATAATACCGGCTTCTTTGAAACCATAGGCGCGCTTATCGTTGAATCCGACACCCCATACGGCTACAAGAGGCTTTCCGTTGTGATAAAGATAAGACCGGTTTTCCCGCTTTTTCATTCCGTATTCCTTTTCCAGCCGGTCGATATCGTCAAGCAACACTTTTTCATCTCCGGGTTGCATACCGCTTAAATCATACATTACACTGATCGCCCTGTTATAATTTCCGGCGCAGGTCATGGCCGACCGAAGCACATGATCCAGATGAGCCTTACTTTTCGGCCGTTTGATTTCGCTGATGAAACGCTGCATAAAAGCGCCGTCTATCCCGTATTCCTGCATCCACCGGAAATGCAGGTCGGTAGTAGAGAAGTCATACGAACTGAAAGTATAAGCAGGCGTTCCGTCGCTGAACTTAAACTCCGTTTCGTATAACTTTGCATATTCGCTCACCTCCGGCCAATAATCAACGGAACAAGAGCCCGGTTTAAACCCATCCTTTCCCGTATAATGATACCAGCCTCGCCCGGCCCCGTCGCCCGGAGCGCCGAACCATCCCTGATATCCGGTCATGACAAGCCCATCGTAAGAATCATACGTCTGTTTACTCCCCTGCCCGTATACGACAAAAGGCAACAGCGCTAACACCAACGCCCCTATTCTTTTACACATATCTTTTATTAAAAAAATCACAAGCATACAACACTTATTGAAAAGTTCCCATCATGCGGTAGTAATTTTCCAGTTGGCGGATCATTATTTTTTCTCCCGCGCCGACTTCTATCAAATCCGGACCCTGATCCGCACCATAACCTCCGTAAGCAGCCGAACGGATATCGGGAAGATAGACCGGCCATTTCCCGCCATTCCACGTATAACCGAAAAAAAACGGCACGGCATCAGGTTGTATTTCCCTTTTCCAGTCTATCTGGAACTTAATAAACGGTTCGCCCGGAACCGTCGCAATCACATACCTGCCATTAAAGGCAATAACCGAGAAGTGGACATTGTAATACAGGCTCTTATCATAACGTCCGGTAAAAAACAAAGAGTCGGCATACACTTTCATATCCGGTTTATCAGAAGGATCCGGGTATAACCCGCTCGCCAGTTTTACGGCTTCGACGGAAAGAAGTTTGCCCATACGGTCAATCAGGTCATAATCGGAAGGCCTCGGGTCGTCCGGCCCGGTTCTTCCCCCGTCTTTGAACAGCGGAGCCTGATTACCTCCCCCTCCTTGTACGAATAAACAAGTAACCGTATTATCAAAGGCTTCTTCCGTATATTTTACGGCATATCCCACATAATCGGCAGAAATCTCAAAATTGTTCCACGCTACATCCGGATGACATGCATAATTCATAATAAGCGCCTTCGGCTTGCCCGCCATATCTTCCAGTTTGATAACTCCCACAGCAGGGTCTACCGGCCCGTGAGGAATACGCTCGGGGTTTACGGCACGATAGTGTTCATCGCCCAACCATGATTCGCGGGCGCGACCATCTTCCCTCATAATCAAACGATTAAAACCTAACTGTGGAAAGGAACGGTAACCGCCGGATATACGCGCTTCAAACCTATTGCGGACTGCCTGCTCCACTACGGAAACGATTTGTTTTTCCAGCCATTCCTGCGGAGCCCTTTCGGACGAATGGGTATGCTGCGGACAAAAATAGACTTCCTTCAGTTCAAACCGCTTCTTCAATAATTCCGCCAGCGAAACATTGGTATATCCGCCCAGATCCAGCGCTACAAAAGCGATCCGCGCCCCATCAACCTCTAAAACAAGGCTTCTTGCATACAGGGAGTCGTGAACAGGATACTTCGGTTGCGGAGGCGTAATATTTATTTTTGCTGTTCCGGCAAGCAATTTTTCTCCTGCAAAAACCGGAGAAAACAGTTGAGCCATGCCATTCAAAAAAATGAAAATCAATACTATTCGGATACGTTTCATGGGTTATAGGTTTAAATTTATCAATAACTAAGCGGGCGTTTTATTCATTGGGTTTCCGGACGCTCGAAACTTACCCGGATTGTTTCCAGAAATTCTGTTCCGTTACTACAACTGAAGGTACTCCTGAAATCATTTTTATCGCCTTCTTCTATTTTCAACACAAGGCGGTTCCATCCCTGCTGCAAAGGCAGTTCGATATAGTCGCTTTCGCTCTGTCCTTTTATATTTCGTTTAACGGACGTTCCGTTTACCGCCAGGTCACTTTCCCGCGCATGGACAAACAAACTCAACTTCGGCATATCCGGTTCGATCAACAGATCATCCAACGGCCGGTTGCTCCACACCCAAAACTCAACTTCGAGCTTATTGTCTGCTGTTTTCTTTAATTTATTTTTAGCGCTCTCCGGAAAATGCAACGCACCGTCGCGGATAAAAAACAGGTCTTCGACATCACCGGCCGGTTTTTCACACACGACACCTGCGTTTTCCAGTATTTTAGCCAACGTATGGAACCCTTTTTCCGAGTTGGCAAACTCCGTAAGCGTACTGATATAGATATCCGAACATTTGCCGCTATACTTAATAAATGCCGGGGCGGGCCCTTTCCGTTCGTTTTCGCTGCGGACGGTTGCCGCAGTTTTGATTTCTTCCGGACGCTTATTCCATTTCCGCCAGTCGGTGTTGCACGCGTTCAACAGTACCTGCACCTCATTGACAAGCGAACCGGAAAGGCCGTATAGGGACGCGTCGGCGCGCTGCACTTCACAAAAATAAAAATCCGAATTACGTAAACCTCTCATCCACGATTTCGATACGGGAATGAAAGAAGATATGACACGGGGTTCCACATACAGGGGAAGCGGCAATAAATGCCGGTAACTATCAGCCGTTTCGGGTGTTATCCCCCAAATCCATACATCCGCCCCTTTCGCCGCCTGCTGTCGCAGGTTCTTTTCACGGACGGCATTCAGCCGGATACTTCCGTCAATAATGAACAGCGAGCCGGACGGGGATACTGTTTGAGTGGAAAATCTCACCCCTTGTTTTAGCAGGAGATTTTTCAACGACGAACTTTCTTCACCAACAAAAAGCACATGATCGTATTTTGCCTGAAAGCCCGGCGCAAAAACATTTCCGTCTTTCACGGCCGGGTCAGCCGACCGTTCCGGATACGATGTGCCGGATACACCAGCCGTTCCTGACGGGCCGGCTTGTTCCGTCGCCGGGCCAGCCCATACCGACCATGCCGGCCCGTCAGGAGCATTGGCCGCCCTGATAGCATCGAACATGGGCCATGCCTCATACAAAGGGAGCGCGGGGTCATAACCCGGGTTAAAGGTAGAGCAGTAAGGGCCTATCCGTTCGGGCTGCATACCCGGAACGCCTTCCGTATAATTCTCGAAAAATATACCGTCGCCGGCCAGCGAGGGCGTTGCGGTGAGGTCTTTTTTTCCGAAAGGAAGCGGTTTCAACGCATACCATGCCAGATTAAACACCGACACGTACGATGCATCCATACTGCGCTGATTGGCAATCAGGTGATAACATTCGCCGGCAAGCCCTTCCATACGTCCCTGTTGGGATTCATAAGCGCGCTCACCGTTATATTTAGAGACTTGTTCGGGTGTTCCGTAGTAAGCCATGCTATGTTCGCCTATGCCCCACGGCTTTCCGATTTCCACCCAGTGTTTCATTGAATTCATATCGCCGTAGTGCCCGACCGTTACGGGAAGTATACCGTCGCCGTCGTCTTCGCCGTCACTTGAGATCCACGGACGCGTCGGATCGTTTTCCGTAACAATTTCAAGCCACTCTTTCCATGCCTGCATCTGTGGTTCCATCAGGTCCGGACGGTTGAATACATGGTTGATCACCGGTTTATTTTCATTACTTACACTCCAGCCGAAAACGGAAGCGTGGTTGCGGTCTCTTACCACAAACCGCCGGATATGTTCTTTACAGGCTTCCCAGAATTTACCGGAGTCCATTTTCGGCCCTCCGTCACTGGCCCATATCGCCGTTTCGTTCATAACACATATACCCATTTCATCCGCCATATCCAGGTAAAAACGCGGATATGTCTGTGCATGCGGACGCACGGCATTTCCATTGGCATCTTTAATTGCCGTAAACCAAGCCCATGCATACCGTCGCGTCATTTGCGGCACACCCATAAAATGCCAGGAGTCCCCCTTCAACTCGTAAGGTTTGCCGTTCAGGCAATGGTTTGTCCCTTTTATCGTCCACTCACGCCAGCCGAAACGTTCGTATTTCGTGTCTACCGTCTGTTTTTTATGATCCAGATTCAGTATCAATGCATACAGGTTCGGCACATCGGGCGTCCAGAAGTCCAGTGCGCCTGATTCAACCGGTATATTTATGACCTGTTTTATCGCCTGTCCGGCCTCCACGGTTATTTTTGTTTGCGGCAGGTTCAGGGCTGTTTGTCCCAGTTCCCACGCGGGCACAGGAGCCGAATGTATTTCACGACCCGCCTTGTTCAGCCATTTGTTTACAACTCCCTGCAAAACAACACTTTCTTTCCGTCCGGAACAGTTATTTACAGTAACTTCCAGTTCCAACCGGTTCTCCGAAACATACGGCTTCACAAAAATATCTTCCACATATATCGGGGGTACCGATATCAAATACACATCCTGCCATATTCCCGCAATATGGTATCCCCACATCGAACCGGCAGGCACAATCCGCCGGCCGATTGTCGAATTATCTTCAAACAACGACTGGCTACGCACGCCGACCCGTATTTCAATTTCTTTGCCCGGCTCTGCTATGCCGGTTATATCTGCCTGAAAAGGCAAAAACAAATCAAAATTTTCCGCTACTTTCCGATTATTCACATACACCTCGGCATATCCGGCTATCGCTTCAAAATGCAATTTGATGATTTGATCCGACCAATCCGCGGGAACAGTGACGACCTTTCGCATCCATGCCATTTTTACATCGTCCCATGATGAGGGATAAGAAGGAAAATTCCGGTGGTCAGGCCCGGCTAAATCCCTGTTGGCAAAAGAGTTTATATTCCACGGCGAAGGTATTTTTATTTTTACGTCATCCCACGCGGCGGATGGTTCCGGCAACTCCGGCGCAACGCCTTTTCCCTGCTTATAATCCGGCGGAAGAGGCATTCCCTGAAATTCCCATAAACCGTTTATACAAAGCTCCTGCCTGTATGGTTTTTCATACCGGTTAACCATTCCTTCGGAAGGCGCAAACGTTCGATTATAAACAAGCCGTTGCGTTTTTTTCGGTTGAACATCCGGAGATAAACCGCCGGCAAACAACGTATTGGCGAGTAAAGCGCCAAGAGCAACAGGGATAAGCAGTGATAATGTTCTTTTTTTCATCATTCAGCATTTTCGAAAAGTAACAGGGCAAACGCCGTTTTTTTTATTATATGCAAAGAAAGACCATATCAATTAATAAAAGTCAAATAAAACAATTAATATGACATTAAAATCAAATTAATCATGCATTTTTCGGTTCCGTTCCTTCGCCGCAAACATTTCGTCCGGAAAAATCCGGACGTCTTCAATCTATCTTTTCCGCCGAAGGCGGAGCATGCTCCGGCGCACTTCCCCACTGATAGTTCGGCTTATCCGACATTTCCAGGACAAGCGCTCCGCCGCTGGCCATATCATCATGACTGAACCAGGGTTTATTCCATTCTTTGCCGTTCAGCGTTGCCGACCGGATGTATTTGTTTTCCGGCGCATAATTCCGGGCTTCGATTTCAAACACTTTTCCGTTACTTAGCTTCATCTTTACATGGCTGAACAACGGACTTCCGATATTATAAACCGGCATTCCCGGCGTCACCGGGTAAAAACCCATGAATGAAAATACGACAAAAGCCGTCGTGCCGCCCCCGTCTTCATCGCCCGGAAAACCCATCAGGTCATCGCGAAACCATTGTTTAAGAAGCATACGGACACGTTTCTGGGTCATCCACGGTTGTCCGGCATAATTATACAGGTAAGGAATGTGCATACAGGGTTCGTTTGCCATGGAAAACTGCCCTACATTTCCCGTATGATCGGGAAGCAATGCGTAGAATTCATTCTTTCCTTTCCCGAGCGGTTCGCGGAAAGTCTGATTAAGATTATCGGCAAATGTTTCGGCAGACCCCATCAGCCGGATTAAATCGGCCGGATTATGGGGAACGTCCCAACGGTATATCCATCCGTTGTTTTCACCGTAGTATTCACGCGCACCTTTACCGCCGGAAAAACGGTAGTCGAACGGCTCAATAAACCGGCCGTTCCTATCTTTCGGATGAAAAAAAGCGGTTTCGTGATTGTACAGGTTCCGGTAATTATAAGAATGTTTCAGGAAATAATGATACTCATCCGTTTTCCCCAACTCTTTGGCTATCTGCGCCAGGCACCAGTCGTCGTAGCACGTACCTAACGTAACGGCTACCGGTTGCCGTTTTTCGAATGAATGCACCTCTTTTACAGACTCTTCCTCGCCCGGTTTTAAGGCCGGAAAATACCCCTTTTCCCGGTAAAACACATCCAGTTCGGTATTGGGCACACGTACCCACGGTATCAATGATTTCTCCGTCAACGCACCTTTACACGCCTCATAAGCCGCCTCCAGGTCAAAGCCTCTTAAACCTTTACAATAAGCGTCCCAGATAACGGCGACGGCATGGTTTCCGTTCATCCGGTGGCTATCGCCCGTCACTTCCGGAAACGTCGGCATCCAGCCTTCCTCCGTTTGCTGCGCCATGCGGATGTAAGAAGCAATCATGTCCGTTTCCATTTTTTCCTCGATTAAGATCCGCAAAGGATGCGTCGCGCGATAGGTATCCCAAATCCAGTCGTCCGTATAAAACGGCACGCCCCGGTCTTCATGCACCTGATGGTCAACTCCGCTGTAATACATGCCGTCTTCCGACAGATTAATCATGCGTTCGTACGTACGATACAAAGACGTGTAAAAAACCGTTTTATCGTTCTCGCTTCCGCCCTGCACTTCAATTTTACCCAACGTATTGTTCCAGATAGCCCGTCCTTTTTCGGCCACCTCCTGCACATGATACGTATCTATTTCGCGTACCAGGTTTTTCCGCGCCTGCTCCGCACTGATAAACGAAATACCATAGCGCAGATTAATCTCTTTTTCCTTAAATGTCAACGCCAACGCCTTGTTTCGTCCTTCGGCTGATGTTTTACTGAAATCAACGGATTGATTTTCAACAACGCCCACTTTTTCAGGCCGTTGCAATGTTTCCATATAGACATATACCTTTGTCGGCCCACGGTCAATCACCTGATATCCGAAGACACCGTTCCCGTCGTACTGCACCTGTCCGTTGCGGGTATTAATAATCAGGTTTCCGCCGCTATCTTTATCCCCGCCGTTGCCCTCTTTTTTAAAATCAATGCAATAAACAGCCGCCTGACGGGAAGGTGCAAAATCAACCCCGACCTGTTCTTCATCCAGATAAACCCGGTAGCGGTAAGGCGTTATTTCCTCATTGTCATACGAGTACATTTTAACGGGCTCCACCTTCCCGGAAATATCATTCACCGGACTGATATTAAATGCCGAACTCCCCCGGTGGCTCGTCACAATTACCGGCAATCCCGCTACCTGGTCGGACGTAAAGTCGCGCCGTTCGGGATAAAACCTCAACATACTGTTCGGCAGATGAACCGTTGGAAAAGTAGGCACCAGCAGGTGACTTATATTACCGATGTAAGGATCTACATAATCGACCGGCGTTTTCGCCACCTGACGGTTTTCATTCATTCCGGTCGTACATGACGCCAAAAAACAGATTGCCGCCAGTAAACTCATCATTTTCATTTGATTTATCATATTCGCTTTTTGTATAATAGGGAGGATGTGCCGCATTATTTTAACCAAACTATTTTAAAACCATGCCCGCGACACACCTCCCATTTTTTTATCAATTCACCGTTACGGTCTTAATATCCGTATAATTGTATTTCTTATACGTATCATTACAGCAAATTCCTACACGTACCCAGTATATAGTTCCCGTATACTTAACGGCCATAGATGTCCGGAATTCAATCACGGTTCCTTCGTCGTCGTTTGTAACTGTTTTCGTTCCGTTAAATAGCTGCCCGTCCTTATTATTATTTCCGCAATACTGGTTTGTAGACACACACAGTATACCGTTACTCAGATCCGGCATTGCCGCCCCATCCTTCGCATTGCGCCTGAAACGTACCGAAGCCTCGATATAATTATCGGCAGTCAACACCGGCTCCTTCACCCATTCAATAGTCAGATAAGGCGTTACGGTAAAATCTTTCATAACCGTTCCTTCTATCCGGACAATATCGCCTTCTTCCGGATACGGGTAAAACGCTCCTTCAATCGGCGTCATCCGGTATTCTCCGGTAAACCATTTGTTATTTACATAAGAGCCATCCTGTTTCATATTCAGGTAACGCGGAATAACGGATACTTCATCATTCCCGTTTGCCCAGCTCAATTCTTCCATTTTAATGCGCATGTTTCCGTTTCCCTGTTCTGTTTCAAGCTGATTGCCGTTATGGTCCAATATTCTACCCTGAATGGTACAATCCGGCGCATCATAATTATCTTTTTCACAGGAAAACAAACAAACCGCCACCAATAATAAGATTATATTATTTACTATTTTTTTCATAGATCATTTATTTTGAATGATTGTTAATTGTGCATTGATTAATACTGGTTATTCTGAACCAACAACGGATTGGTTTTCAATTGCCCGTCCGGAATTTTTTCATAATAATATTTTGTTCCGAATGTCAGGCTGTTATTCGCACGTTCACAAACCCTTGCATCATAAATGTATTTTCCTTCCGGATTGCCGTTTTCATTGACCGTAGCGTCTTTGGCAAACAGAAACGGATTCAACATCCTTCTGCGGTAATTATAAATCTGTTGGTCAAACGTAAACCATCTTCTGAGGTCCCAGTATAGTTTATGTTCGAAAGCCAACTCCTTATACCGTTCAACACGTATAAGCTGTAAGCCGCGCGTAGGAGCCAGAACAAATGAACCTTTTCCCGTTCCCTTTTCATATCCCGGATCTGTTGAAAGCTCCGCACTGCCGGCCAGCAAATCCGCGCCGGCTCTTTCACGGACAGCATTCATACATGTTGCCGCATCATCCTGCATAGTAACGCCTCCGTAACTTTCTTCGCCATTCTGCGCCAGTTCAAGCGCCGCTTCCGCGCGATTAAGCAATACTTCGGCATAACGGATATCAATCCACGTCTGACACGACTGATGCAACTGCGTCGTAGAAGGGGTCAGCGACATATCAAGCCACTTACGTCCGTGGAAACCGGTCAGCGTATTATTCGACCCGCCATTAGCCGGGCCATCCATACCGTTAATATTCAATTTTATGCCGTTGGACAGTTCGTATGGAGTCTGGGAAGTTACACTTTGGGTCGTTTCCTTAATCGTCCCGTTCGAGAACAAATCCGTTACATTGTTATAAGACTGGGTGGTCTGGCCGTCGTCTACAATCATCTTTTTTATTTTTGTCGACGGATCAACATTTTCAGCGATAATACCCCTGCGAATATCCAGTTCGATGCCCTTATATACATGTCCGGGTAACAGGATAGAACCTCTCAGGCGCGGCTCCGCACGATCGAACAATTCGCGCGGACTGTTATAAACAATGTAATTTCCTTCATCATCAACGGTTTTAATTCGTCCGGTCGTTTCATCCAGGGGCAAACCGTCGAACAATTCAACCCAATCCAGGGTAACGTTATAACGGTCTCCGTAAGTAGAAGTCATACGCGGAGGCGAATATACCGCATCAAAGCTGTGCCGGTAATTGGAATAATCATATTGACGCACAAAAACAGATTCGGAACTGTTGTCCGCTTTTTCGAATATCTGCGCGAAATTCTCGGCAAGATCCGTATTTCCTTTATACAAACCATAACCGCCGTTTTCCACTATTTTAGCCGCATCCCAAGCCTGTCTGAAGTATCCGTTCGCCCTATCCGGAGATATGCCGCATAGCATCACGCCATCAACCGTATAGGTGAACTTTCCGCCATATCTTGCTATGGATCCGGCATACAAGGCAACTCTCGACTTGAACGCCGCCGCAACATATTTATTGGCACGCCCGGTTTCACTTTTTGCCGCCATATTTGCAATCGCGTAATCAAGGTCTTGCAGAATAAAATCATAACACTCCTGATGACTGCCGCGAGCTACCCATAAGGAACTTTCGTCGCCATTTTCCATATACTGGGGTTCTTCAATCAAAGGAACGCCCCCGTAACGCTTCACTAACTGAAAGTATACATACGCACGGATAAATCTGGCTTCGGCAATCCATTCTTCCGCCCCTACAAGCGTTCCGACATAATCCGGCAGATTCAGGATCAATGTATTCGCCTGGCGTATTACCTGATAACCCGGTGACCAATATCCCTTTTCAGGCGTGTAAATACCCGGATTATTCCGGTTGACGGTTTCTCCCGTACTGAGCATCGGCCACACAATGTTATTCCATTGAAAATACCCGCCTCTGTCGCCGTCATTAGAAACATTATAGTCATCCATCGGTAAACGGCCGTACAAGCCAACCATATACGCTTTTATTCCGCCTTCATTATATATATCCTCATCCGTAAGCACGTTTTTAGGAGGAATATCCAGTGACTGGCAAGATCCTAAAATACCGAGGACAAACAGTAGTATTGTATATCTGTAATTTTTCATATCTATTCGTTATTAATCATTTAGAATGTTATACTTGTGCCAAAATTAACCGTCCTGTTAAGCGGATACATGTATCCGTATAATTCCGACGGTTTTTCCGGATCAACACCTTTTACCCCTGTTATGGTAAACAAATTATAGGCATTGACAAACAGACGCCACCGTTGAATACCGGCTTTCTGCAAAAACAAAGCAGGAATGGTATAACCTAATTCCGCCGTTTTCAGACGCATATAAGCGCCGCTTTGTATGGCAAAACGCGATTTGATATCATATGCGGTAGCGCCGTAAGCATAATAACCGCTTGTCCACGTGTTTCCCGGATCATACGGATCTCTTGACGGATCCGTCGGACGCCATCTGTCCATAAACATATCAAGCGCATTGCCGTCCCACGCAAGCGGTGCAGACAACTGCTCTCCATAAGCAACGTACGACATGGCAGCGCCCTGGAACATCAGGTTAAGATCAAAACCTTTGTAGTCAGCAGAAATGTTAAGTCCGAAATTCATCAACGGATAATTGCGTTTATCCTGAAAATCCGCCTTTTCCGCATCTGTAGTAGTTGCAATCGGATGATCATCCATATCATCAATTATACCGTCTCCATTCCAGTCTTCGTAAATATAATCTCCCGGTAATGTGCCGATACCGGTAAACACAGGATGATACTTTATCTGATCATAAGATTGAAAACGTCCGGCGGAGCCCTTTCCGAACCATATATCGTTATACCGGTAAGCCTTGCTGTTCCTCCAGTAATCGTATGAACTTCCGTATAATGCGGATTCTATATAGCGATTTTGCGTTCTTGTCAGGGATACGTTACCTGCAATAGCATAATTCACCTCTCCGATCTTATAGCGATGGCGCAATTCCAGTTCGATACCCTGTGTCCGATCGCTGTTCAGGTTCTCCTGCGGCATGGTCGAACCGAACGAACCCGGCAAAGAAACATTCCGGTAAGCCAATAACCCGTCCCTGTTTCTTCTGAACATCTCGAATGTCATACCGAAAAGACCTTTCCATAAATCGGCTTCCAAACCTATGTTCAGGGTTTTGACCGTATACCATGTGATACCCATATTAGCTACGGAGCGAAACCCGAGTCCATTGACAAACTCACTTCCAAACACATACCCTCTCGGATAATTATCCTGCGTATTACCGCTTGTATTCGGATAATCATAACCGGAAACAAACTGATATGCCGCCGCTCCGTCATCTCCCATCTTTCCATAAGAACCCCTCAGTTTCAGGTTATCAATAAACGAAAGATTATCTTTTACAAATGCCTCTTCCGACAAACGCCATCCCAGCAAAGCGCTCGGAAAAAATCCCCACTGCTTGTCCTTCGGAAATTTGGATGAGCCATCGTAACGGAAGCTGAACTCCGCCAGGTATTTACCTTTAAAATCATAATTCAAACGGCCTACCAGTCCTTTGGAGGCATATTCGGATATTCCGTCACTCGACCCGATCTGGTTCGTGGCGTTTCCTGCGAACAAATAAGGAATCGGAATTTCAAATTCACGCTGTGCATAAATATTATCACCCTCATTATGCGCTTCTTCATACAGGACTAAAGCGCTCACATTGTGCGTCTCCGCAAACATTCGCTCATAATTAAGTTGTACCTGCCACAATGTACCATAGCTCGTATTGTACCGGCGATGCAGTTTGGTCGGGGAATTTCTGGCTACCGCGTTATAACTATCCGTTGCCTCATCATAATTATATTCATTGTATTCTTTGGTATATTCCGAGTTATCATCTACCTGCGTATCATAACTAAACAATCCCTTTGCCGATAATCCCCGTACAAACGGCACATCATACGTCAGATCCATTGTAGACTGGAAAATACGTTTTTTCTGTTTATTATAGCCGGAAACGTCCGAATGTGTCATTGCCAGTACATTCTGGATATCTCCGTTAGGTTTGTCGTAGTAGCCTTCACGTCCATTTGCATAAACAAGCTCTGTCGGCGTCGAACGCCACAATGTTTTATAAATTTCCCAGGTCGATGCGCGCGGACGGTCTTTCTGGTCTAAAATACCGCTTATCTTAACAGACGCTTTCAGGTTTTTCGTGATCTGGGCATTCAGGTTTGAACGCAGATTATACCTGTCATATTTCAAATCCCCGCTTTCGAAGAAACCTCCCTGATCCATATAACCGAAAATCACATAATAATCCATCTTATCGCCTCCGCCGCTGACGGATACATTATGTTGTTGCTGAGATGCATGGTTCCTCATTACAATGTCATACCAATCCGTGCTTGTCAAACTACCGTTGCGATAAGCCTCAAACATTTCCTCTCCATAAGTCAACTTAGGATCAGTCATACTTCTCATACTTTTTTCGTTGAACAATGTCATACGGTCAATGGCGCCGACAGGTTCCAACATTTCCGCCGGATGCTGGATTCCATAATACATCGAATATTCTATTTTGGCTTTCCCCTTATCTCCCTTTTTTGTTGTGATCAAGACCACGCCGTTTGCCGCACGCACTCCGTAAATCGCAGCGGAAGCATCTTTCAGTACGGAAATACTTTCGATTTCATTCGGATCCATTCGTTCAAAGTTCCCACGCGGCACACCGTCGACTACAATCAACGGACTTCCGAAACCACGGATATCAAACTGGTTATTAAACTCCCCCGGTTCGGATGTTTTCTGAACGACACGAACACCCGGCACTTTACCGGTCAACATATTCTGAACATTCGTACTCTTGGTGGCTACCAACTTTTCACTGGATATGGCAGATACGGCTCCGATCACAGACCCTTTTTTCTGTGTGCCGTATCCGACGACAATTACTTCATCCAGATTAAGAGCATCTTCCTTCAACACAATATGCAACGTCTGCCTATTCCCAACCGGAATTTCCTGGGTCTGGTATCCGATATAAGAAACCACCAAAACCGCGCTACTCTCCGGTACATTCAATGTGAATTTACCATCCAAATCGGTAAATACGCCGGTGTTCGTACCTTTTATGCTCACATTTGCAGCGGGCACTTCAAAGCCGGCTTCGTCTGTGATCGTTCCCGTAACCGTTTTCCCAGCCATGATTTGGTGACCAAGGTACAGGAAGCGACCGCGAAGGTCAAGCAGCTCGCGCCTGACCTGGATGTCGACGGCGAACTGCAGGCGGACGCCGCGCTGGTTGAATCCGTCGGCCAGCTGAAGAGCCCGGGCAGCCCCGTCGCGGGCCACGCCAATGTGCTCGTGTTCCCGGACCTGCAGGCCGGCAACATCGGCTACAAGCTCGTTCAGCGCCTAGCCGGCGCGGAGGCGATCGGGCCGATTATCCAGGGCCTGGCGATGCC
>QMCE01001077.1_pt1 | contig 14737 bp, 12 predicted proteins | sample 1821851 | NCBI WGS metagenome assembly QMCE01 (sample SAMN09453174, study PRJNA476694) | Termite gut metagenome, whole genome shotgun sequencing project. | isolation source: worker | host: Odontotermes sp. | place: South Africa:Pretoria | collected 2016-01-28 | reverse complement strand
CCATTCGCGAGCCATGATCTCTCCTCCATAAAGAAGGGCACATGACTCATTTTCTACAACTTTTATCGTAATGCAAGGGTTTTGAAACAGTCCTTAAGCCAAAGCCGTTTGGATGCGTGAGGCAGATGCCGCATACAAGACGCCGCCCCGGCGAACGGGGCGGCTTTTTTGCCTGAAAACAGTTCCCCTCCCGCGCGAACGCCGCTATAGTGGTTTTCATAATGGACGTTTTCAGCCGCTACGCGCCCTTCATTCAGGACTTCATCTACCAGAACAACTGGCAGTCCCTCCGCGCCATACAGGTGGCGGCGGGCGACGCTGTGTTCAACACGGACGAAAACGTCCTCCTCTCCGCCTCCACGGCATCGGGAAAAACCGAAGCCGCGTTCTTCCCCATCCTCACGCTGTTCATGGAAGACCCGCCCCGGTCGGTCGGCGCGATATACATAGGCCCGCTCAAGGCCCTCATCAACGACCAGTTCCTGCGCCTGAACGATCTGTGCCGCGAAGCGCATATCCCCGTCTGGCACTGGCACGGCGACGTCGCCCAGTCCCATAAAAACAAGCTTCTCAAAAACCCCTCCGGCATTCTCCAAATCACCCCCGAATCGCTGGAGGCGCTCCTCCTCCACAAACACGCCGACATCGGCCGCCTCTTCGGCGATCTGCGCTTCATCGTCGTGGACGAGGTCCACTCCCTCCTCCGGGGCGACCGGGGCGGCCAGACCCTGTGCCTTGTCGAGAGATTGTCCCGCCTCGCCGGAATCAACCCGCGCCGCATCGGCCTCTCGGCGACGATCGGCGATCCGGAGAGCGCGGGCGCGTTCCTCGCCTCCGGCACGGGACGGGGGACGGTCATCCCGAAGATAGAAAACAAGGGCGTCCGCTGGCGTCTTTCCATGGAACACTTCTTCATTCAGGGCGAGCAGTCCGCCGCGGACAGGGATGTGCCGGACGCGCTGCCGATTCTGGACGAAAAGACAGACAACGCGCCGGAACACGCCGATCCGGGCATGGGCTATGTCTTCGAGCACACGAGAGGGAAGAAATGCCTCGTCTTCGTCAATTCGCGGGAGGAATGCGAAGCGGCGACGACGACGCTCCGGCGCTATTGCGAGGCGCAAAACGAGCCGGACAGATTCCTCATCCACCACGGCAACCTGTCCGCGTCGTACAGGGAGACGGCAGAAGCGGCGATGAAGGACGACGATCAGCTCCAGACCACGGTCACCACGGCGACGCTCGAACTGGGGATAGACATAGGGAGGCTTGAACGGGCGTTCCAGGTGGACGCCCCGTTCACGGTGTCGTCGTTCCTGCAGCGAATGGGCAGGACGGGCAGGCGGGAGCAGCCGCCTGAGATGTGGTTCGTCATGCGGGAGGAGGAGCCGGAGGCGAGGGCGATGCTTCCGGCGACGGTTCCCTGGACCCTTCTTCAGGGCATCGCGCTTGTGCAGCTGTACCGGGAGGAGCGCTGGGTCGAGCCGCCGAAGCTGGACAGGCTCCCCTTCAGCCTGCTGTACCACCAGACGATGTGCATCCTCGCCTCGTCCGGCGAAATGTCGGCCGCCGCCCTCGCGTCGAGGGCGCTCTCGCTCAGCTATTTTCACAGAATCGACCAGGAGGACTACAAGCTTCTTCTCCGGCATCTTCTCGCGACGGATCACATCGAGAGAACGGAGGAGGGCGGGCTTATCGTCGGGCTTGCCGGGGAGCGGCAGACGAATTCGTACAGGTTCTACGCTGTCTTCAAGGAAAACGAGGAATACACTGTCCGCAACCGATCGCAGGAACTGGGCACGATCGTCTCCCCGCCGCCGCCCGGGGAAAAGATCGCGCTCGCGGGCCATGTCTGGATCGTCGAGGAGGTCGATCACAAGCGCCGGCTGGTGTACTGCGACGCGGTGAAGGGCAGGGTGCCGGCCTATTTCGGCCTGTGCCCCGGAGACGTCAACACAAAGGTTCTGGAGAAAATGCGGGCTGTTCTGCGGAGCGGCGACAGCTATCCGTATCTAATGAAAAACGCCGTCGCGCGGCTGGCCGAGGCCCGGAGCGTCGCAGGGCATTCCGGCCTGACCGAAGAGCCGCTCATCAGCCTGGGCGGCGAGATGTGGTGTCTTTTCCCGTGGCTGGGGACCTACGCCTTCATCGCTCTGGAACGCTTCATCAAGATCAAGTGCGCGGCCCGCCTCGGCCTGTCGGGCTTTGATTCGTCGAGGCCGTACTTCATCCAGTTCACGATGAAGGCGGATCAAAAGACGTTTTTCGACGTCCTGATCGAAACGGCGGAACAGCCTCTCGATCCGATGGAGCTGGTGTACGGCGGCGAGGTGCCGGTCTTTGAAAAGTACGACGAATTTCTTCCCGTGGAACTTGTCCGGAAGGGCTTCGCCCACGGGATTCTGGGCATTGACGAGATGAAGGCCCGCATTCGCGGCTGGAGCGGGAACGCGGGCGGAGAAACGCTTCTCAGGCGCGGGAACGGGTCGACATCGCCTGATTGAGCGCGACGGCGCCGAGGAGGATCGCGCCCAGCACGGCGAGCTGCCAGATGGTGTTGATGTTGGCCAGCTGCATCCCGGACTGCATCATGATGACGACAAGCACGGCCAGCATGACGCCCGCAAGGCTTCCCGAACCGCCGAATATGTCGATGCCGCCGAGGACGGTGACGGTCAGCGCCTGCATTTCGAGGCCGACGCCGATGTCCGGCCGCGCGGCCATGAGCCAGGAGGCCATGACGATCCCGCCCATTCCCGCGAGAAGCCCGCTCAGGACGTACAGGAAAAAGCGGATGCGGACGACGGGAATCCCGGCGAAGCGCGCCGCCTCCTGATTGATGCCGACGAGGTACACGGCCCGCCCGAAGGTGGTTCTGGACATCACGAGCTGGAGGACGATGTACACGGGGACGACCGCAAGGGCGATCTGCGCGGGCAGGCCGGCGACGGTCCCCTGTCCCAGAAAGGCGAACGATTCGGGGAATCCGGAGACGGGGACGCCGCCCGTGATGATGAGGGCCAGCGCGGCGTATCCCCACATGGTGGCGAAGGTGCCGATCATGGGCGGGAAATTCCAGACCGCCACGGTCAGCCCGTTGACCGAGCCGAGGACCCCGCCGATGAGGACGCCGCAGGCGGCGGCGGGCCACACGCCCAGGCCGGCCGCGACCAGAAGACCGAACAGCACGCCGGAAAGGCTCAGGATCGATCCCATGGAAATGTCTATCCCCGCGCCGCCCGCGAGGACGATCAAAGCCTGCCCCATGGCGAGAAGGGCCATGGCCGCGCCGAAGCGCGTCATGCCGAGGAGGTTGTCCGCCGTCAGGAAATAGGGGCTGAGCATGGACATGACCAGAGCCATGACGGCGACGAGAATCGCCAGAAATGCGATGCGGTTGCCGAGAATCCTCCCAAGCGCGTTCATTGTCCCGCTCCTTCTTCCCGTTTTCTCATTTCCCACGCGGCGTCGCGCTGGCGGGAAAGCTGCCGCCGCTGCCGCTTGATCGTCCGCTGTTCGAGCAGCAAATCGACCTTGACCGAGACGATGATCATCAGCCCGACTGCCGCCCGCTCCCACAGGGACGGAATGCCGAAGAGCACGATGCCGTTTTTCATGACCGACATGAAGAACACCCCCGCCAGCGTGCCCACGACCGATCCGCGCCCGCCGGTGACCGCCGTGCCGCCGATGACGGTCGCGGCGATGGCGGAGAGGGCGAGGTCGTTGCCGACGGTTATTTCGACGCTCCCGAGGCGTCCGACGTACAGGAGCGCCGCGAAGCCGACCAGGCCGCCGCAGACGACGTAGGACAGCATCCTGATGGAGCGCGAGGGAATGCCCGCGAGGCTGGCGGTCTCCAGGCCGTTGCCGACGGCGTAAATGCGGCGCCCTGTCGGGCGGCGGGTGAGGAAATGCCATGCCGCGGCGTAGAACAGGGCGATGACGATGAGCGAGGTCGGCACGCCGTACACCCTTCCCCGCGTCAGAAAGGCGAAGACGGGCGGCAGGCCGGTGAGCCACTGCCCGCCCAGCATGAAGAACACCATGGCCCGGAGAATGCTCTGGGTGCCGATGGTGGCGATGATGTCGGGGATGCGGAGGAAGCTGATGAGAAAGCCGTTGACGAGGCCGACGGCGCAGCCCGAGGCGATGGCGACAAGGGCGATGAGGACAGGGTTCAAACCGGCGTTGAGCATCCAGCCGACGAGGATGGCGACCACACCCAGGGCCGATCCGACGGAGAGGTCTATGCCGCAGATGATCATGACGATGGTCATGCCGATGGAGACGATCGCGAGATCGACCGAATTCCGCAGGATGGCGACGACGTTCCGGGCGGAGAGGAAGTGATCCGCGATGAGGGAGAACACCACGACCTCCAGCAGGAGGAGGAAGAGGGTGAAGAGCTCCCGCCTGCCTATTCGCGGCTTGAATGTTTTGACGACGCTGGCGAGTTCCATGACGATTTTCTCCTCGTTCGTTTATTCCGCTCCGCACCAGTCGAGTATCGCCCCGGCGACGGCTTTGGCGCACTGGAGCAGTTCGTCGGCGGGGAGCCGCTCGTCGGGCTGATGGGCGAGGCGCGGATCGCCGGGGCCGAAATTGACCATCGCCGTGCCGGTGTTCACGTACCAGCCCATGTCTGTGTGGAAGCCTATGCCTTCGAGCCTGGGGTCGACGCCCGCGCCAGCGAGAGCGCCGGTCATGCAGCCGACGAAGGGGTGATCGGCCGGCACCTCGGCGCAGTCCGCGTCGACGAGCCATTCGATTTCCGGAGGATGCAGGGCGAGCCACGGGTCCATTTCAGCGACCTTGCGCACCCGTTCCTCAATCATTTTTTTGATGGCGCCGCCCAGTTTGCTTTCATCCCGTTCGCCGGGCAGGTACTGGGCGTTGAAGACGATGGCTGCGGAATTGGCGAACGCTGTCGGATACTCCCCGCCCTCGAACTGCGCGGCGAGTATCTGGCAGGGAAGCGCCATGAGGGGATGGGTCCGCCACAGCGCCCAGTCCTGGTTCATGAGATCGAACTGCCGCAAAAAAAGCCTCGCCTTGGCGATGGCGTCCACCGCGCCGCCTGTGCGCCAGTCGCCCTGGGGAAGCTCGATGTGCCCGCTCCGGCCCTGTATTTTCAACCGCCCCCACAGGATGCCCCTGCACAGGGGCGCGATCGCCATGCCTGTGGATTCGGTCATGATGCCCGCGTCTGCCCGGTAGCCCCTGTCGACAAACGCGAGGCTGCCCATGCCGCCCGACTCCTCCTCCACGACGGTGGCGATCAGCACGTCGCCCTTCGGCTTCAGCCCGCTCGCGAGAACAGCCTCCAGCCCCATGATCATGGCGGCGACGCCGCCCTTCATGTCGACAGCCCCCCGGCCGAAGATCATGCCGTCCCGCATCAGGCCGGAAAACGGATCGACTGTCCAGCCTTCGCCCGGCGGCACGACGTCGATATGCCCGGCCAGCATGAGGGAGCGCCCGCCGCCGCTTCCCCTCACCGTCGCGGCGAGGTTGGGCCGGCCGGCGAAGCCGCGATCCGCGTAATAGCCCGGACGGCCCGCGTATTTCGCGAGGGCTTTTGGATCGGGTTCGAACAGATCGATCTCCGCCCCGAGGGAGCGCATCTTCTCCGCCACGAAACGCTGGGCATCGCCCTCGCGCAGGAATGCCGCGTCGCCGCCGAACCAGGGGTTGACGCTGGGAACGCGGATCAGGTCGGCGAGAAACCCGGACACGTCGTCCGCGTGGGCGTCCAGCCAGTCGACAGCCTTCTGTCTCTTTGCTTTGTCCATTTTCTTCATCCTTTGCCCGGCGCCGCTACTCTGCGCCGCACCAGTCGACGACAAGGCCGGCAATCGCCTTCGCCGCGTCCAGCAGCTCTTTCAGGCAAAGACGCTCGTCCGCCTGATGCGCCAGCCTGGGCTCGCCCGGCCCGAAGTTCAGCATCGCCACGCCGGAATTGACGAACCAGCCGATGTCGGTGTGGCTGGCGCTGCCCTCTATCTCGCTCCGCAGCCCGGCCGCTTCGAGGGAGCGCGACAGGCTGGCGACAAAGGGATGCTCCGGATCGGTCTCGGCGCAGTCGGCGTCCACCATCCATTCCACTGCCGGCGGATGCTCCCTGAGCCAGGGATCGGTTTCCGCCACGCGGCGGATTTCGTCCTCAAGCCATGCCTTGACCGCGCCTCCGGAATTGTCCGCGTCGCGCTCGCTGGGGCGATACTGGGCGTTGAAGGTGATGACAGCCGCTTCGGCGTACGACGTGGGGTATGCGCCGCATGCGATCTGCGCCGCATGGATTTCGCAGGGCTTGGGCGCATGGGGATGCCGCCGCCACTGCCGCCAGTCGGCGTTCCACCGCTCGAAAAACTCCAGATACAGCCGCGCCTTGTCGATTGCGTCGACTGCGCCGCCCTCCCGCCAGTGCGCGCGCGGCAGTTCGATATGCCCGCCCCGCCCGGCGATATGCAGCCTGCCCCAGAGGATGCCGTGGCAATGATTGCCGATTTTGAGGCCGGTCGGCTCGGTCATCAGCCCCGCGTCTGCGAGGTATCCCCTGTCGACGAACGCGAGCGTGCCCATGCCGCCCGCCTCCTCGTCGACCACGGAGCCGACGATGATTTTTCCCTTCGGCTTCAAGCCCGAGGAGAGGACGGCCTCAAGGGCGAAAATCATGGCCGCTATCCCGCCCTTCATGTCGACGGCCCCGCGCCCCCACAGCCAGCCGCCGTCGAGGTCGCCGCCGAACGGCTCCCGCGTCCAGCCTGTCGCGGCGGGCACGACGTCGATGTGGCCGAGAAGGAGGAGCGAGCGGGCGCCTCCCGTTCCGGGAAAGACGGCCGCGAGATTCGGGCGGCCGGCAAATTCGTGATCGGCGTAATAGCCCGGCTTGCCCGCGTAGCGGGCGAGGGCGCCCGCGTCCGGCTCCCAGAGATCGATTTCGCCGCCCATGGCGGCGAGCCTGTCGGCCAGAAACCGCTGCGCGCCGCCTTCGCGCATGAGCTCCCTGTCGCCGCCGAACCAGGGCGTGACGCTGGGAATCCGCACCAGATCGCGGGCGAAGGCGGCGAGATCGCCCGCGTGCTCGTCCAGCCACGCAATCGGCCTGTTCGCGTCCGCCATGATCACACCTTTTCCAGCCCGAGCGCCAGGCGGAGGATTTCCTGCTCCCCGGCCTCTTCCCTGGGCATCTTCTCCGACATGCGGCCCTCGTGCATCACCACGAAGGAATCGGCCAGGCCGAGGACTTCGGGAAGATCGGAGGAGATGAGGAGAATGGACATGCCCTGCCCCGCCAGTTCCATGATCAGCCTGTGCACCTCGCTTTTGGTGCGCACGTCTATGCCGCGCGTCGGTTCGTCGAGGATCAGCACGCGCGGCTCGTGCAGAATCCCCCGCGACAGCAGGACCTTCTGCTGGTTGCCGCCGGAGAGGCTGTTCGCGGGCGCTTCTATCCCGGCGGACTTCACGCTCAGGCGCGCCGAGGTGCGGGCCGCGACCTCCCGCTCGCGCGCCCTGTCGATAATGCCCTTTTCCGCCGCGAGGCGCGGCAGGAGGCCGGCCGTCATGTTGTCGCGGATGGAGCGGGGCATGAACAGCCCCTGCACGCGCCTGTCCTCGGGAACGTAGGCGACGCCCTGATCAAAGGCCGCTTTCGCGCTTGCGGGGGCGAAGGGCCTGCCGTCCAGCTCGACAGTTCCCGAATCGGCCGGCATTTCGCCGAAAACGGCACGGGCCATTTCCGAGCGTCCCGCGCCGACGAGGCCGTACACGCCCAGAATCTCCCCCTTCCGCAGGGTGAAGGAGACGCCGGAATAGTAGCCCGCGAGGGTGAGGTTCTTCACCGACAGGACGGGATCGGGGGAAATGTCCCGCGCGACATAGTTGTCGAATTCCACGGAGCGTCCGGACATCGCCTCCACGAGGGAGGCCTCTGTCGCCTGCGCGGCAGGCATGGTGACGATCTTTTTTCCGTCGCGGAGGACGGTCATGGTGTCGGCTATCCGGAACAGTTCCTGAATGCGGTGGCTGATGTAGAGGATGCCCACGCCGCGCTTCTTGAGATCGGCCACCATGGAGAAGAGGATGTCGGTCTCCGCCTGGCTCAGGATGGACGTCGGCTCGTCGAGGAGGAGGATGCGGGCGTTCCGGTGGACGCCCCTGGCGATCAGGGTCAGCTGCTGGGCGCCGATGGAGAGCTCGCTCATGGAGCGGGAGACTATGCCGGGCGGCAGGCCCATGCGGCGCATTCCCTCCGCCGCCTCGGCTGTCATGCGCTTCCAGTCCAGCGATCCGGACGGGGTGAGCAGCTCTTCGCCCAGATAGAAATTTTCCACCACGGAAAGCTTGGGAAAGAACATCGGCTCCTGATAGACGATCGACACCCCCGCGCGGGCCGCGTCCGCGGGGCCGTGGAAATCGACCTTTTTGCCGTCCATTTCCATGTGGCCCGAATCCGGGCTGTGGACGCCCGCGATCATTTTCATGAGGGTCGATTTTCCCGCGCCGTTTTCACCGACGATGGTGTGTATCTCGCCGGGAAACACATCGAAGGAGACGTTGTCCAGGGCGCGGGTGCCGCCGAAGTTCTTGGTCACTCCCCGCATTCCCAATAGCGGCGTGTCGGTCATGGCGCACCTCGGGTGTTTGAGAAAGTGTTGTTGAACGATGGAGGGAACATTCCCGAAAAAGAGCGCGGCGCCCCCTCACCAACACGGCGCCGCGCCGGGAACAGTGTCAGAAGTCGAAGGAATCGACGTTCTCCGCGTTGATGACCAGGGGCTGGCCGAGGAGGAGAATTTTTTCGTCGGCGAAATACTTCACCGGGGCGTCGAAGCCGGGGACGCTGTTTTCAGCCTCGAACGCTTTGCCGTCGGCCAGCTGCCTGCCGGCCCAGGCGGTGAGGTATCCCAGCTTCCAGGGGTTCCACAGGATCGATTCCTTCATGACGCCCGCCTTGATGAAGGGGCGCACGGTGTTCGGGGAGCCGTAGCCGATGACAGCCACTTCGCCCGCCAGATCGGCCTGCTGCACAGCCTGCACCACGCCGGGGACGGTCGTCGAGGCGACGGCGACCAGACCCTTCAGATCGGGGAAGCGGGTCATGAGCTCCTCGGCCTGCCGCAGGGCGTCCTCGCTGGAGCCGCCGCTGGTGAAGCGCACGTCGACAAGCTCCATGCCGGGGTACTTGTCCGCGAGGCGTTCCTTCATGAAGCCGATCCAGGCGTTGAGGTTGGTGGCGGTGGATTCGCCCGAGATGATGCCGATCCGCCCCTTTTCGCCGCACTGCAGGGCGAGGCGGTCGATAAGGGTGTGGCCGAGGTCCCTGTCCATCGCCTGGGCGACATAGACCTGACGCTCGGAGTCCGCGGAATCGCTGTCCGAGGTGAAGACGGCGATGCCGGCCGCGCGGGCCTTCCTGATGACCGGGTTCAGGGACACGGCGTCGAGAACGGAGATGGAGACCGCGTCCACCTTCTGCTGGATGAGGTTTTCGAACAGGCGGACCTGCTCCGAGGCCGACGCTGTGGGCGCGCCGACGTACAGGAATTCGATGCCCATATCCTCGGCCGCCTTCTTGCCGCCCAGTTCCATCGCGGTGAAGTACGGGATGCCGATAAGCTGGGGAATGAACGCGACGCGGAGCTTTTCACCCGCTCCCGCCGCGCCGGAAAGAACCAGGGCGAACAGGGCCGCCCACAGGATCGATACGCGCTTGCCTGTCATGCTTTTTCTCCTCGTGTCACTGTTAAATAAGAGCCTGTCCCAGTAGGTATCGCGGGTGCTTTCCGCCGTCGGCGCTCAATCTTGCCCGGCGCCGCTTCGCACCTATGAAATAACATAGCTTTGTCGCGTCGCCGGGCAATCTTGAGCGCCGACGACGGAAATCACCTCACGATACCTACTGGGACAGGCTCTAAGCCATCCGAACAGATTGGCCTGAAAATCACTTCGTCCGCTTCAGGGAAGGAAAACAGAGAAGCGGCTCCCGCGTCACTTCCCTGTCAGCCAGCCGAAGAGGTTGCCCCAGAAATCGCCGTAATGCTTCCATGTGACGAACTCCTCGGGCCCCCAGTGGGGCGCGGCGTCTGAGGCGAACGCGGCGGTTTTCCCTTTCCCGACAGTCCGCACGGCGATGAACGGGTCGCCGCAGATCGTGGCGAGGAGCTCGCCCTCGGGGCGCATCGCCAGCTGGTTGTAGCCGAGGAAGTGCGGCCATTCGGCCGGAATCCCCTTGAGGACGGGGTGGCCCGGATTCACGACGGCGGGCGTCGCGCCGGCCGGTTTTTCCACGCGGTCGTCGCGGTCGAAAATCTTCACGGGGAGGATGTCGTTCAGGACGGTCTGCGAATACCGCGCCTTGGCGTCGATCCCGGAAAAGGACAGATAGCCGCCGATCATGAGGAACGCGCCGCCGTTTTCCACATAGGCTTTGATCGATTCGGTGCGATCCGGGCCGACGCGCCCCTGGACAAACGTCCTGTCGGAAAGAAGGAGCGAATTCGCGCCCACGTCCGAAAGGACGACGGCGTCGTACTCAGCGAATTCATCGGGGGTGGTCGGGAAGCGATCCGGCACGTCGTGTCCGGGCATGTGGCGCACCTCGAAGCCTTTTTTCTCCAAAGCCTCTTTCAGCCACGTCACGCCTGTCTCGTAATGGCAGGAGGTGAAGATGTCGACTCCCTTGATGTGGGATATGTGCTTCACCCACGATTCGCCGCCGATGAGAATTTTTTTCATGCTTTCTCCTCTAAAAATGCCAACCTCGCCCATCGTCACAGATTCGTCTTTGTTTCCTATCCTTCCTGAACCGGCCCCGACGACTGCCTGACGACCAGGTCCAGCGGCAGCATGACGCGGCGCGGCTCCAAATCCGGCTTCTCCGCCCGTTCGAGAAGAAGGCGCACCGCCACGCCGCCCATTTTCAGGCGGGGCTGGCGGATCGTGGTGAGGGGCGGGTTGAACAGCCCGGAAAGCTTGATGTCGTCAAAGCCGATAACGGACACGTCGCCCGGAATCCGGAGCCCCGTCTCCGCCAGGGCGCGTATCGCGCCGTAGGCCATGAGGTCGTTCGCGGCGAAAACGGCTGTGGGGCGCTTCTTCGCCCGCATGGCCTCCAGCGTCAGGCTGTATCCGCTGTCGGCGTGGAAGTCGCCCGCCAGAATCTGGCGTTTGGGAACCGGATGGCCCGCCTCCCGCATGAATCCGGTAAAGCCGTCCACGCGATCCCACGACGGATAGACCTCCGGCGCGCCGCCGATGCAGACGACGTTGCGGTGGCCGAGGGCGAAAAGATGCTCCGCCGCCATGCGTCCGCCCGCGAGGTTGTCCACCTGTATGGAGTCGGCCCTGAGGGCGGACACCTCCCGGTCCATCATGACGAGGGGAATCCCCCGCGCCAGAGCGGGCGACAGCTTCTGGCCGCGGTCGCCGACATTGACGAGGACGATGCCGTCCATCTGCTTCTCAGCCAGCATGTCCAGATAATTCGCCTCTGTCCTGAGGCTGGCGTCGGAATTGCAGATGATGGCGCTGTAGCCTCGTTCGAAACAGGCGTCCTCGACGCCCCGCGCGATTTCCGCGAAGTAGGGGTTGGTGATGTCCGGGAGCACGACGCCTATGGTGTTCGACTTGCGGCGGCGCAGACCGCTTGCGAGCCGGTTGGGGCGGTAGTTGAGCCGCCGCATGGCTTCGAGGACGCGTTCCCGCCTGTCTTCGGAGACGAAGCGGGTTTCGTTCAGCACATGGGAAACGGTGGTTGTGGAGACGCCCGCCATTTCCGCTATCTGTTTGATCCCTGCGGCCATGAATTTTCCATTGCTGTGTCAGGACTGCTGCGTCAGGGTGTTCGCGCTGCCGGCATGGAGAAGGGGGACGGTTTCAGAACAGATTCAGGGTGAATGCAGCGCGAAAAGAAAAAGCAAACGTTTGCGCAAACGTTTGCTTGCACTATACCGCACAAACAGCATTTGTCAACTCTTTTTTCGCACTTTTTTATTTTGAGAAATGCTGCAGCGCAGGATTTCCCGAAATGGTATACTCCGGGGCGGTTCTGAACCCCTTCCCGGACATCGGGAATGCGGCGAAAAACAGCCGCCGGGACGGGAACATTCTTTTCGAGGGAGAAACAGGCATGTCGGAACAGAAACGGGAATCGTCGCTCGTCGTCAAGCTCCTCATCGGCATCGTCATCGGCATTCTTATCGGCCTCGCCTGCGCCGGTTCGGATTCGGGACAGGGCTTCATGCAGGTCATGGGCGCGATACAGCATCTGAGCGGCCAGCTTATTTTCTACACCGTCCCGCTGGTCGTCCTCGCCTTCATCGGCCCGGCCATTGTCCGCCTCGGCGCGAACGCGAGCAAAATGCTTTTCGCCGGCGTCGGCCTCGCCTACATATCCTCAATCGGCGCGGCGTTTTTCGCCTGGATCGCGGGAACAGCGCTTTTCTCCCTTCTGAACGTCCCCACAAAATCGGTCGACGCGGGGCGCTCCATGCCGGCCATTCTGTTCAAGTTCGACATTCCTCCCCTCATGGGCGTCATGACGGCGCTCATCACAGCCCTCGTCTTCGGCCTGGCCGTGCTCTGGACGCGCTCCAAAACGCTGGAAAGCGCCTGGATAGAATTCGAGCAATGCGTCCTCCTCATCGTCAAAAGGGTGCTGATCCCCATCCTCCCCTTCTTCATCGCCTCCACCTTCTCCATCCTGGCGTTCGAGGGGATGATCACGCGGCAGCTTCCTGTCTTCATCAAGATCATCCTGTTGGCCATCGCGGGGCAATTCGTCTGGATGGCGATCCTCTACGCCGTCGGCGGCGCGGTTTCGGGGAAAAACCCCTGGCTGGTCGCCCGCTGCTACGGCCCCGCGTACCTCACCGCCATCGGCACCATGTCCTCCGCGGCCACGCTTCCGGTGTCGCTCGAATGCGCCCGGAAATCCCCCGTCCTGTCCCGCGAAACAGTCGATTTCATGATACCCCTCGGCGCGACGGTTCACCTGTGCGGATCGGTGTTGACCGAAACCCTGTTCATCCTCGTCATCTCCCACATGCTCTACGGCGCGGCGCCCGCGTTCGGGACGATGGTTCTCTTCATCCTCCTCTTCGGCTTCTTCGCCGTCGGCGCTCCCGGCGTGCCGGGCGGCACGGTCATGGCGTCCCTGGGCATCGTCATCAGCGTCCTTGGATTCAACGCCGAGGGGACGGCGCTCCTCATCGCCATTTTCGCGCTTCAGGACAGCTTCGGCACAGCCTGCAACGTCACGTCGGACGGCGCGCTGGCCTTGATGATCGAGGGCATATTCGGAAAAAAGGGCGGGAGGAAGGATCATGCAGGCGCTGCCTGAGCCATGCGTTGCAGGCGAATAAACAAGGCGGGCGGAACCTGACGTGAAATATTTCGATTTTCCCTTCAGCGTCCGGTAAAAAACGTCGATACGTATATCAACGTATTCCGTACCGGCTTATTTTCCTGTTCATGCTTTAGGGGGAACGAAATGAAGAAACTGTTGATTCTCGCCGCTCTCGTCATCGCGCCCGTCGTTGCGGCCGGGTGCACCTGCGCGCAGCCGCAGCCTGCGCAGCCGATTTGTCCGCCTGTCGTGCAGCCTGCCTGTCCGCCCGTCGTGCAGTCCGCCTGCCCGCCTGTCGCGTCCCAGCCTGTGGCGGTCAAGCCTGTGGCAGTGTATCCCGTCGCCCCGGCTCCCGTTCCTGTCGGCGGCCAGATCACCTACGCCCAGCCCATCCAGGTCAGCGGCGTGAACGGCGTGGTTCAGTATTACAATCCCTATGTCCAGCCGGGCGTCGTGCAGTGAAGCATGCGCTGCATTGCGCAGTGACGATGTCATGGCGGAGCAAACATCCAAAACCAACCGCGCCCTTCCCGCAAACGGGAAGGGCGCGGTTGTTTTGCGTCGCGAAAAGCAAAGCGACCCGTCATTCGTCATCCCGGCGGGAAAGCCCAAGCTGTCCGAATGGCGCTGAAACAAGGATAATTCGTCGTCCCTGAAAAACCGCAACGTGCCTGAATTTCTCAATAAAGCAGAGGCAATTCCCCTGAAAACGACTATTCTCTCTTGCAGGATACTTACCAATTGCCATGGAAAGCCTGCAAAATGAAGCCGAAGAAGAGCGTCAGCGACGACCCGCAGGGAAACCTGTTCCAGATCGAACTGACGGTGGAGCGCTGGACGGAGAATCCCTACTGGCAGCATTTCTGCGGCATGAAGTATTTCGAGCATGAGATGCCCATCCATCCCACATCAATGACGCGCTGGAGAAAGAAGGTCGGCGACGCCGGCATGGAAAAGTTGCTCGCCGAAACAATCAGCGTCGGCCTCAAGACAAAGGCCATTTCGGCAACAAAGCGTCTTTTGTGTCCACCAATCGGGAATGCTTTGTCCTCGGCGCGCTTGGCCTTCACGACAACCCCTACGACAGGACACTCTTTCGGATGGTCTTGGACAAGCTCAGCGCTTGTGTGGCAAGCGCCGCATCAAGGAAGCCTTCGTGGACAGGGGCTATCGGGGCAGCGGTTATGAAGGCGAAGTGGCAGTGCATATTTGCGACGGGAACAAGCGGAAGCGTCTTTCTTCCCGTCTCAAGTGTCTCCGGAAGCGCCGCTCCGCCATCAAGTCCCTGATCGGTCACATGAAGAACGATGGTCGCCTTGGCCGCAATTACCTTCTCGGCAAGGCTGGCGACCGGATGAACGTCATTCTCTGCGCCTGCGGTCA
>QMCE01001076.1_pt1 | contig 14737 bp, 15 predicted proteins | sample 1821851 | NCBI WGS metagenome assembly QMCE01 (sample SAMN09453174, study PRJNA476694) | Termite gut metagenome, whole genome shotgun sequencing project. | isolation source: worker | host: Odontotermes sp. | place: South Africa:Pretoria | collected 2016-01-28 | reverse complement strand
TGTTGCGGCGCACATTGAGAAAGTCTTACATGCCGGATCGGACTACATGGGTGCGCAAATCCAAGGAAGAACAAGTTTGGATACTGAAACGACTTCCATATTACTCGGATATACACAGCCGTCAATTGCAGGAAAACCATTATATTTAACTCTGTTAGATCAAAATATATTCGACTAACAACAAAAAAAGGAACTTGCATGCAAGTTCCTTTTTCTTATCCGGTTACAGATAAATTACTTTTTCGCTTTGGTTTTCTTAGCGACTTCTTTCAAACCGGCACCGGCTTTGAAGGAAACAGTCTTGGAAGCTTTGATTTTGAGCGGTGCGCCGGTTTTCGGATTGCGGCCCATGCGTGCGCTGCGTTCTTTCACCTGGAAAGTACCAAAACCGATCAACTGCACGTTGCCGTCTTTTTTGATGCCGGCGGCGATCGCGTCAACCACAGCATTTACTGCGCGTTCAGCGGCTGCTTTCGTTTCGATAGCAGCTTCTTTGTTTGCCAAAACCGCTGCGATGAGATCTTGTTTGTTCATGATGAACTCCTTATAAAGGGTTAAAGAAATTTCTTGAGAGTTATTATACCTTTTTTTAGCTCGCAAGCAAGAGGTTTTTTGAAATTATTTTCCGTTTTCAGGGGGTGTATCCTCTGCCGGCGGTTCAACTTCATTTTCCGAGGCGATAAAAAGCGCCTGCGCCGACTTGTTTTGCTTTAACTTATCGAGGTAGACGAGTACAAGGCAGGTAAAGGGAATCGCGACCACGAGTCCGAGAAATCCGAGGAGCTTACCCCAAACGGAGAGGGAAAGGAGAATGGCTACCGGCGGGAGATTCATGCTTTTTCCCACAATATTCGGGACGATAATCAAATCCTGCAGAATCTGTATGCTCACATAAATTGCGGTGATAATCAGCGCCACTTCCCAAAAAGGCATTCCCGTATCGAGAGCATAGACAACACCGAGAATCAGCGCGAGCGGAATACTCAGAATTTGTAAGTAAGGAATCATGTTGAGCGCGCCGATAAAAATGCCGAAAATAAAACCCATCGGGAGTTTCATAATGCTGAAGGCGATCGCAAACAAAACACCCACCATCATCGCTACCACCATCTGCGCCCGGAAATAGCCGTTCATCAACTCATCTGTTTTATGAGCAAAAATTTTCACTTCTTCATGGTAACGGTGCGGAACGAAATACAAAATCTTCTGACGGATTTTAGGCATATCCTTCATGATGAAAACCAGATAAAGGAGAATGAAAATCGCACCTGAAATCCAAATGAAGATGGTGGCTGTTCCCGAAAGAACGCCCATGGCACTCGGCAAGACTTTTCCAAGGATCGATTCGATCGACTGCCAAAAATCCAGCGATTGTATCGACTGGGCCAGACGCTCCTGAGAAAGGAACCCCTGAATCTGTTCCCAGATACCTGCCGGAATATGTTCACTGAGACGCTGCGACCACGAAGAATCCGTTACGAGTTTTGAAATGAGTGTCCCTAAATAACCGACTTCTCGGGACACCCGCGGCACAAAAAGGGCAAAGCTCAGTGTGATAATCCCGCTCAGCGCAAGCAACGTGATAATGACTGCGATGATCCGGTATTTTACTTTTTTCTGAATGCGGTTTACCACCGGGTCCAAAATGTAAGCCACGAGAAGCGCCACCACAAACGGAATTAACACTTCGCTCAGATAACTTAAAAGTTTGACGCTTAAAACAACAAAGACCGTAATAAAAACCAGGCGCATGATTTTATCAAGATTCCAGCGATTCGGCATCATTTCTCCTTCGGTTTGTTGTGTGATTTGCGTAAATTCCTGCAAACGGTTCCGATAAAAATAATACTTCCTGCGAGAGCCACAAAAAGAAGAATTGTTCCTAAGCGGCGATTTACTCCGAAAACTTCGATTTTTTTCACCTGAATTTCATCGGGAATTCCAAGCATGGTTCCAAAACCGTTCAGAATCAGGAAACCGAAGGAGCGGTCCAGATAAGTAAATTCATCGGGCGTATGAATCCGGTGAAAGGAAAACCACCATTCCGGCACCCGGAAATCGGAGAGCGCGACGGTTGTCTTTTGGAATTGCCGGCCGGTTTTAATGGAGTGCTGCACAAAGCGCGGGCCGAAAGGCTCAAGCCATGAAGAGGCGCGTTCCGGGTCCGAAGTGAGGATGGTTAAAAGAACCTGCGGCATGCGGCGGGTCGCGACTTCGATACTTAAAGAATCGTAACGCGAAAGATCCTGCCAATTCCCGAAGGCGAACTTTGCTTCCGGAACGAGGGCGAGTTTCACGCCGGCATAAGGAGATTCATAGCCGGAGCGCGCGAGAATATCAATGGAAAGCAGGGAATCTTCTTCCGAAAATGCCGCGCGCGAACTGCCGCCGAAAACGGAATCCTGAAACACGGAAAGCGGTTCTCCGCTCGGGTAAAGTACCGCCGCCGAAGTCCGGAATACCCCCCAAACTCCGGCTAACACCGCGAGGAAAAGAAGGTAACCGAAAACGAAGGCGACGCGTTTCATTTTTTTTGCCGGAGTCCGATTGCCGCCATCATGAGAAGAGTGAGATAGGCAAGGAGAATCCCAAACGGAATATTGCTGATTCCCTTGGCTGTGAAATTCCGGATGGAAATCCGGAATGCCGAATTTCTCGGAGTGTGCCAGCCCGGAGTGATTTCCACCTTGGTGACGGTTTCCTGATGACGTTTATTTAAACTGCGGTTTGTGTTTGTTTGCGTGTACCAGTAATCGGGCGTGTAAAACGTTTCAAACGGGATTGCAATTCGGGTTTGTCCTTCGGTCAGCGGCACTTCTTTGAGTAGCAGGCGGAACGTTTTTTTATCCGTTTTAAGCGTTACATCGGGGTCGTAGGTCCAGACTTTAATGAGGATTTCGGAAATTCCCCGAACATCCGCTTCCAAAATAAGGCTATCGACAAAAGTCCAGTTTTGATACTCGTATTCTTTTCCTGCGGTAAACGCCCAAATCAAACCGCACCACGCGTCTCGCCCCGCATCGGAATTTAATTTACACTCAAGCTCAAGCGAAGAATCCCGGAGCGCCATTTGCGCCACAGAACTCCCGCCGTCTGCCTGATCGTCATAAACCACAAGTTCCATATTTTCTTTAAGCGGGAATAGCTCCTTTTGAAATTCCTGATTCGGAACGGCAAAAAATACGAGGAGCCCCAAAAACGCAAGCCCGGCTAAAATTCTCGAACTTTTCTTCATGGACGCGGCCCTAAAACGTCCTTAAACTTCATGTCATACTGCATGGATTCGAAAGGGTCTTCTTCTTTTGAACCGAACTCCTGCCGGAAAACCGCATCGAACGCGCGCATGAGCGCCGTCATCCATTGAACCAAAAAAAATGACGGGGATGTTCTTCTCGTTTTCACGTAATTTGCGGAAGGAGAAACGAGAGTGCGTTTTAAAATTTGAGAAAGGAGTTCCGGCGGCAAGTGAAACATATCACAGCAGGTAGAGACTTTTCCGGGAATGCCGTAATCCGGAAGCGCGCCGTCTATGAGCTTTTGTCCGTGATCGATGCACAAAACGTCTTCGGAAACTTTTACCCGGGACTCTTTATTTTTTTCCAGTACCGAAAGCCAGATTTCCCGCGTTTTGTCGTGGATTTCATTGCGGAAGGCCATCGTTTTGCTTGCCGGAAAAAAGGCGGCGTAACAATGCGGACAAAGTCGCAATAAAAAGCTGTGAAAATGCAACTCCGAAACCTCGGATTTACAGTAAGGACAAAGTACCGTCATAAGGAATCAAGATAGAAAAATCAGGATTCGATCGAACAGGGCAAGGCAGGATGTCACGAAAATTCTAATTTTTGAACGTTCTTTTCCCTCGGGGTGACCGATGTCGCAAATATTTGCCGTATCTCTTGAAAATTTTGAATCGGAAGTCATGCAAGCTTCTGCGGAAAAACCGGTGGTGATCACATTCACTTCCGCCCAGTTTCCGGAAAGTTTTACCGTCGCCGAAACTCTCGAACGCCTGGCCGGAGAACTTGAGTTTTCTCTGGGTAAAACGGATTTGGACAGTCCGGAAAACCGGCAGTTCATTCAGTTTTTCAGAATCGCTTCGCTCCCGGACACGCGTGTGATTGCGGAAGGGAAAATCGCGGAAGTCCTGAACGGCAATTTATCCGAAGCCGAGTTCAGGGATCGCTTGAAACCGTTTTTCATGAACCCCGAAGAGCTTGCCAAATTGGAAGTGGTCAGCCTCATGGAAAGCGGCGCTCCGGAGGAAGCGCTCCGGCGAATCGAAACTCTTATCGCCGAAAAGCCGGAAGATAAAAGCCTGCTTTTACTCCTTGCGAGAATTTACATCCGGCTCTCGAAAATCGACGAAGCCAAAACCGTTTTAAACCGGATTTCCGAAAAAGAACAGGAATACCGCGAAGCAAAATCACTTTTGGAACTGATGGATTTTCATGTGGAAAGCCTGAAAACGGAGGTTCAGGGTACCGAAGAAACCCTCTACCACGAGGCCTGCGTTTTTGCCGTTCGGGAAAACTACCAGGAAGCGTTCGACACATTCCTCGAATTGTTGCAGAGGAACGCCGAATGGAACGGCGGTGCCGCAAAGAATGCCGTGCTTACGCTTTTCGGTGTTCTCGGTGCAAAGCACGCGCTGACTTGGGAATACCGTGCGAAACTCAACCGGATTCTTTTTATTTAACCGCGGAAACCCGATATGAAAAAACTTCTCTTTCTTTTATTTCCGGTCGCTCTTTTTGCCATTGACCTTCCGGTTTACCGGGAAAAACTCCCGAACGGACTTACGGTGCTTTTATACCCGAGCAAGCAGGCTCCGACGGTTTCCTGCCGGCTGTTTTATGTGACGGGTTCCGTGCATGAAGTGCCCGGAAAATCGGGGCTCGCTCACATGCTTGAGCACGAACTTTTTAAGGGTACCAAAAAAGTGGGGATCACCGACAGCATTGCCGATGCGGTTTTTATGCGGGAACAGGATTCCCTGCAAACGCTCATCCGCACTTATACCCTCGAAAAGAAAGAGGATTCGCTCATTCGAAAACTCAAAGCCGAACATGATTCGATTTTAAATGAGCATCGCAAAATTTTTGTAAAAGAGGAATTGTGGGGTGCGTATCAGGCGGCCGGCGGCACGGGGCTGAATGCGTTTACTTCGGATTTGATGACCGCTTATATTGTCACGCTTCCGAAAAATAAAGTGGAACTGTTTCTTTGGCTGGAATCGGACCGCATGCAAAATGCCGTGCTTCGGGAATTTTATGCCGAACGCGATGTGATCCGGGAAGAACGCCGCCTGCGTTATGACGACAAACCCACCGGGCGTTATTACGAAACTTTTAATTCCATGATTTACGAAGCGTTTCCTTACCGGACTCCGCTCATCGGTTGGGATTCCGATATTCGGAATTTAACGCGGGAAATGGCGGAAGAACATTATCGTAAGTATTACAAACCGCGCAACGCGATTCTCACCCTCGCGGGCGATTTGAATGTAAAAGAAACCATGGCGCTCATTAAGCGGTATTTTGAAAATATTCCCGCCGGGGAAGCTTTCCCGGCAATCACCGTACGCGACCCGGAACAGGTCGGTGAAAAACGTTTGATTGTGCGGAGAAACGATGCGCCCGTGCTTTTAAATTTATCGTTTCAAACGCCGGCCGTCGGAGATTCGACATTGTATGCGCTGGATATTATTGAGGGGGTTCTCAACGGACGCTCCGGCAGGCTTTACAAGCGGTTGGTGGAAGAAGAGAAACTCGCGGTTTCTGCTGGAGCGGGCAACAGCGTGAATAAATATGTTTCGCTTTTCAATGTGCGCGTCACTCTCCGCGATGAAGCCGACCCGGCGCGCGCGGAAAAAATCATTTGGGAAGAACTGGAAAAAATGAAAAACGAGCCGGTGAACGAGCGCGAATTTCAAAAAGTGCTGAATAATACTTATGCAGGCCTTGTCCGCAGTCTCACCGATATGGAAAATGTGGCGACCATGCTTGCCTGGTATGAAATGTTCGGCGACTACCGCATTTTCCTGAATTGGGCGGATCACCTGCAGCAGGTTTCTCCGGCACAGATTCAGGCGGCCGCGAAAAATACGTTTGTCCGGAAAAAAGCAAATACCGCTTTGTTGCTGAAGGAAGGTGAACATGAATAAGTTGAAAGACACTGCTTGCATGAAAGTCAGAGGTGAGGGACAAGGGATAAGGGACAAGGGAATGAAGCAATTACGAATTATCCATTACGAATTACGTAATGGATTCGTTCGTATTATTCGCACTTTCTCACCCCTGCAAGGCTCCTCGTTATCACTACGGAATCCTAACTCTCAGCGACCGCATTTAGCCGCCATATGCAAATCCGGAGATTACCCCGTAATTCGTAATTCCGTAATTGGATATATCGCCAATATTACCCCATTTCCACTCCCGCTTATACTCCTTTTTGCGATCTTTGTTTTCGTTTCCTGTTCCTCTACCAAGACGGAGGTGCCGGTCAAGGTAGCGCCCCCGGCGGCCGAACCGCCCCCGAAAACCGCCAAAAGTGAGATTCCCGCTTCTTACCGGGAGATTGCGTTCCCGGATTTCAAATATGAAGTTCCGCACCCGGATTCGTTCCGCGTTCAAATTGGGGATAGTATCACCGGTTACATTGTGGAAGATAAAACGCTTCCGCTCGTGCAGTTTACCGCGTATTTCAGGGAAAGTACGGTTCCGGATTCCATTCGGGACCGCGCCGCGGCCGATATGCTTTCGGTGATGTTCCGCCGTGGCGGCGCAGACAGCATTCCGGCGCCAAGGCTTGAAGATTCCCTCGAGTTTATCAGCGCCGGCATTTCAAGCGAACTTTCGACTTTCCGGAGTTCGTTTTCCGTGGATGCCCTCTCCAAGGATTTTGAAGGAACCATGCGGCTCGCCCGGCAGATTTTGACCGGACCCGCTTTTGCAAAAGAGGTGCTCGAAGTTCAAAAGAACGGGTTTATCGAGGCGTTCCGCCGCCGGTACGATAATCCCTCTCAGGTTTTATCGGCGCTTAAGAATCATGTGAACTACGAAAACAATCCGCGGTTGTGGGATGCGCACGATAAGGAATATCAAGCTTTGACGAGTGCGGATTTGAAACGCCTCGCCCAGGGGAAATTCAAAAAGGGGCGCATTATTTTCGCGCTCTCCGGCGATGTGAATAAGGATTCCGCGATGGTGTTCCTCAAAAAATATTTTGAAGAATGGCAAAGTGCTGCAACTCCGGCACCGGCAAAAGAAGTCCCGCCTTTGAAATTCTTGAATAAGCCGGGCATTTATGTTACGGACAAAGAAATCACTCAAGCCAATATCGCTTTGAATCAGCCCTTTTTAAAACGCCCGCATCCGGATTATTACCCCGCCGCGGTGGCCGGATTTATTTTAGGCGGCGGGGGATTTTCTTCCCGCCTCACCACCCGCATTCGTTCCAATGAAGGCCTCGCTTACAGCATTTACAGCCATGTGGACAACAATTACCGCGATACCGGACTCACAACGATCGCATTACAGACAAAAGTGGAAAGTGCCGCCCTCGCGCTCCGTTTGATTGAGGAAGAAATCGAAAAACTCGCCGCACAGGGGCCTTCGGAAGAAGAGCTCGCACTCGCCAAAAATGCGTTGATCGAAAGCCTTCCCGGGTTATTCGATTCTCCCGAAAGCATCGCTCAAATATTTGCCTACGATGAACTTCTCGGCAAAAGCAAAGATCATTACACCGATTATGTGAGTTCCATTCAAGCCGTCACGGCAGAACAGGTTAAAACCATGATTCGCCGCTATTTCTCACGGGAAAAAATGACGATTTCCATTGTCGCTCCGGCGGCACAGCTTAAAGAATTGGAGCCTTTTACCCTTGTTCCGGCAGATAGCCTCGAATTTCGATGAAACGGATCGGCGCGCTTCTCTTTCTGTTCTTTTCCGGCATTGGGGCGGAACTCCCGAATCAGGGGGCCTGCGCTGCCGTGAAAAGTTGTCTTCAACTGGAACTCCCGCGGTGTTCTGCCGAAGAATTGAAACCGCTCCCGAAACTCAAATACGACAAAAATTTTTGTGCCGTTTTTTCAGACCTCACCAAACGCGGTCTGGACCCGAAATCGAACATCGCCTTTGAAATGTTCCGGCATTTGGGAAAACCGCTGCGGGTCAATTATGAAAATAAAGGCGTTCTTCAGGTAAACGAAGAAATGATGCGCTTTTTGTTCGACCATCTGCCGTTTACCGCCGAACTCGTGAACGCGTACCGGAAAACGGAATATTTTATCGCCTACGACTCCCCGAACCATCGCCAATTTCACGGCACCAACGGCGGAAGTCTCTCCGGAAAATTCAACTGGGTCCTTCAAGACAGTGCGGGGTGCGCACCGGGGCTCCACAGTGTTTTCTTCGGTTACGGCGGCGCGAAGGTTTTAAAATGGGGGCTTCGCGGCACGGCCGTTGCCGTACTGGATATCGCGCCCATTCCCGGAAAAAGTCAGGTAACTTACCGGCTGCAGACCTATGTCTTTCCGGCAAATTCCATTTTGAACTCCATCATGCAAATGCAGGCATTTAAATCCGTCGTTTCCGAAAAAATCGACGAAATTGTCAAAAACATTGAACGCGCCTCCGCGCAGTTTGCGAAAGGAAATAAAAAACCGATCGGAAAACATGCCGCTTTCGGTCGCGAACCTTACCAAAAACAACTTTTACTGTTTGAAGCAGTGGTTTCCGGAAAACCCTGGGTTTTCGGAGATGCTCTCAAGGAAAAAGGAAAAACACCATGAACATCCGGGAACAGCTTCAGGATTATTACACACAAGTGACCGAACGGCGGCGTGAACTCCTTGACACGGTCTCAAAACAACGTACCCGCCATTTCTGCATGGTGCTTGAAGACTTATTCGACCCGCATAATATTTCGGCGGTGATCCGCACGTCCGAAGTGTTCGGACTTCAGGATGTTCATGTGATCGAAGAGGAAAACCCTTACCACGTCAATAAATCCATTCTCAAAGGCTCTTACAAATGGATGTCGCTTTTTATTTACAAAAAACGCGCCGCCTGCCTTCAAAATCTCCGCGAAGCGGGTTATAAAATTGCCGTCGCAAGCACCAACACCCACAACTCGGTTTTGGATCTCGACCTCTCGCAACCGACCGCCTTTTACCTCGGGAGCGAATTTCACGGAAACCATCCCGACACCCTCGCCGCCGCCGATTATGAATTTAAACTCCCTCAATACGGAATTACGGAATCCATGAACGTATCCGTCGCCGGCGGAGTACTCATGACTTACCTCGATCATTTCATGCAGCAGAAGGGCCGCACCGCTTACACCCTCCCCGAACCCGAACGCGAAAAACTATTGCTGGACTGGTATGACCGCCACATCAACGGCATCGACAAAAATAACCCCGTTCAAAGAATAGGATAGAGAACAAGGGCGTGCCCCGCGCTTCGCGCGGGTCGGCGTAGCTCCGGGCTACCCGCTGGTCGGTGCCGGGTATTTCGGTTCATCAGGCATGAAATGTAGGGGCGCAATATTTTGCGCCCCTACGGAAACGACGGAATCCCCGGCACCGGCTTCGCCGCCCTCCGCCTGCCTCACGCATTTTCAAGTTCTTCGGGTATGGAATTTATATATATTATAAAACAGGTTCTTTTATTCAAAAAATCATGGTGAGGTAAACATGAAAACGATTTTGAAGATTTTAAGCTTTCTTGCGGTCATCAGTGCCATTCCCGTTTTTGCTCAACCCGCCTGTAGTATCAGCGGCAGTTATGATATGGGCGCAGTGGTGGCTCGCCCCACTTTTAGTTGCAGTCAGGGAACGGCGACGAACCCTCAGTTTGAAATCAGCGGTCCCGGTAATTCCACCTATATAAGCGTGGAAAACTGGAACAATAATACGAACCAATCTTTCTACAACGCAGGCAACAATCGCTCCGTTCGTATGGTTTCAATCACCTGTAGCGGAACAGTGCAAAATACAACCGTCGCTTGCGGTTCCATAAACATCATAGACCCCAACGCAGTTATTATCACACCCGGCGAAGCGGCCATTAATTTATCCAGAGAAGCTCAAGAGATTCGCGGCATCGGCGGCATGAATTATCCGGACTGGACAGGGGGAGATTTAACAGCCGCTCAAAGGGAAACCGCTTTCGGCAATGGAAATAATCAGCTCGGATTTACCATTTTAAGAATCCATGTGGATGCGAATCCGAATAACTGGCAAAAAGAAGTGGCAACAGCCAAAAAAGCCATTGAACTCGGAGCCATTGTATTTGCTTCCCCTTGGGTGGCCCCGGCAAGCATGAATGAAACTTTTTATCGCGATGCAGGTAACCCTAACGCAACCCGTATCAAGAAAAGCAGCTACGCCGCTTACGCAAAGCATCTCGATGATTTTGTGAAATTCATGAAACAAAACGGCGTGGATTTATATGCAATTTCCGTGCAGAACGAACCCGATTACGCGCACGATTGGACATGGTGGACTCCGGATGAGATTGTTGATTTCCTTATTAACCATGCACCCTCCATAGGTTGCCGAATTATGGCGCCCGAATCGTTTCAATACAGAAAAAATATGTCTGACCCGATTTTGAATAATCCGGCAGCGCTTGCCAATACGGATATATTCGGAGTTCACATGTACGGCACTGCTAACAACCAATACGCATACCCGCTTTTTAAGGAAAAAGGCGCCGGCAAAGAGCTTTGGATGACGGAAGTTTATTATCCGAACAGTGACACGGATGCGGATGTTTGGCCGCAGGCTTTGGATGTTGCCGACCATGTTCACAGAAATTTGGTGGATGCCGAATTTCAGGCTTATGTGTGGTGGTATATTCGCAGGAGTTACGGCCCCATCAAAGAAAATGGAAACATAAGCAAACGTGGTTATATGATGGCTCATTTTTCGAAATTTGTTCGCCCGGGATACCGCAGAGTAGATGCGACTAAAAATCCGGCCACAGATGTTTTCGTATCGGCCTATAAAGGGGATAACAAAGTGGTGATCGTTGCGGTAAATAAACAAACTTCTAATATAAATCAAAAATTTGTTATTGGCGGAGGTACATCCATTGTAAAAATGGAAAATTGGCAAACTTCGCAAAATGAAAATCTCGCAAAAAAAGCGGATATTACAGTAACCGGAGGTAGTTTTACCGTAAATCTTCCGGCTCGCAGCGTTACTACTTTTGTGGGAGATTTACCGACTCTGTCATCCAGCAGTTCAAGTGTAACAGTCAGCAGCAGTTCTGTGGTGCCGGGCAGTTCCAGCTCCGGAACGGTGAGCAGTAGCTCCGGCGGCACAATTGTTGAGCAATGCGGCGAATATGATGCAAGTTTCTGTGGCAGAAGCGTGCGGTATGCGGATATCCTGAGCGATTCGGATGCCATGCCCACCGAAGGCCAGTGCATGTTTATTGCCGATTTCTCGAAAATTCAGCCGAATTTGAATTCAACAGTTTCCATCAACGGCGTGGAAAATACCTGCGGCGACGAATGGGGTGAAGAAGAAGGCAAATGCATGTTCAACACCAAACCGGCACCCAAAAACGGCGGTTATTATGTTTATGTGAAGAGCGGAGGCATCAACGCTTTTGTCCCTGAAGGTCAAGATGACCCTAATGGCTGGCAAGGTATTACGGCGGCTATAAAAGTGCCTTGCGAATCGGCTTCCATCGTCCGTAATCCGTTACCCGCTTTCAATGCAGATACTTCGCGTTATTACTCTCTCAAAGGCGAACCTCTCGGCAGCAATAAGCCGGATAAAGCCGGAGTTTATATTATGAAACAGGGTTCTTCTATTCGAAAGATCATGGTGAGGTGAAGAACCCGATGAGGTAGAAAACTCCGGAATGGGAATCCGGAGTGACTTTCGACATAAAAATCAGGGATAGGGGAAAAGGGAAATTAAGGTATCGAGTTTAGAGTTGAATGCGGGTGCGGGATTCGCTCCATTCCCGCATTCGCTTGACCCGAGACTATGTTGCGGTACACATTTGGAATTACATGCCGGATCGAACTACATGGGTACGCAAATCCAAGCCGGATGTACTTTCTTGGACCCTCCGGTCAAGCCGGAGGGTGACGAAAGAGGGAAAAGTCCGGGGTGACGGTAAAGAGGTCATTCCGCACTTGATGCGGAATCCAAAAAAGAACAATGAAACTACTTCCAAGTTAGTCGGTACACATAGCCCAATTGCAGGAAAACCATTATATTTATCTCCGTTAAATCCAAATATTATTCTACTAACAACACTTTGGTCTAACAGAGCCAAATCAAATCATTTAAAGAATTAACGAGAAAGTCGCTTCAAAATCCATCACCCATACCCAATACCCTAGACCCAAAAGATTCATACCCAAAGAACAAAAAGTTGCATTGGCTGCAACATTTTGGTAAATTTTCTAGAGACCAATTCTTCGGAGGTTGAGAATATGTATCACCGCACATTTAAAACATCTTACATGCCCGTTCGAACTCAACTGGTATCTCTCAAGGCGAACTCAAAGGAAAACGGGAAATGGCGAAGATTCTACGGCATGAAGGAATTCCGATTCAAGCTATTGTGAAAAGTTCCGGTCTTTCCGAAGAAGAAATTGCCCGGTTGTAGTGTCCATCAAACTCAAAACTTAGGTTCAGGGCTTGGAAAGCGGCGGAATGCAAATCCGGATCAAGAAACCGGAGATGAGTCGGAGGCGTTGTTATCTTGAGAACTTGAAGAATCAACCTGCCCGCAAGAGTTGGAGATAAATTTAACCGTAAAATTAAATTCAGGCTTATTGGACTGACGTTACAGCCAATCCAATAAGTTAAAGTCTTTATCAAATTAATGTAATTACTACTTGTTTATTTTCCATTTATATTTATTAACTGAATACCACATTCTTGATAGGCATTTTCAGCATCTTCAATTGTTTCGCGCCCTTTGCTCCAATATTTTTCCCCTAAGGAATCATCTTCACTTTTTAATATGATAACAAATTCGAGTTCCGATAGCACTTGTTGAATCTCTTCAACGGTGGTGCATTTTATACAACGCTCAATTAGGCTCCCAAGCGGAATGATATGCTCCAAAAAAAGCGGCAACAGTTTTTTTCTTCTACGATACCATTTCTTGTAAGTATCATCATTGGATAAGACCTCTCTATAATTCATATTATTCCAAATGTTCGCTTTTTCCGAAATACGCGAAGGCATGAATTTTAAACCAAAACAACGTAGAACTTCTTGTATACCTTTTTTGAGATATGAGCATCCATCCTTATTAATCGCTTGGCAGCGCGTAGCCTTAAAGATAAAATCACATACATCTTTAAACTCCGATTCCAAGTCGTAAGAGTTGAGTGGAATCATGTTTTTTAAGGGACTTTTTGCCATTTTATTCTCCTGTGTTTGAGTAATTGAAATTCACCATTCATCCGAATCGTTGTTGTTCTTGATAGTGAAATAAATCACTCCAATAAGAGCAACAGCAATAATAAAAACACCAATGATAGCGGGATGTTCAAGTGCCCACTATAGCGATTAAAACCTTTTGAAGTTCCATTTCCGTTATATTCACAACCGCACCAATCACATTTACTCATAAAGTAAATCCTCTAACGAATAATGGATGTTTTTTACAAAATTTCATTTAATTTAAATTTCTTTATTTTTTGATCCAATAATCTTTATATTCAGTTAAATTCTCCGGTAAATTTATTTCCCCTATGCATAAATTCTTGAATTGAATTTTAAAATGATCCATATTTTCAAATTGATCGAAAATTTCATTTATTTTTTCAACACAATTATAATACTCTCCTAGAAAATCCTTAACATCGTTGAAATTACATGCACTATTGATCTTATCAATATCTTCAGGAGTAATTTTTGCTCTCTCTGAAATAAATTTTTCTCTACAACGAACATACTCATAATCCAACAATTTAAATTCAAGCTTCATTATAAATTCCTCCAAGAATTTTTGTGATTAGATATATAATTTCTTTGATGATCCATTTTTAATCCTTTACACAACGAATTGAACGGCCAATATACTCTTTGTTTTCTGTGTTGTTTTTTTCGTTCACATTCTCTGCCACGACATAGTAGTAGGGATAGATATTAATAAAAGACCCTAGTGGAGAATACCCTGTATTCGTCCACCAACTGCCGGAATGACCGACAGAAGAATAACTACTATCACTATAACGGTTGCCGCCCGGCAAAGCATTAAAACCATCAAATATGCCGTCCCATTCGGTCGTTGATTTTAAGCGCTTGGCATCACGCTTTACAGTAGTAACCAACGTCCTCCATTCATCAAGACTCGACAAATGCCAACCTGCAGGGCAAACTTCCGACATTCTCGCCGCGTCCCAATTATAAAGTCTTCCGTAAATATCACAATTTGCCGGATCATCATCATAACACCAACTGTTATAAAGTCTTCCGCAAATATCATAATTTGCCGGATCATCTTCATAACACCAACTGTTTCCGGTTTCGGGAATGTAATTCAAATTTTCTGTCATCCATATTTGAGAAGCGATTTCCCTATACTTATAAATTTGGTTGTCCCGGGTATCACAAAACTCTTTGATCGGGTCAAATTCAACGTTACCACACTCACTAGATACTGTCGTCACGAGAATATGTTATATTTTAGGTAAATCAAGCAACGAGGAACGATTATGAACTCCAATCAGGGACATCGCCGCCACGACA
>QMCE01001075.1_pt1 | contig 14738 bp, 14 predicted proteins | sample 1821851 | NCBI WGS metagenome assembly QMCE01 (sample SAMN09453174, study PRJNA476694) | Termite gut metagenome, whole genome shotgun sequencing project. | isolation source: worker | host: Odontotermes sp. | place: South Africa:Pretoria | collected 2016-01-28 | reverse complement strand
GATATTTGTACACCTGATGCGGGTTCGGGTGTATATTCCGTCGCGACAAAGCGGTTGCGACGGTTTGAGAGGAGCAAGTGGCGGCGTGGCGCCTGGACAGGGAGACGTCGGGACTTATGATATTCGCCAAGAGTCAGGCCGTTCAAGAGAAGATACAGCGCGGCTGGAAAGAGCTGGTCACCGACCGCCGGTATGCGGCCGTCATAGAAGGCCGGCTGTCTCACGACGAAGGCTCGATCGTTTCGCATCTCAAAGAAGACAGGAATCTGAAAGTATGGGCGGCGAAGGAGGGCGAAGGCGAACCGGCGGTTACGCACTACACCCTTATCGGGTCGGGAAAGGAATACTCACTGATAGACCTCAAGCTCGAAACCGGCCGGAAGAACCAGATACGCGCGCACCTCGAATGGAAAGGCGCTCCTATAGCGGGCGACAAGAAATACGGTGCCCGAACCAATCCTGCGGGCAGGGTTTGCCTCCACGCCTATAAACTCAACGTAGTCCACCCCGTAACTGGCGAGAGCCTCGAATTCTCCACACGCATACCCGCATTGTTCGAACAGATAGTTGCAGGCTGACGGCAACGGCCGACTTTTATCGTCCTGCCGTTCGGATCGGATCTGTGAAAAAAGAGAAGGAAGGGGGATGCGCGTCATAGAGGCTCATTAGGTTCTCTTTTGAAGCAAAGCCCTTATGGAAACGAGTTTCCCATTGTAGGATTACCTTCGCTCGCTCTGCTCGCTCGGTGATCCTTGTGCGCTCCCGCGGGGGTGACTGAAAAACAATAAAAGTAAAAACAATGCTGCGCATTGGGTTCTCTTTTGAAACAAAGCCCTTATGGAAACGAGTTTCCCATTTAGGATTACCTTCGCTCGCTCTGCTCGCTCGGTGATCCTTGTGCGCTCCCGCGGGGGTGACTGAAAAACAACAAAAGTAAAAACAATGCTGCGCATTGGCTTTCTCTTTTGAAGCAAAGCCCTTATGGAAACGAGTTTCCAACGGGCTTTGCTTCAAAAGAGAAAGCCATCCCAAAGGATGGCTTTTTACTTTTATTGTTTTGTCGGGGTGAAAGGATTCGAACCTTCGGCCTCCACGTCCCGAACGTGGCGCGCTAACCGGACTGCGCTACACCCCGCGCTGTTGGTCTGCTTAAAAGCGGTGCAAAGATAAGAAAATATTTTTGAGTAAACCCCAACTCTGTTTGAAAAATTTGGAAATCGTAGATGTTTCGGCTCCGCCCAACATGACAGACACGAATCTTCATTGCCGCCTGCTTTAGCCGACGGCCACAATGGGTATACCAAATCATTACGTGTTTAGTCCAACGCTGACGAAGTTGGGCTAAAGCCCGAATCATATCCGGTGCCTTTATCCGTCGGTTAAAACCGACGGCAATGAATTCAGAGCTTTTTGTAGTGGCAGACCAGCAGGTCGCCGTTGTCGTCGCGCAGGTGCATCCCGTTGCCCTGGCACCAGCGGAACACCTTGCACCCGGCGCAGTCGCCCTTGCGCATCCACTCCCTGTCGCGGAAACTTTCGAAACGGTTGTTCCACACATCCATAAAGTCGTCACGGTAAATGTTGCCCTGGTCAAAGTTCGCCCTTATGCTTGTGCAGCCCGAAATAGAGCCGTCGATGCGTATCCCGCCGGTGGTAACTCCCGCCGAGCAGTGGTAGAAGATGTCGCGGACATCGCCCTCGTACCCGCCGAGAAAACCTTCGCAGCCGTAGCTCACAGCTATGCGTCCCTCTTTTCGTGTGTCCCTGATGAACTCCATAAGCTTCCTGAACTGCACGTCGGTGAGTTGGAGGCGCGGATCATCCGCTCCCCGTCCGACAGGAAATATCGTAAAAATGCGCCATGCCTTAACACCCTCAGAAATAAGAAATTCCTTGAAGTCGGGAAGCGATGCGAAGTTGTCGCGGTTGGCGCAGGTCACCACGTCGTAGGCCAGCCCCGGCTCTTTGACCACCAAACGGACAGCCTCCACCGCGCGGCGGTAGCTCTGGTCGTTTTGGCGGATATAGTTGTGAAACGGCTCGAAGCTGTCTATGCTGACCGTAATGGCGTGGAGACCGGAACGCATCAGCGAGTCGAAACGCTTGGCATCGAGCAACATTCCATTGGTCACCAATCCCCACGGGTATCCGCGGAGATAGAGTTCCAGACCGACCGACTCTATGTCGCGCCGCATGAGCGCCTCGCCGCCGGTCATGGTTATCATTACCTTATTGGGATTCACGTGCGGAGTTATGGAGTCTATGACCTTAAGGAAATCCTTCGCCGGCATATCCTTCACCGCGGCATCGGCACGGCAGTCGCTACCGCAGTGCCGGCAGGAAAGGTTGCATCGCAGGGTACACTCCCAGAAGAGCGTGTTCAGTTCGTGCGACTTCACCTGTTCGGCCTGCAATTTCGAAAAAATGTTCAGGCCGATCTTCTTACGGAGGGAGAGTTTCATCTGGAGTTTAAGAGCTGTTTAAGCAGGGTGGTTTAGTCCGGGTCGGTTTCGCCTCCGCCATCCTCGCTTTCGTCTTCATCGACGCCTGCCGTAAGCTTGAAATCAACGGTGTTGTGCGATTCACCTTCATACCAGCCATCGCCGCCATTGAAGGGTTTAGGAGCGAACTTTACGACCTTCTTTTTATACTGTCCGTTCTCCCCGCCGTCCACATCGGCCGCCTCGATCGTCAGCGTCGGATCATGGAACGGAAATATGCCGTGATAATCGAGCATATACTTCCCGTCGGAGGCCGTATATGTCGTGTCGGCCGCGGACTGATACCCTCCGGGATTGGTAAGAACGACCCGTATCCCCTTTAACAGCCTGCCCTCTTCGCCGACGACTTTACCGCTGACCGAAAAGTCGGCGTGAGGCGTACCGTACTCGGCCGCTGCGCTGACTATATCGTCGCACGAGGTCATCGAAGAGAATCCCAATGCGCCGAGCAGCCAGCAAAAGAGTTTATTTTTCATATTGAACTGTTTAACATTTCATATATGATGCACCGGGAGCGCCGTTCGTTGCACCGATTTCGGAAAAAATAGCGCCGCATCGGAGCATAAATGTATAAAATTAGCCGATTACATTAAAAAATGGTCTAAAAAAACTTGTAAATCAAAAACTTTTGCATTCCTTTGTAATGTATTATTTAATTTTAATCTTCACTAATGAAAGGTAAAGTAAAATGGTTCGATACTGCCAAGGGTTATGGCTTTATCACCACAGAGGCCGGAGGTGACATTTTCGTTCACTATTCGGGTATCAACAAAGAAGGTTTTCGCGGTCTCGACGAAGGACAGGAAGTAGAATTCGAAGTAGGCGAAGGCAAAAGAGGCGAACAGGCCGTCAACGTCACTGTAATAGGATAATTTAAGTTATATATACAAAATATATAATTTACGTTTTACATCCGTATTAAAAAAGACCGCCCGACAGCGGTCTTTTTTCTTGGGCAAAGCATTGCGAATCCCCGGAGGGTGCAGAAAACAACTGAAACAGCGAAACAGCGACGGATAGATTTTTAAACGGATTTTTATTTCTTTGCAGAAATATTTTCAAAAAAATGGACTTGTTCGAACTTCGAGATTACTGCCTCTCCCTGCCGCATACGGAGGAGACCACGCCTTTCGACGAAACCACCCTCGTGTATAAGGTCGACGGGAAAATGTTCGCAATGACCGACATGGTGCAGTCGGACAGGGTTTCGCTCAAGTGCGATCCGGAACGCGCGCTCGACCTGCGCGAGGAGTACAGCGACATAGAGGGCGCTTTCCATATGAACAAGAGGCATTGGAACATGGTCAGAACAGACGGCGACCTGCCCGCCTCCTTTATCAGGGAGATGATACGCGACTCATACCTGCTCGTGGTGGGCGGCTTCCCTAAAAGCCGGCGCGCCCAACTCCTTAAGCTTTTCGCCGACTGGGAAGAAAAAAACGTCGACGGTTAACAATTGATAATTGTCAATTGCGCTTTAGAGGTTGTTTGAAATTTGCGATTCTCGCACTTTTCGAGTACGTGCTGTGAACCCTTATTGCGATCGAATACCGCTTAATATTATCGGCATTGGCCGATATCGACGGTACGTCCTCCGCACGCCATTCACGCAAAATGAAGTTGCCGCCTCTCAGTTCCATAGCCGAGTGCCTGCAAGATTCTTTTTGTCGTACCTTAGAAATTCTTCGATGCTGTATTCTTCGCCGGCCAGTTCCTTGATCCTTTTATAGATCAGTTCCCTGCAACGGGCATTGAAATACATGGCATCGCCGTCGGTCATTATGGAATGTTGCTCTGAGCGCCATATGCCCGACCTGTATCTGGCCGCCCCTTCGAATATTCCGACTTCGGGATAATCCGGATTATCCATAAAATGCGCCCACCTTACCGTCGAAGGATCGGAAGAGAAGTCTATATTACCCCTGAAACCGAATTGCTCGTATTCGTGATTGTAATAATCTATAAGGCTTTGTGGTATTTCTTCATCGAATTCGACATATTCATCGGCCAAACGGCCTATACCATGCCCCACACTCTCGTGCAATACGACTCTCGCTATCGCTTCCGATTGTAAACAAATGGAACAAACCGCATTGGAATCCCGGTCACCAAAATACGAAGTGGCCGGCCTGAAATATTCTTCATTCCCGATCAGCAGGATAACAGTGTCCGTAAAACCATCCCCGACAGCTTTCCCGACAGATCGGATACATTTATCCAAATCGAAAACAGGCAATCCATCCTGCCCAACCGTCAAGTTAAAATATGTGGCGGAATTTTCCGAGACAAATGTATTTCGGGATTCGCATATTACGGTATAGACATTAAAATACTCTTTAAATGATTTTACAGGTTCGATCGAGAAGAACGCATCCATACATTTTCTCATCGTACCGATATACAGCCCTCCCGTTTCAAGATCGGACCAGATATAGCCATCGCCGAGCATAACTATGTTTATACCGTTACCTTTGGTCGCCTTATTGAGCAATATCGTTTCCCCGTCGACATATGACCCGTCATCAAGATTTTCACATGACAGTATTCCGGCGGCAAGTATCAGGCCGACAAACAGGGATTTCAGCTTGATCATATATTGTCCTCCACCCAATTGGTCAGTTCCACGAAATCGGCTACCGACAGCGCTTCGGCGCGGAGGGTGAAAAAGCGGTTCTCGCGGCCGCCGAAATCACCGAACACAGCTTTAAGTGGATTTTTGAGCATCTTGCGTCGCTGACCGAACGTGGTTTTGACCACCTTGACGAACAATTTTTCGTCGCATCCGAGCGTTCGGGTGGAATTACGCCTGAGCCTTATCACCGCACTCTTCACCTTGGGAGGCGGATTGAACACACTCTCGCTCACAGTAAACAGATACTCGATGTCGTACCATGCCTGAAGAAGCACGCTCAATATGCCGTAATCACGACTGCCCGGCCCCTCGGCAATGCGTACCGCCACCTCGCGCTGCAGCATACCGACAACTTCCGGTACCAGGTCGCGGTTTTCCAACACCTTGAAAAATATCTGCGAAGATATGTTGTAAGGGAAATTGCCGATTATTTTCACTCCGCCGGGAAACTTTTCAGTCAAAGGCATCGCCAGAAAATCGCCCTCGTACAGGTTGGGCGTGAACTGCGGGTAATGCTCATTAAGGTAGGCCACGCTCTCGCGGTCGACCTCGGCACCATAGAGCGTTATGTCGCTGCGTTCCAATAGAAACCGCGTCAGTACACCCGTACCGCACCCCACTTCGAGGACGTCGCCGCCGCCCGAGAGCGCCGCCGCAATCCTTGCGGCTATGTTCATGTCGGTCAGAAAATGCTGCCCGAGATGCTTCTTTGCCCTAACGTTCATCAAATGGAAAATTAAAAACCTTTGTACGCGCAAAATTAAAAAATAAAGAGAGAATATTATCCTCTCTTCATTTTCCATTTTCAATTTTAATTTAACCTGAGTCGGGATAAGCGCAGCTTATTACGGACTCAGACCTGTCCAGGAGCGGCCGTAGGCTGCGACTACTCCCTCCCCTACGGTTAGGGGAGGGATGGGAAGGGGTGATCGAAAACATTGGCGGCTTTTAAAAGCCGCTAACGTGGGTTCGGAATAAGAAAAACTATTAGCAATAGCCTGTAAAACAAGAAAATATGTGGTTTTTCTTATCCCGAACCCACGTTAATTTATTTAGCCGGTTCGAGTTCTACCGTAAAGTGCCTCATAATGGGCAACTCGCGGGTAATCTTGTAACCGTGGGTTATCGACGCGCTGCGGTCTACGACGTTTTTGACTGCGGCGGCTATGTAGTCCATATGATTGTTGGTGTAAACCCTGCGCGGTATCGCAAGGCGGAGCAGTTCGAGCGCCGGAAAGCGGTTTATCCCCGTTTCGGGATCGCGGTCGGCAAGCAGTGCGCCGATCTCCACGCCGCGAACGCCCGACTCAAGATAGATCTCCACGCCCAAAGTCTGCGCTATAAACTCCTCTTTCGGTACATTCTTAAGTATCTTCTTAGCATCAAGGAAAATAGCGTGACCGCCGGCAGGCCTCTGGTACGGAATGCCGTATTCATCCAGTTTCTTGCCCAGATAAGCCACCTGCTTGATGCGGGTGTCCAGATAATCGAACTCGGTGCCCTCGTAAAGGCCTACCGCAAGGGCGTTCATATCGCGTCCCGACATACCGCCGTAGGTAAGAAAACCCTCGTACATGATAGCGTACATCTGTGCCCTCTCCCAGTCCGTCTTGTCGCGGAAAGCCACGAAGCCACCGATATTGACAATGGCGTCCTTCTTGGCCGACATGGTCATGAAGTCGCCGTAGGAGAACATCTCACGACATATTTCGCGTATGCTCTTATCGGCATAGCCTTTTTCCCTCGTCTTTATGAAATAGGCGTTCTCGGCGAACCTGGCCGAGTCGAAGAGGAGCTTGATACCGTATTTCTTCGCCAGAGCTGCAACACCTTTCACGTTTTCCATCGATACGGGCTGTCCGCCTGCGGTGTTGTTGGTCACGGTGACTATAATAAAAGGTATCTTCTCCTTCGGATGCGAAGAGAGCGTCTTTTCCAACTTTTCGAGGTCGACGTTGCCCTTGAAAGGTATCTCCAGTTCGGTGTTCTTGGCGTCGTCTATGGTGCAGTCCACAGCGTGGGCTTTGCGGTATTCTATATGGCCTTTCGTGGTATCGAAATGCGAGTTTCCGGGAATAATGTCGCCGCTTTTGATGAGCGACGAGAAAAGCACGTTCTCGGCCGCACGCCCCTGATGTGTCGGAAGAAAATATCCGAAACCGGTTACATCCGCGATAGCCTCTTTCATCCTGTAATACGAACGCGCGCCGGCGTAGCTTTCGTCGCCCTCCATCATAGCCGACCACTGCCTGTCGCTCATGGCATTGGTACCCGAATCGGTGATAAGGTCTATGAAGACCTGTTCGCTTTTCAGGTTAAAAAGATTGTAATTTGCCTCTTTCATCCATTTTTCCCTCTCTTCGCGGGTGCTCTTTTTGATGGTCTCGACCATCTTGATCTTGTAAGATTCTACATACGGAAGCTCCATGAACTGATACTTTTTTAGTGTTAATTATTTATGGTTTAAATTTACATATTTAAAGCGTTTGACTCTGTTTCCAGAAAATCTTACGCAAAATTCGCAAGAAAAATTATAATATACAACAACAAAACAACAAAGCGCTTAAATCCGGCTATTTTCAATTCACACAAAGATCAAAACGTACAAACATTCACAATAAACGACCGCCGCGCACAAAAACCCACATACCGAATGGATTTACACATACGCCATTTACCGATCATTGTCAATTGAAAATTCGATCAATTCCCCTGTTCGCACATAAAGCTGATACGCACCAGACGTATCTCCTCTTCGGTGAAATCGCTGCCGAGTTCCTTTACAGCCTCCTCGATGCTGTCGCTCTCGGCATCCTCTTTAAAATAAAGGTATATCTCCTCGGCTTTCTCTTCGTCGACGGCCTTCTGGATATAATAGTTAACGTTAAGCCTGGTGCCGGAATTCACAATAGCCTCTATCTCGGTCAGCAGTTCGTCGAATTCCAGATCGCGTGCGCGGGCTATATCCTCGAAATCGAGCTTCCGGTCTATGCTCTGTATGATATAGACCTTGTTCCCGCTCTTGTTCACCACGCTCTTGACGACCATATCCTGCGGCCTTATTATGTCTTTGTCTTCCACATAGCGCTTGATGAGCTTTACGAATTCCTCGCCGAACCTGCGCGCCTTGCCCGCTCCCACTCCGGTTATGTTCTGCATCTCGTCGATGGTAATGGGATACTGTATGGACATATCTTCCAGCGAAGGATCCTGAAATATCACGAAAGGGGGAAGGTTGTGCTGCTTGGCCACTTTCTTGCGCAGGTCTTTAAGCATTGCAAAGAGTTCCTCATCGGCCGCGCCGCCGCCCTTGCCCGCCGTGACCACGGCCGCGTCGTCCTGCTCCTCGTCGTCATAGTTGTGGTCGAGCGCCATCTGTATGTCGTAAGGGCGCTTCATATACTCCTCGCCAGCTCCGTTTACCGCCAGAAGACCGTAATTCTCTATGTTCTTATCCACAAGGCCGAGTATCAATGCCTGCCTGACAACCGCACCCCAGAAACGTTCGTCCTTCTCGGCTCCGGCGCCGAACCACTCGCTCTTGTTGTGACCATAGGATTTGAGCATCGCGTTGTTCTTGCCGGTGAGCAGGTTCACCAGATGATCCATCTTGAATTTCGGGCCTATCGACCGCAAAGCTTTGAGCATAATGAGCATCTCGGCCTTCGCGTTCACCTTCGATTTAGGGTTCAGGCAGTTGTCGCAGCTACCGCAGTTGGATTCGCCGTATTCCTCCCCGAAATAGTGGAGCAGCGTCTTGCGGCGGCAAATGGAACTCTCCGCATACGAAACTGTTTCGAGCAGCAGCAGCTTGCCTATCTCCTGTTCGGCTATCGGCTTGCCCTGCATGAACTTTTCGAGTTTCTGTATATCCTTGTAACTGTAAAACGTTACGCAGTTGCCCACACCCCCGTCGCGGCCTGCGCGCCCCGTCTCCTGATAATAGCCTTCGAGACTCTTGGGTATGTCGTAATGTATCACATAGCGCACGTCGGGCTTGTCTATCCCCATACCGAACGCTATCGTGGCCACTATCACGTCGGCCTCCTCCATCAGGAAAGCGTCCTGATTGCGCCCTCTCGTGGCGGCGTCCATTCCCGCATGGTAGGCAAGGGCTTTGATGCCGTTGGCCACCAGCAGTTCGGCAAGTTCTTCGACTTTTTTGCGGCTGAGGCAGTATATGATACCCGACTTTCCGTCGTTTTGCTTAATGTACTTTATGATATCGCGCGTAACGTCGCGCTTGGGTCTTATCTCGTAATAGAGATTAGCCCTGTTGAAGGACGACTTAAACACGGTCGCATCGAGCATTCCGAGGTTCTTCTGAATGTCCAGCTGCACCTTGGGGGTCGCCGTAGCCGTAAGGGCTATGAGAGGCGCCTGACCTATGTCGTTCATTATGGGACGTATGCGGCGGTATTCCGGACGGAAGTCGTGCCCCCATTCCGAGATACAGTGCGCCTCATCGATGGCGTAGAACGATATCTTTATCTTGCGCAGGAGCGCTATGTTGTCCTCTTTGGTAAGCGACTCCGGAGCGAAATAAAGCAACTTGGTCTTCCCTGCCAGCACATCCTCCTTGACGGCCGTTATCGCGGCCTTGTTGAGCGATGAATTGAGGAAATGCGCAATACCATCGTGGCGGCTGAACGTCCGCATGGCATCGACCTGATTCTTCATAAGCGCAATAAGCGGCGAGATCACTATCGCCACTCCGTCCATAAGAAGCGCCGGAAGCTGGTAGCAAAGACTTTTGCCGCCGCCCGTAGGCATCAGCACAAAAGTGTCGTTGCCCGCGAGCACATTGCGTATAACCGCTTCCTGATTCCCCTTAAAGGCCGAAAAACCAAAATATTCCTTTAATTTATCGTGCAATAACGTATCCTGTTGTCCGTTCATTTCTCAAATATTGCCACTTAAACAAATTTCAGCAGTATAAAGATATAAAAATTTTTCAAAAGTTAATTAACTTTGTAAAAATATTTTATAAAATCTCTTTATCCAAGACACATATATGAGACTTTACACGACGGAGCTTGTCAAGAAATATAAGTCCAGAACGGTGGTAAACCACGTTTCCATCGACGTGAACCAGGGCGAAATAGTAGGTCTGCTGGGCCCGAACGGTGCCGGAAAGACCACCACCTTCTATATGATAGTGGGACTTATCAAACCCAACGAAGGGAGCATATTTCTCGAAGACGAGGGCTCCATTGTCGATATAACCAAAATGCCCGTTTACAAGCGCGCACAGATGGGCGTCGGCTATCTCGCACAGGAAGCCTCCGTGTTCCGCCGCCTGAGCGTGGAGGACAATATCAGGGCGGTACTCGAAATGACCGACTACTCCAAGGAGTACCAAAAAGAGCGCGTGGAGACCCTCATAGAAGAATTCGGACTTCATAAAGTGCGCAAGAGCCTCGGTATACAGCTATCCGGAGGCGAGAGGCGCCGCACGGAGATAGCGCGGGCGGTGGCCATCAACCCCAAGTTCATTCTTCTCGACGAACCCTTCGCAGGCGTCGACCCCATTGCCGTGGAAGACATACAGAGTATCGTGGCTACGCTCAAGAAGAAAAATATCGGTGTCATCATCACCGACCACAACGTACACGAGACCCTCAACATCACCGACCGTACCTACCTCCTCTTCGAGGGGCGGATACTCAAGGCCGGTACCGCCGAGGATCTGGCCAACGACGAACTCGTAAGGCAGGTTTATCTCGGCCAGGACTTCAAGCTTAGATAATTGACAATTGAGAATTGACAATTGACAATTGACAATTAAATAAATGGATAAGATATTAGGACGTTCGCGGGTATCGGGGACGGTGCATACTCCCTGTTCGAAAAGCTACGCGCAGAGGGCTTTGGCCTGTGCGTTGCTTTGCGGGGGACGTTCGGTAATAGACAATCTGGAACTCTGCGACGACACGCGGCACGCCATCAACGCAGTAGAGGCTCTCGGCGCAGGGATCGAGCCGTTAGGCAGGGGTTCCTACGCTGTCCGCGGCGGACTGTCGCCCAAAACGGATATTATAAATACGGGTGAATCGGGACTCTCCGCAAGGCTTTTCACCCCCATAGCGTCGCTTTGCGACGAAAAGATGACCGTAACCGGTACGGGTACGATGCTCCGCCGTCCCATAGGTATGATGGTGAAGCCGCTCGAAAATCTCGGCGTAAAGGTAGAGACCGACGGCTTCCTGCCGGTAAGCGTCAGCGGCCCCCTGCGCGGCGGCGAGACCGTGGTCGACGGATTCGTCAGTTCACAGTTCGTCACCGGCCTGCTCACCGCCCTGCCCCTGGCCGTGAACGATTCGTCGCTCCACGTGGAGTACCCCAACAGCATACCTTATATAATGATGACCGTCGATGTGCTACGCCGGTTCGGTATTACCATAGAGCATTCCGGATACAACGAATTTTTCATTCCCGCGAACCAGAAGTTCAAACCCATACAATACTCGGTAGAGGGCGACTGGGGGGCGGCGGCGTTCATGCTCGCGGCGGGGGCCATAGCGGGAGAGGTGGCGGTGATGAACATGAACCCCGTATCGCTGCAGGCCGATCTTGCCATAATAGACGCCCTTTCACGCGCCGGAGCCAGCATAACTACCACGAACAACGAAATAACGGTAACACGCGGCGAGCTTCGCGGATTCGAATTCGACGCCACACACTGTCCCGACCTCTTCCCCGTATTGGCCGCACTCGCAGCCTCCTGCACCGGAACGAGTACTATACGGGGTGCTTCGCGTCTCATACACAAAGAGTCCGACAGGGCGAAAGCCATAGTGTCGGAATTCACCCGGCTCGGCATCGACGTCGCCATAGAGGACGATACCATGACCGTTAGGGAGAGCGCGATACACGGCGGCACGGTAGACAGCCACCACGACCACCGCATAGCCATGGCCGCGGCGATAGTAGCCCTGAACAGTTCCTCGCCCATAACCATACGCCACGCAGAAGCGGTTTCGAAGTCTTATCCCGGCTTTTGGGAAGAGCTGGATCAATTGACGATGGATAATTGACAATTTGCAAATAAGTGAATACATTCGGACGTAATTTCAGAATAACGGTATTCGGCGAATCGCACGGGCGGTGCGTCGGCATCGTTGTGGACGGTGCGAAGCCGGGGATGAAGCTTTCGGAAGAAGATTTCGCCGCCGACCTTTCACGCCGGAGAAGCGGAGCAGCCGGAACGACCCGGCGGATCGAACGCGACGAGCCGCAAATAATGTCGGGAGTCTGCAACGGGTTCACCACCGGCGCACCCATCGTCGTGATGTTCGGCAACGACGACGCCAGACCGAAGGAATACAGCCGTTTTGCCGCCACGCCGCGCCCATCGCACGCCGACCTGACGGCACGTATAAAATACGGCGGTTTCAACGACCCGAGCGGCGGCGGACAATTCTCGGGACGCATGACGCTCGCCCTGGTCGCCGCAGGGGTTATAGCTAAAAAGACGGTACCGGAAATATCGTTCGACACCCGTATTACAGAGATGAGTGGTAGCCGGAACAGGGACGAATTCGACGGTCTCATAGATAGGGCGGCCAAAACGGGCGACTCCCTGGGCGGCATAGTGGAGTGCGTTGCAAGCGGTGTCCAGGTCGGAACGGGAGAGCCTTTCTTTGATTCGGTGGAGAGCGTCGCAAGCCATCTGCTCTTCTCCATACCGGCGGTCAAGGGGGTCGAATTCGGCGCCGGATTCGGGGCGGCCTCATCGACGGGCAGCGTCAACAACGACCCTATAATCGATGCTCTGGGCACTACGGCCACCAATAACGACGGCGGAGTGAACGGCGGAATAGCCAACGGCAACCCCGTGATCGTAAGGGTTGCATTCAAGCCAGCTCCGAGCGTAGGCATCCCTCAGCGGACATACGACTTCGAAGCTGGCGGCATGGGCAGCCTCACTATCGGCGGCAGGCACGATGTATGCATCGCCATCCGCGCGGCAGTCGTCGTTGAGGCGGCGATGGCGGTGGCGTTCGCCGATTTAATGTTCAAGTCATAGATTAAGAGGTTGCTTGGACTTTCCCGCCGAAACTCTTATTCGACGGGGACAAGCTTTATGGTAAGATTATCGACCGTTTCGGCCGAGGTTTTGTCGGTATCGTGGAGCCATATGGCGTTCTCTTCGGGATATCTTACTATCCGGTATCTCCTGATGTGTTGATAAAAATAGGGGATCAGGATCGGGTAATAGATCTGCAACAGGCCGTCCGGAGAGACCGTATATTGTACGGAATGGTCCAAATGACCATCGATATAACACATAAGAAACTTGTCTTCGAATTCCCAGACAACCTTCCTGTCCCAAAAAGCGCATACGTATTCCGGAGAGAACTTTCCGCCTGCAAGACGATAAAATCCCTCGGCTGCCCAGCGTGTACCGGTTAATTCATTAATTTTCATGTAGCCACAAACAGATTTAGGTTAATATTATTCACTCCGGCCAAAAAAAAATGGACGCGGAAACAGTCCCGGCTCCGTAGGCCTACCACAGCCCATGCTCCAAAAACTGCCCCGCGCCAAAGCCGCCGATAAGCGTATATCGACCCACACGCCATGGCACACTTTGAGCTGACAATCTGAATTGGAGCAATGTTAAGGTGGTAGTTTACAGAGCCAATTCAAGAGATGCCACTCTTTATTACGCTGTAAAAATAGCAATAATCCTGAAGATTTTAAAATCACAAGCCTATTGTGATCGCCTGCGAACGCGAGAAATATGCCGAATACTTCATTGTCAACCGCATAAGGAGAATCGGCTTTGAATATCGTAGATATACATAATTACCCTAAGAGTATTTAATACGCTTAACTGACTATATATAAGAATACTAACATCTTCAACCACTCACGGGCGCCCATATTATTCACCCGTTCGCAACGATAAACAGGTGAGGAGTTCTTTGTATTTCTAAGAATATTGTATAAATTTGCGGGCTGAAAAAGTATGCAATGGCAGCTAACGGATATACGATCCCTTACAAGGGGCTGAAGAACGGTTCTCACAGGTTTGATTTTGAGATAGACAGCGCGCTTTTCGACGAGTTCGAAGGATCGGGTATCAAAGGCGGACACGCTTCGGTGGAAGTGGATCTCGAAAAGGCGGCCACTATGTTGCAGTTGTCGTTCCGTATCGAAGGGGAAGTTACGGTAGAGTGCGACAGATGTCTGGACGACCTGTCGATACCGGTGCATTACAATGGCGAACTCAAAGTGAAGTTCTCCGACCAGGCCGACGATTACGACGGAGAGGTGATGTGGATCAATCCGGCGGAAAGCGAGTTGGACCTTGCCGGATATATTTACGAAAGCATCGTACTGAGCCTGCCTTACAGCCGCGTACATGGAGAGGACGCCTCAGGCAGACCGCTTTGCAACGCCGATATGCTGCAAAGGTTCCGGATAGTCGACAGCGAAGAATTCGACGCCATGGAAACCCGCCGGAATGCCGAAGCATTCTCGGAGAGTCCCGAAGCTGAAAAACTGAAAGGGGACGGGCATGAAAAAACTCAAAATTAAGCTTTCGTATTCCCAGACAATCGCCGCCGGGTTTTTCTTAATAATCATGTGCGGCGGTT
>QMCE01005056.1_pt1 | contig 14744 bp, 19 predicted proteins | sample 1821851 | NCBI WGS metagenome assembly QMCE01 (sample SAMN09453174, study PRJNA476694) | Termite gut metagenome, whole genome shotgun sequencing project. | isolation source: worker | host: Odontotermes sp. | place: South Africa:Pretoria | collected 2016-01-28 | reverse complement strand
TCGTTATAGTCGAGCACGCGGCTCTCCTCGTCCATGATCACGTTCTCTACGAGCGTGCCGAACTTGATCGCGTCCCAAATCTGGGGCTCGTTTTCCTTAGATAGGTTGATGCATTTGGCGTAGCAGCCGCCCTCGAAGTTGAAGACGCCGTTATCCGACCAGCCGTGCTCGTCGTCGCCGATGAGCTTGCGCAGCGGATCGGCCGAAAGCGTCGTCTTGCCCGTGCCGGAAAGCCCGAAGAACAGCGCGACGTCGCCCTCTTCGCCGATGTTGGCGCTGCAGTGCATCGGGAAGACGTTCTGCTTGGGCAGCAGGTAGTTCAAAACCGAGAATACGGACTTCTTCATCTCGCCCGCGTACTGCGAGCCCGCTACGAGCACCAGCTTCTTCTCGAAGCTGAGGATGATCGCGGCTTCGGAATTGGTGCCGTCCACTTCGGGGACGCACTTGAAGCCGGGGGCGCAGATGATCGTGAAGCCGGGGGCAAAGCCCTTCAGCTCATCCGCCGTCGGGCGGAGCAGGAGCTGATGCATGAACAGGTTCTGGCTCGCGAGCTCGTTGATAACGCGCACGCTCAGCCTGTATTTCGGATCCGCGCCCGCAAAGCCGTCGAATACGAACAGCTCGCGGCCCTGGAGGTACGCGGTCATCTTTTTGTAGATAGCGTCGAATTTTTCGACGGAGATCGGCACGTTGACCTTGCCCCAGTCGATTTCGCCCTTAACGCTCGCCTCTTCCACGACGAAGCGGTCGTTCGGGGACCTGCCGGTGTACTTGCCGGTATTGACCACGAGCGCGCCCGTTTCGGACAGCGTGCCCTCGCCGCGCGCAACGGCCTTTTCAGTCAGCGCGGGAACGGACAGATTCTGGTGGATCGCCTTCGGGCCGATGATGCCCAAGCCTTCGATGTACTGTTTCATTTGCCACACTCCTTAACAATTAAAGCATTTCAAATTTTTAAAATTATTTCCTAGAATCATAACGCACTTCCGGCGCTTTGGCAAGTAGGGGCGATCCAAGAATCGCCCCCGATAAAGATTTGTTACAATACGCGGGGGCGGCGACACGGGTCGTACCTCTGGGGTCAACCACCCCGCCGCGCCTAAAGGCGCGCCACCCCTCCAAAGGAGGGGAATTTGGCTGTGGTAATCAGCGGCGCGAATTCCCCTCCCGTGGAGGGGTGACGCCCCTCTGGGGGCGTCGGGGTGGTTCCCGCCCGCAGGCGAAGGGCCTGACATACATCTGTAGGGTCGATTCATGAATCTCCCCTACAATGGACGATTGATCATCCCCGCCAGCCCCAAAAAGTCCTCCGGCGCGAGCGCCTCCGCGCGCACGCTTGCCGATAAACCCGCCTCGGCGATTACGCTCTGCGCCCTTTCACGCGAGTCCAGGAACGCCGCGAGGTTGTTCGCGAGCGTCTTGCGCCGCATGGCGAACGCCGCCGAGACGACGGCGTCCACGGCGTCCAAATCAGCCGCCGAAGCTGTCTTTGGCGTCAGCCGTACGACTGCGGATTCCACCTTAGGCGGCGGGAAGAAACAGCCCGGCGCGACGCGCATGACGATCTCCGCTTCCGCGCGCAGCTGTACGCGCACGCTCAGAGCGCCGTACGCCTTCGTATTCGGCTTCGCGCGGAGCCGCTCGGCGGCCTCGAGCTGTACGAGCAGCGTCATGGACTGCCACGCCAGCCCACTTTTTAAAACACGCATAATAGCGGCGGCGGTTATATTGTACGGCAGATTCGCGGCCACGCGGAAAGGCCTCCGCAGTTCGGGAATATCCAGCTCCGCGCGCAAGAAATCGGCGTGGATGAGCGTGACGTTTTCCGCTTCGAGCGTTTCGTTTAAAAAGCGCACGAAGCCCTTGTCCACCTCGAACGCGACTACGCGCTCCGCGCGCGCGGCCAGTTCGCGCGTCAAAACGCCCAGCCCCGGGCCAATTTCCAGCGCCGTATCGCCTTTTTCGATCCCGGCGGCGGCTATGATGCCCGAGAGCACAGAAGAGTCCGTCAAAAAATGCTGGCCGTAGGTTTTGTGCGGCGCGATGCCATGCTCGGCAAGCGCCAGCCTGATATCGCGCGGGGACAAAAGATTCATACGCTATGGCTCCAAAATTTTGTCCATTATACGCAAAAACGGCCTCGATTACAAGCTTATGCTTAGTGATACAATTAGTGAAACAATATGTATGCATTTCCAGATATGTTTTCACAACCGGCTGCGCAATATAGATATGCGATGATTCCGTCATCCAATCTTGTAGGGGCGAACTGTGTTCGCCCGCGACCGAGCCAGTCGCATGTTATGCGGCGGGCGAACACAGTTCGCCCCTACATTTATCTGCATATTCACCGAAAGGAGGGAACCCGATGCCCCGCAATCTCACGCGCCTCGCGGCGCTGCTGCTCGCCGCAGCGTCGGCGTTTATGATGGGCGTGATCCCGCCCGGAGCGCCCGCGTTCGAAGCGCCGGAATACGATATACCGATGTTCGAGGCGCCGGTGATAGACGAGCCCTGGCTCGAAGCGCCGGAATTTGAGACATCTGCTGATCCGTCCAAAGCGGACGCATCCATCGCGCCGAGCGCGCATATGAGCTACGAGGAGCTCGTCGGCGACGACAAAACGCGCGGCGCTCCGCCAACGGATTTCCCCGACAAGGACACATATAGAATCGTCATAGACAAGGGCAATAAGGTGATGACCGTCTACAATCGCGAGGACGATACGATCGAGCGGCAGATGCTCTGCACGATCGGCAGATAGGCAAGCACCGCGTGCGCTTCGGCCGCTTCGAGGATTTCGACTGCTGCGCGCAGTATTGGACGCAGGTCACGCGCAACGTCTACATTCACTCCGTACTCTACAATGAAAAGAGCGCGAAGACGCTGATCCGCCAGTCCTACAGGGAGCTGGGCAAGGCCGCGTCGCACGGCTGCATACGCCTTACCGTGCCCGACGCGAAGTGGATATACGAGAATATCGCTCCGGGCACAAGATGCGAGTTTATCAAGGCGAAGGAGGACGAAGCGCTCCGCGAGTCGCTGCGCCTGCCGCCGATTCCCAAGAAAAAGAAGTAGCTCCAGCGGCGAGAAGTGATCACATCGCCCTGTTTATAATAGATTAAGGCGCGCAAGGGGCCGCGGAGGAAATCCGCGGCCCTTTAAATTGCCCATCGCGATTACGGTTTGAAGTCTCGCGCGCCATGCGTTATCTGCGTTATATAAATATGATCAGTTTCTATTTTATACATTATACGGTAAGACTTATGCGCGCCGTTCTTGTAAATATGACTTCAGCCATGCGGCTTTAAAAAGGCACGAACTTCCTCAGGCGTAAAGACATCTCCGTTTTGGATGTCCCGCACGGCGCTTTCGTGTTTATCCAGAACGTATAAGCGATACATGACATCTTCGACGGAGACGTCATCCGGCATGGCGTCGAGGATTTTTTGGATTTCTTGCTTGCTCATTCGGATATCACCTCGTTTTTAGTTTACCACTCGCGTATTCAGCACACAATAGCCCCGCCCCCGCATTTCCAATATTTTGTTCGCAAAACCTTGACGTTAACATAAAATGTTGATAAGCTTATGAGGCAATCGTTTCCCAAATATTGTTGTTAAAGGAGAAAACTATGGAATCCTATCCTCCCCAGAAGAACGGCATGGCTATAGCCGCGCTGGTTTGCGGCGTACTCGGTATTATCGGAGGCTTTATCCCCGTCGTGACGTACTTTACGCTGGTGCTTGCGATTCTCGGCATCGTATTCGGCGTTAAGGGCCGCAAGGCGGGCGGCGGCAGCACCGGCCTGGCGACCGCCGGCTTGATCTGCGGTATCGTCGGGGTCGCGTTCAGCGCGGCCGGCGTCATCTGCGCGATTTGCGCGATAGGCGCGATAGGCTCGCTCGGCGCGTTTGCATAAGGCGGCACGTCCGAAGATTACGATTTTGGGCCGTATAGGTAAATAATGCGCCTATACGGCTTGCTTTTTGGAGAAACGACATATGTTCCCATATTTTGAGCTGTTCGGGCGCGTGATCGGCCTGTACCCGATAATGGCGCTTATCGGCGCGTTCGCGGCGGGCCTGTATACGATCCGCGAGGGCAAAAAGCGCGGCCTCGACGCAAACGACACGATAGAGGCCCTGTTGATAATATGCGTCGGCATCCTGGTCGGCGGGCACCTGCTCTACGCGCTGACGAACGCCGCACGCTTCCCCGCGTTCTTCGCGAATCTGGATCAAATCCGTTCTTTCGAGGACTTCATTAACGCCATAACGCCGATCTTAGGCGGCCAGGTATTCTACGGCGGGCTGTTCGGCGGGCTGGCGGCGGGCGTTATATACGGGCGGCGCAAGAAGCTGAACGCGCGCCTTTATTCCGATATTCTCGCTTCGGCTGCCCCGCTGTTTCACGCCTTCGGGCGCATCGGCTGCTTCCTCGGCGGCTGCTGCTACGGCGTCGAATCAAGCGTGGGCTTTACCTTCCGGCGCGCTCTCATCCCCGAGGCCAACTTCGTTTCGCGCTTCCCCGTACAGCTTTTGGAGGCGCTCTTCAACTTCGCGCTGTGCTTCATGTTCAACCGGCTCCTGCAAAAGGGCGCGCTGCGCGGCCATCTTTTTGCCCTCTATCTCTTCGTTTACGCGTGCGGCCGCTTCCTGCTCGAATTCCTGCGCGGCGACGCGCTTAGGGGCGCATTCCTCGGCGTCTCCACCTCGCAGTGGATCAGCGCGATCGTCATACTGTCCGCCGCCTTATATTTTATAAAATTTAAGCCATTTTCAAAAAAAGCCGTATAATAATATAATCAAACGACAGGACATGAGGTTTCATCATGGAGATTATAGACGCGCACATTCATCTTTTCCCCGAGGCCCACGCGCGGGACTTGGCGCGGCGGGCGGGGCACGAAAACAGCGAGGAGCATATACGGGAGGAATACGCCCGCCTGAATATACGCGGCGCGGTGGTCATGGGCAACCGTGGCCTCGAACCGGCGCTGCACGAATATCCCGATTTTATTCGCTACTGCATCGGCCTGGACAGCTTTTCCGGCTATAGGGACGACCTGAAGAGGACCCTGGACCTAGTCGAGCAAAATCTGAATCGGGATACGTGCGTGGGCATAAAGCTCTATCCCGGGTACAACTTCCAGTACGTATACGACGCGGTATACGGCCCCCTGTACGAGCTGGCGGAGCGCTACGCGAAGCCCGTGGCCGTGCATACGGGGGCGACGGCGTTCTCCGGGGCCAAGCTAAAATACTGCCACCCGCTGACGCTCGACGAGGCGGCGGCGGCTTTCCCGCGCGTCCAGTTCGTCATGTGCCACCTGGGGAACCCGTGGATAACGGACGCGGCGGCGGTGATCAGCAAGAACCCGAACGTTTCCGCCGACCTCTCCGGGCTGCTGGAGGGCAAGCCGAATATGCCCGCGCTGCTTCGCGAGCAGGCGGGCTATATCGGGCATATACGGACATGGCTCGGCTATATGAACGCCTACGACCGGCTGATGTTCGGCACCGACTGGCCCCTGGCGAACATGGAGAGCTATATCGAGTTCGCCGCGCGCCTCGTCCCCGAGCGGTATCATAAAGATTTATTCGCAGGGAACGCGCGGCGCATCTACGGGCTGGCGGCCTCAAATACAACCCCAATACTGTAGAGGCGGGTTCCAAACCCGCCCTTGACCCAAATACGCCCCAACATTGTAGGGGCGATTCATGAATCGCCCGCGACCAAAAAAACTGGCGTTTGCATTTGCCACGGGCCGCCGGGGGCGTCGGCCCCTACAGTGTTAGGGCGGTTGTGGGTCGGATTTAGGGTCGCGGGCGGGCATGGAAACCCGCCCCTACAAAACGAGTTTATCAGCGCCTGTTTAGCTCCTAAGCAGCTCCTGCATCGAGCGGCCCTCGCGCGCCAGCTCGTACAGACCTAGTATCCGCGCGTAAACGGGCTCGTCCGCGCTTATTTCGCATATATCCTTCAGCGCGCGCTCAGCGGGAACGTCCAGCGCCTCGTGCGAGAAGCGCAGCGCCAGCGCTATGCCCAGCGCGACGCCCGACACGTCGGCGCCGGCCTCCATGCACAGGCGCAGCGCGCCGATCATGCGATCACCCGGGGCCAGCTTGCGGCGCAAATCTCGCCCCACGCGATAGACGGTGTCCCCCAGCTGACGATTGGCGAAGCGAAACAACAGATCGTCTACATGCGCGTATAGCTCCTGCGCGTCAAAGGCATACCTTTGCGCCAGCGCGTTCGCGCTCGCGGTCATGGCGCGGCGCACGGCGGCCAGTATCTCCGGCGCGCCGACAGCCTCCCAAATATAGGTATAGCCCAGATAATCCCCGCAGTAGGCCGCCAGCGCGTGCCCCATGTTGTGGATATACAGCTTCCGCTCCACATAGAACGAAAACGGCGAGTACGGCTTGATGCCGCGTATTTCGGGCACGCCAGCCCTGAAAGCATCCTTATCGACCGGCAAGCTTGCGTACGCCTCCACGCAGACGCGCAGCGGGTCGCCGCCTTGCATCTCAGGCGTTTGCAGCGGCACCATGCGCCCTATGGAGGTTTCCACCATGCCCACGCTTTCGGCGAACCACGCGCGCGCCGCTTCGGGCAGCCGCTCGCGGAGCATCGCGCCGAGGGCGGAGCCCGCGTCCTTCAGGTTTTCGCATATCAATATATCCAGCGGCGCGCCGCCTGCTTCATATCTTTGCGCCAGGCCTTTCGCGATTACGGGCGCTATGTGCGGCAAAACGTTCGCGCCCACCGCCGTCGCCATCAAATCGGCCCCGGCAATCGCGCCGGCGGCCGTTTCTACATCGCGCCCGTCGAGCGCCGTCACGTTTTTTATCATAATGTCCGTATGCGATTCGTTCGTCAGGATACGCACAGGATACGACCGCCGCTCGTTTAAGGCCCGTATGACCTCGTCATTTACGTCGATAAACGTTGTTTGATACCCTGATTCAAATAGCAGCTGGCCGATAAAGCCCCGGCCGATATTGCCCGCGCCGTAGAGGACCGCTCTCTTCATAGCGTATCCCGCCATTTTAAAAGCTCTTTTAGCGGCCTCATACCGTCGATCGAATTGCTGTGCGAAAGATTCGCGGCGGCGGCCAGATTCGCTATGCCGAGGCCCTCGCCGATCGGCAGCCCCTCCGCGAGCGCGTACAGCATCCCCGCGCAAAACGCGTCCCCCGCGCCTACCGCGCCCTTTATGTAGCCCTCCGGCAGCTTGAGCGACGGCTCGTGGAAGAATTCGCCGCCCTTCGTCATCGCCCAGCCTCCCTGCGGCGCGTGGATAACGACGAGCTCCCGCACGCCCAGCTTCAGCAGCTCCGCGCAAGCTTCGCGCACGCGTTCGGAATCCATCGCCCCATCGGTCAGCAGCGAGAACCCTACCGTATTCTCCGCCTCGACCTCGTTCATGAACAGCGTATCGGCATAGGGCAAGCTCGGCAGTATGACCGAGCGGTAACGGCTGCCCGTCTCCGTCACGCAGTCCATAGAGGTCTTTATACCGCGCTTCAGCAGCGTTTTCAGCACCTTCGCCATGCCCGTGCCGTGTACGGGGTCGGGCGCGTCCAGCCCGTCCAGCAGGAGCGCGTAGCCCACGTGCGCCATCCTCGTCCCTACGCGCTCGAAGTCTATGGACTCGCTTTTGAGCGCGGCGCAAGCGCCCTGGGCAGTGAAAAATGTACGTATGCCGGACTCCGCGTCCGTCATCACGTCGGTAAAGGCCGTCGGCAGCGTGCTGTCGTCATTGCCGACGAGTCCTGCGGCGGCCACCGTCAGCTCCGGGGCCAGCGTCTTCAGATTGACGGACGTATTGGCCGCCAAGCCGCCCACACACCGCGAAACGCCGGAGATATTGCTAAGATTTCCCTCGGGGGGATAGCGGTCGATCATCTTTATTACATCGACGATCAGATTGCCGATAAACGTTACGCCTTTTTGCATGTCGAATTTCCTCGCATATTTGTTGTCGTGACAGGCGCGCTTATTATTTCAAAGCGCTTACGGCGGATTTAGCCGTATAAATGTATTGTATCACGCATTCGGCGCATGTAAAGCCGCTGAAACAAATAGAATTTGGATATTCCCGCCATTTTTGCGCACACTAGGAGAGCGCTTTCGCGCGAATTTTTATCTCAGGAGCCGTCAATGCCCGAAGAAACGCCCGAAGTTAAGCCCGAAGACGCCGATTTGGGCGCACAAGCCCTCGATTCCATACGGGCCGTAGGCACGCCGCTGCTCGCGCTGCCGCCGCAGGACGGCGTCCAGTGCCTGACGATCATAGGCGAGATCGAAGGCCATACCCTCCTGCCCGCTTCGAGCAAGACGACGAAATACGAGCACCTGATTCCGCTGCTGGCCTCCATAGAGCAGAATCCCGAGATAAAGGGCGTGCTCTTCCTGATGAACACGGTGGGCGGCGATATCGAAGCGGGCCTCGCTATAGCGGAGCTTATCGCCGGGATGTCCAAGCCGACGGTGACGCTCGTGCTCGGCGGCGGCCATTCCATCGGCGTCACGCTCGCGGTCAGCTCCAGCGCGTCGTTCATAACGCCCACAGCGACCATAACGATACACCCCGTGCGCATAAGCGGGCAGGTCATCACCGCCAGCCAGACGTACGATTATTTCAACCGAATGCAGGACCGCATACTCGACTTCATCGTCCGGCATTCGAAGATCAAGCAGAAGGCGCTGCGCGCGCTCATGCTCAATACGAGCGAGCTCGCCAACGACATCGGCACCGTACTCATAGGGAAGGAAGCGGTCGATTGCGGCCTCATCGGCGCGATCGGGGGCATCAGCGACGCTTATGGAAAATTGGCGGAGTTGATTGAAAGCGCTGAGGAGGAATAACCATGCCCGACTATAAGAAGATGTATTTCATGCTCTTTAACGCCCAGACCGACGCGATTGGGATACTTAAACAGGCCCAGCGCATGACGGAGGAGCTGTATTTACGGGATCAGCCGGAGGTAAGGCTGTTAAAGCCGAAGAAGTAGGGCGCGATTTCCTCATCGCGCCTCGACCTATAATAATTATGCCGCCCAGTTTTCGATTTTCAGCCCCTCCACGCGCCCGAATTCGCGCGCATTGTTCGTAACGAGCACGAGGCTTTGGGACTTCGCGTGCGCCGCGATGAGCGTGTCCATCGGGCCGATAGGCGTACCCTTGCGGCGCAGCGCGGTGTGTATTACGCCATATTCCGCCGCCGCTTCCTTGCCAAAGGGCAGCACTTCCACCAGCCGTAGAAACTTCGTAAGCTTGTCCCTGTTTTTTTCGCCGTTCCTGCTATTTTGCACGCCGTGTTCAAGCTCGCTCAGCACAATCGCAGAAATCGCAATCCCGCCGCGCTTTTTATTCTCAAAGGCGGCAGCTACGGCGGAAATATTCTTCAGCAAATATATGCACATGTTGGTATCGAGCATATACTTCATAGCTCTTCCCTGGGCGACTGCACGTAATTGCGGCGCGCATCCATAATCGCTTCAACAAAATCGTCGCTAACAGGCTCGACGTTCATGAAATCATCCCACGCCTTATCCGCCGGAAAAAGATGCACCGTATTCCCGACCTTCCTAATGCCCACTTCCTTGCCCTCAAAGCGGAATTCCTTCGGAAGCCGGACGGCTTGACTCCTGCCGTTCATAAAAAGCTTCGCGGTTTTCATTCCCATCACCTCAAAAAAAGTATATACCGCAGTATATACTTTTGTCAAAGATTCGATGCACTTCCATAGGGGCAGAGACAAGCTCTACCCCTACAAAATTTCGATTTAATAATCGTTAGCCTAGATCGAATCTCACCCGCACTTACTATACCCGCACCCCCGGCAAATGACGCACCCGCCCTCGTGATCCATCTGCTGGCCGCACTCGGGGCACTCGCCGTTCTTGCGCGCCGCGCGCAAAGACCCGAATTCGGGCTCAGGGCTCCGGCGCTCGGGTTCCGGCTGAGCGGGCTCGGCGCGATTATCCTCCTCCGGCAACGCCTCGGCTTTCCCGTTTTGCAGCTGAACGACCTTTTCCAGCACGCGCCCGATTGCGTCCGGGCAGGAAAGCACCTTGATATCCCTGTTGCTCGCCCTCTGGCGCAGCGTCGAATGGCAGCGTATGCCCTTTAGCTGCCCCGCGAGCGTTTCGACGTCCATGCCGGAGCGCAGCGCCGTCGAGATCAGGCGACTCGTCGCCTCGCTCTGGCTCGGGCAGCCGCCCGCGCGCCCGAGGTTCGTAAACACCTCGCAGACGCCTTCATCGTCGTAATTCACGGTTATATAGAGGTTTCCGCAGCCGATCTTCACCTTTTCGGTAATGCCGCGCGTCGTCTCCGGGCGCGGGCGCGGCGCGATCCTTTCGGGCTTTGCCTCCTCCACGGTCTTTTCCCCGATATTGAGCACCTGCTCGCTGCGGCTGCCGTCACGGTAGATCGTCACGCCCTTGCAGCCCAGCTCAAACGCGAGCAGGAACACCTTCGCGACGTCCGCGCGCGTGGCCTCGTGAGGGAAGTTCACCGTTTTTGACACGGCGTTGTCTGTATGCGCCTGGAACGCCGCCTGCATACGTATATGGTATTCGGGCGAAATATCGTGCGCCGTCGCGAATACGCGCCGCACGTCCGCCGGAATCTCCTCGATGTGGGCGATCGTGCCGCTCTGGGCGATCTTGCGCATTAGCTCCGCCGAGTAGAAGCCGCGCGCCTTCGCGACGCGTTCGAAGTAGGGATGCACCTCGGGCAGCGCGTCGTTGTCCATAACGTTGCGCACAAAGGACACGGCGAACAAAGGCTCAACGCCGCTCGAAGCGCCGCAGATGATGCTTATCGTGCCCGTCGGGGCGATGGTCGTAACCGTCGCGTTGCGCAGAGGCGCGCCGTCCTTGAGCGTGGATTCGCCAAAGGCCGGGAAGGGGCCGCGCTTTTCGGCCAGTTCCCGCGAGGCCCGCTTCGCGCGCGCCTGGATGAATTCCATCACGCTTTCGGCTAAAGCGAGCGCCTCGCCGCTGTTGTACGGAACGCCGAGCTTAAATAGCATATCCGCGAAGCCCATGACGCCCAGGCCGATCTTGCGCGTTTTGCGCGTCGTCTCAGTGATTTCCGGCAGCGGATACTGGTTCGCTTCGATAACGTTGTCCAAAAAATGCACGGCGGTATCGACCACGAGCGCCAGCTTCCCGTAGTCCAGCTCGTAGCCGGCTTCCGATTCGCTCAGCATCAGGTCGAGGTTGATCGAGCCGAGGTTGCAGCTCTCGTACGGCAAAAGCGGCTGCTCTCCGCAGGGGTTCGTCGCCTCGATCTCGCCGAGATGCGGCGTAACGGAGTCGCGGTTGAGCCGATCCAGGAACACGATGCCCGGCTCGCCGTTCCGCCACGCGCCCTCGACGAGCTCGGCGAATACCTTGCGCGCGGAGAGCTTGCCGACGCACGAACGCGTATACGGATCGACGAGCTCATAGTCCAGATTCGCCTGCACCGCCTGCATGAACGCCTCCGTCAGGCCGATCGAGATGTTGAAATTCGTGATGTCGCTGTTGTCGCTCTTCGCCTTTATGAACGCGAGGATGTCGGGATGATCGACGCGCAGGATGCCCATATTCGCGCCACGCCGCGTTCCGCCCTGCTTGACGGCCTCCGTCGCCGCGTTGAACACGCGCATGAAGCTGATCGGCCCCGACGCGACGCCGCCCGTCGAGCGCACGGATGAGCCCGCCGGGCGCAGGCGCGAAAAGCTGAAGCCCGTGCCGCCGCCGGATTTATGTATGAGCGCCGCGTTCTTCACGGCGTCGAAGATCTCCTCCATAGAGTCCCCGACCGGCAGCACGAAGCACGCCGACAGCTGCCCGAGCGGCCGCCCGGCGTTCATGAGCGTCGGCGAGTTCGGCATGAACAGCCGCTCCGTCATCGCTTCGTAGAATTCCTGCTCGGCGGCGGCAATATCGGCGTTCGGATCGAAGCTAAGATCAGCCGCCGCGATAGCCTTCGCGACGCGCCGGAAAAGCTCCTCCGGCGTTTCAAGGAGTTCGCCCGTTTCGCCCTTGGCGAGGTATCTGCGCTCTAAGACTTTCAGCGCGTTGTCGGAAAAAGAGAGCATATTGAATCCTTTCGTAAAAATGCAAGATTTTGCAATATGTAGCGTGTGGTTGACATAATCAACACAATATATTGTAGGTCGTATACAGTACGATTGTCAAGCCGATTTTCCGCGCATGAGCTGTGCTCGCATAAGCAGTTCATCTTAAAAGACAGAAATAACTGTCGGCAATATGTTGATTGGGCACGGAATTTGATATACTATATCTGTAAGGAGATGGCGCAATGCTGACGCTCAATAAAATTAAACAGGCAGTATGGCCGCTGGCAATAAAATACGATGTTGCCAGGGTAGATTTATTTGGTTCATACGCGAAAGGAAATGCAACCGATTCTTCGGATTTGGATTTTTTAGTTGAGTTTTGCATTGGCATCCCCTCTATCTTCAAGGTGATGGGGTTCAAGGAAGAGCTCGAAGCGAGTTTTAATCGTTCGGTTGACGTGGTAACCTTGCCCATTACGCAACCGCACATTTTAAATGTCGATAAGGCGGTTAATGTATATGAGCGGCCGTGACGAGGTTCACATCGCCAGAATTATAAAAGAATTACGCTTCATGAAACAAGCCATTAGTAATACAGATCGGGAATCATTCCTGATCGATGATACGATTCAGCGCGCAGTTTCCATGTCGCTGATTACAATTGGGGAGTGTGCTAATCATCTGTCTAGCGCCTATAAAGAAAACCATCCCGAAATTGAATGGATAGAGATTATAGCCGTAAGAAATATCGCGGCGCACGGGTACTGGCAATTGAATATGGCACAGATATGGAAAGCTATGGAAGAGGACATACCCAGGTTAATAGAATTTTTCGGTGCGTAAACTGAGTATTACGGAGGCACATATGCACAAAATTATCTACCTCGTCAGCGGATGCGCCATTTTCGCCTTCGACATAATGTTCTACACGCTTTGCTGGCAGATGGCGCAGTTCGCGCGCACTCTAATGACTTCCGGCTACGTAGATATCATTTTCCACGTCAACCCTATGGCGCATGTTGGCTTCGCCGCGGTGCTTGGCGTATGCGTTTTCTTGTGGTATAGGGCGTTTAAGAAGCCCGAGGCGTAGCAGCCGCCTGCGGGCGTAGATAAACAACAGCCGCCTGCGCGGTACCCTCTTGGGGTCAGGCTCTGAGGTCTAAAGCACCCGCCGCCTGCGGGCGGTACCCTCTTCGGGTCTGGCTCTGAGGTCTAAAACACCCGCCGCCTGCGGGCGGCACCCTCTTCGGGTCTGGCTCTGAGGTCTAAAACACCCGCCGCCTGCGGGCGGCACCCTCTTTAGAAAAGAGGGTAAGGATCGCTTTGAAGAAGGCTATTCGTTATATGTGTCGATATACGCCTGTATGGTTGCGCACACTTTATCAAACGACGCGTCTATTTCTCGATTTGTAAACCGCATAACATGCAAGTTCATACTTTTCAGCAAGTCTGTGCGTATGGCATCGTACTCCAAGCCCTCGGCAGTATAGTGCTGCATACCATCGATTTCAATTACCAGCCTTTTGGAGTGACAGTAAAAATCCACGATGTAGCAGCCGATCGTTTTTTGCCTCGCGAAACGGCATTCATGCTTGCGCAAAAACCTGTACCATAATGTATTCTCTTCGGGAGTTGCATTCTTACGAAGCTCTTGCGCCCGCGATTTCATTTTCCGATCATACGGCAGCACGCCGCTCCCTCCGAATCCCCTTCCCTACCCTCTTTTCTAAAGAGGGTGCCGCCCGCAGGCGGCGGGTGTTTCTCCCGGCCGCAGCCGGCGGATGTTTCTACAACTCACAAGCGTCGTGATTATCCTCTACAACCTCATCAACATATCAAACCGCCCTTTTAAAACCTCCACATCCCCGCTGGAATCAAACGTAACCGACCCTTTTTCACGCGCGGCCTCAAGGCCGCCTTCGCGCAAGACGCGCTTCAACTGGCGCACAGCGCCCTCGTTGCCGTCGAAAAGGCGCGCGCCGTGGAAATACCTGTCGATATAGCTGTGCAATTGCTTCCGCAGAAATACATAATGCGTGCAGCCGAGCACGAGCGCGCCGACGCGCGTTCCGTGAAACGCCGCCAGGTATTGATCAATCGCCGCCTCGCCGTATTCCTCGAACCGCTCCGGCATTTCCGCGAACCATTCGATCCTATCCGCGAGTCCCGGGCAGGGAACGGAGATCACGCGGCCGCCTACGTCCTCGCGCTTGACGAGCGCCTTGTAGCGCGGCTGCTTGATCGTGCCCGCCGTCGCGAGCACGAGCACGCGGCCCTCCTTCGTTTGGCAGGCTGGCCGGATAGCCGGTTCCATGCTGACGACAGGCATGTCGAACGCGGCTCGGATATCGTCTATAGCGGCGCTCGTGGCCGTATTGCACGCGATTACCAGCGCCTTTACGCCGTATGCCGCAAGCCTCTCCGCCGCCGCCAAACTCAGCGCGCGCGCCTCCTCCGGCGATTTGTCGCCGTAGGGCATGTTCGCGTGATCGCCGTAATAGACGAAATTCTCGCCGGGCATGGCTTTAACGGCCTCCTTCAAGACCGATACGCCGCCAAAGCCCGAGTCGAAAAAGCCCACGGCACGATCGTCCACGCGAAACCTCCAAAACAGTATAATTCATGATATACAAATATTCCGCCTTCGGCAAGC
>QMCE01001074.1_pt1 | contig 14751 bp, 11 predicted proteins | sample 1821851 | NCBI WGS metagenome assembly QMCE01 (sample SAMN09453174, study PRJNA476694) | Termite gut metagenome, whole genome shotgun sequencing project. | isolation source: worker | host: Odontotermes sp. | place: South Africa:Pretoria | collected 2016-01-28 | reverse complement strand
AAGCTGGCGCGGAAGGGTTGCCAGCTGCTCGTGCTCAACGATGTGTCCGGCGGCCAGGTGTTCGGGGTCGACGACGACCAGGTCGTCATCATCGACGCGGACGGCGTGCGGGCGCGGGTCGATGCGAGCAAAGACGTGGTGGCGCACACGATTCTCGATGTCGCGTGCGCGGAAAGGAAAACGTTGTGAGCAGGCTGTTCACGTCAGAGTCGGTGACCGAAGGCCATCCGGACAAGGTAGCCGATTCGATCGCCGACCACGTCCTCGACGCGCTCATCGGCGAGGACCCGGCTAGCCGTGTCGCGGTCGAGACGCTCGTCACCACCGGCACGGTCGTCGTCGCCGGCGAGGTGACGACCAACGCCTACGCCGACGTCGCCCAGCTCGTCCGCGACCGTGTCGTGGAGATCGGCTACGACTCGTCGGCTACCAGCTTCGACGGGCACACCTGCGGGGTTCTGGTGTCGCTCGACACGCAGTCGCCGGACATCGCCCAAGGCGTGAACCGGGCGTGGGAGCAGCGGGAGAACGGGTCCACGGACGCCTTCGACGCTCAGGGCGCGGGTGACCAGGGATTGATGTTCGGCTACGCCTGCACCGAGACACCGACGTTGATGCCGCTGCCCATCGACATCGCCCACCGGCTGGCGGAGCGGCTGGCGGCGGTGCGCCACGAGGGCGTCCTCGACTTCCTGCTGCCGGACGGCAAGACCCAGGTGACGATCGACTACGACGGCGACCGGCCGGCGCGCGTCGATACCGTGGTCGTTTCGACGCAGCACCGGGCCGGTGTGGACGTCGACCGGGTGATCGCGCCCGCCATCCGTGAGCACGTGATCGACCCGGTGCTCGCGCGCTACGAGCTGCCGCATGAGGGCCTCACGACTTACGTCAACCCGACGGGCCTGTTCGTGGTCGGCGGCCCGATGGCGGACGCCGGCGTCACCGGGCGCAAGATCATCGTCGACAGCTATGGCGGCATGGCCCGTCACGGCGGCGGCGCTTTCTCGGGCAAGGACCCGTCCAAGGTCGACCGGTCGGCGTCGTACGCGATGCGCTGGGTGGCGAAGAACGTCGTCGCGGCTGGGTTGGCCGACCGTTGCGAGGTGCAAGTGGCCTACGCCATCGGGCGGGCGCACCCGGTGGGCTTCTACACGGAGTGTTTCGGCACGCAGCACGTGCCCGTCGAGCAGATCACTGACGCGGTGCTGCGGGTGTTCGACCTGCGACCCGCCGCGCTGATCCGTGACCTTGATCTAGTGCGGCCGATCTACTCACAGACCACCAACTACGGGCACTTCGGGCGTGAACTGCCCGAGTTCACCTGGGAGCGCACCGATCGCGCCGACGCGTTGGCGGCGGCCGTCCGCGGCTAGGGCAGGGGCGACCACATCTTTCCGATGGCGGCCAGCCGATGTCAGACGAAACCCGTACCATCGTGTGCATGGGTGAGACGAGCAGACGCGTCGCGCAGGTCGCGGTCGACGTCCCGCTCGCCCATCTCGACCGGCCGTTCGACTACCTGATACCCGACGAGTTCGCCGCCGATGTGCGGCCCGGGGTCCGGGTCCGCGTCCGGTTCGCCGGGCGGCTGCGCGGCGGCTATGTGCTCGACGTGGCCGATCAGACCGACCGCGCCGACGTCCAACCGCTGTACGCGGTCGTGTCGCCCGAGGTGGTGCTGACGGCGAAGGTCGCCACGCTGGTGCGTCAGGTGGCCGACCACTACGCGGGCAGTTTCGCCGACGTGGTGCGGCTGGCGGTGCCGCCGCGTCACGCCACCACCGAGAAGGCTGTGCCGCCGACCTATCCGTCGCCGGCGGCGCGGCTTCCCGCGGATGCGCCGGAGCGATACGCCTGTCTGCCCGGCTACCGCTATGGGCAGGCCTTCCTCGACGCGCTGCTGCGCGGCGAGCGGCCGCGGGCCGCCTGGACGGCCCTGCCGCGAGCCGGTTCCCCCACGTGGACGGATGGCCTGCTGGACGCGGCGGAGACGGCGCTGGCGAGCGGGCGCGGCGCCCTGCTGTTGGTGCCCGATCAGCGGGATCTCGACCGGCTGTCGACGGCCGCGGCCGAGCGTTTCGGCAAGGGGACGTTCGCCGTGTTGAAGGCCGAGGCCGGGCCGGCGGCCCGCTATCGCGCCTTCCTGTCGGTCAGCCGGGGACAGGCCTCGTTGGTGTTGGGCACGCGCGGCGCGGTGTTCGCGCCGGTGCGCGACCTCGGCCTCATCGCCCTGTGGGACGACGGCGACGACTCGTACGCCGAGCCGCGCGCCCCGTCGCCGCATGCGCGGGAGGTGGCGGCGCTGCGGGCCCACCTCGCGTCCTGCGCCTTGCTGCTCGGCTCCTACAGTCGGTCGGCGGAAGTGCAGGCATTGGTGGAACGCGGCTGGCTCGTGCCCGTTGACCAGGCGACCGTCGATGTGCGGGCGGCCTCGCCGCTGGTGCGGGTGGCCGCCGACAACGACGGCGCCCTGGCCCGTGACCCGCTGGCGACCGCCGCCCGGCTGCCGCACGACGTGTTCACGGCGATCCGGGCGGGCCTGGCCGCGGGGCCGGTGCTCATCCAGGTGCCGCGTTCGGGTTATGTCCCCGCCCTGGCCTGCGCGACGTGCCGGGAACTGGCGCGGTGCCCCCGCTGCGGGCAGCCCTTGGAGGCCGACGGACAGGCCGCGCTGCGTCGCGATGGCCAGCCATACCGTCCCACGTCCGCGGCAAGACCCTCGTCTTCCGATAGCGGGTCTTCGCCGCCGCGAGACCGGGTTTCGACGCTGGCGTGCCGCTGGTGCGGGCCGCTGCCGACCGCCTGGGCCTGCCCGACCTGCGGCGACCACCGGGTGCGCTCGGTGGCGGTGGGGGTGCGTCGGACGGCGGAGGAGTTCGGCAAGGCCTTTCCCGGCGCGGCCGTCGTGCAGTCATCCGGCGAGCGTGTGATCAGCGACGTGGGGGAGGAACCGGCCCTCGTGCTGGCGACGCCGGGCGCGGAGCCGTTGGCGCGCGGCGGTTATGCGGCCGCCGTCCTGCTGGACGCCGACGCGCTGTTGCGGCGGCCCGACCTGCGGGCGGCCGAGGAGGCCTTGCGGCGCTGGTTGGCGGCGACCAGTCTCGTGCGGTCGGCAGTCGATGGCGGCTCGGTGTTGATCGTGGGCGCGCCACGTGAGCGGGCCATCCAGGCGCTCGTCCGGCTTGATCCGGCGGGTTTTGCGGCGCGCGAGCTGGCCGACCGGCGGGAGGCGAAGTTCCCGCCCGCCGTGAAGCTGGTCGCACTCGAAGGGGAGGCGGGCCCGCTGTCCGACGCGTTCGGCCTCATGGAACTGCCGCCGTCCGCCGTGGTCAACGGCCCGTTCGAGGTGCCGTTCGACGTACAGACATCGCGCCTGACGCTGCGCGCACCGTTGAGCGAGGGTGCTGAGCTTGTCGCCGCTGTTCGTCAGGCGATGAGCGTCCGGGCGGCCCGCAAGCTGCCGGGTTCGTTGCGCGTCCGCGTCGACCCGTCCGTTATTTCGTGACGCTAGGTGCGGTGGACGCACGACAGGCTCATTTCGAGGGTGTCTCGGCGGTGAGGAGCTCGACGCTCAGCCCGGGCAGTTCGTCGAAGCGCGCCTGTCGGTCGAGGGTGACGAGGGTTCGGCCCGTGGCCAGAGCGCTGGCCACGATGATGAGGTCGTGTTAACCGTGGGGACGGCCGTGCTGGAACGTCCAGGCGAGCAACGTGACGTGGGCGTCCACGATCTCTTCGCCATAGGGCAGGACCGGCAGGGTTTCGAGAACGTGGTCGAGGAAGCGCTGCATCCGCGGTCGGTGCGGTGGCGCCGCCAGCATGAGGTCGGTTATGTATTCGGCGATGGTCACCTCGGACAGGCAGATGTCGTCGTCGGGTCGGATGACGGCGGGGGAGACGGTCGATGTGTCTAACGTAAGTCGTCGGCCCAAGCCAACCGCTCCTGGTCGCGCTCCTGTGGGCCGAACAGCGCATTCATGGCGTCGAGGACGTCATCCGTGAAACCGGCGTCGTCTCCGCCCCAGCCGCTGAGGATGTCCCGGAAGGCCTGGCCGTTCGGTTCGGCGGCTGGCGGCATGATGCGGGCGACGGGCGCTCCGTTCTTCGTCACGACAAAGCTTTCGCCGCGATTCGCCCGTTCGAGGACAGCAGCGAAACCACGACTGGCCTCAGTCGCTGTCAGGACAGTCGGTTCGATCGCCACACCCATAATCTGATAATGCGGGTGGGGCAAACGGTCTGCAACGAGCAGACCCGGGGGAACTGTCAGCGCCCTAATGTCGGGACCATGATGAACCGAAATAAGGCTTTCACCACCATGGTTGCCGTCGGCCTCGCACTGGGTCTGGCTGCTTGCGGAGGTCCCAATCCACCGGCCAGCAGTTCAGTGCCGGTAACAGCACCTGTCGCGAACGTGTCGTCCGATTTGGCAAGCAGTGCCGCTCCCGGCACCAGCGCTATTCCGACAACTGGCGGTACCCAGGCCACCAGCAGTATTCCTGCAAACGGCGGTACCCAGGCCACGAGTACATCATCGGCTTCTCCGGCCAACCCCTGGCTCGGCACACCTTTTTGCACCACGGCCACAATCTTCAGCATGAACCTAGCCATCGATTGGGACCATTTTGTCGAGGCCGTCGACGACGATAACCCCGCACTGGCCTACACCATTCTGCTCAAATTTGTCGATTACCCAAAGATTATGGGCAAACAAGACACTCCTGACGATCTGGTGGACGACATTCGGGCCATCGGCAAATCAATAGCGAGTATGAGTGAGACCCTGGGCAACAAACGTCGCATCACCTTCAGCGACAAGAAAGTGGCGGACTTGACAGAGAAGATGAAAGCATTGGATAAAGCAGCCAGCGAGTACTGCGAACTCCCCTAGCTAGGCTAGTTGTATGAGTTCGGGGACTGTCGCAATAACGGCGGCTTGGGTGTGGCCTGATCTGTCAGGGCGTGTCCTGGTGGGAAGGTAGGGACTATATCCATCATGATTGCTGATGCGGATAAGATTTAGTAGTAACAGTTCGCTCATTCGACGGGCGCATCAACCCGGCGAAGGCCAACTAAAATGAAAACCGCCAGAACTCAGAGCGTCCTTAACGAGCCACTCCCTTAGGTGTTAACGCCCTTGCTGAATCACTAGGGCCCACCCCGCGCGTCCGTAGGGGGAGACGTAGGTATAACCTATTCGCAGGCTTTTTATTTCTTTTCCCCTTGCTGTCTCATCCGCTTTTACTAAAGGTTGACCCCGCGCGCCCGTGGGGGGAGAGGTTGTCGCTCCAGCCGATATCAACACGTCTACTCGACAAGCCGAGGAGGTGCGCGTACATCCATGGTCATCCGCGCCGCTGATAATACGGGCGTCTACCGGACGCTCGTCGCCGAGGCGACAAGGTTTCAGTGGCTCATGCCACGGCAACATTGATCCGCACTGCGGAAGGTGTGAGCCACAGCCCCACCTCGGTAGTAACTAGTTCCTCTTGACGTTAGTGCCTAAGCGGGCTGATTTTTCGTCGTTACCAAGCCGATAAAGTACCGCGCACGCGCCGAACAGCAAGTTCGCGATTGCCTCGACCCACCGACCCCAACACCAACCACGACGGGTGGACGATTGAGATCATCCCCGACATCTGTAACGTGATCGACGAAGTGCGCCAAACAAAAAATCGACCGAAGTCGCTGCCGCCGCCCAAGCGGAGGCGGCCCGCCGCCCCGCGGCGCGGTAGGAAAACGCCACAGCCAAGGGCTATCCATCGCAGACACCGCTAGCGTGCTCGACGTGTCCAGAGGCCGTATCTCCCAACTCGTCTAGACGCCACCGACTCGTCGAACGCAACCTACAGCCGGTCTAACCACGCCTGCCACGCCTGTCGTATGCGGGCATGACGTATGAGCAGTCTCCGCGCCGGTGGGGAGCTTACGGCTGGGACGCCGCGCTGGGTCAAGCGGCGACGTGTCGATGGATAGTCCGCGTTGCGTGCCCGTAGGAAGAGTCTGCGGGCTAATCTTCGCCAGGTCGCACCGTGATGGTGGCAGATCTTTCCGAGATGAAGCTGCGACCGTGCCCCGTCGCTTGACCCCGGGCATCTCGACGACACGAGCTGTCCGCTGAGCGTAACCGTCAAGCCTTCACCGGGTCGCTTCGACCCTGAAAGAAACGACTAACGCCAACCAACCCGCCGACCGACAATCTGACAGCCCCTACGACGGAGAGGCGTCGTCGACGACTACCCCCAACGATCGGGTCGGGTTGGCGAGAGTGGGCTCGAAGGTCGTCAGAGTGGCGCTGTTGGTGCGGGCGGTGTCTAGAACGTAGCAGTCGGGCGACTTGAGCGAAGTGCTGGCCCTGAGGTGGGCAATGCGAAGGGGGCGTGCCCGTACACTGACGGGCATGCGCATCCTCTTTGCTGGTACTCCGGCTGTCGCGGCTGATGTGTTGCGGGCGTTGGTCGACGACGGGCGGCACGAGGTGGTTGCCGCGCTGACCCGGCCAGACGCGGCGCGGGGGCGCAGCAAGCGGCTGCTGCCAAGCGAGGTGGCACAGCTCGCCGTGGAACGAGGCATTGAGGTGCTCAAGCCGGCGACGCTGCGCGACGAGGCCGCGACGGCGCAGATTGAGGCGCTGGGCGTCGATTGTTGCGTGGTGGTCGCTTACGGCGCGCTCGTCCCGGCACGGCTGTTGGCCCTGCCGCGCCACGGCTGGGTGAACGTGCACTATTCGTTGCTGCCGCGCTGGCGCGGGGCGGCTCCGGTGCAGCGGGCCATCATGGCGGGCGACGAGACGACCGGTGTCAGTATCTTCCGGTTGGTGCCGGAACTGGACGCGGGGCCGGTGCTAGCGCAGCTGCCGGTGGCGGTCGGGGAGCGTGACGCCGGCGAGCTGCTGGCGGCGCTGACGTCGGTCGCGGTGGACGCGTTGACGACCAGCCTCGACGCGCTGGAAGCCGGCACGGCGGCGCTCACGCCGCAACCGGACGAGGGCGTCACCTATGCGGCGAAACTCACGCCCGACGACGCCCGCCTCGACTGGACGAAACCGGCCGCCGACCTGGGGCGAATCGTTCGGGGTTGCCATCCGGCGCCGGTGGCGTGGACGACGCTGGACGGCGAACGCTTCCGCGTGCTGCGGGCGCAGCCTGCCGACGACCCAGGGCTCGCCGTCGGGCAGGTCGCGGTCGGCAAGCGTGACGTGCTGGTCGGCACGGGCGGCGGCGCGCTGCGACTCGTCACCGTTCAGCCTCAGGGGCGCCGGCCCATGCCGGCCGCCGACTGGGGGCGCGGCCTGCACGAAACGCCGGTGTTCTCGTGATGCCGCTCAATCGAAGCCAACCGGATCATCCGGTCCGCCAGGCGCGGGCCGCGCGAAGCGCCGGTGTTCTCGTGATGCCTGTTAGGTCAGGCCCATCCCTGCTTAGTGGCCAGAGCCAAGGCGCGGCGAGGCGCTCACGTCCGGTGGTGGCGGTCGGCGTCGAGGCGTCTCGATGGTGTCCTTTCGCTCAGTCCGAATGGCGCGTTCCGTGGTCGGGGCGTTCTCTTCAACGTTCCGACCGGTTCGCGTCGGGGCACGGCGAAGGCGGTTGGCAATGACTGGGAGCAGCGGGCAGGGGAAAGCTCGCAAGCGGCGCGTCGAACCGGCGCGGCGGCTGGCTTATCGCGTGCTGCGGGCGGTGTCCAGTCAGGGAGCCTATGCCAACCTCGAACTGGCTCACCAATTGCACGGCGCCAACCTGGACCGGCGCGACGCCGCCTTCGCCACCGAGCTGGTGGCGGGCGTCTGCCGGGCGCAGGACACCTACGACCGAGTGATCGAGGCGGCGTCCGGTCGGACCAAGCTCGACGACGACGTCCGCGACGTGCTGCGCCTGACGGCCCACCAGCTGCTGGCGACGCGCGTCCCGGCGCACGCCGCCATCGCGACCAGCGTGGACCTGGCCGTGGTGGAGATCGGCAAGAGCGTCGGCGGCTTCGTCAACGCCATCGGACACAAGATCGCGGCGCGCGACCTCGCCGGCTGGCTCGACGAACTGACCAGCGGACTGGACACGCGCGATGCGTTGGCCGTGCGCAGCCATCACCCACGCTGGATCGTCGACGCTTTCGCCGACGTGCTGCCCGCCGACGAGCTGGAAGCGGCCTTGATGGCCGACAACGTCGCGCCTGCCACCAACCTCGTGGTGCGGCCGGGGTGGGCGGACCTGGCCGAGCTGGTGGCCGCCGGGGCCGTGGCCGACAGATACTCGCCCTACGGCGCGACCTACGCCGGCCGGCCGGACGACGTGGCGGCCGTCAGCGAGGGACGCGCCGGCGTGCAGGACGAGGGCTCCGCGCTGGTCGCCGCCGCCCTGGCCGGTGTGCCGGGTCCGGACGGTCCGTGGCTCGACCTGTGCGCTGGGCCGGGCGGGAAGGCCGCTCTGCTCGCCGGATTGGCGGCGGAGGCCGGCACCCGGCTGGTCGCCGCCGAGCTGCAAGCGCATCGCGCCTCCTTGGTGCGACAGGCGTTGGCTGTCTACGACCAGCCCGTTCGACGCGGGACAGCCGCGCGGGACGACGAGGCTAAGACGGCGGGCGGCCGAGCGGATCGCGCGTCGTCACGACGCCCGGCAGGCCAGACCCGACCGGCTGATTCGAACGAACCTGCGTGGTCCGGCCGGGGCCGGACCACGCAGGCGGTCATCGTCGCGGACGGGACGCGTCCGCCGTTCCGGTCGGCGTCGTTCGCCAAGCTGATGGTCGACGCGCCGTGCAGCGGGCTCGGCGCGCTGCGCCGGCGGCCCGACGCGCGCTGGCGGCGGCAGCCGGCCGATGTGGACGCGCTGGTCCCGCTCCAGCGGGCGTTGCTCGCGTCTGCCGTCGAGCTGACGATGCCAGGCGGCGTCGTGGCGTACGTGACGTGTTCGCCCCACCGGGCGGAGACGGAAGAGGTGGTCGCCACGGTCGATCCGGCGAAGGCTGAGCTGTTGTGCGCCGCCGACCAGCTGCCGGGCGTGCCCGACGCGATTCGCGCGGGTGACTTCGTGCAGCTGTGGCCGCACCGCCACAGCACCGATGCGATGTTCCTGGCGCTGCTGCGCCGCCGGTGACCCGAGCGCCGGCACGGCCGGATGGGCCTGTAATCTCCGGTGCGCTCGGCGACCAGGCTGCGCCGCCGGTGACGAGCGCACCGGCACGGCCGGTCCAAGGTGCGCGCCGCGTTTCGTCAACCACGGGCCGCCCGCCCAGGCCCGGTGGGCGATCCGGCCGCCGCCGCGTGGCCTGACGGTGCGGTCGGCTATCTCTTGATCTTCTTGGTCGAGGTCTTCTCGAACTCGGTGTCACGCAATTCCAGCCCTTTGATACGTTTGAAGACCGGCAGGGTCTGGTTGATCTTCTTGATCTCGTCTTTCAGCGCGGCTGCGACCTGCTCGGAGGACAGGCCCTCGGCCGCGCTGGCGTTCGGGAAAACCTCGGCGGTGATGGTGCCAGCACGGTCGAACACGCACACCTCTTCGACTAGGTCGAGCCGGTAGAGCAGCTCTTCCAGTTCTTCCGGGGAGACGTTTTCGCCGTTGTTGGTGATGATGAGGTTCTTGAGGCGTCCGGTGATGTGCAGGAAGCCGTCGGTGTCGATCCGGCCGAGATCGCCGGTGGAGAAGACGCCGTCGCGCAAGGTGGCGGCGGTGGCTGTCGGGTCCTCGTAGTAGCCGAGCATCACGTTGGCCCCGCCGACGCAGATCTCGCCGATGCCGTCGCCGTCCGGCTCCGCGATCGTCACCGAATTGCAGGTGAGGGGCAGACCGGTGCTGCCGTCCCGGAAATAGTGGTCGCGGTTGACGGCGACGATCGGCGAGCACTCGGTGATGCCGTAGCCGTTCAGCACCTGGATGCCGAACGCGCGGAAATCTTTGACGCATTCGAAATCGACCGGCGCTCCGCCGGTGATGAAGAGACTGATCCGGCCGCCCAGACCGTCGAGAACGCTACGGAAAACCCGGCGTCGCACGTCGATGCCGACCTTGTCCAAGGCGTTTGTCAGACGCATCATCAGCCGGACGGTGCGAGTTTTGCCCTGCTTGCGGATTTGGCTCCAGACCTGGCGGTGGAAGGTTTCGAGGAACAGGGGGACGACGAACATGGAGTCGGGCCGGAACTCCTTGATCTCTTGGGACAACCGTGTGAGCCCGCTGTTGATGACGCAGGCCATGCCCTTGTGCAGAGCGCACAGCACCGAGGTGTTGAGCGCGAATGTGTGGTGCAACGGCAGGACGAGCATGGTCGGGCTGTCCATGTCGATGTATTGCCAGGCGGCGCAGACGTCTGAGGCGAAGTTTTGGTGGCTGAGCATGACCCCCTTGGCGACGCCGGTGGTGCCCGACGTGAAAAAGAGGGCGGCCAACGCCTGCGGGTCGATGCGGACCGCGTCGAACGCTCCGTCCCCAGCGGTGAGGGCCGCGGCGCCGGATTCGATCATGGCTGGAACGTCCGTTTGCAAGCAGAGGCTGTCGCCCTGCTTGATCGCCGCTGTCAGTTCCTCGCTCAGCCGATTCGAATAGGCGACCAGCGACGCCCCGCTGCGACGGATCAATGCCAGCGTCTCGTCGGGGCGGCATTCCTTGTCGATCGGAACGATGATTTGTCCGGCGCTCAACGTCGCCAAGCAGACGACGATCCACCAGTAGGAATTCTCCCCGACGACCGCGATCTTTTCGGCGGGTCGGTCACGTTTCAGCAGCATGGTGCCGAAAGCCCGGACGTCTCGCTCGAACTGGGTGAATGACACGTCCACCCGCTGGTTGTCTTGAAGGTAACTGAACGCGGTGCGATCACCGAACAAGCGGGCAGCCCGCAGGACGAGTTCGCGCAGATCGGCCACCGATTCAACATCGCGCAGTGGGTAGGGCCTGTTTTTCATGGGGTCTCCGTTTGTCGGCCAGTGACCGAAGCATACGGGATGGAAATGGCCGTGAAACGCATCGTCCGATTGGCGTGGTGTTGTGGCTGATCCGCAACGTCAATGGAGCAGTGAGGCGGGCCCCTTTTTCGCGAGAAAACGGGCCGATATCGACCACGCCCTACGGCTCGTGCTCGGGGAGCTCTGGCCGACGGCGTCGGTGCGAGCAGACGGGCCAGGTGGGCGGTTATGGACCTGAGCACGGCTTGATACCCTGGCCACATGGGCATTGCTATCACTCCGAGCATCTTGAACGCCGACCTCGCCGACCTGGCTGCCGAAGTGGCGCGAGTGCCGAGCGCCGACGCGATCCATCTTGACGTGATGGACAACCGCTTCGTGCCGAACCTCACGTTCGGCCTGCCCGTCGTCGAGAGCCTGCGCCGCCACTCGTCGATGCCGCAGGACGTCCATCTCATGATCGATGAGGCCGACCGCTGGGCGCCCGCCTACGCGGAGGCGGGCTGTGAGTCGGTGACCTTTCACGTCGAGGCGTCGCTGGCGCCGATCCGCCTTGCCCGTGAGCTGCGCAAGCTTGGCGCGAAGGCGGCGATGGGCTTGCGTCCGGCGACGCCGATCGAGCCGTACGCCGACATGCTCGGCGAGCTCGACAAGGTGCTCATCATGACGGTGGAGCCCGGTTTCGGCGGCCAAGCCTTCCTCGACCTCTGTCTGCCGAAGATCCGCCGGACGCGGGAGCTGGCCAAGAACACCGGAACGAGCATCGCCATCCAGGTGGACGGCGGCATCTCCGAGGAGACCATCGAGCGCTGTGTGGACGCTGGGGCCGACGTCTTCGTCGCCGGCTCGGCCGTGTACAAGGCGGACGACCCCGACGCCATGGTGCGGGACCTCCGCGCGCTGGCGCAGGCGAAGGCGGCGTGACCCGCCAGTCTGTTTCCCTGGCCTAAACCTGCCGGTCAGGCGTGCGGATTGCGCCGGCGTAGATAGCGTTCGAACTCGGCGGCGATGGACTCGCCGGTCGGAGCGGGGGTCGCCTCGTCTTGGCGTTCTTCGAGGGCGGCGATGTAGGTGGCGACGTCGGGGTCGTCGGCGACGAGTTCGTTCACCTGCTCTAGCCAGGTCTCGGCGGCCGGCAACAGGTCGCCGGTGTCGAGCGGCACGTTGAGGATCTCTTCGATCCGCGTGAGCAGGGCGAGGGTGGCTTTCGGATTGGGCGGCTCCGCGACGTAGTGCGGCACCGACGCCCACAGGGAGATCGACGGGATGGCCACCAGGTCGCACTCTTGGGCGATGACACCGAGGATGCCGGTCGGCCCCTCGTACTCGGATTGTTTGAGACCAAGTTTGTCGGCCAACTCCACGTCGTCGGTCGTCGCCTCGATGGGCACGGGACGCGAATGCGGAGCGTCGGTGATGAGCGCCCCGACCAACACGACCATGTCTGGTCTCGCCTGGCGGATCAGCGCCATCACCTGGTCGGTGTAGGAGCGCCAGCGGTAGTTGGGCTCCGGGCCGCCGATGAGCACTAGGTCCCGTTCCGGCAGCGCGACGACGAGCGCTTCCGTCGTCGGCCAGTCGAGCGTGCGGCGACCGTCGTCGAGCCGTTTGGACGTGGGACGCGACACCTGAAAGTCGTAGAAGTCGTCCGGGTCGAGCGTCCAGACGCGCTGACCGTGGTATTGGTCGGCGAGATGGTTGATGACGCCGGAGGCGGCTTCGCCGGCATCGTTCCAACCAGAGAAGGCGGCGACGACCGCAGGACTGCGCAGGTTTTTGAACAAACTTCCCACCATGACGCCTACTGTAGGGCAACGATCGTCCGGCGGTGGGGTCGACCTGCGCCAGATGGCCGCCGCGACGGCGTCGGGCCCAGGCAGGACACCAAGCTGCCTGCGCTGCTGGCGCGGAAAGGACATTAAGCTTCCCTCGTGAGAAACGGTCGTCGGAGGGTTCCAGGCTCAGGCATCGCCGGTGGTCATGTCGGCGGGTGGCGGGCGTGCGCCGCCGTCCTGCTCGCGTCGTTTCTGTTGGCCGGCTGCGTCACGCCGACCGAGCCGGTGCAGCCGTCGCCGTCGTCCCCGGCCCCGCGCGATTTCACGGTGCTGACCTCGCAGGCGCTGACCACCACGGACCCGGCGGCGGCCAGCAACGACACCGACGCCCTCGTCGCGACGAGCGTCTATCAGCGGCTGATGCGCGTCATCCCCGAGAGCGGGGAGCTGAAGCCGGACGCCGCGACCGACTGCCTGTTCACCTCGGAGTTCGTCTACGAATGCTCGCTGCCGGAGGGCATGCACTTCCACAACGGCGAGCCGGTCACGTCGGCCGACGTGCGCTTCAGCATCCAGCGCGCGCTGCGGTTGAACGTCGCTGGCACGGCGATCAGCATGTTCGACGCGTTGCAGCAGATCGAGACGCCGGACGACCTGACGGTGCGCTTCAAACTGCAATTCGCCGACAACCAATTCGGCTACGCGCTCGCGACGACCGCCGCCTCGATCGTCGACCACACCGCTTTCGACCCGGACGAGGTGCTGCCTCTCGATGGGGACCCCGTCGGCTCCGGCCCGTACAGCGCGGCGGACACGTCGGCCGACGGCGCCATGTTCGCGCTGTTCGCCGGCTACATCGGCCCGACCGCGGGTTCCATTCAGACGATCCGCCTGACGCGCACGACAGACTCGGTGAGCGCCGAGGCCGACCTCACCGCCGGAAAGGCGGACGTCGTGTGGCGCACCCTCGATGACGCGGCCCTGGAGCGTATCAGCGGTGGGACGCAGACCCCGTCGGCCTCCGGCGTGGTCTACCAACGCTGGCCGCTGACGGGGCAACGGGTGACGCAACTGCGCTGGAACCCGGAGTCGAAGCACCGGGACAACGCGACGCTGCGGAAAGGAATCGCCGTCGCGTTGCAGCAGGACCGCACGCTCAATTCACTGGTGCCGGTCGGGACGGCTGGCCATGCCTCGGCCTTTCCCGTCGGCGGCCGTCCCAAGCTGCCGACTATCAAGGGGAAGCGCGTGATCCTGACGCTCGGCTACGACCCCACTGCGCCCGGTCACGCAGATCTCGCCCGGACGTTGCGCGACCGCATCGAAGCGATCGACGGGCTGAGCGTGCGGGTGTCGGCCACCAGTAAGAACGCGGACTTGGTGCTCACGGACCGGCTGCCGTGGGTCACGTCGGCCGTCGGCTGGATGCAACCCTTCCTCGACCATCCGCTGGAGGACAGCGCCTCGACTATCGACAGCCTCGAACGTCACGCCCGCACGACGTCGGGGGCCGCCCAGCAGCAGACGCTCGGCCAGCTCCAGCGGCAGGCGGCCGACGATCTCACGGTGCTGCCCGTCACCCAGACGGACGGCATCCTGGTCATGGCACAAGGGCTGAGCCTCGGCCCGGAGTCGCTCGGCTCCGGCGGCGAGCTGGGATTATGGGGGTTGCGACGTGGTTGACGAGGGCTATCACGTTCTGAACGGCGTGCGGACGGGACCGCTGCGCAGCGGCGAGCGCGTCGCGCTGACTGACCACAAGGGCAGGCGGCACACCGTGCTGCTGACGCCGGGAGCGCAATTCCACACCCAGCACGGTCCGATCCAGCATGACGACCTGATCGACGGCCCCGAAGGCGTCGTCGTGCACACGGCGCTGGGCGAGCCGTTCGTGGTGTTCCGGCCGCTGCTGGAGGACTATACGGTGACCATGCCGCGCGAGGCGACCGTCATCTACCCCAAGGACGCCGCCGAGATCCTCATGTTCACCGACATCTTTCCCGGCGCCCGGGTGCTGGAGGCCGGCGCCGGCTCGGGCGGCATGTCGGTCTCGATCCTGCGGGCGATCGGTCCGCAGGG
>QMCE01001073.1_pt1 | contig 14755 bp, 16 predicted proteins | sample 1821851 | NCBI WGS metagenome assembly QMCE01 (sample SAMN09453174, study PRJNA476694) | Termite gut metagenome, whole genome shotgun sequencing project. | isolation source: worker | host: Odontotermes sp. | place: South Africa:Pretoria | collected 2016-01-28 | reverse complement strand
TGTTGGTGTTGGTGATAACCGCATAATAATACTTTGTGCCCGCTGTGTCCGTGGGCGGCGCGTAGCTTGCGCCGGTCGCGCCGGAAATTGAGACGCCGCCCGTGTTGCCGCTTGCGGTGCTTTCATACCACTGATAGGTAAGCGCGCCGCCGTCCGTCACCGATGCGCCCACGGTCAGGGTGACGGCTGCGCCCTTATCCACTGTATGGCTTTGCGGCTGGGTGGTGATGTCGGGCGTCTGCGCGTCGCCAATTTTCAGGAAGTTGGCCGTCACGGTCATGTCGCCGGAAAGGGTAATATTTACGGTGCTATCGTTGCCGCTTGCTATACCCGACCAGCTACTAAACTCGTACTTATATCCCGGCATGGCGATAAGGGTGACGGTTTTGCTGCCAATTATGTTGTATCCGCTGCTTAACCACCACACCGTGCCGCTGTCTTCTGGCGAGATTTCGACGGTCAAGATATCCTCTTCAGTCAGCTTAAGGCTTTTAAACGGGTTGTTGTCGCAGCGCAGTTCATTCAGACGGCCAAGGCCTGATACGTCCAGTTCGGTCAGGTTGTTGTAAGCGCAGAACAGTCCTACCAGCGCGTTACAGCCGGTTACGTCAAGCGTCTGCATAATAATGTTGCCGCTGCAGTACAGATCCTGCAGCTTGGTAAGGCCAGACACGTCCAGCGCGGTCAGGTTGTTGTCGTTGCAGTACAGGGTTAACAGCTCGGTAAAATACTTAATACCCGTCAGGTCGGATATGCCTGCACCGCTTACATTAATCGTTGTAATACCGGCTATATCCTCATCGGACAAAGCGCCGTCGATGCCATAGCTCTGTTTCAATATCCAGTCGCGGAATTTTTCATCGGGGAAATTGTCTGCATCGATTGCTACACCATCAGCAAACAATTCCGGCAAGACGGGGTTTTCCTGTACAAGTTCGCCGGACGTTGCCGCGCCGGTGGGCGTTGCCGCGCCGGTGGGCGTAGCGGGTTCTGATTCACCGAGCGCTATGCCGCTTGTGTCGCCCGGTGTGGCCGGGGTATCCTCCGCGATTGCCGTTATCGGCATGGTTGTAAACATGACAGCGGCGCAAAGGATAAGCGCCAAGAGCTTGGAGATACATGTTGTTGTTTTCATAAGCTGCCTCCGTTTATAGTCCGTATGATGTAAAAGAAAAAGCGCCCGTGTGGGCGCTCAAAGCTAACCTATTCCAATATACACCATTCAGAGGATCAAGTGGCCGAGTGTTTCTAAATCGAAACATCGGATTTGCTTTTTTAAGGGTCTCCGCGCTCAAAGCAATATCCTGTCCCGTGGGATTTTGACACGGTATAGCCGCATCCGACAAGCTTTTTCCTCAGATTTGACGCCGCCACCCGGAGCGCGGTCGTATCGCCGATCATCGGCTGCCCCCATACGGATTCATAGATATATTCCGAGCTCATTACCCGTTCCTCATTCTGCATGAAGAATTGCAGCAGCTTGTATTCGTTTGGGGAAAGGAGCAACTTTTCACCGGCGATATACGCCTCCTGCGAGGTTAGCTTCAGCGTAAGCCCGCCCCGTGTGATGGTTTCCGGCACTTCCTCAACCCGCCGGAGCAGGACGTTCAGTTTGCGCACCAGCGTATCAAAATCAAAAGGCTTTGTGATGTAATCGTCGCAGCCGCTGTCGTATCCGGCTTTGACTTCCGCTTTCTTCCTGTAGCCGGTCAGCATCAATACGGGTATTCGTGAGGTCTTTCTTAGCTCCGCGAGGAAATCCGCCCCGTCGCCGTCCGGCATCCCCCTGTCAAGCACGATTGCGTCCGGCCTGTTCGCGCCGAGTATTTCCCACGCATCCGCCAGCGTCACAGCGGATATTACCGAAAACCCCTGCTTTATCAGCATCGACTGATTCATCGCCTGTAGCTTTTCATTATCCTCCACCAAAAGAATCAGCTTTTTACTCATGCTTTATGTCCCGCCTCCTGTCCGCCGTATACCGGCACCGTAAATGTCATGGCGGTTCCCGAACTGTCGCTTGCGGCTTCTATTGTGCCGCCGTGCGCTTCGATAATCGACTTGCAAATTGAGAGGCCGTAGCCTGTTCCGCCCCTGCCGGACACGCCGCGCTCAAACACATGGGGCAATAATTCGGGCGGGATCCCATTGCCGGTATCCGCCACGCAAACCGTGATGTACGCGGCGTCATATTCCGCCGTCACGGTGACCATGCCCTCTGCCGTGTGGTCAGCCGCGTTTGAAAGCAGATTGCCCATCACCCTGGTAAGTTTATCCGCTTCCACGTAGACGTCCGGCATAGTACCGGGCAAATCCACGCGCAAATCCACTTTTTGCGTCAGGAGCCGCAGCCTGAAAGCCTCGGCGCTCTCCCGGAGCAAAACGGCAAAATCCAAACGCTGCCGGTTCTCCACGATCTCGGCCATGTCGGCCATGTCCGCCATGCCGTCCAGCATACGCCCGATCCGCATGGCTTCGCTTCTGGCGTCGTGCAGCGCGCCACGCGCTTTTTCGGCGTTGCCGCCCAGCCCCATTTCCCCCTCCGCGAATGTGATCCCCGTTGTTATGATGGCGAGGGGCGTTCGCAATTCATGGTTCATGTCGTGCAAAAAGTCTGTTTTAATGCGGTTCAGCCTCTCAAGGTTGGCGTTCTCGGCTGAAACGATTTGCTCACGGCGCTTTACGCCTTCGGCCTCCGTAATCTGCCGGACTACGATCTCAAACAGTCGGCATATGATAAGCAAGACCGCGTAAATCAATACCCTGACGGTGAGAAAGTTAGCGTTGATATTTCCGCTGGGCCAACTGCTGGTAAGAAAAATAATCAAGAAAAACAACGCCGGGATAAGCCAGGCCAATCGCCAGAACAAGACCGCTTGCATCATATCCGGGTTACGGTATAGCCGTTTGAGAGTGATAAGCAGCGGCGGCAGAGTAACGGCTATCACAATGATGCCGATGATGTCCGCCAAAAACGGTTGGCTGCCCGCAAGCCAGTATTCGCTGATGTATCTGCCCGCGCCGACAACCGTGGCATACATAAACGCGACGGCAAGCAAAAACACGATTTGCCAACCCTTTTTGCGGAACATAAAAAACGGGGCGACACAGGGAACAAGAGAAGGAACCAGAGAAAGAGGCATGGGGTCAAGATCAAAAAAGAACATCGAAGCCGCCTGCGTCAGCGACAGGAGCAGAAAGAAACCAATCAAATATATAACAATGGTTCTTGTTCTCACGCTCCGCATTTTCCACATCGGATAAAGATATATCACAGCGAGTGTTATTTGCGATACGCTCGCGCGAAATAGCTCGGTAAGATATTCTGTCATGTGCCTTTCTCCTTGCTGTCCGGACTGCGGAATACCGCTTGCAATATCTTTAGTATAAAGCTTTTTCATCAATAATACAACCTGTGTACAGACAGTGAATTCGGCACTCTCCACACTTGAATAATATGTTTCATATTCCCATTACTATGTGATATGATGTCAGAAAGAGGCAATCATAACGCCGCTTTTGCTTCTACTATCATCGCTGTCTTTTTCTCCCCGATTGAGGCGAGGTCCAGTTCGTCGGTGGCGGTGAGCGCGGACAGTGATTCGAGGCTGAATTTCTCCAATCTCGCCGCCAGCGTAATCTGGATGGATTTCAGCGTCTTGTCGCTCCCTGCCCGGTAGTCGCGGTAATATTTCAGCGCGATATGCTCCGGGCTGCGCATTTCCAGACGGTCAAACAGTTCATCCAGTGGCGATTGGAAGCTCTCATCCTCCTCTCTGACCTCGGCGGCGCGCAGCATCTCCATCACCAGTCGGACAGTTTCTGCTCGCGCCTGGTCAATTTGGAGCTCTCCGTCATTACCTTGTGTGTAGCCATAAGGGATTCTCATTGTCACTGCCCTCCTTAAAGATGCGTATATGAATGTTTGCAATAGCTGCAAACATTCATATATCATGGTTTGATTTTGAAATATCTGTCTCTCCCGCGATGTCACGTTCACGTTATTGTGACATGTGTCAGAATGCTGTGCGCGTTTTAGATGTATTTTATAAATAAAAAGACAAACCCACTTATAACAAGAGTTATAAAATGAGTTTGTCTACTATGGTACGCCTGAGAGGAATCGAACCTCCGCACCCGGCTCCGGAGGCCAACGCCCCATGTTTACATATCCTTATCACTAAGCCGTTTTTACAATCCTATAAATCTTTTTCCCACAACTTTTCCCACAAATCAGCTTCGCTGCGTCGTCGATTACGTCGTCTGTCATGTGAGTATAGATGCCGGCCGTCACCGAGATATTGGCGTGACCCATGAGGTATTTTGCTACGTTTATGGGCACGCCCTTTTTCTGTAAATCGGTGCAAAAGGTGTGCCGGAGGCAGTAGGGTACAAAGTCCGGCGCCACTACCGACAGCACCTTGGTAAGGCGCTGCTTGCCGTCCTTCGCCTCGCGCTTTTCGTACACCGCGCCCATGGAGATATCTATTTTCTTTTTGAGTGAATCCCAAGCCTTGCGGCGGCTGCTGTGGGTGTGGCGAACCTTGCCGCGCTCCTGCAAAAATACCGAGGCAAACGGCTTCCCTTTAAGGCGCAGCAACTCCTTATATATATCATCCGGTATTGGAACCTCGCGGACGCCGGCAGCTGTCTTGGGTTCCTTAATCTTTTTGCTGCCGCTCTCCACCGCGCGGGATACTTTGATGCGCCGCTTTGCGAAATCGATATCGCGCCAATCGAGCGCCGCGACCTCGCCGGTGCGCAGTCCGCAGTAGAGCATTACCTTAAACATCAGCCCGGCCGGATGCCCCTCGCATGCGGCGAGGAAATGCTTGCGCTCAAAATCGGTGATGCTACGATGCGTTCCGGCGACCGTTTTTGGCTCGACAAGAAACTCGGCAGGGTTGTGCAAAATCAGCTTTGACGCCCGCGCCTGCTCAAACATCGCGTTTAATCTGTTTTTGAGCTTTTTCATACGGCTGGAACTATAGTCGGCCTTTGCGTTGAGTATCTTTTGGAGGTGAATATCCTTGACCTCCGTTATCCGTAGCGAGGCGATAGCAGGCAGGATGGTATTCTCGATCATGCTTTTATAGTCCGCGTAGGATTTATCGGTCAGCACCGGCCGTTTATACGTCTCCAGCCACTCTTCCGCCCAGCGTTTCACCGTCATTTTGCTGGTGATGCCAACCGCCCCGGACTTGATATCCTCTATCTTTTTGCCTAGGCGTAGCAGAGCCTCTATCTGTGTTGGCGCGGAGCACTCCACCGTCCGGCCGTCGTGCGGCTGGCGGGCAATCCAATATTCATACTCGGTGCCCTTGACAGTTTTTGTTTTCTTGTACAGCTTTGCGTCGGTCTTTAGTGTCTTTGCCATATGGGCTCCTTCCCTGCTCTGTTTTCAAATCCGCAGCCGGCTGTGGTTTTGCAATGTGTGATCATTCCGAAAATCTCCAACAAAGCCAAAAGCATGAACGAATGTTTGTAAATAATGCCAATAGCATTTCCAGAGGTAATCCTCTATAATAAAAGTCCGCCCCCAATCCCCCTTCGGGATAAACGGAATCGGGGCAGCAGTTAAGAGGCGTTGAAGCGCCCGTGCTCGAAAGGGGTTATCAAACGCATAGCGGCGCCCGCAGTCGCAAACGGTGCAAACAAAGGAATGGTGAAATGATGAAAGATGAAGTGAGAGTGTATCCCCATGAGAAAAGCGACCGCCAGCAGGATCCTGCGTGTGCTTGCAGAGAAGAACGAACAGTACAGGCGGAACAACTCATTCAGACATTAGACGATGAAAAGGCGCAGCGATTCATTTCTTTTCTTGGGCAAGGGCTTCCAAGTACCCAAGCGCGCGCTCTTGCAGATCCGGATCGGTTATCATCTTAAATCTGTCTAGCGCCTCTTGTTGTTTAGGCGTTAGCCCGCTGCCCTCCGGGGTAGCGGGTTTTTCTTTTTGAGGTTGGGCAGACTTATCGTCCCACCCCATGATAGATTCTGCTTTTACATCTGTTGCCTGCGCTATCAACTCTATGCGGTCAATGGGCACTTTCTCCGTTTCACCGGTCGCATAACGCTGCAAGGCAGATTTGGGGATGCCTGTTATCTTGCTCAATTCCCCATATGATAGGCCGGAAGCCATAATAGCGCAATTAATCCGCTTTGAAATCTGATTCATGCAGCACACCTCCATTGATGTAACTTTAACACGTCCGTCCCAAAAACGCAATACTATTTAGAAATAAATAAAAAACCCGTCCCAAAAGCAGTTGACAGGAAGAAAAAAAGGTGTTATTATGGAATCGTCCCAATTATGGAACAGAAGGAGAGGACAGGAGTGCTTGATAAAAATAGGCTCAAAGGCGCTATCGCATCCGCTGGGCTTACGCAGAATGAACTTGCAAGCCGTATCGGAATATCAAAGAATACGCTTAGCAGCAAGATGGGCGGCAAGGGTTTTTTTGATACAAAGCAGATTGACTTAATCTGCGAGGTGCTCGGGATTAACGACGGAGAGACCAAGGCGAATATTTTTTTGAGCAAGTCGTCCCAATTTAGGGACATTCGGGCAAGCTAAAGCCCCGGCCAACTGGCCGGGGCACTAAGAGCTCAATTAATAAACGCTGGATGCAATACATACCAATCCGCGACAGAGGATAAGCTGTTTTGAGTCAAGTTGTCAAAATTACATAGGTCTATCGTGCTTTTTGTCATAAACACCGTTAGGGCAACATCTGCACTTTCATTGCCATACACGCTTATAAAATCCGCAAGCCAAACGATTTGCACTTCTTTGACGCGGTGGATAGGCTGAAACGCCTCAAATGTCTCGAGGGAGTCAAGTTGCATCGTGAGGCGCCCGGAAGAGACAGTCAACATACTTTCCAGATAGAAGCCTACCTTTACTATGTATCTTTCATTCGCGTCAAACACAAGCTCAACGCTATCCGCATCGATATCCAGTCCGTGCAAATACTTGGAAATATCAGACACTGTTACAGATGAACTCAATTCGTTAATCTTGCTTGCGGATACTCCAGTGAATGCGTTAATTGCAAGTAGAGTAACCATAAGAACCGCAACTATTGAAAGGATTACCTTATTGACTTTTCGATTTTTCTCGGCTTGAAGATGTGGTGTTTGCAGCCCCCTATTCCGAAACGCTACCCCGGCGATGCGTTTAGCCTCTTTGGGATGGACGCCGGTCGCTACCTCTAAAAGGTTCGCCATAAGCAGCTCGTTAAACTCCGAATCGCGTATCAATTGGTCTATGTTGACCGTAACCCCATTAACCTCGCGTATTTTATCCTGTGTTGGCGGATTGGCCATACAACCACAACCTTTACTTTAATTACCAAGCATTAGACATCAAAGTTTGACAAAGACAATATTAAGATGGAGGATCGCACACACCGCATGGGCCATATCCCAACGACCGTGCTCGTGCCACAGTAGTTGGTGTTCCTGCATAAGTCAGAGTGCGACAGGATGGATAGTGATATTTCGTGCCAGTGGCGCTAATCACAATTTGGGTTCCATCTATCCTCTCCCTATTCTCAATTCTTGATATTTCCACTGAAAGGTTGTTGTACTTATTTCTTATTTCGTCGGGAATCATCTCACGTTGTTCTTGAGTAAGGGTTGCATATGATTCTTTCGTCACATCAAAACTACCACGGGCGTCAGATGCGGTTTCCGGCAGTTCGGTTACCAAAGTCACGAAAGCATCAACCGCATCAGCATTAATTTCGGCATTTAACTTCTCTTCTTCCTCAATACGCAATTGCTCTTCCAGTCGACGTTTCTCTTCTTCCTCAATGCGCGACTGCTCTTCCAACCGGCGTTGCTCTTCTTCCTCGGTGTTTGTGGAAGATTCGGCTTGCGGTAGCGGCGTTTGCGAACGAGAGGTATCTTCGGATGCAAATGTGTTATTGACCATTGATGCGGGTTGGATAGACTGCGGTTCCGAAATCGAATCAGATCCGCTGATGAATACGATGAAGGAAAATAGGCACAGCGCGCCGGCAGCAACCATCTTGCCCACAGAATACTGCTTTTTCCCCTTTGCAAAGTAGTAGATCAACATTCCGACCGGGACTGCAAACCACAGATACCGTAACACAAAAACAAAAACAATAATTGCGATAAGTATGCCAATTAAAAAATGCATTGCATGCTCATCCCTTTCTGTCAATTTCCAACATTGTACCACAAAATATGCCAAAACAAAAGCCCCGGCCGGCAGCCCCGGTCGGGAATCCCCCCACCTGAAGATGGCTCGCCGGCTACGAGCCGAACCCCCCTCCGGGGGTCGTGGGAAGCCCACATGGCCAGGGGAACCATTCCAGCCCCTTTACATATAGCGTTCTTTGACAACCCAAAAAACCGGTAGTATTAGAGGTCACAAAAGGAGGCTTCCATGAAAGCACCCTCGTTTTCACCAACCGACATCACCACCATGGCGCTGGTCATGGAATATAAATGCCTTAAGGTACCGTTGAAGATTGCTGCGCGCATCCTGGGCCGGTCAGATGATTATATTGCCGCATATCTGCATGAACACGGCGTCACCATCGAGAGGCTTGGTAACACAAAAAAATTAGTGCGTATCGCTGACTTGGCACAACTTGCCGCCGATCGGCACGACGATATTGCCCCAATTAGGAACGATTAAAGGAGCGTGACCACATGAACACAAGCAACAAACAGGCCTTTCCCCGCGCAAAGCCGCAAGCCTACGGCCCCATACATAAACACAAACCCGCGCGTAACCGGACAAGCCTTATTTTCTTCCTCGCCCTTTTGGCCTTTTGGGCCATCGTCATTGGGTTCTTTGCCGCGCAGATGGTACATATCAACAAACTGACCGCCGACGTTCGCGCCGCGCGCGAACAGGTGGCGGTGCTGCAGCAGGAGCGGGACGCGCTACCGGATACGTATTAGACAGAGGGGAGGCCCACCGCACATGGACTACCTGCCCCGGGGTTACTACGACCTCCCCGACGAGGAGCCCGCCGCCGTACCGCCGGAGCAGCTCGAAGGGAAGATGCGCGCCTTTCGCCGGCGCCAGCAGTGGCCCTACGAAAAGAAGGTGGGCCACGCCGAGAGCATGGCCCACAGTTTCTACTATTTCATCACCCGCTGGCGGCGCGACAGGCAAAACCTATCCTTCGAGGATGGCCAGTATGCCGCCATCGTGACGGACGACGCCGACCGGCAGGCCCACCCGGAGCGGTATTGCGGCTGCCATGTATCCGTCGGCGGGCTGGACAGCCTCACGCTGCTGGCATTCCTGCGCCACATCGGCATAAACGTCCCCGCCGTATCGGTGTCCTCGCTCGAGGATAAGAGCATACAGGCCATCCACAAGCAGCTTGGCATCATCCGCCTGCGCCCCGGCATGCGGAAAACAGACGTTATCAAGCAGTTTGGATTTCCCGTTATCAGCAAAGCAAAGGCGCGGAAAATCGAACACCTGCAAAAACTCGACAACCCCAAGCAAACATTCATCCACGCCATTATGACAGGAGATATGGGCGAGCAGGGGCACTACCAGCACTCCGATAAGATCAAGCTGCCGGATAAGTGGCTTACGCTCTTTGGCGGCCTCTATCAAAGCCACCGCCCGGATATTCAATGCAACGTTGCGCCGTTCAAAGTCTCCGACCGCTGCTGTTACCACCTGAAAGAAAAGCCCTGCGACGATTGGGCTGCCGAGAACCACAGTTACCCTTTTCTTGGCATGATGGCCTCCGAGGGTGGCCAGCGGGAATTGGGGCTGACGAAAAACGGCTGCAACTATTACGGCAAAACGAGCATCCGCAGCGCCCCCTTCGCCATCTTCCACCGTCAAGACCTCCTGCAGCTCGCCCTCGACCTCAACGTAGAGGTGCCGGCCATCTACGGCGAGATCAGGCGCGCGCCAAACGGCGCCCTGTACACCACCGAGGCCCAGCGCACCGGGTGCAGCATGTGCGGCTTCGGCATCCACTTCGAAAAGCGCCCGCACCGCTTCGACCGCCTTTACGAGCGCAACCCCAAGGAATGGCGCTTCTGGATGCACGACGTCGGCTGGGGCGAGGTGCTCGATTACATCGGCGTCGAGTGGCGGCAGGAAGAGCACCACGCCAGCGGCCAACTCATGCTGTTCCCGGCGGGCCAGCCGGCGAAACGATAACGGAGGTGCACGCATGGCCATCAAAATAATGCAGATAGTCGACAAGGACACCGGGAACATTGATATGTCGCGGGAATTTGCGGGCGAATACGCATTCCAGTTTGCCGATGATAACAGGGATATCCTCCACATCGGGCATATCAACAGCGCCAACTTCGCCCCCGACCGCGAAATCAAAAATACCCACTACGCGCCCATTGCCGCAAAGCTTATCGAGCGCTTTGAGGAGCTTGCTCACATCAACGTACATACCATTCTGTTCCTCGAAAACACGCGCTGGAAGCCTCCTAAAAAGAAGGCGAAAAAGACATGGATCGCCCGCGTGAAAAAGGCGGATACGTATCTTGAAAACGCATGGTGCTACAGTTACGTCATGGAGATCAAAGAATACTTTGTGTCGAGAATGAGCCATGCGCAGATATTTACGCTGTTGTATCACGAATTGCGGCATATCGGCGAAGAGGATAATCTCCGCCCACACGACATCGAGGATTGGGACAACATCGTCGCCACCCTTGGCGCAAATTGGGCGGATTTCGAAGTGGACATCAAAAATATACTCGGTGTTGACTTCCCCGGCTGGAACGACATCAACGCCGTCGGAAAGCAGCTTACCCTTTTTCCCAACGCGAAAATTGAGCAGGCGGCAAAAAGTGCAACCCCATAAGGCGACGCCACCCCGCCCCACCCCATAGCGGGCGCGTATGTGGTACTAACATCTCGTGGACGACCTGCCGGAGGTATCCATGCAAAAATACAAACGCCGTACCTTCTCCGGCGTCGTTCTGGAACAGGAAGTTTTTTATACGGGCGCGGCGCCCGGGCGCTTGCGCGACTTCGAGCCGCGGCCGCCGATGCGAACCGATGAAGAGCGGGCACGGTACAACGAGGCGCAGAGCCTCAAGCGCTTTACCCGCAACATTAATTCCACATTCACCCCGGATGATTACTATGCCACCCTCACGCTGGACGAAGCGCATGTGGTGGATACCTTCCCCGAGGCGAAAACCATCCGCGAGAAATACATACGGTCGATCCAGCGGGCATATCCAAACGCGGTGATCATTGTCGTGATGGGGCGCGGCAAGCGCGGCGGGCGCATCCATTTTCATATGCTGATAGCGGGCGTGCCCCGGCGCGCCATCTCGCAAAAGTGGATTTGGGGCCGCGTCAAAAATATCGAGCATTTGCGGGAGCACAACTATTACGACCGCCTCGACCACGGGACCGACTACACCGCGCTGGCCGTCTACCTTTTCGACCACTGGACGCCTGAGCAGGGGAAGGGAAAGCGCTGGAGGCAAACACAAACCGTGCGCCGCCCCGAGGCGGAAAGGCCGGCCGCCGCAAAACGCAGGTACTCTCCGGGCAAGCCGCCGGCCGCGCCACAGGGATATGTCTTGGTGGCAACACGCTCCACCGAATGGGGATATCAGTATTTCAAGTACATAAAAATGCCGGTTCAGACGTACGGCCGGCGCAACTGTTAAAACGCGGGAAAGTCTTATTTCGCCTTGTATTATAGGTGCGTTTCCCGTCGCAATTCTCCGCGACCTCCATAGCGGACAAGCACAGCAAGGCGGTGTTGGAAAGTTGGAAAGTTGGAAGCGGGAATTTTAGAGATCTAAAAATCAACATAGCAAACGCTTTCAACTTTTCAAGCTTTTCAACACCGCCCCCGGGAGATGGGGCTTTATGTATAATAATGCAACCGCCTACCGTTCCACGGCAACGGCGCCGCCGCCCACCTACGAGGAGCTGCGCGTATGGTACCCGGCGATCGACGATTGGTTTGCCCTTGTGGCCGACAGCATACACGCCGGCGCAAGCCCGGAGATGGCGTTACACAGACCGCGCAAACAGGCGCGCGGCAAGATCACCGCTATCGCCCACCGCAGAACGGTCATTTACAAACTCGAACAATTCGCCGCGGCGGTGGAGGCCATCGAACAGAAATGGGAGGGAACCGCTATGGATAGCGGGCGCAAACCAAAAAGCCCCGGGCAGCCGGCGCGGTGCCCCGTCTGCGGCAGCATCGACACCAACGGCGCGGTGTGCCGCCATTGCCACAGCGCCGTAACGTAGCCGGCGAAGGGGGGAAGGAGCAGTGGAACACCCCATGTTATGCAACCGCTGCGCCGCCATAATGCGGTTGAACAACCGCCAATTCGAATATGCCGCGCAGTGCGGGCGCACCGTCGCCCGTTGCGGCCAGTGCGGGCGCACCGGCTGCGTGCAGCGCTACCGTCCGGTACGCCGGGAACAGGAAAGGGAAGGTGAAGTAAACTGATGAAGCCAATATTGTTTAGCGGGCCGATGGTGCGGGCTATCCTCGAAGGGCGCAAAACGCAGACCCGGCGTGTGATGAAGCCGCAGCCCCCCGATAAAATGCTTGCCACAGAGAAAAGCCGAACGTTACTCGCGGCGGTGGCCGCGCCATACAAACCCGGCGACATCCTTTACGTGCGGGAGAAATGGTGCAACATCAACAAACCGGGCATATCCCCCGAATACTACTACTTTGCCGAAACGAAATACGCCGAGGACTACGACTCGACTGAATGGAAGTGGCGTCCCTCCATCCACATGCCCCGTGCCGCCGCCCGCCTGTTTCTCCGCGTAACCGATGTACGCGTGGAGCGGGTGCAAGAGATAGGTGAACTTGACGCGATAGCAGAGGGGTTTCAAGAGATTTATCCCGGAGAAGAAATAAACGAATTTATAAAACTCTGGGACACCCTCAACGCAAAGCGCGGCTACGGTTGGGCCGCAAACCCGTGGGTATGGGTATATACTTTCGAGCGCACCGACCCCCCCGGAGTTAGGGAGGCCACCCCATGACATACCCCGAATTCCTCACCACCAAAATAGCCGTCGCGCCGGCTTCGGGCTTTACCGTCGCCGACGCCGATATCCACCCGGCGCTCAAGCCGCACCAGCGCGACGCTGTCAAATGGGCGATAGCGGGCGGACGCCGCGCCCTCTTCGAAGCCTTCGGTCTCGGCAAGACGGTGCAGGAATTGGAATTCTGCCGCATCGTCACCCAGCGGAAGGGCGGACGCGCCCTCATTGTATTGCCGCTGGGCATCAAGCAGGAATTCGCGCGCGACGCCGTGAATCTGCTCGGTATGCCCGCGCCGCCCTACGTCCGCACCATGGCCGAGGTCAACGCCACCGACGCCCCAATCCTGCTCACCAACTACGAGCGCGTGCGCGACGGCGACATCGACCCCAAGACCTTCGCCGTCTGCTGTCTCGACGAGGCCGCCGTGCTGCGCTCCTTCGGCAGCAAGACCTATCAGGAGTTTTTGCCCCTGTTCGCCGGCGTCGAATACAAACTGGTATGCACGGCCGTGCCCAGCCCCAACCGTTACAAGGAGCTTATACACTACGCCGGCTTCCTCGAGGTGATGGATACCGGCCAAGCCCTCACCCGCTTTTTCCAGCGGGACAGCACGCAGGCTGGCAACCTCACACTGTACCCGCACATGGAGGAACAATTTTGGCTGTGGGTATCCAGTTGGGCACTGTTTATCACAAAGCCGTCCGACCTGGGCTACAGCGACGACGGCTACGACCTGCCGCCCCTCAAGGTGAACTACCACCGCATCCTAGACAGCGGCGAGCCCGCCACCGACCGCGACGGACAGCTGAAACTGTGCCGCGAGGCCGCCTCCTCGCTTCCTGACGCCGCCGCCATCAAGCGCGACAGCGTTGCCGCCCGCGTCGCCAGGGCAAAGAAAATCGTAGACGCGCACCCCGGCGAGCACTTCATCCTGTGGCACGACCGGGAGGACGAGCGCCACGCGCTGACAAAAGCCATGCCGGAGGCGGTAGAGATATACGGCAGCCTCGATTTAGACGAACGCGAGCGCCGCGTCATTGCGTTCTCCGAGGGTCGCACCCGCATTCTCGCAACAAAGAAATCAATTTCAGGATCCGGTTGCAACTTCCAGCACCACTGTCACCGCGCCATCTTCGTCGGCATCGACCACAAGTTTCACGATTTTATTCAGGCGATCCACCGCGTCTACCGTTTCCTGCAAAAAAAGCCGGTGGAGATAGATATCATCTACACCGCCGCCGAAAACGAGATCCTGCGCGACCTGCAAGAGAAATGGGCGCGGCACAACGAGATGGCCGAAAAGATGCGCGCCATCATCAAAAAATACGGGCTGAGCGGGCAGATAGCGCAAAAGCTGTCGCGCAGCATGGGAGTAGAGCGCGTGGAGGTCAAGGGGAACAACTATACCGCCGTCAACAACGACTGCGTCGACGAACTGGCGCGCCTGCCGGATAACAGCATCCACCTGTGGCATACGTCCATCCCGTTTTCCAACCACTACGAATACACGCCTTCTTACAACGATTTCGGGCACAACGAGAGCACGGCGCGCTTTTTCGAGCAGATGGATTACCTCACACCGCATGTGCTGCGCACGCTGAAGCCGGGGCGGGTGCTGGCGGTACACGTAAAAGACCGGGTGTTGTTCGGCAATGCGACGGGGTTGGGCTTCCCGACGCTGGAACGTTTCCACTCGATCACGGGCGACCACTACGAGAAGCACGGCTTTCATTATT
>QMCE01001895.1_pt1 | contig 14756 bp, 15 predicted proteins | sample 1821851 | NCBI WGS metagenome assembly QMCE01 (sample SAMN09453174, study PRJNA476694) | Termite gut metagenome, whole genome shotgun sequencing project. | isolation source: worker | host: Odontotermes sp. | place: South Africa:Pretoria | collected 2016-01-28 | reverse complement strand
TAAGCGAGTGCGCCGTAAAGAGCAGGCCGCCGTTTAGCGCTTCGAACGCTATATAGCCGTTTTTGAGCCAAGCCGCCTTGTCGCTCGCCTTGAACGCCTCGCGCTGCACAGCGCTGTCCGAGCATTTGATCAGCTCCTTAAAGTTCTGCTGGCCGTGGTCGGATAAGTAGACGACGGTCTCCGGCGTAAACTCGGCGATAAATGCCCCCATATGCGCGTCGAGTAGCCGGTACGCCTTTATCAGCACGGGATTGTCGTCGCACCAGAGCGTAAAGTGCGGCAGAATATCCGTAGTCGGCGTGAACCACCAAACCACGTCGCAGGGCTTTTCGCGCTGCGCCCGCGCCATCGCGCCGAACCAGTATTCGAGCTCCTTGCTGAAGTTGTCGAGCATCGGCTGAAAATTGGCCTCATTCGCCACTTCGCTTATCAGCTCCGGCGCGGCTTTAAGCTGCTCAAACGTAAACCCAAGCTGCTTCAGCGTCGGCGGATATAATCGCGGCGGCGGCGTGCCCAAAAGGAAACGGCGGACGCTCTCATCGCCGGTCTGTATCGTTCTGGGCGCTTCGCGGTTCTCCGTGGGCGTAAAGAGCGGCGCGTAAAAGCCCGAAACGACATATCCGCCTATCGCAACAGGGTCGTCCAGGCAATCGCCTTGCCAAACGCTTACCGTCAGCCCCGCTTCGTTCAACACACGCCAAAACGGCTGCAGGCCGTCGAACTCCGCCATACGCGGCTTCTTTGGCGGCATTGAATACTTATGCGCTTTGATTTTATGCTCGCGCGGCGTAAGCCCGGTATAGATCGAGGCCCAGTTCTGTTCGGACGAATAGGACCCCGCGTAGCCCTTTTGCGCGTACGCCGAATACGCGCCGGACGCGCCTGATTCTATCAGCTTGCCAAGAGTGGGGAACAGATGGCTCTTGCCGATCACATACTCGGGGCACGCGGCGTCCGCCGCTATTATTAGCGCCTTCATCGCAGCTGCTGCTCGGAGTATTTTTCGAAAAACAAATCGGGATTCATAAGCAAGCCTATGTTTTCGTTCAGCTTCTGCCTATCCCATTCCCACCATTTAACGCGTTCCAGGATGCGTATCTCCTCCTGTGTGAATCTGTACCGCCTTATCCGCGCGGGCGAGCCGTATACTATCGCGTACGGCGGCACGTCGTCCATCACGACGCTTCCTGCGCCGATAACGGCGCCGTTCCCGATTTCCGAACATCTTGACGCGTTGATGAACGCGCCCGCGGCAATCCAAACGTCGTTTCCGATTTTCACCTTTCGGTTTGTCCCGCGGCGGTCCTTGTCCGACGGCGTTTGCTCCACGATTCTTCGTGCCTCGGCGTTTAGTAATGGGTACAGCGAATTGGTTGTTATCCTGTTCAGTGAGTGATTCCCTTGAACGATGACCGATTCATGTATGGAGCAAAACCGCCCGATTTCAACATAGTGCCGCATATTGCTTCTGGAGTACGGGACATATGAGCCGTAACCTATCCTGATCCCGTTAAACACGGCGTCTATCGGCAAATGGCCGTTGGTGCTGGCGCATTTTGTCCAATTGTAATAATCCCGGATCTCCTCCATGCCCATCGCGCTCAGCTGCGCGTCGCGGTCGCTTTTCATATCCTCGCATATGATGAGGTATTCCGACGCGGCGTCGAACTCGCCGGGCAGCGCGTTTATGCTCCGCGAAACGGCTTTGGTCTTCTCTATGAAGGGCGACCATTTTAGGGCGTTATGGCCTTGCCCCAGTACGACGATATCGCGGTTTCCAACGTAATTCGTTATGATATGATCTATCGCCCATTCCATTGTGTCAATCCTCCTCAAACAATGCCTATGGCGGGAAGCTTCAATAAGCCGTCGGCCTGCTCCGCTACGGGTACGGGATGCTTAAAGTTTGATGAGCTTTTCCCCGAGCAGTAACGGCAGGCGTCTAAAAAGCGGTTCGTATTGCTGCGCTCGATATACTCGCGCGTCATTTTCAGCAGTTGCTCACGCGGGAGGTTTTTGTCGCGCAGATAGCAGAAATTATCGCTGGACGGCGGAAACGCGCCTGCCTCCAGCAAAAATGGCAATGACCCGCACAAGAACAATTTGCCCGCCCAGGAAATAATGCCGCAGCCCTGCATACAGTAATCGAACTTTCTTCTTATCTCCTCGTCCGTCTCATTATATAGTCCTATCTCAGACGCTTTATACCAGGTCTTATAATCGATAATTTCATGCGCGATGCCGCTGTCTTTAAGCAATATTTCGATTTCGGGTATGCGAAAAGATATTTCTCCGTAGTTCGACACGCGAAGCATTGTGCGCGGGTCATTTTTCAGCGCTTGGACGAGCGGCGGCGCGGGTATGATCGTACCGTTTGTGACGATCGTGAGCAGCTTAATACGGCTTTCTTCAGCCAATGCGCCGATTATCTTATCCAAATCCGGATGGAGGAGCGGTTCGCCCCCCAAAAACTCAATCTCTTCCACTTTCCCCAACGCATCCAGCACAGTTGTTATATCGCTTATAATATTCTCCCAATCGTCGTTCTTCGCGGCTGGCACGTAAGGCGCAAACGCGCTGCATTCCTTGCACCGCAGCGAGCATTTGCTCGTAACCATCACCCGGAGGCGGTTCGCGACGTATTCAGTTGCCAAGTTCAGCGAACGGGCGACTACGCGGAAGTAATAGCTGATCATCCGCTTCATGTACATCTGATTCTGTTCGCTGTAGTCGGCGAAATCGAACTCCAGCAGCAGCGGCCACGCGTCGTAATAGCCGCTGAAGCCGTTCGATTTCAGCAGCGCGATTACATCGTCCCTGCCGACCGTCGTTATGATCAACACGGCGTTTTTATATTCGCGGAAGAAGGCTTCGGGCGATATGATTTCCAAGCCGCAGAACGCAGTTCCCTGCTTGCTCGCGGAAATATCGACGAATGCGAGCGCGCGGATACCCTTCTGCTTCAGAACATGCGCGGCGATACTGCCGATTTTGCCCGCGCCCCAGAGCACGATGTTCCCGCTGAATTCCGCGAAATTCGGCGCGTTAAGCCCGGAAAACTGCTCGGGATGCTCGTAGCGGTACAGCATAGAATCAATCTCCTGTTATTTCGTTTAAGCTCCAGCCGCGGACTTCTTTGAGCGTTTGCGCTATCTTGGTCGAGGATACGCCCTTTGTATACGGGAAATAGATAACCTTTATATTTACGGCGAGCAGGCCGGATTCAAGCTGCTCCCACTTCTCCGTTTGGTACCAATCGTCGCCGACGAATAGCACGGACGCGCCCACCTTTTTGCACATCGTCACCTTGTCCATGTCCTCCTGCGGGACGACGGCGTCCACATAGCGGATGGCGCGGACGATCTCGGCGCGATCGCTGTAGGGTATCAGCGGCGCCTTGCCCTTATACTGGGCCAGGCTGTCCGTCGTAACGCCGACGATCAGCTTATCGCACATCGACTTGGCGTTTTTCAGCAAATTCAGATGCCCGATGTGGAACAGATCGAATACGCCGCTCGTATATCCTATCGTCATAAATACATCGCCGTCCATTCTCGCTCATAGTCCTGCAAGCATTCGCTCGCTTCGAGCGCCGCCCGGTTTCCGCGCAGCTCGGCCAGCATCGCGGCGCGGGCGCTTTCGCAGCCGGGAATGCTAAGCCGCGTGATCTTTTCGACCATAGAGAGCATGAAGGACCACTCGAAGTAGCGCCATTTGGCCGCCTTATCAGGAAATTGGCCGAGCAAAAACTCCGTTCGCCTGCGGTATACGTCTAAATACTCGCTGAGCGTTTCCTTATTCAGCAGCTCGTGATGGGTCGTCCAGGCGGAGTTATTGCCCGGATGCCGGTAGAACGTGTATTTGGGCTCGCCGCTGTACGCTACGCGCCTGGCGGACGAGATTATATACGTCATCAGCTCTATGTCGTCGTATTTGGCCCGTTCGGAAAAGCGCACGCCGCTGAACAGCTCCCGCCGTATCAGCTTCGTCGGGAATTGGTTGTTGTAGAGCCTGCGCCAATACAGCGCCTCCAGCGCGTCCTGCGCGTCCATGATCCGGCCTTCGCCGCGCGTCTTTTCGCGGGAGCCGCAAATCGATATATCTGCATCGCCGCCGTCGGCGAGCTTCAGCAAAAATTCCAGGAAATCGCGCTCGCAGCTGTCGTCGTCGTCAACGAACGCGACCCAATCGCCGCGCGCGGAATTTAGCCCCGCGTTGCGCCCGCTGCCGATATTGCCGCGCGCCTTGTGGATAACGCGTACGCGGGCGTCCTTTTGCGCGTAAGCGTCCGCGATCTCGCCGCTTGCATCCGTGGAGCCGTTATCGACGATGATAAACTCGAAATCGGCGTAGGTCTGTGAGAGCACGCATTCTATCATGCGCCCGGCGAGGCGTTCGCGGTTATATGTCAGCATGATCACGCTGATCATCTCAGTCCTCCCAGGCCTTCCACGGCGCGCCGCCCTTGTACCACATTCTTTCCAGCGCCTGCCTGTCCCGCTGCGTATCCATGCACTGCCAGAAGCCGTGGTGCTTGTATACGCCGAGCTTGCGCTGAGCGCTCAGCGCCTGAAGCGGCTGGCGTTCCAGTATGGTACGGTCGCTTTCGATATAGTCCAATAATTCCGGCTCGGCGGCCATGAAACCGCCGTTGACCCAGCCGCCGTCCTCCAGCCCCTTTTCTTTAAAGGAAATTACGCTGTCGCCGTCTATATCCAGGACGCCGAATCTGCCGCCCGGCTGGATTGCCGTGAGCGTTACGGTTTTGTCCGACTGCTCGTGAGCCGCCAGCAGCGCCCTTAAATCCACGTTCGATACGCCGTCGCCATAGGTCAGCAGGAAGCGTTCGCCGCCGATGTACGGGGTGATCCGCTTGATGCGCCCGCCCGTCTGGACGTCGGTGCCCGTATCCACGAGCGTGACCTTCCACGGCTCGGATACGTTCGTATGGACGGTCATGCTGCCGCCGTCCGAAAAATCAAACGTCACATCGGAGCTGTGCAGATAGTAATCCGCGAAATACTCCTTGATGACATAGCCCTTATAGCCGCAGCAAATTATGAACTCGTTGAACCCGAACGCCGAGTAATACTTCATTATATGCCACAGTATGGGTTTTTCGCCGATTTCTATCATCGGCTTGGGCTTGAGATGGCTTTCCTCGCTTATGCGAGTGCCGTATCCGCCCGCAAGAATTACGACCTTCATTGCAAGCCCCCATTTTGCTCAATGTCACTGGGTTGACGCGTCTGTAGGGGCGGGTTTCCATGCCCGCCCGCGATCATATCGTCGCTAAACGCCATGCCCGTTCTGCTCCGCTGCTCGAAGCAGCGCTTGCAGCTTGGCGCTCAGCGCCCGCGTCCGCGCGTCCCGCGCTAATCCTTCGGGCGGTTCTGCCGCCAAAATTTTGAGCAGCGCTTCCGCTGCCGTTAGCGGCTCAACGCGAACCGCCCTTGTCAGCAGCTCGATATCCGGGCGCTCGATATGCGCGAAGGCGAAGTCGCGGATAACCGCGGCGTTCAGCTCAGTCGCCGCGCCGTATTCAGCCAGCTTATCGTACAGCCATTCGTATAGATTGTAAATACGCGTAACCGCTTCCGTATCGCGCGCCAGGTTCAGCGACGCCGAAGCGCGCCTGAGCGTATAGTAGTGTAAAATTTCGTCCGTAACATATAGGGATTTGCTGGCCAGGACGCGGCCGAACATCTTGTAGACGTCGTTGATGTTTCCGAGGCCGCGCGCCGCGCCCTCCTGTTGGCTCAGGTATACGCGCGTCTTCATCAGCTTGCCCCATACGGACCGCCAGAGCTGCATGTGCTCCAGCAGCGCGTATATAGCGGTATTGGGGCCATAATAGCCGCTCGGGAAGAAGCCGAAGCTGTTCGACCAGTGATCCTGCGGGTTGCCCTCGCGGTAATGCAGGGATTTGCAGGCCGCGATATCCGCGCCGTACTCCGAAGCGAGGCCGTAGAGCCGCTCGAGGAACTTAGGGTGCAGATAGTCGTCGGCGTCGAGCCGGCAGATGTATTCGGAGGTTAGCCTTTGGCGGTATTCCTCGCGGTATTTCGCGGCTTCGGCCTTATCCCAGCCTGCGCCCGTAATATTCGCTTCGCGGCTCAGCGCCTCGACGCGGCCGTCCAGCCTCGCGTATTCGCCGATAATTTCGCGCGAGCCGTCGGTGCTGCCGTTGTCTATGATCAGGTAGCGGAAATTCTCGTAGGTTTGGTTCAGTACGCTTTCGATCGCTCTGCGCAGATAGGATTCGCGTATATTGTATACCGCCGTGCTTACCATAACGGGCGCTTCGCGCGCTCGTGGAGCCAAGCTCCGCCCGCTCCGCGCCCTCGCGGTATGGGGCGGGTCAATTACCGCGTACCCGGGCGGCGCGTTCTCCGGCAGAGCGTCCTCCGGGATACGGAGGCGCCCGCTCAGTTCGGTAAAAGGAAGGCGTATGATATTCTCCTCGGGTATGCCGTTTGCCGCCAGATACTCAAAAATCTCCGATTGGCCGCGGAGCGGGGAGATGACGACGTAATCGCTCCCGCGCCTTTTAAATAGCTCCTCCGGCGCGATAACCTCCGCGCCCAGGATCGTCTGCGGCCGCTTCGCCGGGTCCCTGTCGCAAAGGCAGCTGACGCTTACGCCCTTTCGCAGGAGCCAGACGAGCAGCGCCCTGCCGTTTTCGCCCGCGCCGTATATCGCGATGGAAGCGCCGCGCGGCAAGAGCGTGAGCCGGCTGCTCAGCGAAGCCATATCGACGTTATTGACCGTATATGGTACGGCGAGCAGCCGGTTCATACTTTTCCCCTTTATACCGCAAGGGTAAGCTCCGGTTGCACAGAGCTTACCTTGCTGCGGTTTATATTAACTTATGCTGTTATCCAACAGGGATGTCAGGCCTGCTACGCGCGGGCGCTCCACGTCAGCGTGTAGTTGCCCGGAGCGGTGCCGCCGGTTACCGCGATTATCATGGAATACCCCGCGTTCGCCGCGTTCAGCTTGCTGGCCATGATGGTCACCGTCTTGTTGGTGTTATCATATGTCCAAACGCTGTTTACCGCCTGATCGTTGCCGCCGCTCGACTTGACCATGACCTGGCCGCCGCGCGCGTCAAACGGGATTACGGAGTTTTGGCCTGTGGCCGGGAGCGCGCCTGTCCAAGTTGTTCCCGCCTCATACCAGGGCGTAGTGGTGCCGCCGCCGTTGCCCTCGCCGCTGCCGGCTGCGGGAATCTGGTTAACGCCGACCGTGGACGCCGCCGTCGTCTCGTAGGTCTTCGGGCGCAGCGGGCTGAGCAGGTATTCGCAGTTGATGACTACGTCGTTATCCTGCCAGTCGGCATAGGAGTTCAGTACGCCGTAGAACGTGAACGCCGCTACGCCGCCGTTGCCGTCCGCCGGGTTCGTGCCGTCGCCCGCTTCAAGCGCGAAGGCTACTTCCGCGCCGAAGGCGGAGGTGCCGCTGGCTACGAAGGGTACGAGCGTGCCGTCCGTCTCCGCGTCGAAGGTCGTGGTCGAGGCCGTCGCGACCTCGAAGGTGCTCGCGCCGAGTACCGCCAGGTACAGCTTCTTGTCCGTTACGGTCTCGTCGTCGGGGGAGAGCTCGCTCGGATCTTCGACGAGTACGGCGTCGGTCGCCGTGGCAACATCTTCCCCGGACAGATCAGGCTGGAAGCTGAGGCCGACCTTGATGGGAGCGTCGGCGGTCTTGTTGACGAACTTGTAGGACTCGCCGGTGATCTGGCCGCCGCCGATGGTGTTGCCCGTCTCGAACGGGTCGATCGCGAAGTCGAGGTCCGTGGGTACCGTAACCCTGATGATTACTTCCTGTACCTCGCCGTCGCCGCCGATCGTGCCGCTGCTGGCGTCGCTGGTTTCGTCGTCGCCGCTGGGATCGGGATCGGGGTCAGCTGCCGCTGCGATGACGAACTTAACGGTGGTCGTTACGTTGACCGGGTTTGCAGCCACACTGCCGCCGTCCTTGATGATATTCGCCGGAATCTCAATCTCCAAAGCCTCGTCTACTGCATCAGCGTTGTCGGCCAGCGTGCCGCCGATGATGATAGTCATTGTGCCCATAGCTGATTCGACTTCGGCTCCCGACTTGGCGGTAAGACCTTTCGGCAGATTGCCGAACCAGCCGCTGAGATCCTCGTCCGCCGCGTTTATGACGCCGCCTGCAAAGCCATCGGAGCCGCCTTCGGCTGTTATGGTGATTGTCACGTTGCCAGCGAGCGCTTCGCCCACGGTACCTGTGATGTTGCTGCCGCTAGCCGTGAACGTCGTGGCCGCCGCCGCGGACGATACGCCCGCCATAGCCATCATCATGGCTGCTACCAGGAATACTGCTAAAATCCTCTTCATTTTGTCAAACCTCCATGTTTTTAATTAATCTTCCGTGTGTATATATCCAACCGCGCCTCCTCCGCCGGGCGGCTTGGCGCTAACCAAGCCGGCAACTACCCCGCGGGAAAGGTCCGCGACTTGACGATTGAATCAGCCCTCGATCACGAGCGTTATGCTGAAGGACGCGTTCGTCGAGAGAGGCTCGTTGTTCTCGTCCACCATGTGGATCGCGGTGCGGGCGTCGTACCTGCCCGGCTCGAGGTCCTTGCTCAGCACGATCTCCTCGATTTCGGTTCCGACCGGGAGGAGGCCCGATTCGAAGACGACTTCTTCCGTGTCCTTCAGGACGATATCGAACCAGAACGGGTAGTTGTTCGCGCTGGAGTTGCCCATTACGGCGTTGCTCGACGGGCTTTCTCCGTCCGGGAACCGCCAGGTCGTGTTCATGTAGGTCTCGAACATGCCCTTTTCGACCTTCTCCCGCAGATCCTCCTGTATCTGCGCCGCGTTGGCCTCGTTCATTACGCGGCCCTGAGCCATTGGAATGGGGGTGCTCTGTACCTCCTGCACCTCCTCGGGCTTTGAGAGTACGATGACGGCCACCACCGCCGCCGCGACGATCAGGATAATGCCGAGTATGAGTATAATGTGCTTAGTCTGTAGGCCCCCCGCCTTCCCCGGCGGGGTGTTCGGATTGCTCATAGGCTGGTCCCTCCTCTGTGTTTGTGTTTTCCGCTTCCCCGCCCTCCGGCGGTTCCGGGATCGGCTCCGGCGTCAATTCCGGCGTAGGTTCGGGGGGTATCGCCGTGGGTTCCGGGATAGGCTCTTCGCCGCCCGTATCTTCGCCTGGAAGCGCGTCCTCGGGGCTGGGCGTCGGCTCCGGCGTCGGTTCCGGCGCTGCCGCGGGTTCGGGGGCTTCCGCTTCTTCCTCTTCCTCTTCGATGGGCTCGGCTATCGGCGCCATCTGGTACGTCAGGCTGATCTTCACGTCGCCGTGTTCCCATTTCTCGGCGGGGTACGGGTTCGCCGCGCCGCTGACGGACAGCGTGCACCAGTTGCGCTCCCCGCTGCCGTACGCGCCCAGCTCGAACTCGACAGGGCCGTAATCCTCGCCGGTAATCGGGACGGAGGCGGAGCTGCCGGCCTCGACGTTCAGTATAATGCAGATCGCCTTTTTATCGGAGACGTATTCGTCTCCAAACGGCGCGGGTACCGCCTCGAAGTCGCCGCCGTCCGCGAAGGTCACGGTCAGGTCGGCTAATGAGAGCGTTACGTTCGTATCGCCGTAATTGACGAACTCGACGGGCTCGGAGTATACCTGGCCGCGCCCGCTTAGCTCGAAGGGGTCTATGGTAAAGTCGATATCCACGGGTACCAGCACGTTCAGCACCGGCTCCTCGGCGGGCTCCGTACCGGGAATCCAGATGGACTCGGGAGCGGGAGCTTCTTCGATTGCAGGCGCGGCAACGGCGTCCGGCCCCATTATGCGCTCGGTCCAGACGTCGTTCCAATAGTCGTTCTGGTTTTCGTATGGCTCGGAATCAACGACGGCCGCCGGGACGTCCGCGGCGACGAGCGCAAAGGACGACGGCAATAGCATAGCTAAGACGATCAGGCAGACGCACAATCTCTTCATTTGTATTGATCTCCTCCTTGCGATTTTCCGCCGCATCCTGCGCGCCGGGCGCTTTGCCCGGGGAACATGCCCGGCGGCAGCTTGTCCGCGGTGAGCACTTGTATATATCTTCGTCACGATAGCCTAAATTCTTTAATCGAAAAGATGTAAATTTTGCGTAAATTTACGGGGAAAATAAATATCGGGCGCTCCTTTCCGTTTATTATATATGGCGTATGGCGCATGGTTCAACAATAATCGCAAAATCGGTCAAAAAAACTCAAAAAAAGACATAATGGGCGTAAAAAATAGTTTGCGAGGCAAGAAAAAAGCGTTAATGAGCGATAAACCTAAAATCTCGCCAGTATATCCGCCATAAGCGCGTCGGTATGCACGCAGTCGTTAACCAGCTCAACGATGCCTTTGCCCAGCCTCATGCTTCTAAATCCGAAAAAAGCGTCGGACGCGGTGATCGTGCCGGATTCGTATATGACGATTTTACCACAATTTGCCATGCAGATCAAGTCGCAGAATCCGCTGCGCACGCCGATAAAATACCCCGCGGTTTCGACGAATTCCACGCAGTCCTGCAGCGCGATGAACGGCGCGGCGGTATCCTTCAGCGGCGGCTCCTCGGCCCCGCCGCAGTTCGTGCACACGCTATAGCCCTTCGCCTTCAGCCCCGCAACGAGGAAATCCCACTGCGCCGCGCTTATCTGCGCGGTAAAATGGCCCGCGTACGGCGAAAGCACGACGGTTTTGCCTATAATAAGGCCGTGCTCCGCGAATTGCCGCGCGACGTGCTCCTTCCGCCGGGGGAATTGCGGGTATATCGGCTCGGTATCCTCCGGCAGCCCGAGCGTATAGCAGGTAAAAAAGTCGCGGAAGGTGACGCCCGAATACGCTATCAGCTGCGCGCCGATGTTGTTTATGCCGTGAAAGACGGCGTTGCGCACGTTCAGCTCCCCGCCCATAAGCCTAAGAATCATAAGCCAGTTGCGGTTCGCCTCCTCGACAGTGATAAGCTCGATATGCCTGAACCCCAGCGCGGCGGCCAGCTTTTTAACGGAATTTTTCGTTACGATCAGCACGCACTCGCACGCGCTAACGCTGCCAACGCCCATCGCGCGGGGTAAAAACGCGGCAAATATATACAGGTCGCCCAGGCTCGGCTGGTGCATCAGCCAAATCGGAAGCCCGCCGTATTTTTTATTGAGCGCGGTATAGGCCTCGTAGCCCAGCCGCGCGCACTCCCTGCGCCGTGCCCAATCGCTGTCCGGCAGGCGCAGCTCGTTTCCGCTCGCAAAAGCAAGCTCCCGGAACCGCTCGCCTCCGAAGACTACGAAAAAATCGCGGCCCTGCTTAAGCCCCAGGCTTAGCAGCTGGGCGCTGAGCTCCTTCCAAAAGCGGTTGTTCATCACGAGAATCGCGGCGTCCTTTTCGCGCGCCAGGCTCTCCACGGATTGGGTGACGATGCCCAGCTTCAGCACGCCCTGCTTGGCCGGGTTATTGCCCCAGCGTAAGGCCGGCGCGCGCGATTATGTCCCGTATTTCGGCGGATAAATTCCACGCGCCGACTATGGCGAGGCTCTTGCCGCCGAGCGCGCCCTGTTCCTTTAAGGTCAATAAATCGGAATAGACGCCGTCGAAGTATTCGTCGCGCGATACCAGCCATGCCGCGCTGTATGCGGCGGCTTCCGGCGCTTGTGCGTTCATATCCGCAATATCCCTCATGATAAGCCGCCCGCCAAGCCGAACAGACCGCGCGCAACGATCATCTCCAAAGTAACGCCCTTAACGCCGGCGAGCCTGTCGGCCTGCTGGGTGCTTGGCGTCCGCATGGAGATGATACTTATCGTCCCTACCGCCTCGTATTGCTCCGTGGTATTCAGCATGGACGCGTACCGCAGCGCCCCGCGCATCTCTTCCTCGCTTACCCGGCAGATATGCAGCGGCTTTGGCGTATGGCGGCGCATGGCCTCTATATCGAACGCCGCGATGACGACGGCGCAGTCAAAGCTCCGAAGGTACCTGTCTATATAGCGGAACGCGATGTCCAAAACCTCGGGGTCGTATTCGGGAAACAGCAGGACCGTCTTGTTCCCGCCGCCCGCCGCCGCGCATCTTTCGATGAGCGTTTTGCCGCTTTCGGCTTCCGCGATAGCCGCCTCAAACCGCTCCACTTCTACAGCTCCCCGTCGATTTTCAGAGTTAAATTGCAAAAATCGTCCCGGTCCGTATTGACGGCGATCGCCGTAGTGAGGCCGGACGGCTTTTTGTCGTTTATCAGTATCCGCTCGCCATAGGGCGCGCCAAAGATGATATGATCGTACCGAATGCCGTTTTGCTTCAGGAATTGCTCGGTCGCGGCCCTGAATTCCGGCGCTCTGGACGTGATGAATATGATCATATCGCCGCCGGGGATGCTTTGGAGGAACTCCTTCGCGCCCTCGAGCCACGTATCGCCGCCGCCCAAATAGCCGTTGTGCACGACCAGCGAACCGTCCAGATCCAGCAGCCACGTATGGCCGAGAGGGGAGAGGGTAAGCGTTTTATTCATAGCGAATCACCATTAAGCTGGACGCCGATCGCCCCGCCGGGATGGTTTTGGCGCAGCGCGTCCAGCGGTACGCGCCGCTCCTTCGCGATGCGCATCGCCAGCTCCTGTAGAACCAGCAGATTCAACAGCGTCGAATTGTTGGGCAGGATGTTCCATTCGTCGCCCTCGTGCTCCAGCTCCACGATTAAACGATTCGGTATCATGCCGTGCAGCGTGCTCTCGCGGCTGAAGGAGAGCAGCCAGAGCACGCATTTGCGCTGTTGGAGCAGGTGCGTAAGGTGTACCGATTCGGCGGTCTCGCCGCTCTTGGTCAGGATGATGACGAGATCGCCGTCCCGAACGATGCCCAGGTCGCCGTGTACGGCCGAATTCGTATGCATAAACGCGGCGGGGATGCCGAGGGAGTTCATCGTACCCACGAATTTTTCGCAGATGGGCACGTTCTTACCCAGCCCCGAAGCGACCAGCTTCCCGCCCGCGTCCAGCGTATCGCGGCAGGCCCGCAAAAGCGCGGCAAACTCATCCTCGCGGATGGAGCGCACGGCGGCGTTGATGATCGCTAAGGTTCGCTCAAAGTGCTCCATCAAAGCATTCCTCCAGGTAGTACAGCCCGTTGTAGAACGCGCCGCAGATCGAATCGTAATCCTGCCAGGCGTAGGTCGTCAGCGAAAGCCAGATCACGGCGTGCAGCAGCCGGATCGTATGCGGGTCGGTTCCCGACAGGGCAAAGAAGTCCTGCTCCAAGCCCTCCCAGCCGTTGGACGCTATTTGCAGCTCCGCGCCGCTCTCGCCGATGCTCAGCCGGAAGTCCTTTAAGTTAAATCGGTCGTAATTCCCCGCGACTGAATAGTACAGCTTCGCCCAGTCGTAATTCGGGTCGCCGTATAGCTCCGTATACCCGAAATAGCCGCGCGGGTCGATGAAGACGGGCTCCGAGCCGTTCTTTAGCATGAGGTTGGAAAACGTGCAGTCCCCGTGGATGAACGCGAAGGCTTCGCAGCGCACGGCTTCGAGCATCCGCTCCAAATCGCGCCGGTAATAGTAGACGTTGCGGCATTCGCGCCCGTTCACGATTATCGTCTTCCGATCCGCGAAGGGGACGAGGTCGCGTATCTTGGAGAGCCGCGCCATCGTCTTGCCGTAGTAGGCGTCCTTTATACTGAACGTATCGGCGGGAACCCGCTCCAAAGCGTGCAGCTCCCGGAGCGCGTTTATAATCCTTCGCAATACGGCGCGCTTTTCCTCCGGCGGAATATCCGCGTATTCGTAGATGTTTTGGCCCTCGATCCGCTCCATCTTTAAGGGCTCAAGCGAAAACAGCTTAGGAATATTCCGTACGCCCCTGGCCATCGCCGCGGCGTACCATTGCCGCTCCAGGCGGGCGAGCTTGCGCCCCTGCTCGTCGAGCGGCTCCTTCGTCAGCGTATTGCCTTCCGCGGTCATCTTGTTGAACGGACGGCACTTTTCCGCGCCCAGGGCCTCGTATTCCTCGAGCAGGCCGAATTCCCGCGTTCCGGCCAGCCCCAGCTCGGCGAAGCTTAGGCCCTTTCCGCCGAGCCACCGCACAAACTCGCCGCTTTCGGGTACGCCCGCCAGCGCCGATTTTTCTCTGAAGATGAATAGCCCCGCGACGCCGTGCTCTGTGGAGCGCTCCTCCAAGAACGCGCCATCCTTGAAGCTCCAGCGGCAGGGGAAGGTCTGGGATATGCCGACATATTCGCCTTCTTCCGCAGGCAAATCAAAGCTTTCCGGCAGGATCAGATCCGACCACACGAGCATAAAAGGCGCGCCATCGGGCAATAAGCTCAGCGCTTGGCGCACCCCCGCGCACGTCCCGCCACCCGAGGCGTCAACTACCTGATGCTGAACGTCCGCGAAGGCGTCAAGATATGCCCGCAAAACTTCTTTTTTATGATCGGCGATGATCACGTAGCGCTTATCCGGGAATTTTCGGAACAGATGAAATAAAACCGGCAGATTTTCGACCGGCAGCAGCGCCTTGGGCTTATTCTGCGTTAAATGCCCGAGCCGCGTTCCTCTTCCGCCCGCCTGTACGACGATGTATTCGATATTCAAGTCCGTTATAGCCTCCTTGCCCTGACGCGTCATTTGAGTATGAGCCGCTTGGTATAATCGTATATCGCTTGGCCCGCCGTGCCGTCCGCGTGTTCGTTATCGGACTGTGCGATTTCCGCTCTTCGGAGCGCCACCGCCTTTTCTTCGGGGGAATCGCCGT
>QMCE01001072.1_pt1 | contig 14756 bp, 12 predicted proteins | sample 1821851 | NCBI WGS metagenome assembly QMCE01 (sample SAMN09453174, study PRJNA476694) | Termite gut metagenome, whole genome shotgun sequencing project. | isolation source: worker | host: Odontotermes sp. | place: South Africa:Pretoria | collected 2016-01-28 | reverse complement strand
CCAAACGAGATCGCGCAAACACTTCCCCAAAACACGCTGTAAGCGAAAGGTATCCAAACCGGCGGCAAACACACGGTCGAAATCAACGCCACGGTTGCCGCCACGACAAGCCAGGTCATCGTATGGAAAGGCAACCGCCATGCAACCAGCAGTACGGCAAAAAACAAACACAACTGGCAGTGCGTCATCGTACCGCCATGAACCAATCGGATGGAAACGGGCGAATCGTTCGGAAACGCGATTTCATGAACGACCCACCCCGGACGACATGCCCGAACGTATCGCGCACCAACTCATGCGGCACACTGGTGAAGGTACTGTTCGGACGTGCGAGGATCGCGCGGCGCATCTGTGCGGGGGTCATACGTGCCGTGGCGATGGTGGAGCTGAACGGTTCGAGGTTGTACATATCGGCACGGTGGACATCTCCCGCAGCCAATGAATCGAGACGCACGCCGCCCCCGTGATAGAACGCCGCATCGGCCTTGGCACGCTCACGAATGGATTCCAGCATCAGCATCGTCACCCCTTGTTTATCGAGCGACGTGTGCAGGTGTCCGATGACGGCGCTCAACTCCGGATTGTCGAAATAACGATCCACCATCACCTGGTATTCCGGATGGGCCTCGTACCCGGCCGTGGGCACATTGCGACACTCCATATTGGCCAACACTCCCTGCTCGAACGTCACGATACACACCCCGACGTTATTCAGATTACACCCCGTCTCCGTGCAGTACGTGCGCCCGATACGCTCGATATACTCCTTGTGATCATGCCCTCCGACGATCAGGTCGTAACGCGGTGCCTTGCGCGCAGCCTCCTGGACATAGTGCTGATCCATGTGCGCCAGACCGATGAGCATGGCACAGGCGGGTTCGTCATTGGCGACCCATTGGTGTTCGACGAGCGACTCGACGGGATCGGTGAAGGTCATACCGGCATACACAGCCTCGTTACCCACGGGATGCCCTCCGTCGTGATTCGTCACCACGCTCACCACACCGAATCGCACACCGTCACGCGTGATGTAGGTATGCGACGCCTCGCCCTCCATATTGGCACACAGGATGGGGAACTTCGCCGCGGCCATCGACCGGTGGAGGGTACCTTCGCCCTCATCGAACTCGTGGTTGCCGAGCGTCGCGGCATCGTAACCGATCTTGTTCATCAGCTCGATGATCGGCAGACGCCCCGGCGAGCGATCCACATAGACATTGCCGGTCCACCGATCCCCCGCATCGACGAGGATCACGGGAATCGTATCGCGACACAACTCTACGGCGGTGGCAAATTGCGGAAAGTGCTGTATCTGCGCATGGATATCATTCGTGGATAGGATCGCCACTTTGGTTTGACGTGCCGCCGTTTCGCGTGCCCACAAACTCAACGGCAAGAGACAAATGAGGAATAATAGTTTTTTCATGTTTTACAAGAATTTTATTTATCTTTACGTGCTCTATGGAAATCATCTGCAAAGGGGCCGATGGGGCCGAGACAAAGATAGAAACAAAAGAGGGAATCTCTCTTTTGGAATTGTTATCAATTCAGGGGCTCGACCACGACCGCCGCTTCCTGGGTGCCACCGTCAACAATCGTACCAAAGAACTCGGCGTACGGCTCTACAATCCCGCCACGGTGCGTTTTATAGACCTTTCGCAGTTCGAGGGGGTGCGCATATACCAGCGGACTATTTCGTTCATTTTGCAACGTGCCGTTCGCGACCTCTTCCCCGAACATACGCTCCACATCCGTCATTCGATGGGCGCCAGCGGATTCTATTGCGAGGTGGACTCCACCGCACCGGTACAGAAAAAGATCCCGGCCCGCGAACTGGAACGGCTCCGCAAACGGATGCACGCAATCGTGGCGGCCGACCGTCCCATCCGCAGCGAGAAGATCCTCACGTCGGAGGTGCGCCAACGTTACGAAGCATCGGGATTCGACGACAAAGTCGCCCTGCTGGATTCACACCCGCGTCTGTATAGCAAGGTGTACGACCTGGACGGACTTCCGGGTTACTTTTTCGGCGCCCTTGCCCCCTCGACGGGCTACACGCCGCTGTTCGAGCTGCGTCCTTACTATAAAGGTTTCGTGATCGCGCTTCCGTTGCGCGGCAACCCTACGGAGTTGCAGAAGAACGTGAATCAGGAGAAGATGTTCGATATTTTCCGTGAATATCAGGAGTGGGTCGAGATCATGGGTGTACCTACCGTGGGACGCCTGAACGAGAACGTCCTGTCGGGACACGCGGGCGAGTTGATCAAGGTGGCGGAGGCGTTCCATGAGAATAAACTGGCCAACATTGCACACCACATTTGTCGGGTGCATAAGGAGCAGGGGGTGCGGTTGGTGCTGGTATCGGGACCTTCGTCGAGCGGCAAAACGACATTCGCCAAACGTCTCGGCATACAGTTGCGTATCCTGGGGTTGCGGCCGATTGCCGTGTCGTTGGACGACTATTTCGTGGACCGCGAACGCACACCGCTCGATGAGCATGGGGAGTACGATTACGAGGCACTGGAAGCGATCGACATCGAGCTTTTCAACCGCGACTTGCAACGGTTGCTGTGTGGTGACAGCTGCACGATCCCGCGTTACGATTTCATTACCGGCACGCGTCAGTGGCACGAATCGCCGTTGCAACTGAACGACCGTTCGATCCTGATCGTGGAAGGTATCCACGGGCTGAACCCCGCCCTGACGCCGAGCATCCCGGAGGCACAGAAATTCAAGGCCTACGTGTCGTGTTTCACGTCGGTGGCACTGGACAACGCGTCGCGTATCGCCACGTCGGACAACCGCCTGCTGCGTCGCCTGACGCGTGATTTCACCACCCGCGGTGCGGATGCCGTGGCGACGTTGTCACGCTGGGCCAGCGTGCGGCGTGGCGAGGAGCGGCATATCTTCCCCTATCAGGAGAATGCGGATGTAATGTACAACTCGTCGCTGTTCTACGAGATCTGTGTCCTGCGGCGGCGTGCCGAACCGATCCTGCGTTCGGTGCCGAACACGGTACCCGAATATGCCGAAGCGAGGCGGATGTTGAAATTTTTGGACAACTTCGTCCATATCGAACCTGCCGAAATTCCGCCCACCTCGATTTTACGCGAATTCATCGGAGGGAGTAGTTTTACATACTAAAATAAAAACCAGATAAAGTTATGTTTGATTCTTTCGTTAACAGACATGTCGGCGTGACCGACCCCAAGGAGCTGGATTCGATGCTGAAGACTATCGGCGTGAAGTCCGTCGACGAGCTCATCTCGCAAGTGATCCCGGCATCCATACGCCTCAAAACGCCCCTCGCACTGCCTGTCGCGATGAGCGAGTATGAATTCGCGAACCATATCCAGGAGTTGGCCGGTAAAAACAGGGTATTGCGGTCGTTCATCGGGGGTGGATACTACCCATGTGCCGTTCCCGCGGCGATTATCCGCAACGTACTCGAAAACCCCGCGTGGTACACTTCATACACACCCTACCAGGCGGAAATCTCACAGGGAAGGCTCGAAGCGTTGCTTAATTTTCAGACCGCAATGCTCTCCTTCACCGGCATGGAGATCGGTAACTGTTCACTGTTGGATGAAGCCACCGCTGCCGCCGAGGCGATGTTGATGATGTTCTCGTTGCGTTCGCGTGAGGCAGTCGCGGCGGGACGAAACCAACTCTTCATCGACAAGAATATCTTCCCACAGACACTCGACGTGCTGATCACGCGTTCGGAACCGTACGGAATCGAGTTGGTCGTGGATGATTACAATACCTATGAGTTCACCGGCAAGGAGTTCGGTGCGATGGTGCAATACCCTGCCGCCGACGGTGAGGTGCGTGACTATACAGCCTTCGCCCAAGCGGCGCATGCCGGCGGGGCGCTCGTGACAGCCATCGCAGATGCGCTGTCACTGGCGCTTCTCGAAGCGCCCGGCGTGTGGGGGGCCGACATCGCTGTCGGGACCACACAGCGCCTCGGTGCCCCGATGGGTTTCGGAGGTCCGTCCGCCGGGTACATGACCACCAAAGAGGCGTACAAACGCAACATGCCCGGACGTATCATCGGTATCTCTGTCGACAGGCTCGGTAACCGTGCCCTTCGTATGGCGCTCCAGACACGCGAGCAGCATATCAAACGTGAAAAAGCCACGTCCAACATCTGTACCGCGTCGGCACTCATGGCGTCCATGGTCGGGTTCTACTGCATCTACAACGGTCCCGAGGGGCTTCGCCGTGCCGCTACAACAGCTCACTCCGCTGCCGTAACCGTTGCCAAAGCACTCGAAGCGCTCGGATATAAACTCACCGCAAAATCGTTCTTCGACACACTCGAAGTGGCAGCCGAAGCGTCTGTCATCCAATCCATCGCATTGGAACACGGCATCAACTTCTTCTACCCGGCCGAAGATACCGTACGAATGTCGTTCGACGAGGTGACCACTCCCGAAGAGGTGAACGAAGTGATCGCGATCTTTGCCGAAGCGGCGGGTAAAAAGCATACCGATGCGAAACTCGTTACGGACTCGAAAATCCCTGCCCCGGTGCAGCGTAAATCGGCCCTGTTGAGCGAAAAGATCTTCAACATGTACCGTTCCGAGAGCGACCTGATGCGATACATCAAGCGTCTCGAGTTGCGCGACATATCGCTCGCCAACTCGATGATATCACTCGGGTCGTGTACCATGAAACTCAATGCCGCGGCCGAGATGATGCCCATCTCCCTGGCAGGGTTCCAGAACATTCACCCCTTCGCTCCCGCAGATCAAACCGAGGGGTATCGCGAACTGATCACGACCCTCGAAAACGACCTGGCCACGATCACCGGTTTCGCCGCATGCTCGCTGCAACCCAATGCCGGTTCGGCCGGTGAGTATGCCGGTCTGCTGGTGATCCGTGCCTACCACCAGAGCCGTGGACAGGGATACCGCAATGTCGTGCTGATCCCCTCATCGGCACACGGAACCAACCCCGCGTCGGCCGCCATGGCGGGCATGAAAATCGTCATCGTGGCGTGTGACGATAAGGGTAATATCGACGTCGAGGACCTGAAAACCAAGGCCGAACAGTATGCATCGGAACTGTCATGCTGCATGATCACCTACCCCTCCACGCATGGCGTGTTCGAGAGCCGTATCCGCGAGATCGTCGATGCCGTTCACGATGCCGGTGGGCAAGTCTATATGGACGGGGCGAACATGAATGCCCAGGTCGGTCTCACCAATCCCGGGTATATCGGTGCCGATGTGTGCCACCTCAACCTCCACAAAACGTTCGCCATGCCGCACGGCGGAGGCGGGCCCGGTGTAGGACCCATCTGCGTCGCCGCCCATCTGGCAACGTTCCTCCCGTCACACCCCGTCGTGCCAACGGGCGGCGACCAGGGCATCACCGCCGTTTCATCGTCACCGTTCGGATCGGCCATGTTGCTCCCCATCACGTACGGATATATCAAAATGCTGGGCGGGGATGGACTCCGACGTGCCACCGAAATGGCCATCGTCAATGCCAACTATATGTCCGCCGCACTCAAAAACGAATACCGCACCTATTACTCCGGTGAAACGGGGCGCGTGGGGCACGAGATGATCCTCGACCTCACTCACTTCAAGAAAGAGTATGGTGTCGATTGCGGTGACATTGCACACCGATTGATGGACTATGGTTTCCACGCTCCGACGCTCTCCTTCCCCGTACACGAAACACTCATGGTCGAACCCACGGAGAGTGAACCCAAAGCGGAAATGGATCGTTTCATCGAGGCGCTCGTCCATATCAAACGTGAGTGTGAGCACATCGACGGCGCGGCGGATAACATGGTGGCCAATGCCCCTCACACGGCTGTCGAGGTGTGTGGCGAGTGGAAGCACCCCTACACACGAAACGAGGCAGCTTTCCCGTTACCTTGGATACGCGAAGCCAAATTCTTCCCGTATGTCACCAAGATCGACAACGGGTATGGCGACCGGAATTTGATTTGCCGGTGGGAAGGGGTGAACGAGTAACGCGATTGAATGTTTTGCAACGCTTGTTTCGCCCTACATTAGATCTTTATACAACGGAGGGAGAAGCCGACACTGACGGAATGGGTATTGATATCCGGACCGGCCTCAATAAATCGGAATGCCCACGCTTCACTTGTGGATGAAGATGTGTTTGTCCAGTAGTGACCGAAGGAATCCAGAAGGTTCAGTTGACCATTGGAACCGCCACGGTACCCCGGCGCGGGGAGGAGAAAAAAAGAACTAAAAACTAAAAAAACAGTATTATGAAAGTAGAAAATGGCAAATTAGTCGCAGTAGACTACAAACTCACCGTTGACGGGCAAATCGCCGATCAATCGCAACCCGGACAACCACTCGAATTTATCTTCGGGTCGGGGATGTTGCTCCCCAAATTCGAGGCGGCGATCGACGGTAAAACTCCCGGTGAGAAGGTATCCTTCACGCTCTCGCCCGCGGACGGATACGGAGAATTGATCCCCGATGCCGTCGTGGAGCTGCCTAAAACCATCTTTATGGTCGACGGTAAGTTGGCGGAAGACATTCTCTTCGTCGGATCGCATGTGCCGATGTCCGATGCGCAGGGCAACCGCATGATGGGTGTCGTAAAAGAGGTCGGGGACGAAACCATCAAGATGGATTTCAACCACCCCATGGCAGGGAAAACCTTGAATTTCGACGTCGAGGTGATCTCCGTCAGCGAACCCAAAGAGGATTGCGGTTGCGGAGGTAGTTGTGGCGATGGCGGCTGTGACGACGGAGGATGCGGAGGTAGCTGCGGCTGCAACTAATCCGCTCGAAACACTAACCCAACGCCCTCCACGTGCCACCCTCCATACGCAACTTCATCGAGGCGCTCGATGACCCCGAAGGGTTGACCCGTACGCTCGGTGAAATCGAAACCGATAAAGAGAGATACCATGTCGGCAATTCGGCCGTCGTGTTCAAGATTCGTACCGGGAAGCGTAATCCCGAGACGGGGATCTTTGAACGTCGCGGTACAAAAATGCTCAAATGTTACCTCCGTCCCATGCAGCACCTCGAACCTATCTACGGTTCGGGGTTTTTGCGTGAGGAGCTGTATGTGTGGGATGCCGATGGGCGCGGGACATGGTGTGACGTTGTGGTCGACGACTGGATCGAAGGAGTGACCCTGCACAAAGCCATCGAGGATGCCATACGGAACCATGACATGGCACAACTGCGATCCCTCGCACGGCAATTCAATAACCTCGCGCTCGAACTTCTCCATGCCGAGTGGGCGCATGGCGATCTCAAACCCGAAAACATCATGGTCGCCAACGTGGCGCGCGCCACGGGACGAAGTCCCGAAGAGGCAGATTCATCTGCCTCTCGGAGGCTTGCTACGCAAGACTCGCGCGCGCCCGGTGTCGGAGAACTCCAACTGATTGATCTCGACGGGAAATTTCTACCCGAGTTCGCCGGCATGCCGAGCCCCGAGTTGGGCACCCGGGCATGGCAGCACCCGGCACGCACGGCAGCAGATTTTGATGCGTCCATCGACGACTATTCCATCGCGTTGATATCGACCACGCTCCATGCATTGGCACTGGACCCGTCTCTCGGGCAGAAAGAGGCATCCATCGAGAAACCACTCCCTGCGGCGGCCATCCTGCCACTGTTCGAGCGTGCCGGTGACGCGGTGCATTACCGTATCGCCAGGCTCCTCGCGTCGCCCGTCCTGCGACTGCCCGAACTCAAAAGTTTGATCGAGTATGCCACACGTAGCGACGGCGATGAACCCAACGGCTGTGCAACAGCAAGTTCGGAATTTTCCGCGCAAAACGGGCTCTGGGGGTTTCCGGAGCTCAATATACCGTCCATCTATAACGAGGCGTTCGACTTCACCGAAGGACTCGCCGCCGTAAAAACAGGACGAACGTGGCACTTTATCGACACATCGGGACGCGTGGCGATCGACTGCTCCGAGTATGATGCCGTGAAACCGTTCGCGAACGGTAAAGCCACGGCCGTAAAGGGCGAAAAACGCTGCGAAATCAAACACCCATAATCAATCTTTTCGGGAAAAATGCTATCTTTGTGTCAGTATGAAACTGTCACCATCTCAGATCGCTGCTCTCGAAGCCCGGGGTAACACGGCTCACGACTGGAACTTAGTCGAGGTGACACCGTGTTTCGTGCCGGAACAACTCACGCAGTGTCACTTGACAGGTCCCGTCGCAATAGGTTGCGGCGCCGTGTTGCGGCGCGTATGCGTCCGCAATTATCGCCTCGGCGATCGCGTCCTCTGTGAGGACGTCACGGCGCTCGATGGCGGAACGTCACCATCCTTCGGCAACGGGGTGCGTGTCGCGACGATCAACGAGAATGGACAGCATGCCGTCACTATCTATGACCGCATGACGGCACAAACCGCCTACCTGCTCGCCATACACCGCCCCGCGCACATAGAAAAACTCGTCGCGGAGTATTGTGACACAAAACAAAACGCCATAGCCTCCATCGGGGCAAACAGCGTGATACGCGGCGTAAAATTTATCCGTGGCATCCGAATCGGTGAAAACGTCACCATAGAAGGGGCATCCCTCCTCGAGAACGGTACCGTCTGCAACAACGCATACGTAGGTGCGGATGTACAGGCACGGGACTTCATCTTCGCCGAAAACTCGCACGTCACGGAGGGAGCCATCATCGAACGATGTTTCGTTGGAGAAGCGACCCACATAAGCAAGCATTTCACCGCCACGGACTCGCTCATCTTTGCCAACTGTGAACTCGAGAACGGCGAAGCCGTATCTATCTTCGCCGGGCCTTACACTGTGTCGCATCACAAAGCGTCGCTCCTCATCGCAGGACTGTTCTCCTTCTTCAATGCAGGGTCCGCGGCCAACCAGAGCAATCACCTCTTCAAGGGAGGTGCCGTTCATCAATCCATACACCGTCGCGGATGCAAGTTCGGGAGCGGTACCTATGTCATGGCTCCCGCCATGGAGGCGCCATTCACGCTCGTTTTGGGACGTCACACGAAGCATCACGATACATCGGCGTTCCCGTACTCGTACCTCGTCGAACAGGATGGACGTTCCATCCTCATGCCGGGGGCGAACCTGACCAGTGCCGGTACAACGCGCGATATCGAGAAGTGGCCGCGACGCGACAAACGTGACGTGAAACGCGACATCATCCACTTCTCACCACACAACCCATACCTCACCGGCCTGATGGTCGAGGCCGTGAATACCCTCAACAAACTCGCCGAAACCAATGCCGAAAACCATAACCAGGTAACCATCCCGTCTGGTCACGCACGGCGAGGTATCAAATTGTACAACAAGGCCATTGTCGCGGCGATCGGCGGTATGCTTGAAGACGCAAAGGATTTTTGCGTTCAAAACGTGTCAGATTTGGCCATGTGGCATGATATCGCGGGACAATACATCCCTGACTCAGCCTTGCAAGAGCTGCTCTCCACCCCCCATGCCTCCCTCGATGAACTCGACGATGCCTTCCGTCGACTGGATCGGGACTATCCCGCAATGGCACGTGAATATGCCACAGCCCTCCTCACCCAACTGTTGGGACACGAACCATCACAGGCCGAAATTGACGACGCCATCGCCGCCGGTCAACGTACCCGTGCCGAGTTGCAACATGCCGCCGCGGATGACCTCGACAAAGAGAAACAACTGCTCAATCACCCCGCTAACACCCTGAAAAACTAACACCACTAACCTCCACCTAAATAAATCCTGCGTATGTATACCCAAAGTATTACCCGTGAGCACCGTGCATTGATCATCATCGCGATCGACCAGTCAACCTCCATGAGCGGTAAAGTTACTTACCGAGGTAACGAAATCACAAAAGCCGAAGCCGTCGCGTGGATCGCATGCGACCTCATCTTCGAACTCACCGAAAAAGCACGACGTACGGATGGTATCCGTGACTATTACGATATCGCCGTGGTCGGGTACTCCGGCGATGGGATCGAGATGGTGCTCGATCGAGATAAACCATATATCCCCGTGTCGCATGTCGATGCGCTGCCCTACGAGATGATCGAACGCCTCACACAGCGAATCATGCCCGACGGAGAACCGTCCCTCAAAACCATTCGCTACAAACAGTGGATCAAACCCAAAGCGTCCGGCGAAACTCCCATGTATGAGGCGCTGCGCGAAGTGCGTGAAACGGTGCGCAAATGGTGTGACAATCCGGCCAACATGAACAGTTTTCCGCCCATCGTGTTCAACATTACGGACGGAGAGTTCTCCGACAGTATCCCCGAGGAGCTCAAGGCGGTGTGCGACCAGATCAAAGAGATACACACCAGTGACGGTAACGCCCTGCTCTTCAACATACACATCGCGCCATCCACCCACCAAAAACCACTCATATTCCCCACCGAAGAGGAGATATCGCACGGGAATCGTTACGCGCAAACACTGTTCGACTGCTCGAGCGAGATGCCGTCCATCTTCAACCGCGATATCCTCACCGCGCGCGGCGATCATGCCACACCACCCTTCCGGGGGATGAGTTACAACGCGTCGCTGGGCGAACTCGTGTCGATACTCAACATCGGATCCATCAGTGTGAAAGTTTCCGCATAACCCTAACCTTCAAACCTCAACCACCATGGCACTTCCTATCCTGCGTCACTTCTCTGAAGCCCTGCAATCGCCCGGGCAATCGTTCGTCACGTTGGCAGAATGCCGTCCCGCGCGGAATCAGACCGGTGAAGTCGTGATGAGTCGCTCCAGCCGTTTCGCCGAAGCTACCGTCCGTTGGCAAGGTGCCGATTACCTGCTCTGTTTCCCCCTGTCGCCCTCATCCATCGAATCCATCGAGTCGTTCGCCGCAAATCCCGCATCGGATCGATCCGAAAATACACCGCTGACGGAGTACAAAATCCTGCGTAATGAGATGCGTTTCGACGGGGCGCACTCGTGTGACGTCGTGCTGCAGCGACTGCCGCAAGGAAAACCCCTCACGCAAGCCGTGTATGACTACTCCGGCGACACGCTCATCGCGGCGCTCGATGCGCTCGAAACAGAACTGTCGCGGATCGGGTTCGCGCACAACAACCTCAAACCTGAAAACCTCATCGTAACCTCGTACGGTCAAATCGTGCCGATACGTTACCACTTCGCCGCGTGGGGACGCGGCACGGATGCCGAAGCGTTCGAGTTGATCCGTGACTTTATACATGCACATGCCGGCAGCGAAGCCCTGGAGCAGGCACAGGTGCTGCAAGACGTGACGTTTGCCGCGTACGACACCGGAGCGTTCAAAGAGCTGGGGCAGATCCGTGACCAGTTGCGTTTCTTTATGAATCGCGAGGGGCGTTGCGGGTTTCTCGACATAGACTACAACGAAGTGATTCCGCCCGTGTACAGCTCGGCAAGCGATTTCTGTGAGGGACGTGCCGTGGTCGAAAACTTCCAACAGAAATCAGGAGTGATCGACAAGCAAGGCAACGTCATTATTCCCGTCGAGTACGATATGGCCGAATTTATACCCGAAACGGGATGTACGCGCGTCAAAAACAATGACATGTGGGCGCTGTTCGACTATGACGGACGTGTCGTACGTGACTTTCAGCCCGAATATATCAACGAAAATACAAACGAATAAAAGCAACGAAACAGTATCATGGAAGAGATTAAATGTTTGATCCTCGGCAGCGGTCCTGCCGGATTTACCGCCGCCATCTACGCGTCGCGTGCCAACCTCGCACCGATCCTCTACGAAGGAATCACACCCGGTGGGCAACTCACCACCACCACCGAGATCGAGAACTTTCCCGGTTATCCGGAGGGCATTCACGGCACGCAAATGATGGATGACCTGAGGCGGCAAGCGCAACGATTCGGGGCCGATGTACGTACCGGTATCGCGACACATGTCGACCTGTCGTCACGTCCGTTTCACGTCGTGGTGGACGGCACAAAAGAGTTTAAAGCCGATACGCTGATCATTGCCACCGGTGCTACGGCCAAGTACCTCGGGTTGCCGTCGGAAGCCAAATTCAGGGGGATGGGTGTCAGTGCGTGTGCCACGTGTGACGGGTTTTTCTACCGCCAAAAAGATGTGGCCGTCGTCGGGGGCGGCGATACGGCCTGTGAAGAAGCATCGTACCTCGCGTCGATATGCCGTCAGGTGTACCTGATCGTGCGTAAGCCGTTCCTCCGCGCCTCCAAAGCGATGCAGCATCGTGTACTCAATACGCCCAATATCAAGGTACTCTTCGAGCACAATACGGCCGAAATTCTCGGTGACGATAATGGCGTGACCGGTGCCCTGTTGCGTGACAACCATGGCGTCGAGTCCACCATCAACATTGACGGATTTTTCCTCGCTATCGGACACCATCCCGTTACGGAACTGTTCGTCGGACAACTCGACCTGAATGACGAAGGGTATATCAAGACGCGCCCCGGATCGTCACACACGAGTGTCGAAGGTGTCTTTGCTGCGGGCGACGTGAAAGATCCAACCTACCGTCAGGCAATCGTCGCCGCGGGGTCCGGATGTATGGCTGCGCTCGATGCCGAACGATTCCTGCTGGAACAAGAGTAAATCCTTCTGAAACCTTCCGCCTTGACGATACTGTCGCTTTTTTGTTTTTTTACGCAACCGTCCCTTTCTTAGAAGAAAGGGACCCAAAGAATTTCGGGAGATACTTGCGTATCTCCATTATATGCGCGACACCAAATCGCGACTTCCTTGCGGAAGCCTTGTGTCCAAAACAGAATACTTTGTTTTCAAGCAAGCTTGAACCAAATTATTCTGTTTCGTTCACAGCCTCTTCGAGGCTCGCGATCTGTTGTCGCGAGGACAAACTACTCAAAGATAATTTCCTTTCAAAACGGGTTGGCGAGTGGGATTGTTATGAGTCTCGGCAACCCATACCATTTGAGCGCCGTCGCTATCGCCGCGCTTTGCGCGGCAAGCCCCCGCCTGAGGCGGGGGTAGGAGGGTGGGTCATACCTGAAGCCGCCGCCCCTCTGGGCGTTGCGGCGCGGGTGTCCCTCCCCAGCACATAAAAACTTTCCAAAAAAGGGACAGTTGGGTACTGGCGTAAAGAAAAAATGTATCTTTGTAGGATGAAGATGAACATTGCGAAATTGGTATTCAACCCGATACATGAGAATACGTATGTGTTGTGGGATGACACGTTGGAGTGTGTGGTTGTAGATCCCGGAATGGCCAACGAGGTCGAAGATGCCGCACTCGACACATTTATCGAGGAGCACGGATTGAAACCCGTCGCGGCTGTCAACACACACGGACATTTCGATCACCTCCTCGGTGCGCAACATGTGCAGGAGAAGTACGGGGTGCCGTTTCTGATGTCCGGCAAGGATGCATTCCTGCTGGAAGCCTACCCTGCCGGGTCGCAGATCTATGGGATCCCCATGCGTCCCATGCCGACGCTGGATACGGATCTCGACGCGACGCCCGAAGTGTGTTTCGGCAACACCACATTGCGCGTCATTCCCACACCGGGACATACGCCGGGACATATATCGTTGTACGAACCGGAGGCGAAAATACTGTTCACGGGTGACACGTTGTTCCATGAAAGTATCGGACGGACGGACTTGCCGGGGGGCGATTATTCGTGGATCATGGCGTCGATTCTGGACAACCTGTTGCCGCTGGGTGACGAGGTGAAAGTATACCCGGGTCACGGGCCCAACACCACCCTCGGGCATGAATCGCTGCACAATCCCTATATCGTGGAGGTGCTGAATAACGAGGTGAATTACAAGTAGACCCCAAACCCCAGACCGATGCGTATCGACATCCTCACCGTGCTGCCGGAACTGTTGGCATCGCCTCTCCAAGAGTCGATCCTCGGCCGTGCGCAGGCCAAAGGGCTTGTCGAGATACACGTCCACAACCTGCGTGACCATACGGATGACAAGCGTCGCACGACGGACGATTATCCCTTCGGCGGGGAGGCGGGGATGGTGATGAAACCCGAACCTATCTTTCGGTGTATCACGCAATTACAATCGGAACGTACGTATGAAGAGGTGATCTATACCTCTCCCGATGGCATTCGGTACGACCAACGGGAAGCCAACCGATTGTCGACGTTGGGCAACCTGATCATTCTGTGTGGGCACTACAAGGGGATCGACTACCGCATTCGTGAACACCTGATCACGCGCGAAATCTCGATCGGTGATTATGTCCTGACGGGTGGCGAGTTGGCGGCATGCGTGATTGCCGATTCGGTCGTGAGGATACTTCCGGGTGCCATAGGTGACGAGTCGTCGGCGCTCTCCGATTCGTTTCAGGATAACCTGCTCGCACCACCCGTATATACACGTCCGGCAGAGTTTAACGGGTGGCGGGTGCCGGATGTGTTGCTGTCCGGAAATTTCGCCGAGATCGACAAGTGGAAGGAAGCACAGGCACTCGAACGTACGCAACGACTCAGACCGGATTTGTTATGAAGATAATTTGTGTACACGACGATGCGATCTATGTGAAACCCGACACGGCCCTGTTGCGGGAGAATCGTCCGTTTTATATCCCGACGCCACTGACGGAAATCCGATATCGTGAGGGGATCGTTGTGCGGGTCGATCGGGTCGGTAAGTGTATCGAGGCCCGTTTAGCACAACGCTATTACCACGAAGTCGGTGCAGGGGTGGAACTTTTTGCCGATGAGCTGCCCACTTGGATGGATCATTCGTTGGCTGTGTCTCCGGAATTCGTGCCGATCGGCGACGTGCCCGGAAAATCGGAAGAAATTGACACCCT
>QMCE01001071.1_pt1 | contig 14759 bp, 15 predicted proteins | sample 1821851 | NCBI WGS metagenome assembly QMCE01 (sample SAMN09453174, study PRJNA476694) | Termite gut metagenome, whole genome shotgun sequencing project. | isolation source: worker | host: Odontotermes sp. | place: South Africa:Pretoria | collected 2016-01-28 | reverse complement strand
GTTCGGCACCATGCCGACGAAGCTCTTGGCGGCGGCTTTCGCAGCGTCCAAACGATTGGGCTCGACATCCGTCGCGATCATCGACCGCGACACGTCGATCGCGAGCACGATCGTCGCCCGATCGCGCGGCACGTCGACCTGCCCCTTCGGCTCCGCGAAAGCGACCGTCAACGACCCCAGGCTCAACACGGCCAAGACCACGGCGATGTTGCGTTTCCACGCCTGCTGGTGCGGGATGACGCGTTCGAGCGAGCTCGTCGGGTGCCGCCTGCTGCCGCGGCGCTTCACCACCAGCAGAACGACGTACAGCACCAGCAAGATGGGGACGAGCACGAGCCACCACAGCCGTTGCGGCTGCATAAAGCCCAGCTCCAGCAAGGTCAGGACGGCCATCGCGCCCCCAAAGACACCGCAGCCAGCGCCGCCACCGCGGCGAACGCGAGACCGTAACCCGCCCAGGTGGCGGTCACCTCTTTCTCGACCTGCACGCGGCCCACTTCGCTGCCGATGTTGCGGTACACCTGGTCAAGCTGGCCCAGATCGCTGGCGGAGAACGTCTTCCCGCCCGACGCCTGCGCGATCGCCGACATCAGATCGCGGTCAGGCGGGACGGGTGCCCGCGTCGCCGGGTCGTCGCCGTCGGCGGGCAGATCGACGTAGCCGGTGTCAGTCCCGTATGCGATGGTGTAGATGGGCACCTTGGCCTTCGTCGCCTCGGCGGTGGCTTGCATGGGCGACCGCCCTGTGGTGTTCGTGCCGTCCGACAGCAGCACGATGGCGCCGGGCGCCGGGCTGTCGTCCGACCCCTTCGGGGCCAACTGCAAGGCGCTGAGCGCCACGTAGATCGACTCGCCGATGGCCGTCGAATCGGCCGGCTTGAGGCCAGCGATCGTCTGGGACGCCTGGGCCCGATCCGTCGTCGGCGGCAGGCGCAGGCTGGGACTCCCCGACAGGCTGACGATTGAGACGTTGTACTGCGCGGGCAGGCTGTTCACGAACGTCGACGCGGCCTGCTTCTCGGCGTCAAGCCGGTCGGGCTTGACGTCGGTGGACTCCATCGACAGCGACACGTCGACGACGAGCACGACCGTGGCCCGTTCGCGCGGCACGTAGTCGAAGCCGTTCGGACGAGCCCACGCGATGACGAGCATCACGAGGCTCAGCAGCGAGAGCACGACCGCGAGGTGACGGCGCCACTGCGACTGCCGCGGCGCGACGCGCGCGAGCAAGGTGGTGTTGGTGAAGCGCATGCCCTGCCGGTGGCGACGGCGCGTCGCCCAGATATAGGCGGCGACCAGCACCGGCACGACGACCAGCGCCCACAGCCGTCCCGGATCGATATACGACTTCGGCCCGAGCCAGTAGTACAACGCGACACCGGCCGGGATGACCAGCAGCCAGAGCAACCACAATGGACGGAACTTCATGTCGTCACCCCCTGGGGCGGCTGATGCAGCATGGCGGCCGTGCGGCGATACGCGATCACGAAACGCGCGATGTCCTGCACCCAGTCCCGGTCGGTGCGCAACTGGATGTGCGCGGCGCCAGCCCGGCGGAGCGCAGCCCGGGTGCGTTCCCGTTGCGCCGCGCTCACCTCGTTCATGCGTCGTCGGGCCGCCAGATCGCTCGTGTTGACGTAACGCTCGAAGTTCGTCTCCGGATCGCGGATCAGCAGATCGCCGACATCAGGGAAATCTATCTCGTGCCGGTCGACGACCTCGATGGCGAGCACCTGGTTGCGCACGGCCAGGTGGCGCATCGGGCGTTCCCATTCCGGGGACGACGAGGGGTCGATCTCGGAGTCGCCGGGCGTCAGGAAATCGGAGACCACCACCCGCATGCCGCGCCGCCGTTGGGTGCGGCCGAGGCGTTCGACGCCCTCTCCCAGCGTGAACGGCCCCGTCGTGTGGTCGGGGACGATCGGCTCGGTCAGCATCCGGCGCAACAACGCGTACAGCGCCATGCGCCCCGACTGGGCGGGCAGCCGTTTGATGCCGTCCGGCCGCATGATGAGCCCGCCGAAACGGTCGCCCATGCGCTGCGACATGAACCCAATGGTCGCGATGGCCGCGATGCCGAGGTCGCGCTTGGTGACCCCTTCCGTGCCCCAGTTCATGGACGGCGTCACGTCGAGCAGCGCCCAGATCTCCAGCTCCCGGTCGGCGATCGTGTCGCGCACGTGCGGCACGGTGGTGCGCGCCGTCACCGCCCAGTCGATCTTCCGCACGTCGTCCTGACCGGGGACGTACTCGCGCGCGTCGGCGGACTCGGAGCCCGGCCCGGGCAGCAGCCCCTGGTGGTCGCCGTGCAGAAAGCCCTCCAACCGACGCACGACCGTCAGCTCGAGACGTCGCAACGCCGCCTCGGGCGCGAGCTTGTTGAGCGGCAGCGTCGGCGCGGTCGGCTCCCGTAGGACGGAGTCCACCGCCCTCGCGTCCGCAGACGGAGGTGCGAAAGCTGGATGACCTCTCACAGGCCGCTCAACGCGTCGGCGCTGCCTGGGGCGACCGCTGGTTCCACACGGGCGTCGGCGGCGGAATCATGGCGACGATCCGTTCGATGACCTGCGCCGGATCAATGTTGTCCGCGACCGCGTCGAACCCGAGCACCAAACGGTGGCTCATGACGTCCTTGGCGACGGCCTGCACGTCGGTCGGCAACACGTAGTCGCGGCCATGGATGAGCGCGAGCGCCCGGGACGCGGCCACGAGCCCCAACGTGGCACGCGGGCTGCATCCCACCTGGATGACCGAGGTCAGGTCCGGCATGCCGAACTCCTCCGGCGTCCGCGTCGCCAACACGAGGCGCACGATGTAGTCGGCCACCAGGTTATGGACGAAAACGTTCGACGCCTTGTTTTGCAGGCTGCGCACGAGGTCCGGGTTGAGCACGGGCTGCGCCTCCGGCGGCGTCACCGACATGCGCCGCAGGATCTCGAACTCCTCGTTCCCGCGCGGATACGGCACGTCCACCTTGAGCAGGAAGCGGTCGCGCTGCGCCTCAGGCAGCGGATACACGCCCTCCGACTCGATCGGGTTCTCCGTCGCGATGACGATGAAGGGATCGGGCACCTTGAACGTCTTGCCGCCGATCGACACCTGACCTTCGGCCATCAGCTCGAGCATGGCCGACTGCACCTTGGCGGGCGCTCGGTTGATCTCGTCGGCGAGCACGAAGTTGACGAACACGGGGCCGAGCGCCGTGTCGAACTCCTCCTTGTGCGCCGAATAGATGCGGGTGCCGACGATGTCGGACGGCACGAGGTCAGGCGTGAACTGGATACGGGCGAACGAGCCGCCGACGACCGTCGCGAAGCTGCGCACGGCCAGCGTCTTGGCGACGCCCGGCACACCTTCCAGCAGGCAGTGTCCCCTCGCCAGCAACGCGACCATCAGTTGCTCGACCATGTGTTCCTGGCCGACGATGACGCGCTGCACCTGGGCGATGGCGTCCCCCACGAGCTTGGCGACTTCCGGTCCGGCGGACGAGACGCGCGTCGGAGCGGACGTCGCGGGCGACAGCGGCGGGACGGCAGGCGCGGGCGGCACGGCAGGAGCCGGCGGGACGGCAGGCACTGGAGGCAGGGCTCCCGGCTGAGGTGGGATCGGTTGGGTCACGTGAAATCTCCTGGTGGCAATATCGGCGTCAACGATACCGCTCGTCCATAAGCATCTCCTGTGCGCCACCCGCAACGTCTCCCAACCGGCAGCGGCGGGCACCGCGCCGTTCCCAGCATGGGGCACAATGGGAGCCAGTTGTTTTTCTCACGATCGGACGATGACCATATGAGCGACGCCCCTGGCCCAGCGCCGGTTGCCCGCGTTCCGCTCTCCCCGATCCTTCCCGACGACCCGCCGAAGGTCGGCGATTTCTGGCTCGACGCGCGCCTGATGGCCACGGCCGCCGGCACGGCCTACGTCGGCCATGACGACGACCAAACCCCCGTCATGCTCATCATGCTGTCCGAGGGGGCGTCGTCCGACCCGGTCGCACGGGCCAGGCTCGCAGGCGAAGTCAATCACATGGACATTGACACCGTCGTGGCCCGCGGTGGCGAGGGGCAGGACGAGGGGCGCCTCGGCCGCCGTTTCCGGGCAGAAGACGACGACCCGGTCGAACCGGGCGCGACCCCGCAAGCGCCCTGGGTGGCGCTCGCCTACGACGGCTCGCCCGCCGCGGCCGCCGAAGCGGCCCGTGTGCTCTCCTGTGTTCAGCTGGCCAACGTCTCGCCGACCGGAACACCGTCCGGCCCGGGTTTCCAGTTGCACTGGATCGACCGGTTCAAGCCAGGCGCGACCCGACTGTGGCCACTGCCGTGGCCAGGCCGACACGATCGCGCCGGCGCCTTGTCGATCCTCGCCTCGTGGCTGCTCATGCTCGTGATCGCCGCCCTGGCCGTGCTCATCGCCATTCTCATCTTCCAGCAGGCGCCGACCGAGGCTCCACCGCCGCCGGTGCCGCCAACGTCCTCTCCGAGCGGGTCGCCGCCGCCGAGTTCCAGCTCCCCGTCGCCGAATTCGGCGTCGCCTTCCCCGAGCTCAGCTTCGCCGTCGCCTAACTCAGCTTCGCCGTCGCCTAACTCAGCTTCACCGTCGCCCAGCTCGGCGTCCCCCTCGCCGAGTCCGGCTTCTCCCTCACCCAACTCGGCATCGCCGTCGCCTCAATCCGGGTCGCCGTCGCCTTCCGGGCCCGGTTCGCCGTCGCCAGATTCCCGCTTATAGCACGCCTCACCAGCCGCCCGCGCCTGGCCACCCCGTCGCTGCCCGTTTCACGGTGTTGCCCAATTGTTGCTCCACAGATGTGTCTCGCGACGGCCGACGCCCCGGCGACAACCGGCAAGCTGGCCCGGTGGATCACCAATCTCTGCACGACCTGTTGACGCCTGCCGAGGAAGCGACGCTCGCCCGCGCCATCGAAGCCGGAGTCGTCGCCCAGCACGCTCTGGACACCGGCTGGCGGCCATGTGACGCCACGACGGCCGATCTGCTGTCCGTCGCCCAGACCGGGCGTGACGCGTGGGACCGGTTCATTCTGGCCAACCTCGGCCTCGTCCACGTGGTCGCGAGGATGGAGTCTCGCCGAAGCGGAGTCGACGAGGAGGATCTCGCCCAAGAGGGTTTCGTCGCTCTCGCTCTCGCGCTACGACGCTTCGACCACACCCGTGGCCGGTTTTCGACGTATGCGCTGCCGCGCGTCCGCCACCAGATCGCACAGGCGGCGGCATCGCGTCTCGGCAATCTCGGACTGCCGACCAGCGTCGCCGTTCTGCGGCGCCGCTTGGTCGCTGTCGCGGGCCGACTAGACCAACAGCACCAGCGCCACGCGTCCGTCGCCGACGTCTCGGCCGAGATCGGACGCCCAGCCTCGTGGACGAGCCGAGTCCTCGGCCACACCGCTCCGCTTTCGCTCCAGGATTCCACCGGGCACGTTCACGACATGGCCGCGCCGCCCGTCACGTCGCCGGACCCTGTCGACCCCGCCCGTCTCGCCCACTGCCTCACGATGCTGCCCAGCACCCAGGGCGACGTCCTGCGCCTCCGGTTCGGTTTCGACGGCGAGCCGCCGCTGAGTTACGCGGCGGCGGCTGCCCGCCTCGGCACCAACGCGAGCAGCGTCCGCCGGACGGAACAACGGGGGTTGGCGAGTCTTCGGCGTTTTCTCGACGCCATAGATTGACGGAGCGAGCCTAGCCACCGTGGGACCCTATGTGGGACTCACACGCAGAGCGCAGGTGGGACGCTCAGGGGTCGTGAAGCGTTGGTTTGAGCGTGAAATCGGTAGGGCGGGCGGGGCTCGAACCCGCGACCCAAGGATTATGAGTCCTCTGCTCTGACCAGCTGAGCTACCGCCCCGTGCGCTGATGAGAGAAGGAAACCATCACGGTCACATCATGGACTGACAGCCACCCGTCCCTACCTACGCGGGAAAGGGCCGCTATGAGCCCTATCAGCTCCCCCGGTAGGACTTGAACCTACAACCTGCGGATTAACAGTCCGACGCTCTGCCGATTGAGCTACAGGGGATCGACGCGATGCATTACATTACCAGAACTGGAGCCTTCGCCGCCAACTAGAACACGGGACGCAGCGGCGTCCGAGACGAGACGAAGCCGCCCCGCGCCGCCGCCGGAACGCCGGCCTCGCCACAGGAAGCCGGTGCCGACGCTCACCCGACAACGGCGACACACAGCGGTCACCGCCTAATACTCGGCGCTCGCCCGGCGCAGCGCGTCCGCGATGGCCGCGTCGACCACCGGCGTGTCCAGAGCAGTCCCGGCCGGCGCCACGACGGTCCACCGCACCGCCGAGCCCATCCGGCCCGGGTTGCGCCGCGCGACGATGGTGGCTTGTCCGCCGTTCCACCGGACCGCACGCTCACACACGATGCTGGCCTGCACCCGATCGTGGAACAGCTCGGGCAGCCGCCGCGGCTCGTCCAACACGATCGTCTCAGCGGCGGCGTCCAACGTGACGACCTTGGAGGCGGGGGTGACGGTCCAACTCAGCGTCTTGGTCTCAGGATCCCAACGGCCGTGTTCGACCTCGTCCCACGGGACCACCGTCCAAGCGCCAGCCCGACGGACGGCGAACGCGTCCGAGAGCCCGGCCGCCACGTCGTCCCCGCTGATGGCCCATTCGAGCACGTGCACCCGCCGCCCCAAGGCGGCGGCGATGTCTTTCGTCAACGATGCCTTGGTCGCCATCACGCCATTTCGTAGATCCGCAACGAGTTCGTCTGATAGAGATGACGTCCCGGATTGCCCGCGACGATCACGATGCGATCGCCTGGTTCCACGAGATGCAGATCGGTCAATCCACTTTGCACCTGCTCGACCATCGCGTCCGTGGAGGTGTATTCCGGCGTCACATACGACTCGACCCCCCAGCACAAGGTCAACTCTTGTGCTGTCCGCGGTTTCGGGGTGAAGGCGATGATCGGCACCTCCGAACGCAGCCGGGCCAAGCGGTGCGGCGTGTCACCCGAGATGGTGAACGCCGCGAGATACTTCGCCCCGATGCGTTCCGCCACTTCGATGGCGGCCATGGAGATCACGCCGGACACCGTGTGCGGGTCCCAGTTGAGCTGGTGGATGCCACTCACCTGGGCTTCGGACCGGTGGACGACGCGCTTCATCACCTTGACGGCGTCGATCGGGTACTGCCCCATCGCCGTCTCGCCCGAAAGCATGACGGCGTCCGCACCGTTGTAGATGGCGTTCGCCACATCGGAGACCTCGGCGCGTGTCGGGCGCGGCGCGTTGATCATCGATTCGAGCATCTGCGTGGCCACGATGACCGGCTTGGCCCACGTCCGCGCCGCGTCGATGATGCGGCGTTGCGCCTCGGGCACGTCTTCCAACGGCAGTTCCACCCCCAAGTCGCCTCGCGCCACCATGAACGCGTCGAAGGTGTCGATGATCGCGTCCAGGTTGTCGAGGGCCTGCGGCTTTTCGATCTTCGCGACCACCGGGACGGTATAGCCCTCGTCGTCCATGATCGCGTGAACTGGGACGATGTCGTCAGCGCTGCGCACGAACGACAGCGCCACCATGTCGACGCCGTGGCGCAACGCCCAGCGCAGATCTCGTTCGTCTTTCTCGCTCAGTGCGGGCACGCTGACGGCCACCCCGGGCAGGTTGATGCCCTTGTGGTCGGAGATCTCGCCGCCGACCACCACCTCCGTCACCACGTCAGTGTCCGTCACCTCCAGCGCCCGCAACTCGATGCGACCGTCGTCGATGAGAATCTGGTCGTCGGCCGACACATCGTTCGTCAGCGTCTTCAACGTGGTGGAGGCGCGTTCAGCGGTCCCCGGCACGTCGTCGGTCGTGATGATGAAACGCGCCCCGTTCTTCAGGCAGGCGCTGCCATTTTCGAACGTGCCAAGCCGGATCTTCGGACCCTGCAAATCAGCCATCAACCCGATGGGGTGGCCGACGGCCCGAGCCGCGTCACGGACCCATTCCACACGCTTGGCATGCAGGACGTGATCGCCATGGCTCATGTTGAGGCGGGCCACGTTCATGCCCGCTTTGGCTAGGTTAAGAATCTGATCGGCCGAGTCTGTCGCCGGACCGATCGTGCACACTATTTTCGCTCTACGCACACGATCAACATTACCCTCTACCCCCGGGCGGCGACGATCTCAAGCGCTTTCTGCAGGTCGGCGGGGTAGCTGGAGTGGAACTCGACCCACTCGTGGGTGCCGGGGTGCTCGAACGCCAACCGCGTCGCGTGCAACCACTGCCGGTCGAGAAACAAACGAGCGGCCAGCACCGGGTCACCGCCATACGTCGGATCGCCCACGCACGAGTGCCGGATCGCCTGCATGTGGACGCGGATCTGATGGGTGCGGCCCGTCTCAAGCTTGACGCGCAACAGCGTCGTGCCGCGGAAAGCCTCAATCGTCTCATAGTGGGTGACGGCTCGCCGCCCGCCAGCCACGATGGCCATTTTGTAGTCCGCGTCAGGGCTGCGGCCAATCGGAGCGTCGATCGTCCCCTCGAACGGGTCGGGGTGCCCCTGGACCAGCGTGTGGTACTCCTTGTCGACTTCCCGCTTCTTGAAAGCCCGTTTGAGCGCCGTGTAGGCCGGCTCGCTCTTCGCGACCACCATGAGACCGGACGTCCCGACGTCGAGGCGCTGCACGATGCCCTGCCGTTCGGCCGCACCGGATGTCGAGATACGGAAGCCGGCGGCCGCCAGATGCTCCACCACAGACGGCCCGTCCCAGCCGAGGCTCGGATGGGCGGCCACCGCCGCGGGCTTGTCGACGACGACGATGTCGTCGTCATCGTGCACGATACGGACGCCCTCGACCTCGGCGGGCACGACGCGCACGCGCCGTTCCTCGGGCATCGCGGCTTCCACCAGATCGTTCGTGCGCACGCGTTCAGATTTCGCGGCCGGCCGGCCGTTGAGAGCCAGCCCACCGTCGACGATCATGGCTTCCACCCGGCTCCGCGACAATCCAGTCATCCTTGACACGGCGACGTCGACGCGTTCGCCGTCGAGGCCATCAGGGACGAGCCACACACGCTCGTCAGCCACGTTGGCCCTCCCTGGGCTTCTCGGCTTTCATCGAGACCCCTGACGGGGCCACCTGCGTGATGATCGTCAACCAGATGATGATGATCGCAGCCGCCGTAATGCACATGTCGGCCACGTTGAAGATCGCGAAGTGCCGCAGCCAGATGAAGTCGATCACGTGACCGTGGAACGGCGACGGCTCACGGAACAAGCGGTCGGCGAGGTTGCCGGCGATGCCCGCCAGCAACAGCCCCGTGCCCACAGCCCAGCCGACGTGCCGGATGCGGGGCAACAAAAAGATGACGACCCCTACGAACGCCACGATGGCCACGCACGAAAACACGACGGTGAAATTCCCACCCATGCTGAAAGCCGCGCCGGAATTGCGCGTCAACTGCAACGTGACGAGACCGCCGAGCAGCGGGATCGGCGAGGTCGGATCAAGGCCGCGCAGCACCAACGTTTTGCTTCCGAGATCCGCCAAGAAGCCGACCACGGCGACACCGATCGCGAGCAACCGCAGGGCCGCAGGCCTAGGCGCCCGCCTCTTCTGATCAGTTATCGCCGTTCCTCCCGTTGCTTGCACTCCAGGCACAAGGTCGCCCGCGGGAACACCTGGAGACGCCCCTTGCCAATCGGCTTGCCGCAGACCTCGCACCAGCCATACTCGCCGGATTCGAGCCGACGGTACGCGAGCTGCGCTTGCTCCAACATGTCGCGCGAGTTCTGGACGAGCGACATCTCTTGGTCACGTTCGAAGTTGGACGACCCGACGTCGGCGGAATCCCGGCCAGCGCCGTCCGGCCCTTCGTTGAAGAGATCGGCGAGGCCCGCCTCGGCCACCTTGGTCGCGCGTTCCATCCGCGTGATGTCGTCGAGCAGATCCTCGCGAACTTCCTCGACTTCCTCCTCCGTCCAGGGCTCCTCGTCGTCGTCGACTGGCAACTTCTTCGCCAGCACCATCACTTGTGCTTTATCCGCAGGCTTGTGTACGGCTGACATCCATCGTCCTGTCCAGTGTGCTTATCGTGAATCCTGAGCAGGCAGAGTACCACTGTCGAGGCAGAACCGCGCTAGTAATCAGCGCTGCTCTGACAACAAAGCGTCCAAACGCGGCGTCGTCGAGCTGATCAGCGGGCCTTCCGTCAACAAAGCCGGCGGGTTCGGCGGTTCAAGACTGGCATTGCTGAGCGAATTGAGTTGCGCCTGCAAGTGATTCGTCAAGTTCTTCCGGAACGTGCCTTCGAACGTCCGCAGGAAACCGACTTTCTGTTTGAGGTCGTCGCGTTCGGTTTCTAGGTCGGCGAACAACTGCGTGCGACGCTGGTCCGCCTCGGTCGACACGGCATCAGCCTTGGCTTGAGCATCCGCCACCACGGTCTCCGCGTTCACCCGCGCCTCCGACTCGATGCGGTCGGCCCGCGTGCGGGCGTCCGTCAACGTCTCATGGGCCTTGCGGTTCGCGTTGTCAATGACCTTCTCAACCTCGGCCCGGGCGTCCGACACGAGCTTCTGGGCTTCGACCTGAGACTCGCCGCCGAGGCGCTCGGACTGCTCCGTCGCCATTTGGAGCAGCTTGGCGACAGCAGGAGAAGCCTGCTGCGAGGTCGTGACGACGATGTTCTCGACCCGTCCGGTGGGCATCTCCGATGGCTGGACCATGGCTGCGGCCGCCGAGGCCTGGCGCAACGTCTGCACCTCGGCGCGCAGCGGCACAAGTTCCTCGTCGCGGGCCGAGACCTGCTTGCGCAGCTCGGTCGCCTCGTCCTCGTACTTCTTCACCATGTCGCGCAGCGACGCCAGCTCCTGCTGGGCGGCGTCCAGATCGCCTTGGCGAGCATCGAGTTCAGCCTTCATGCTCTCGTCGGCCGCGGCATCAGGCACAAAGATGCTGCGCGGTTCGGGCGACCCGGCGTTGTCGAGCTGCTGCCGAAGCGTCGAGTTCTCTTCCGTCAGCTTGACGAAAGTAGCCTCGACCTTGTCGACGAAATCATCGACGTCAGCCGCTTCATACCCATTACGCCGCGCCAGGTGGAACCGTGTGGCACGTACGTCTTCAAGGGTTAAGGTCATCGTTCACCTCATCTGTGGTCCGGCTACGAGAATTCCGCGCAACCGCGTGAGCTTTTCTAGATTATCTCAGTCCCACCTGCTGCACCAAGGGTTTCGGCGCGAACGCGTGAGTCAAGGTTGAGGGTCGCCGCCCCGACCGCCTCACACGAGCGCGTAGACCAGCCGTTGGACGATCGTGAGCACGACGTACAGCACGATGAAGGCGACGTCCAATCGCATCCCGCCCAGCCGCAGCGGTGGGACGAACCGACGCAAGAACTTGAGCGGCGGATCGGTCACCGTGTAGACGACCTCGGCGATGACCAGCATCGGCCCACGCGGAGTCCAGTCGCGGATGAAGAGCGGAACCAGCGAAATCACCGCGCGCACGGTGAGCACGAGGAGGTACAGCCAAATGACGAACCCGACGATGAGACCGACGACAGTCACAAGGCATCATGATTGGTTGTAAAAGCCACCGGCGATACGCTCCTTGTCTTCGGCCCCCACGGTGACCCCGGGCGGCGACAGCAAGAACACCTTGCTGGTAATACGCTCGATGCCACCGCGCAAACCGAAGATAAGACCGGCCGCGAAATCGACGAGCCGCTTGGCGTCGGCGTCGTCCATTTCCGTGAGATTCATGATCACCGGAATACCGTCGCGATAGTTTTCGCCAATCGTGCGGGCCTCATTGTAGGTGCGGGGGTGCACGGCCACGATTTGGCTCAGCGAGGCTGGTCTCGGGTCGGGCGCCGCCACAGGGCGACGCGTCTCGAGTTCGGTCACGGTGGCCGCCTTCGCCACCGACTTCCCAGCAGGCGACCGCTGCGGCACGACTTCTTCCGTCACCTCGTCGTCCGCGAATTGCTCGTCGTCGGCCGCATACTCGTCATCAGCGACCAAGCCGAGCCACATGGCAGCTTTCTTCAGCCGGTCTGGCATGTCACACGCCCCTGTCCTTCGCAAATCCCGTGTGCTTCACGATACCGTGCGACACCAGCCGATCAGCGTAGTCGGCAGGCGACACGCCTATTTGAGGAAGTCGGGGATGTCCAAGTCGTCGTCGCCGTCCGACGACACGACCATGGGCTTGAAGTCCGGCAGGACGGGAGCGGGGTCAGCCACTGGCGTCGGCGCCGGGGTCGGCGTGGCGGTCTCTCCACCGGCGGGCGTGTCGTCGGTGAACGGCGTGCGCACCGTCAGCGGCGCGACGTACACCGGCTTGCCGGTCACCGGCTCCGTCCGCGCGGCGCGCCGCGGCGGCATGCCGCCGTCGAACCCGGCCGCGATCACCGTGACCCGCACCTCGTCGCCGAGCGCGTCGTCGATGACCGTGCCGAAGATGATGTTCGCGTCCTCGTGCGCCGCTTCCTCGATGAGCTTCGCCGCGTCTGCCACCTCGAACAGGCCGAGGTCGGAGCCGCCCGCGATCGACAGCAGGACGCCGTGGGCGCCGTTGATGGACGCTTCCAGCAACGGCGAGGAGACGGCCATCTCGGCCGCCGCGCGGGCACGGTCCTCACCACGCGCCGAGCCGATGCCCATGAGCGCGGAACCGGCGTTCGACATGACAGCCTTGACGTCGGCGAAGTCGAGGTTGATGAGGCCTGGCGTCGTGATGAGGTCGGTGATGCCCGACACGCCTTGCATCAGCACCTGGTCGGCCTGGCGGAACGCGTCCAGCATCGCGACATGGTGGTCGGTCATCTCCAGCAGTTTGTCGTTGGGAATGACGATGAGCGTGTCCACTTCTTCCCGTAGCGCGGCGATGCCTTCCTCGGCCTGCGAGCTGCGCCGGTTGCCCTCGAAGCTGAACGGCCGGGTGACGACGCCGATCGTCAGCGCGCCGAGCGAACGCGCGATACGAGCCACCACCGGCGCGCCGCCGGTGCCGGTGCCGCCGCCCTCGCCCGCCGTGACGAACACCATGTCGGCACCCTTGAGCACCTCTTCGATCTCGTCGGCGTGGTCGTCTGCGGCCTGGCGTCCTTTGGCCGGATCAGCCCCGGCGCCAAGCCCACGCGTCAGCTCTCGGCCGATGTCGAGCTTGACGTCGGCGTCGCTCATGAGCAACGCCTGCGCATCAGTGTTGACAGCAATGAACTCGACGCCTCGCAGACCTGATTCGATCATGCGATTGACCGCGTTGACTCCCCCGCCGCCGACACCAACAACTTTGATGATGGCGAGGTAATTCTGGGATGCAGTTGCCACGAATCTACCTTTTCAATCGAAATGCCTACGCACGGCGTTCAACAGGCTACGAGGCTGGCCGATTCGCTGTCCACGCGTCTCGACTGGTCCGGCGCGTTCCTCAAGTAAAGCTTCAGGGTTTGGTGGCTGGCGTGGAGGGCGACGACACGTCGATGACCGACACCTTGGCGTCGATGAGCGAATCGAGGACCTGCGATTTGAGATCCGACTGGCTGGCGTCACCCCAGACGACTGTCGGGCCCGACTTCAGCTCGATCGTGATGGAGTCGGGCGTCTTCGCCGTGATGGTGCGGACCTTCTTCTGGACACCGGCGCTGAGTGAGCTGTAGACCACTCCCGTGTCGGCGACCAACTGGCGGTCGTCCGGATTGACGGCCACCGGGATGAGCCCGGACGGCGCGCGCGACGCGGTCTGGAACACCACGCCGCTGGCGTCCGCTATTAGATACTGGCCGTCCCAGGCGATCGACAGGCTGGGCTGGCGTTCGGTGACGGTGATCCGAAGAGTGGTCGGCCACTCGCGGGTCACGGTCGCATGGGCGACGGGAGGCAGCGCGTTGACGTGGCTCGCGGCCCCGTCCACGTCGACCAACGCCAGAGACGCTCCCTCAGGGATGCCAGCGGCCTGCCGCACGTCGTCGGCGGACAGGATTGTGGCCCCCTCCACCTTGACGTCGTGGACGGCGAAGACCGGGGACCAGAGCACGACATAGAGCGCCACCAACGCCACGACCACGAAGCCCGCCACGCTCCCGACGACGATCTGGCGCCGACGACGAAGGGCTTGCCGCCGCGCGGCCATCCGGGGCGTGGCATCCGTGACGTTCATCGCTCCGCCAACAGACGGGCGAGCGCCGGACCGACGGTCGTGACGCTGCCGGCCCCCACCGTCAGCACGAGATCCCCCGGCCGGACGATCTCGGCGAGGGCCGCCGGCACGTCGACCAGCTTCGGCACGTAACGCACCCGCCCGGCGGGCAGGCGCACGGCATCGGCGACCAACTGGCCCGTGACCCCCGGGATCGGGTCTTCCCGCGCCGGGAACACGTCCAACACCAGCACGTCGTCGGCCAGCGCCAGCGCTCGCCCGAAGTCGTCGGCGAAATCGCGCGTGCGGGTGAACAGGTGGGGCTGGAAGCAGACGACCACGCGACGTCCGGCAGCCACGTCCCGCGCCGTCGCCAAGGTCGCCCGTAATTCGGTCGGATGATGCGCGTAGTCGTCGACGATGTGGACGCCCGCGACGTCGGCCACCGTCTCAAAACGCCGATGGGTGCCATGGAACATTCCCAGCGCCTGGCGCATGCGCTCGCGCTCGGCGTCGCTGACGTCGTTGATGATCACGCCGGCGTCGGCGAGCGCCTTTTCCGCCACGTCGTCGGAGGCCTGGCGGTTGGCCATCTGCACCTTCTGGCTTTCGGCCGCGCATTCCATGATGATTTTCTGGAGATCGGCTTCGGC
>QMCE01006778.1_pt1 | contig 14771 bp, 15 predicted proteins | sample 1821851 | NCBI WGS metagenome assembly QMCE01 (sample SAMN09453174, study PRJNA476694) | Termite gut metagenome, whole genome shotgun sequencing project. | isolation source: worker | host: Odontotermes sp. | place: South Africa:Pretoria | collected 2016-01-28 | reverse complement strand
TATGTTATGAGAATTTTTAATAGAAACATTGAATTGAAAACTATTTTATATGCAATAGGTATCATCGTATCTATATTCGCTGCAAGTAAATACGTTTTTTTTCGTCATCAAACAGAAAACACCACAACAACAATAACTGAAACAACAACAACAACTGAAATTACAAAAACTGACTTAATTCTTGTTGGTATAAATAGTCTTTCTGAACAATTGGAAAATAAAATTTTACCTACGATGGATTCTGATGTAAAAACAATGCAAGAAACTTTAAAGCTTCTGACAGATCAGCAAAAAATAGACAGTTTGATTTCTTTAATAAAAATTAGGGAAAAAGAGCGTAATACATATAAGAATTATGTAGAAAGACTAAAAAAAATAAAAAACATACAAGATACAAAAATTTTAACGGACAGTATAGACAATATAATTAAAGATATGGGCAGATTCAGCAGTAAAAGTATTAATAGCGATTATTATACGAACACAGCAAAGAGATTGGAGAATGAAGAAATAAAAAAACTACAAAAAGACATAAAAAATTTTACAACAAAAGCGAATGAGTCTGAAAATAAAATAGCAAAATTAAATGCTCAAATCGCTAGTCTCAATAATGAAAGAGAGAAAAATATAGAAAAAATAAAGCGATTAGAAAAAATATTAGAAGACACTCAAATGGCTTTTGAGGAAACAAGACAAAAGCTTGATGAATATGCGGAAGCAATAAAAAAACATTCACCGATCACAATAAAAGGCCTTGATTTTTATCCAAAAAATGTAAAAAGCAATGCAAAAAGAGAATACCAATTAAGGAAAATAGATGATCTAAAAATGACATTTTCCGTGGAAAATAATTTACCTTTAGAAGAAAAAACATCAACTTATATATTAAGATTAGTTTATATTATACCGATTACAGAAAAACCTTATAGTGTTACTGTATATCACAACAAATCTATTGATGCAAACCAAAAAGTACCTTTTTCGGATGAGGTTACAGAAAATGAAATTTCGAATGCAATAAAAGCACAAAAAGAGGACAAAGAAAGAAATCCTAAATTGAAAAGTAATAGTAAATTTTCGGTACAAATTCTATATAATGACAAACTAATAAATCAAGCTGAATTTGTTGCAAAATAATTAGAAGTAGAAAGTAAAATAACAAAATTGAATAATGTGCATTATAACAAAATTAATATGGATATATTTATAAGAATTATTATCCTTGGTTGGCGCAGTTCTGTGAACCGTGCTAACCAAGAAAAAAAATCATAAACATAAAAATAATAAGTACAATGAGGAAAAAAAATGGTGGAACGGATTAGGAGTAATTCTTAGCACATTAGGAGTAGTTTTTAGTATAATTGTGTCCTTATTTATAATAAAACAAACCGATACAATCAATAAACAGTTGGAAATTAGAAGTGTAAAAGATAAGGCAGAAGCATATTTTGAAAAGGGACAATACAAAGCATCACTCGAAGAGTATCTTAAATTGAAAAAATTAGATTTTGATGACAAAAGTGGATATTGGAATTTTTTTGATAAAGCATGTGCTGACTCTTCAAATATTGAAAAACGACAATCTGTAATTTTATGGTTGGATTATGCCAAGAAGATTGACAGTACGGAAACAGTGAATATATTAATAAACAAATACGGAAAAAAAGGATGAGAATATTTTATTTTTGCTTATACATTATGATATTTTTTGTGCATACTCTTTATGCTCAAATAGACTTAGATTCATACATAAATGGGAAAAAACTTTTTAATGAAGGTGATTATTGTAGAGCTTATGAAGTACTTCGAATTTTTGAGGAAAATTTTCATGATAAGACTAAATTACCAAGTGACTTAAATGAATGGTTAGATAAAGCAAATAATCATTGTAAAAATAAGGATAAAAACTCTAACGATAATACTCCCCAGACAATCAAACCTCCAAAAATTATTGTCATAAGAGATACTATAAAAATAAAAGACACCATAGAAGTAGAAAACGATTATATAGTCTCTGACGAGCTTGGAATAATGATACAAAAAGCAGATATTTTAAGTTATGAAAAAGCAGAGGAGTTCTGTAAGAATTTCAGATTAGGCAATTTTTCTGATTGGCGACTACCTACTATTAAGGAATTAGATATGATTTTTTCAAATAAAAGAATATTGAATATTAATCTTGAAAATGATAGTGAAAATTGGTATTGGGGCTTTACTGATAACAAAATACCATATACGTTAGTAAGACGTAATAGAAAAAAAAAGACACCTATCCCAACTTTTTATTATGAAAGAGAACAAATGAACTTAAGTAATGGTTCTAAACAAAGAGTTATTAATGGTATTGGCAAATGTATTTGCGTTCGAACATTTCCATAATTCATTACGTTCGAACGAAAAACAAATTGTATAGAAAAAATGAACAATAAGATAAGGTCAAACCCTTGGCTGTCGCGTGGTTCTGTGAACCGTGTCTATTTTTAGCACGATTTACGGAACGTGCCAGCCAAAGGAAATTGAAGACTTACGGTATTCCGCCGACAAACTGCCTACTCTGAACTCCCACCGCTGCCACAAGATTGTATCGCGTAGTATTCAATCAAATTCTCTCTTAATCCGCCTTTTTACTTACACAACCACGCAACACAATCATGCGGTAGCGGAAGCTATGCAATTACTCTCTTCTCATTATGTACACATTATGTCAAATTGTGAACAACTCCTAATGCTGTTTTCTATTACATTTTTTTGTCAATTATTACAGTCCGGGCGCAACTTAAAAATACAAATACAGCCATAAAAGACAGCCCCATTATAATCACGGAACCCAAGACTGCGCCTTTTACTGCGATTGCTTTCTCTGGATTATCGGGCATATACAAAACATCCACCTTATCGTCGCGCCAAATGTTGGAAGAATGGCTTTTGAAAGTATATTCTTTGTCTTCTACCGTAAAAGTCACATACACATCATAACTTGCCGGACTGTCTTTTGTCTTTTTTGACCTTAGTATCTTACTGCTTACTGTACCTGTGGAACGCACTCCATTTTTTTTAAAATTTGCATACTCGACAAACTTGTATGCACCTGCCGAAAATATGCCGGTCCCTATGGCCACTACTACCCAAAAAAGCCAACCGAAACCTTCTTTTTTAAGTTTACCTTTTTTCATTCCCGCTTGTTGTTGTGTTCCGGCAGCGTTTTCGATCGCCGGATTCGATTTAAACGCTGTTATGAAAAACCAGCATAAAAAAAAACTTATTAATACAAAAAAAGCATAAATCAAGTATTTCATACTATTTGAATAAAATTATTAACACATTAATGTAACAGATAGTTCTCCAACAAAATCATCATTTGCTACACACAACCAAGCGACACAATCGCGCGGTAGCGGAGCGAAAAAAAATGAAGCAGGCAGGCGGAATTTCCTATATATAGTTATATATAGCCCTTTTTTACAACACTGTTACAAGATTTTTTTGCAAAAGTACCTGTTTTTACTACCTTTGTCAATCCCACCAAAGTATGATTTTCGACATGGATATACAACAATTTTTCGATCCAATACAAAAAACACAGCAAAATTTGCCGTATGATGACCTTGATTCATTGATTTCAATGTGCGATGCCTTTTCGGAAGCCAATAATATCAGCGTATATATTATTGATTATGACAAGCAGAATTTTTTGTATGTGTCACGGCATCCGTTGTTTCTTTCGGGTTACACGCGAGAGGAAGTAAAGGAAATGGGGTATAATTTTTACGAAAAGGTGGTTTCGCCCGAAGATATACAAATGCTGCTGGAAATGAATAAAATGGGATGGGAGTTTTTTTATAAAGCGCCAGCCGGAAGACGCCGGTTGATGCGTATTTCATATAGTTTTTACCTGCATCATCAAAAAGGCGGGAAATGTTTGATACAACACAAGCTTATTCCTGTCCGTTTTACTTCCGATAATAATATATGGCTGGCAGCCTGTTTTGTGAGCAATTCTCCGTATAAAGAATCCGGCAACGTGCATTTGGTGAATATGGTGAATATGGAAAAGCAACATCTCAAATATAATTTTGAAACTCATAAGCTCATACCCTATACGCCCGAAAAGTTAAGCGAACGGGAAATCGAAATTTTGCACCTTACCATGCGCGGCTATGATGAATCACAAATTGCCGGATTGCTGCACATCACTTCCCCATACGGTTAAAAGCCACAGGCGTAAGATTATAAAAAAGATGGGGGTAAGCAACCTTTCAAATGCAGTAACTATGTTTTTTTCTCAAATTTAAGAGTTGAGAGGATTGCAAATCGAGGTGGAATTCACTGTTCCTACTCGTTGTAAACAGCGTCTTGTTTAAGTGAATAATTCTGCTCCAATTAATTGCTTTTTTAGAAACCTGAGTTTTGGATAAGGTGATATACCGGAAATAGCCTGAATAGGCTTAATTTTCAGAACCTTAGGTCAACAGACTAAGGTAAAATGACATAAACAACTTTGCCTTTCAGGCAAAACAACTCACAAACAACTTAAAAGTTCTGCCTTCCAGGCAGTGTTTGTCTTGGCTTTTTCTCCTCAGGTTGCGCTCTGCTTAGCTGAGGTTATGAAAATATGGCTTTTCAAGCCGCCGGCTTATCCAAAACTCAGGTTATAAAGTCACAAATTGAAAATTGCAGGTAAGTGTTTTTTTTACTCAAAACAGATCCGGATTGGTTAATGTTGTGTTGTTTGTAATTCCGGAGCAACTTTGAACCATGAACAGAATTAGCCGGATTTTATCCCGGTCATCTTGCAAATCTTATTAAAATCGTGGTTCAAGACAATTATTATTCGTAATTTTGTACAAAATTTTAATTATTCACCCAAAAAATGAAAAACATAGTCAAACTATTGCTTTTTGCAACACTCTTTTTAGGTATGAATTCGTATGGAAATAAACGGGAAAAAGCGGCAAATGAGCCGCAGCAGGCGGCAGCCGGGTTTAAGCTCGGAACCGGAGTAAACGTAAGCCATTGGCTTTCGCAATCGGAATTGCGAGGCGCAGAGCGGGAACAGTTGATAACCAAAAAGGATTTCGACTCGATAGTCGCAATGGGGTTCGACCACGTTCGCCTGCCGGTAGACGAAGAGCAGATGTATGACGGGCAAATGAACCGCAACGAGGAGGCTTTCCGCCTGATGCACAACGCGATTAAGTGGACGCTGGAAAATGGCATGAACATCATTGTTGACCTGCACATCATCCGCGCGCACCATTTTAACAATGAGAACGAAAGCGCCAATACGCTTTTTGAAAAACCGGAAGAACAGGATAAAATGGTTAATATCTGGCTGGATTTACAGAAGGATTTGATGCAATATCCGGCCAACCGGCTGGCTTACGAATTGATGAACGAGGCAGTTGCTCCGACCGATGAGGACTGGAATCAGCTAATTGCTAAGTTAATTGCAGCTATTCGCGTGCAGGAACCGGAAAGAATGATTGTAGTCGGTTCCAACTTGTGGCAAACGGTAGAGACTTTTCACAACCTGCGTGTGCCGGAAAATGATAAAAACCTGATTCTCAGTTTTCATTTCTACTATCCGCTTGTGGTAACGCATTATCGCGCGCCCTGGACGGCTCATGCGCCATACGCCGGTGCGGTTCAGTATCCGGGACAGGCGATTGACACGGCTCTTTACGCATCATTAGATCCGGCACTGGTCGAAGAGCTTAAAAAGTCAAACGGCGTGTGGAACAAAGAGCGGTTGGCAGAGACAATGAAGCCCGCGATTAATAAGGCAAAAGAGCTGGATTTACCGCTTTATTGCGGAGAATTCGGAGCCTATCCGGTCTTTATCGACAAGGAGACACGCCTGCGCTGGTACCGGGATATTGCAGCAGTTTTCCGTGAAAACAGCATAAACAATGCGCACTGGTGCTACAAAGGCGACTTCCCGGTTGTAAACGAAGATGCTTCCGCCAATGAATTACCTGCAATTTTGCTGGGAAAATAATCATTATTCACTAACAACTTAATCACTATAAATGATTTATCCTATTACAATATACGGACATTCCGTATTAAGAAAAGAAACAATTGAGATTGAGAAAGATTATCCGGATTTGGCTCAATTGCTTGAAGATATGTTCAAAACGCTGCACAATGCCGACGGGGTAGGATTGGCGGCGCCTCAGATTGGGTTGCCGGTTCGAGTGTTCATCGTAGATTTGAGTATGCTTGAAGAAAAAAATCCGGAATACAAAAATTTTAAGAAAGTGTTTATCAATCCGGTTATTGAGGAGAGAAGCAAGGAAAAAGTCTCAATGGAAGAGGGCTGTCTCAGTTTACCGGGAATAAACGAATCGGTATCCCGCCCGGTAAAAGTCAGGATACGCTATTTGAACGAGCAGTTCGAGGAGTTCGAAGAGGAGTTTGACGATTACGTTGCGCGGGTCATTCAGCACGAGTACGACCATTTGGAAGGAAAACTGTTTATTGACCACATTTCCCCGATTCGCCGGCAGATGAACAAAAGCAGGCTGAACGGAATGACTAAGGGGAAAGTAAACTGCCGGTACAAGGTAAAGACAGTGTAAGCAAGCGAATGGAAAATTTTGAACAGATAAAACAGCTACTGACTAAGGGAGCGGCCGATGAGGCAATCGCTCTCTTAGCCGGTTTTACGGAGAAAAATCCCTCTTCGGACGAGGCTTTCTTTTTATTGGGAAATGCTTACCGCAAAAAGGAGCATTGGGAATTTGCCCTTAACAATTACCGCAAGGCAATGGACTTAAACCCCAAAAGCCCGGCGAAACATGCCTATAAAATGGTTATTGATATTCTGAATTTTTACAATAAGGATATGTTTAATCAATAGAATTCTCCGGAAAATAATTAATGCTGAAAAAGTTCGCGAAGACGCAAAGGAATTTTCTGATTTTCCGAAGAGGTCTAATGAATTCCAGTGCCTTTTATTCATCAAAAAAGAGGCTTTCCAATAGGAAATAATTGCCGAATGACTGTTCGAGCTATATGGTTTATGTTTTTCCAGACCAATGTTTGTGTTTTTTAGAAATTTAACGGAATATTTTTATATAAAAAGAAAGAGACTTAAAGCCATTATAATCATTCCGGCAATAAGTCCTAAAATAGATATATGGTGTTTTCCGTATTTTTCGGCTGTAGGTAAAAGCTCATCTAATGAAATGTAATGAAATGTAAACCATAATTCCCCCAACAGCAGCTAATACTATGCCATTCACTAACGGCGACCAAAATTGCAATAGAACGAAGTAGGCAATAATAGCCCCAAATGGCTCTGCCAAACCCGAAAAGAACGAAAACCAAAAGGCTTTTCGCTTATTTCCTGTGGCGTGATATATGGGTACTGATACGGCAATACCTTCGGGAATATTGTGTATCGCAATGGCAATAGTAATCGGTATTGCCACCGAAAGACCGTTTAATGCCGACGTAAATGCGGCAATACCTTCCGGGAAATTATGAATGGCGAGCGATAGAGCAACAACAATTCCTGTGCGTTGTAGTGATTTTTGTTGAATATTAGGTTTATTCATATCCTCCATGCTCTGCAATTCATGCGGATTGTTAGATTCCGGTATCATAAAATCAATCAGTGCAATCAATCCCATTCCTCCGAAAAAGGCAAACAACAAATACAGCATTCCGGCTTTTTCGCCTAAAAGCTGCGTAAATTCTTCTTTGGCTGTTGGAATTAATTCCATAAACGACACATACAGCATTACACCCGCCGAAAATCCCAACGATGCACAGAGAAAATTCTTGTTGGTATGTTTAAACAGTAAGGCAATCAAACTACCGATACCGGTAGCAAGACCGGCAACCATAGTTAATCCAAAAGCAAGCAATACAGTATGTTCCGGCATTTTTACGCAATTTTCATACGAACGAAAAACGATATTTATAAGCTAATGTTTATAATCTCTATTTTTTCCATTCTTTTGTTTAATTTATTTTACTTTTTCAGCACTATTTATCTTTATTGGCAAAGTTACTCATTTTTACAGTTAAGAGTACAGTGTTTCATTTGTTTTTAATTGAAATTTAATAAAACACCCACATAATTATTGACTTGTGTGTCAATTGGATGTTTCATATAAAAACGATTCATTTATTTGTTTCGCTTGGTATTAACTTTTCAAAAGAGCATTCTGCAAATACACTAACTTCGCATTTGTTAATAATTCTTGATTTTCACCGTTCAGAGCCTGTTTGAATTAATAATGCGAATCAGGAGCTGAAAAAAATGTGACAAAAGGCATATCACCCTTACGCCGAAAGCATTTAATGAGGATAACCCCTTACAAGCAAAGCGCAGTTCGGGGTCGGAGTATGAGGAACGGCTATCTCTATCCGAACTCCGGAGGAGTTCAACCAGCTACGGGGTTGGTTAGATAAGTAAAAAGACTGGCTCTATTCCCAACCTTGAGCTGCACTTCGTTTGCACAAGGTTATCCGGATACAAGTCCTACGGACTTGGGCACACTCTTCAACTCCTGATGAGCACAATTAACTCAAACAGGTTCTAAGATTCCGGAGCATCTGAATTTTGTGCCCAACGGGAGTCTCAATCCATCTAAACTATTCCTGGAAAGGCATGGTTTACAAAACCGCAGCAGCATGCGGTTCACTTATGGACATTTGAGGCGTTGGATCATTTTCTTTAATTCTTTTCCTGCATATTTTCTCAATTTCTAAAACATCAGGAACTCCCGAAATATAAACAACATCAGGAACAAATTCAGCAGGACGATTTTTTCTACGAACCATTTTTCCCGACCGGAGTTGTAATGAAATATCGCCTTTCCTGTTGTTCATTTCCATATTTCCGGTAAACTGCTCCCAATCATAAGTGGAGATATTTCCCTTACGATAACGTAAAAGCCTGGTTGCTGTTCCAACAAAATATCCTCCCTTTTTTAAAAGAGAATAAAAGCCCGATAATAATATTCCGGTTCCAATTAAAACAAACAATCCTATTATTAACGCCGGGACAAGCACCGGCTCAAAATTCTCCCAACTGCCCGTTGTTGGTACTCCGTTTGCTTTAAAATGTACTTCCTTTCCTGCCAATAGCGGCCCCAGGAAAGCTACAACAAAAATACTTGTAAATGCAATCCAGCATATACCAAAAAAAATAATCCCAAGGGATTTCTTCACTGGCTGGTATCTCTTGGCGAATACGGAAAATTCAATTTTTTCTTTTCCGGTAACCGATTCTAATTCTGCCGGTAAAAATCTAATATCATTCATTTTTTATTTATTTTTGTTTCTAACTAAGAAGCTGTTTTGAGTTAATTATGCGCATCAGGAGTTGAAGAGTGCGCCCAAGTCCGGAGGACTTGTATCGGGATAACCCCTTGCAAGCCGGCAGGCGCAGCTCGGGGTAGTTCGGAATAGAGATAGTCTCTGCACTTCCAACCAACCCCGTAGCGGGTTGAACTCCGGAGTTCGGATAGAGATAGCCGTTCCTCATACCCCAACCCCGAACTGTGCTTTGCCTGTAAGGGGTTATCCAAATGTAAGTCCTACTTCGGCGTAAGGGTGATATGCCTTTTGTCGCATTTTTTCAGTTCCTAATTCGCATAATTAATTCAAACAGGTTCTGAATAATTTGTGCCATTCGTTGATTTTTAATCTTAATTAAAAGAAATAATCCCAATCTTTCCAGACCGCCTCTCTCCCAATCTGTTTCAAATCGCGCTCCATCTGCCTGGCAGTACGCTCATCGCTGACGTGAAACTGCTCAAGGGTTTTAGGATAAGAGAAATAGCCGCCCGGATCGGTTTTGCTTCCGGCACTCATTGTGGTTACGCCGAGCGTTGCCATATTATTCCGGAAAACGGCGTTTTCGCGCGTTGAGTAGCTGATGTCTATATCGTGGTCGAAAATGCGGAAGGCAAATGTCAGCTGCGCCATTTCCCGGTCGGTAGCCGATACATTGGGCTGAAACCCATCGTTTTCCGCCGCGCGCATACGCGGGAAATTGACGCTGTACTTCGTCTTCCAGTAGTGTTTTTGGAGGTAACGAAGATGATGAGCCATCATCGCCATATCGGTGCGCCAGTCTTCCAAGCCGACCAATACACCCATTCCGATAGAATGTACACCTGCCTGTCCCATACGGACTCAAAATCGGCTTTCATCCCTTTCGGATGATACACGTTGTAGCGCGCCCGGTTGTACGTTTCCTGAAAACAGATTACGCCGTTCAGCCCGTGCCGGGTTAATTCTACGTATCCGGCTGTTTCCAGCGGCATTACCTCAATTTTCAAATTAGAAAAGTAAGGCTTTGCCAAGTCCAGCGCCTTTGCAATATAGGAAACATCAGCTACTGCCGGATTTTCGCCGGTTACAAGCAGCAGGTTTTCAAACGGCGCCAGTTTTTTGATAGCCTTATATTCATTCACGATTTCCTCTTCCGTAAGCGTAATGCGCTTTTCCGGGTTGGAGGCGTGAAAACCGCAGTAAACGCAGTGATTCCGGCACGAGTTGGAGAGATAGAGCGGAATAAACATCGAAATTGTTTTTCCGAAACGTTTCAACGTATATTTCTGACTTAACTGCGCCATTGTTTCCAAATAAGGCTCTGCCGCAGGCGAAACCAATGCCATAAAATCATCTACAGTCAACCGGTCTTCTTTTGCCAGCGCACGGCAAACATCCGAATCCGTCTTCGCATAAATGGATTTAGTTGTCTCTTCCCACGAAATTTTTCCAAGTTCCTGACTAAACATTTGTCTTCTATTTGCTAAAATTTAATTTATACTTCAACGAAAGCACAAAGGCGCGAAAGGTCGAAAGCACGAAAGCGCGAAGGGAGATACAACGAAACTGTTTCGCGCATTCGACCTTTCGCGCATTCGTGCATTCGTGCATTCGCGCATTCGCGCTTTCGAGTTATTTCAACCGTTTCAACATATTGCATATCACACTCTGCATTCCTTTGGAATAAAATCCCGGTTCGGCATTTTCCAGTAAATATTTGTATTCCGGCAAAAGCTCCGGTTCTTTCCGGCAAAGCTCGTATCCCATCTTCATACACAACGCCTGTATGGCAACCGGCTCCTGCGGCGAAAGCATGCGGTCCAGGCAAAAGTTGAGAAACTCTACCGGAACCGGTTCTTCGACGGGAAGAGCCAGCAATATACATTATGTGCCGCATCAATTCGGAGCGCTTGTCCATAAACCATTCGGGAAACCGGCACGAAATTTTCTCGCACACCCACGCCGCCCGCCACGCTGTTTTCGGACTTCCGTTGAAAACAAGCGCGTACAACCCGGGAAAAATTTCCGGTTCTGCCATTACACGGCAGGCAAATTCCTCTGCAAAATTCCTGTAAAGCCTTTCCGAAAGTTTTTCTTTTAGATTATGTATCATTTACTTGCATTTCTACAACACGTTTTCCGCATTATTTTCTTTGCAAAAGTACAAATTTATGCACTATCATTTATCATAATTAAAAGGAAACAATAAAAAATCGGGAAACCATGCAGTTTTGACGGAACGAAAACATTAAACTTTCCGGCAGGGAAGTTATACGCACTGTTCAACGGCCTGATTTTACAGAACAAATTGTTACAGAATCCCCAATAATAAGGATAACCTGTGTAAAATTCCCTAAAATAAGGGATTTCCCGGCATATCGCATATCGCGAACTTTGCATCATTAATTTTAAACATTTTAATGAGAAAAAAAGTCAGTATAGCTATTGGTTTATTAGCTGCAGTTCAGTTGGGGTACGCTCAGCAGGAGGTACCCGAAAAAGAAAATCCGTTTACCTTTGAAGCCTCTTATGTGGGCGATGCTTACGGCAATGCTGCCGGAGGATTGAAAACCGGCGGCGGTTATATGGGTATGGGTAATTTAATGATAGGTTTTGATACCGAAAAGGCGCGCTGGTGGAAAGGCGGGAGTTTCTTTATCAACGGTGCGGGCATACACGGGAAATCACTTTCCGAAAATTTCCTGGGGGATTTGCAAGTCGCTTCCAATATTGATGCGGGAACGCATACCTACCTGCACGAACTCTGGTTTAAGCAGGATTTTGGAAAATTCTCCTTTACCGCCGGTTTACAGGATTTGAACGCCGAATTTCTGACAAGCGAAAATGCAGGCGAATTTATCAACAGTTCTTTTGGCGTTCCGGCTACCGTTTCTTGCAACCTGCCTGTGCCCATTTTCCCGCTTACCGGATTGGGTGTTACTGCCCGATGGAATATCAGCGATAAATTCGCTTGGCAAACGGCTGTCTTTGACGGTTTTCAAACGGATTTTGAAAACAATCCTTATAATATAGACTGGGAACTGGGCAAAGACAACGGCGTTCTTGTTGCCACCGAATTTCATTCCACATTTAATATCAATGAAAAAGAAGGTACCTATAAATTAGGCGGCTATTATCATTCGGGATTAAATGAATTTGACGAGGAAACACAGACAAAAAACAGTATTTTTAAAAATAACTACGGTGTTTATTTTATTGCCGACCAAACGGTTTTTGAGCGTGAAAACCGCAAAATCGGATTATTTACGCAGGTAGCAGTAGCACCGGAAAATAAAAACGACCACTCCTATTACCTCGGCTTGGGTGGAAATTATTACGGAATTTTCAGCAAAGAGGGAAAAGATGTTTTAGGACTTGCCGTTGCCGGCGTTGACGTGAAAAACCGCAAGAACGAAACGGCGTTGGAACTGTATTACAAATGGCAATTCAACGATAATTTCGCTATTCAGCCCGATATTCAGTATATTATCAATCCGGCGGGAAGCGATGAGAAACTTTCCAATGCGCTGGCTGGGATTTTACGATTACATATTAATTTTTAACCGTTGATTTATGGCGCATCATCACAATCATTCGCACGATGAAAAGAGTAATATTGCTCTTGCATTTTTCCTCAACTTGTCGTTTACGTTCATTGAGTTGATTGGCGGCTTTTTGACCAACAGTATCGCAATTATTTCAGATGCTGTTCACGATTTCGGCGACAGTTTGTCGCTCGGACTTGCGTGGTATTTTCAGAAAATATCGAAGAAAGAACGCACAACACAATATTCATACGGCTACAAACGCTTTTCGCTTTTGGGGGCAATTGTCAATTGTGTTGTGCTTACAGCCGGCAGTATTTACATTGTATCGGAGGCAATTCCCCGCCTGTTTTCACCACAGGAAACAAGCGCAACAGGAATGTTTTTGCTGGCAATTCTGGGCGTGGTTGTCAATGGCATAGCCGCATTGCGCACCCGCAAAGGAAAGTCGATTAACGAGCAGGTTGTATCGTTACATTTACTGGAAGATGTATTGGGTTGGGCGGCTGTTTTGCTTGGTTCTGTTGTGATGTATTTCACCGGCTGGACAATGATAGACCCTATTCTTTCGCTTGCTATTGCCTGCTTTGTATTGTTTAATGTGTTCAAAAACATTCGGCTTGTATTGCCCATTTTATTACAAGGCACGCCTGCCGGTATTGACCGCGAACAGATAATACGGCAACTAAAAAAAATAGACAACATAACGGATATACACGATTTGCATATTTGGTCGTTAGACGAAGAATACAAGGTACTTACCGTCCATATTGTTCTTCACGAAACGCTGCCGGCGGAAACATTAGTGAAATTGAAAATGCAAATCCGTTCTGTTCTGAAAGAAGAAAAAATACAACACGCTACAATCGAATTTGAAACACAAAGCGAAGAATGTGATTTTGAAATATGCCATAAATAAAAAATTAAAAAAACAAAGAAGATGAAAAAAGAAAACGCTATAAAACATTTAACCGATTTACAGAACAACGAAACCGCTGTTGTTAGTAAAGTAAAAGGTTACGGAGCCTTTCGCAAGCGAATTACCGAAATGGGATTTGTGCAGGGAACGCCGGTAAAAACAATTAAAAAAGCTCCGTTGCAAGACCCCGTTGAATACGAGTTGATGGGCTACCGCGTATCGCTGCGTAAAAGCGAGGCGGCAATGATTGAAATTGTTGATGCCGGAGACAATGACTTTGCGGGAAATCAGCATTATGAAGGAACGCTCCTTGCGGAAAGCGGAAAATCGGCTATCAAAAATAAAGGGAAAAACATTCAGGTAGCCTTGGTGGGCAATCCGAACTGCGGAAAGACTACGATTTTCAACCGCACAACGGGCAAGCACGAGCGTGTGGGCAATTACGGCGGTGTAACGGTGGATATTAAAACCGCTCATTTCAATCAGCAGGATTACCGCATTGACCTTACCGATTTGCCCGGCACGTATTCAATTTCCGAATATTCGCCCGAAGAACTCTTTGTGCGCAAGCATCTTACCGAAGAGCTGCCCGATGTAGTTATCAATGTGGTTGATGCCTCGAACTTGGAACGCAACCTGTTTCTTACCACGCAGTTAATTGATATGAATATCCGTGTGGTTATTGCACTCAATATGTATGATGAATTGCAGGCAAAGGGCGATAGTTTCAATTATCAGCATTTCAGTAAAATGACCGGTATTCCCATTGTGCCCACGGTGGCATCGAAAGGCAAAGGCATTGGTACATTGCTGGACAAGGTAATTGATGTGTATGAAGAAAATGCTTCCGAAACCCGCCATATTCATATTAATTACGGCGAAGAACTCAATACTTCCATTCAACGTATAAAAGCGGAAGTAAAAAAGCACAACGAAATCAACGATACGTTTCATTCGCAATATGCGGCAATTAAATTGCTGGAAGATGATAAAAACTTCACGCAGAAAATAGC
>QMCE01001069.1_pt1 | contig 14773 bp, 12 predicted proteins | sample 1821851 | NCBI WGS metagenome assembly QMCE01 (sample SAMN09453174, study PRJNA476694) | Termite gut metagenome, whole genome shotgun sequencing project. | isolation source: worker | host: Odontotermes sp. | place: South Africa:Pretoria | collected 2016-01-28 | reverse complement strand
GGAATTGTGGGCTTGCCCAATGTTGGAAAATCAACCTTATTTAACTGTTTAACAAATGCAAAAGCGCAAGCGGCAAACTTTCCGTTTTGCACCATTGAACCAAATGTTGGTATGATTACCGTGCCCGATGAACGCCTGCAACAATTGGAAGCAATTGTAAAACCCGAACGTGTAGTGCCTACAACCGTAGAAATTGTAGATATTGCCGGTTTGGTAAAAGGCGCAAGCAAAGGCGAAGGTTTGGGCAATAAATTCCTTGCCAATATTCGTGAAACCGATGCCATTATTCACGTGTTGCGTTGTTTCGACAACGAAAACATTACCCACGTTGACGGCTCAATAAACCCTGTGCGTGATAAAGAAACGATTGATATAGAACTGCAATTCAAGGATTTGGAAAGCGTGGAAGGCAGAATACAAAAAGTAAAAAAACAAGCGCAAACCGGTGGTGATAAAGAAGCAAAATACATTTATGACGTGCTTGAACGAGTACAAAAACATTTATTGAACGGGCAATCGGTGCGCAGTTTGGGATTGGACGAAAATGAACAGGCGGCAATTGCCGATTTGCATTTGATTACCTTAAAACCGGTAATGTACGTGTGCAATGTGGATGAAAAAGGCATTACCGGAAATAAATATGTAGAAGCTGTTAATCAAGCCGTAGCTGCCGAACAAGCCGAAGTGCTTACGCTTGCCACCGCCATAGAAGCCGAAATTGGCGAATTGGAAGATCCCGAAGAACGACAAATGTTTTTACAGGATATTGGTTTGAGTGAACCGGGTTTAAATAAACTTATTCGCAAAGCCTACGCTATGCTCAATTTGGAAACTTACTTTACCGCAGGCGTAAAAGAAGTGCGTGCGTGGACATACCACAAAGGATTTAAAGCACCGCAAGCCGCCGGCGTTATTCACACCGATTTTGAAAAAGGTTTTATTCGTGCCGAAGTTATTAAATTGGCAGATTTTATAAAACTCGGTTCAGAGCAAGCCGTGAAAGAAGCAGGAAAAATGAGTGTAGAAGGTAAAGAATATGTGGTGCAAGACGGTGATATTATGCACTTTCGGTTTAATGTATAGTTTTTTTATGCACTTGCTACGAATTAAATTTTTTAAAAATTTCCGCATAATCCAAAAGCACCACAGCCCGTTTGCCATCGGCAGAAAGATTGTGTTCGACACATTGAAATAATTGCGCTATAAATATTTGCATTTCATCGGGTTGCATAGTGAGATTGCGGTATAATGCCGCCGATTGTGCGAGTGCAAGCGCAATGCGCTCACGAGCGTTCAAGGCTTTGCCTTCTTCATATTCGGCTATACATTGATGGATTATTGCCTCTACTTGCACAGCTTCCACGTCTGACGGTGTACCGTGAATTACGAATGTGGCATTACCAAAATGCTCTATTTCAAAACCAAATTCTGCCAATTGCGGTAAAATTTCCTGCAACACGCTCATTTCGTGTACGGTGGTTTCTATGCGGATTGGTACTATTGTGCGTTGCGTTAATTGTTTAGTGCATTGCAATTGCGCTAAAAATTTTTCGTATAAAATGCGGCTGTGCGCTCGTTTTATGTCAATCAACATCAAACCGGTTTTGCCTTGCGTCAAAATGTATTTTTTCTGAATTTGCATACACATTCCGGTTTCTTGTGCTTGCGAATGTTCTTCGTTATTCAGTGCCGAACGGAAGGTTTGTTGTACGGGAATTTCCGCTTGTCGCGGCGTAGCATCAAACAATTGTTCCCAATTGTGCGTTGATTGCTTATATGGTATTGAAAAAGAGTATAAATCTGATGGTTATTTTGTTGTGCACCTCTTTTTTGTCTGCACAGACGATTGTTACCATTGAAGAGTGTCAACAGTGGTCGGTGGCGCAATCGTCTGCCAATGTGCAAAAAAGTTTGAACCAACAGTTGTTGAAAGTGAAACTGAATGATGCAACATCTCACTACTATCCCTCTGTTGAAGTAGCCGGAGTCATCTCTTTCCAGTCGGATGTTCCGCAGTTGCCGTTGTCCGTAGCGGGTGTTGAAAAAATTTCTCGCGATCAGTATCAAATTGGGCTTGAACTTTATCAAGTTATTTTTGACGGTGGAAAAGCTATTTATAACCGACGTTATGAATTTTTAGCCAATGATACGGAAATCAGTAAATTGGATTTAACGATCAATACCATGAAGGAACAGGTTATCTCTCTTTATATTAACTTGTTAATTATTGAGAAGCAATATGCTATTCTTACTAATGTGGAGAAGACGATGACGGAACAGTTAGATCAGTTGCGAATTATGTTGAAAGAAGGGATTATTTATGGAAATGCCGTGTCGCATTTGGAAGTGGAGCAACTTAAAATAGAGCAGCAAAAAGGCGAACTTAAAGCTACAAAAGAATCCATTATCTCTTCTCTTTCTATTCTTACCGGAAAAGATCTCTCAAATGCCGTATTTGTAGTTCCGGATGTAGGTGACGAAGAGGCAAATACGGAGTCTTCACGTTTGGAATATACTATTTTTAAAAATGAGATATCTGCTCTTGATTATCAAAGAAAATTGCATTACGCAAACACGATACCCCAAATCTCACTGGTCGGATTGGGTGGTTACGGAAGAACAACTTTCAATATTTTCAGTAATAAATTTGATTGGTTCTATTATGTCGGGCTCACATTTCGTATTCCGGTAATCAATTGGGCACGGACAGCCGGCGTGGGCAATATTATCAATCTGCAAAAATCCATTTTAGAGGCACAAAAATCCGATTTTGAAAAAGAGAATAAGATCGCTATACAAGAAAAATTGAATGAAATTCAGAGACTGGAAGAGCTTGTTCGTCTGGATAAAAAGATTACCGATAAATATGAAGCGATTACGGCAACTTATCGTATTCAATTAGTGAATGGTACGATTACGGTTTATGATTACATCAAACAACAAAATGATGAGATACAGTCGCTGATCAATCAAGAGGTACATACTTTTCAACTGTTAAAGGCAAAATATGAATTAAAAGCATTAAAAGGGAAATTATAAATAATGATTAACTATGGTTATAGAACAATTAAGAGAATCCGGTGCTCTTTTGGAAGGGCATTTTTTATTATCGTCAGGACGTCACAGCAACCGTTACTGTCAGTGCGCAAAACTGTTGCAATACCCCGACAGAGCGGAGAAAGTTTTACGGATTGTTGCCGATAAGGTGAAAGATTTGGGTATTGATATGGTGGTTGGACCCGCCATGGGTGGTATTGTGGTCGCTTATGAGTTGGGTAGGCAGTTAGGTGTTCCCGCTGTTTTTACGGAACGAGAGAATGGAGAAATGACTTTGCGCCGCGGATTTGAAGTGCAAAAGGGGCAGAGAGTTTTGGTAACGGAAGATGTGGTAACAACGGGAAAATCCTCTTTAGAGACGATCAAAGTACTTCAAGAGATGGGCGCTGAGGTGGTGGGTATCGCTTGTATCGTGAATCGCAGTACGCAACCGTTAGCGTATCCGCTTTTTGATGCGGTAAAACTGAATATTGAGAGTTGGGATCCGGCAGATTGTCCGTTATGCAAAGAGGGAATACCTTATGTAAAACCGGGCAGTCGTGCCATAAAATAGACAATATGGCAGGAGAAAATTTCATTGATTATGTCAAAATATTCTTCCGCTCCGGCAAGGGCGGCAGTGGATCGGCTCATCTGATGCGCACCGCACAAGATCCGAAAGCAGGACCTGACGGTGGCGATGGAGGCAAAGGCGGCGACGTGATCTTGGTCGGGAATAGAAACCTATGGACACTATTACATCTCCGTTATACAAAGCATATTTTTGCCGAAGATGGAGGAAGCGGTTCTGCAAATCAGTGCTTTGGGAAAAATGGAAAAGACGCCCTTGTGGAAGTTCCGCTCGGCACGGTTGTACGCAATCCCGAAACAGGCGAGTTTTTGGGTGAGGTATTGGAAGACGGGCAGAAGTTGGTGATAATGCATGGAGGTCGAGGAGGACAGGGAAATGTTCATTTTAAGTCGGCAACTCGCCAAACCCCGCGCTTTGCCCAACCCGGCGAAGAGGGTGTTGAAGGATGGATGATTTTGGAACTGAAGGTGCTTGCCGACGTCGGATTGGTAGGCTTTCCCAATGCGGGAAAATCAACTCTCATCTCGGTTTTGTCGAATGCCAAACCGAAAATTGCCGATTACCCTTTTACGACATTACGCCCCAATCTGGGAATGGTAGCTTATCGGGAGTACCAATCTTTCGTGATTGCCGATATACCCGGCATTATTGAAGGCGCTTCCGAAGGAAAAGGACTCGGATTGCGTTTTCTTAGGCATATTGAGCGCAATGCGGTGCTGCTTTTTCTCGTCCCTGCCATCAGTGAGAATATTAAGAAAGAGTACGAAATTCTATTGAATGAATTGAAAGCTTATAATCCCGAGTTAATGGATAAAAAGCGGATTTTGGCGATTACCAAATGCGATCTCCTACCTGAAGAGGAGTTGAAAACGCTCAAGAAAAAATTGCCGAAAGATATTCCCATTCATTTTATTTCGGCAGTTTCACAGAAAAATTTGCTGCCGTTGAAGGATGAGATTTGGAATGCGTTGACGGAATAGGAGGTTTTATGTTCAAACAATTTCCTTGCTCCTTTGTTATATCTCATTATTAAAAAAAAATGAAATGATAAGAAGAGATTTTAAAGAAGCCGTAGCGCATAGACGTAGTTATTACAAGTTATTACCCCAATCTCCGGTTTCGGATGGCGAAATTGAAGCGATCATAAAATTTGCAATGCGGAAGGTGCCGGCGGCATTCAATAAACCTTCGGTAAGGGTTGTGTTGCTGTTGGGTGAAGATCATAAGGCGTTATGGGATATTGTGAAAGATGTGCTTCGTCAACAACTTCCGATTGAAGTCTTTACAGCTACAGAACAGAAAATCGACAGTAGTTTTCAATCGGGTTACGGTACCATACTCTTTTTTGAGGATCAAACTGTTGTGCAAGGTTTGCAGGAGCGTTTTCCGATCTATTCCGAGAATTTTCCGGTATGGTCACAGCAGGGAATGGGCATGAGCCAGATGACCATTTGGACGATGTTGGAAGATATAGGTTTCGGCGCTTCTTTGCAGCATTACAATCCGCTTATTGATATGGAAGTAATTGAGAAATGGAGTATCGCAAAAGAGTGGAAGTTGGTAGCGCAAATGCCATTCGGACTACCTGCTGCCGATCCCGATCCCAAAGAGGAGGTTTTTGAAGAGAACAGCTTTAGGGTAATGAACAGTTAGATAAATTGCACAACCTTTCGTTATTTCGTTATATTTTGTCTTTGCTCAAAGGCTTCTCTTTTTTCAACTGCAACGTGATGTCTGTGAGAATATTCATATAGTTGATGAAAGCTTGGTAAGGTGAAGTATACACATCAAAGTTTTGCTTTACCGAGGGGCGTGTAATCCAAGTGTCTCCCATATAGTTGAAATGTGATGCGTCTTGCATGGCTAACCATGCTTCTTTTGCTTCCGCATGGGATGACTTTCGATAGGTATCTTCTATTTTAAACAACTGTTGGAAAGCCTCTTGTTGGAGATCGTTGCCGAGCCATTCGCCGGTGTCTTTCTCTTCTCCGGATGAGGAGATCGACCATGGAATATGTATCGTAGAGGCGGATAACTCTAAAAGGTCAATTTCGGAAGGGCGGAGCATGCGGTTTCCTTTCTTGCCGATAAATAGAGAGATAAAGGTTTTCAGGAAGTCAAAGATGCCGGTTTCGGAGGTGTTGTACTCACCGAATGTTTCATAATCAAAGAAAAGATTTAACAACGGCGCTTTTTCTCCTACGCATTCGGTAAAATTCAGAAATTTCTCGGCAGTCATAGGGTACCGCTCCCAACCGGAATCGCAAAAACGGTAGGTGATGTCGTTGCAGAGCGCATAATGACGCAGCAGAAGCTTGAGTTCCGTCTGATAAGGGTTACAATATAAAAAACCCGGATTTTTCCAGCCCAATATATGTTTTGCCCCTTCGCTTAAAACGGTTTGATAACCCTTTTCGGCAATCCACTCGCCGATTTCGTCGGAGTATAGATAAGCCGTATTACAAAATGTGGTAGGCTTTATCTCAAAAAGATTCTGTAAAAGAGCTTCTTGCAGCTCAATTTGCTCTATAAAACTCTCTTTGCCGTGCAACGAAGCCAGACTGTTTGTGTAAGTCCCTCCCGTAATCTCCACTCTGCCGGTCTTTACCAACTCTTGAAAAGATTGAAGAACTTGCGGTGAATACTCTTCCCACATTTTGAGTGTGCTGCCCGAAATGGTAAAGCAAAAAGCGACCGCATCGCCAAACTCTTCGATAAGTCTCATTAATAGTTGATTGGCGGGCAAATAACATCTTTCCGACAATCTATTCATCAAATAACGGTTTTGATAATCATCAAAATAATGATGCTGAAAATTGATGTCGAAAAAACGATAGGGTCTCAAACGTTGAGGTTGACTGATAAGAAAGTGAAGCAAAAGGGTTTGCATAGTATATTATTTTTATTATTAATCTATTAATGAATTATAAATCTCTAATAGCTGCTTCCCGACATACTCCCATTTGAGGTTACTGATGTCTTTCGCACCGTTTTTAACGAGAAACTCGGAAAGGATAGGGTAATGGAGCAATCCGTAAATGGCGTCTGCCATGGCGTCGATATCCCAAAAGTCTATTTTAATAGCATAATGCAACACCTCAGAAACGCCTGATTGTTTTGAAATAATCACAGGCACAGAGGCTTGCATAGCCTCTAACGGAGAAATGCCGAATGGTTCCGAGATGGAGGGCATTACGTAAACATCGCTCATGCCGAACATTCGGTTGATCTCTTCACCTCGCAAAAAGCCGGTAAAGTGGAACTTGTCGGAGATACCGAGTTCTGCCACACGGTTGATCACTCTTTTCATCATATCGCCATCTCCGGCTAACACAAATCGCACATTATCGTCATGTTCCAATACTCTTTTGGCAATCTCTACAAAATATTCGGGTCCTTTCTGGAATGTTACTCTTCCCAAAAAGGTAACTACCTTTTCAGGCACGGCTTTTTCGCGTGATATTTCGTTTTTGTTGGGTTCAATAGCATTGTGTACTGTGATGACCTTCTCTTCCGGGATGCCGTATTTCTCTATGACGATGTTGCGGGTAAGGTCGCTTACGGCACACACTCGATCTGCGGCAATCATCCCTTCGCGTTCGCGATTAAAGACAATTTCATTGCGTTGATTTTCCCCCGACCGATCAAATTCCGTAGCATGAATATGCACGACCAACGGCTTTCCGCTTGCTTGTTTGGCTAAGATACCGGCTTTATAGGTATGCCAATCGTGAGCATGGATGATGTCAAAAGTCTCTTTCTGTGCCAAAGCCTCTACAACAACTGCGTAGTGCTCAATCTCTTGCATCAGGTTTCCGCCATAACCACCTGCGAATGAGTATTTCCTAATATGATGTTTTCCTTCTTCCAATAACCCGCTCTCCATCTGATTGATAATCGTAAAATAGTCGCTCAAACCCACATAAGGCATTAATTTGGAGTTCACTTCCAAAAACGACACATTTTTTCCATCTTTAAAAAAGGAGGAGTAACGTGTGTCTACTTCTACTTGGTCGGCACTAATAATTCGGACTATATTTCGATCTTCATCGCCGTTTGCCTTAGGCATCACAAACAGCACCTCTACCTCGTTTTTGGCTAATCCTTTGGTAATCCCGTAACAGGCTGTACCTAAACCTCCTGCGATATGTGGCGGAAATTCCCACCCTAACATTAGTACTTTCACGATGTTCTATTTTAATATTTCATATTTCAAAATCGTATGTATCAAAGAATTGAAACTGTCGTTTATGAAATTATTTATTGGTTAACAGTGAAAAGAATTTGTGTAAATTCATCAGCTTCGTTAAATCCATATTGCTATCTCCTAATCTTTTCATTATTAACTCTCTTATTCTTAATTTTTAAATTTTCCTTTTCTCCAAGATACTTCGTATGTGCAAGAGTGCGGCAACACTCCATGCTTGTGAGATGGCACCGTTGGGTTTGTGCGGCGGATCCCCGTCATAAATCTCTGCGATAGTAGAAATACCGTACTCTTTCATGCAGGGTTCGAAAGCGTAGAGTATCTTCTCTAAAAAGGGAAAAGCCTGTTGTTGGTAGACTGCCATCATGGCATCGGCAAAAGGGATCAGCAACCAAGGCCAACAGGTTCCTTGATGGTAAGCCCTGTCTCTTTCTGCCTGTGTGCCGCCATAACATCCTTTGTATTCGGGATCTACGGGAGAAAGTGTTCGCAAACCTCTTGCCGTTAAAAGCTCCTCTATACACTTTTTCACAATCAACTGTCTGATTTTCTCGCTAATAGGAGAATAGGGGAGCGCTGCTACAATCAACATGTTAGGGCGTACTTGGAAATTCTTTTCGGCTCCATTCACAAAATCGGCAAGATAGCCCTTCTCTTTCGACCAAAATGTCTCTTTAAAGACGGTCGGAAAAGCAAAAATTAACTCTTTCCACTCCTTGTAAAACTCCTTATCATTTGCCAATTCCGCCAACTCTAAGCTAAACTTTAAAGCATTATACCATAAACCATTGATCTCTACTTGATAACCCGTTCTCGGCGTAACGGGAAACCCATCTACAATGGCATCCATCCAAGTGAGCGCTACTCCCTCTTCACCGGCGAAAATCAATCCGTTAGAGTTCATACCGATGTTGTACATTGAGCCGTTTTTATAAGCATTCAATATACTTTTGATAGTTGTACCGTACTCTGCCCATGCCTTTTTTTTCGTTTTGGTATAATGGGTATATTGCTGCAAACAGTGGATAAACCATAACGGTGCATCTACCGAATTGTAAACTGCCGCTTGTCCGTCTCCGCCAATGTTTGGAAAAAGCCCATCCTTCATCTCCTCTAACATATCATCCATCACTTTTTTACAAAGTTCGGGTTTGTGTAAAGCCAAAGTCAAGCCCGGAAGTGCAATGAAAGTATCTCTACCCCAGCGCCCAAACCATGGATAACCTGCCATAACCATGCTTTTGTTGTTTTTCGTAACAATAAACTGTTCGGCAGCATTTTGCAAACAGTTGAAAAATGTAGATCGAGAAGTCCGTTTCTCTACGATAGAGCGGAATAGTTCTTCAATACTTTTAGGGTCAATAGATTCTGTTCCAATTGTAATAAATAACTCTCTGTTATTCACATTTACATGAATCTTACCGGGGTTAAAAAGATCCTCATGCCCGTCATAACCTCTTTTAAGTTCTTCTTCATACTCAAATTGATGAAACCAATTGGGTTGGTGTTCATATTGCAAGATGTCATCATCCGAACACTGAATGCAGACCGGCGTATAATTGGGGTAAAGGCAATACCGAACACCATTGGGAATAGGAGTGTATGATTGGTCGATTGCTTCATTTTCAAAAGTAAGTCGGTGAATTTGACGAAAAGCCAAAAGCGGTTGAAAACGGATCATTGCCGAATCAAACGGCTCTTCGATGGTGTATTTGATAATCAAACGATCATTGTCGTCTAAAAAGAGAAACTCTCTGGTAAAATTGAACTTTCCTACTCTAAAATAGTGAGTAGGAATCGGCTCGGCGACAAATTTTTGCAGATACTTATTCCCCTTAGGGGTAATGACTCCGTTTCGATATTGATGAATGCCGATATGGAACTCCATATTATTGATAATGACTGCCTCATTAAGTCCGGAGACTAAAAGATGCCGTTCTCCGTCCAACTGTTCTTGCGGAACAATAAAGAGCCCGTGATATTTTCGGGTATTCAATCCGACTAAGGTTGTAGTGGCAAAAGAGCCGGTACGGCTACATCTTAAAATCTCTCTGTTTTTGGAGAAAGAGAGGTTGACCAACTGCTCTTTTGAAAATTCTATATAGCTCATTATAAATGTTTTTGTTATATGTTAAATAAAAACATTACTTTTCTTGTTGTTCTTTGGCTAAATGTTGTTCCCATTTCCAAGCCGAAGCGATCATGTCATGCAAATTGTGTTGGCAATGCCAACCGAGTTCGGTTTTAGCTTTGGTGCTATTGCTGTAAATGGCAGGTACATCGCCCGGTCGCCGGTTGCCGATCTTGTAATTCAGCGCAATACCGGTAATTTCCTCAAAAGTTTTGATCATCTCTAATACGGTAATACCGCTTCCGCTTCCTAAGTTGAATACATCGCAATTGCTTTTGTTCTGTCCGGTCATCAAATATTCCAGCGCTTTGATATGCGCATTTGCAATGTCCGACACATGCACATAATCGCGGATACATGAGCCGTCGCGTGTCTCATAATCGGTGCCGAATACGGTAAATTCAGGCATCTTTCCGATCGCTGTTTGCGTGATGATCGGCATGAGGTTGTTGGGTTTGTCGGGCGACAACTCGCCGTTAAGTCCGCTCAGATCATTTCCTACAGGGTTGAAATAGCGAAGCAGAATAAAGTTCAAGTTAGGATGAATGTCGGCAAAAAAACGGATCATCTCTTCTCCAATCTGTTTGGTATGAGCATACGGACAAAAGGGAACGCCTTGCGGAGTGTTTTCATCTACAGGCAGACGTTGAACCTCACCGTAAATGGAACAAGAGGAGGAGAAGATCATATTCGGAATAGTAAACTTTTCACACGCCTCTAATACATTTTCCAAACACGCTATATTGTTGCGATAGTAGAGCAACGGTTTCTCTACGGATTCGGGAACGGATTTTAGTGCGGCAAAATGGATAATTCCCTGAATATCTTTATGTTCTTTAAAAATTTTAAAAAGCTCCTCTTTTTGACAGATGTCAACTTTATAGTTTTTAATCTCTTTACCGGTAATGGCTTTGATGCGGTCAATCGTTTCGGGTGTGGAGCGAATACAATTATCGACGGAAATCACTTCATAACCTTTCCGTAAAAGTTCAATCGTTGTGTGAGATCCGATATAACCGGTTCCGCCGGTTACCATAATTTTATTCATTATTTTCCTTTTTTATAAATCAGTAACTTGCCTATAAATTCTCCTCTATTTACCAATTGCAAAATTTGAACACCATTGATTTTGGAGCTCTGTTCCAAAAGCGTATGCGTATGTCCGCCGATAAGTACGTCAATATCGGGAACAGATTTCACCAACAGCGTGTCATAGATAGAAGTTCTTCCTTTATCGTTATCGTAGCCCAAATGTGACAGGCAAATTACCAAATCGCACTTCTCTTGGTTTTTCAATAGATGAGTCATTTCGCGCGCTACGGGAACAGGATCTTTATAGGTTGCTTCTGCTGCAATATCAGGAGAAACTAATCCCAATAAATTGACGGTCAGACCGAATATGCCAATTTTGAGACCGTTGCGATAGATGATTGTGTAAGGTTTTACAATTTTTTGCAATGCTTTATGATGAAACACATAGTTGGCACAAACGATTTCAAATTTTGCTTTTTTCAATCTTTTCGCCAATGCCGCACTTCCGTTATCAAATTCGTGATTTCCTAAAGTTACGACGTCATATCCCATTAAATTCATACACTTTACTTCGGCATCTCCTTTAAAGTAGTTGAAATAGGGGGTTCCTTGCGAGAAATCGCCGGCATCTGCAAGCAGCAGTTCAGTGTACTGTTTTCGGTATTGATTAATTGCCTCTTGCCGACGCACAACTCCGCCTACAATTTTTCCTTTTTTGTTCGTAAAAGGATCAAGCTGACTATGCGTATCGTTAGTATGCAGAATAACCAAAACAGGCTCTTTATTCTGTCCCCACAAAAAAGTTATTCCACAGAAAAGAGTAAACACAAAACAACTGATAATTCGTTTCATCATAATTCTATTTTTCACTTTTAACTATCTCGTATTTTTAAATTCCATCATTGCGTTACGGCTTAAAGTATTGGGGCTCAATTATAACTCTTTCATCCATCACCCCTTCAATCTGTTTTTCCGCTTTAGTCAACTCTTTAATTTTATCGATTATGACATCGCGTAAAAGTTTTTTAGTATAAATAATATCCTCATATACAATCTCTTTAGGAATAATGTTATCTCCGTGCGTTGCGAGGAAATCTGCCGTTACAATATAGTAAATACGTTCATCATCAATAGGTTCTCCTTTTACTAAAATGGTAAAAGGACGATCTTGCTTGTATATAATACTCAATTGGGAGTAAGGCTCTCCGTTTCGATGTTGAAATTTGAGAAATATCTTTCTTAACTCTTTGCCTTTGAGTGCTATAATAACCACACTATTATCGAAAGGGATGATGTTAAAAATGTCGCCGACGGTAATTTTGCCTTGAGGCATATCCGTGCGAATGCCACCCATATTCAATAAAGAGAGGTCGGCATGTACACCTTTCTTTTTTACAAGATACTCATCACCATACTCATAGAGCTTATCCGTCAAGAAATTTGAAAGCGGACTTGCCGGCGAAAAAGAGGTCAACTCCTCAGAACTTACCCCAATGACCACATCCATTTTTTTAGAAAGCTTTTGACGAAGATCGTCAAGGTAGAGACTCAATTCGCTCTTTTTCATAGTGTTAAAAGTGCTGTCTAATGAAATTACCTCATACTCATAACGAAAGGCAGGGTGCTGAGCAGACAGCACAATACTAAATAATAATAAAGTACAGAAAAGCAGAATAATACGTTTCATGTTTGAATTAAATTAAAGTGCTACAAAGTTACGGTAAAAAAGCCACACTAATAGCATTACCGTGACAAATAATGTAAACAATTTATCTAAACGCTCTTTTTGGGAGAATGTTCAAAGATAACGAAATTGATCTTTTCGTCAAAATACTCTTTTTATGCAGCGATAGTAATGCATAGAGTATTTTTCACCAATTCTCTAACAGGCTTATTTTCAGTTGTTTTATAAATTATTATCGGATCCCTTTTCTTTTTGTGGAATCAAGATGGAACCCAAAATGCTAAATGTTAAAATGCCGACAATAATGAGTAGTGAAATATTGGTTGAGATATGCCAATCGGTGTTGATAAACGGGAGAATCATTTTTATCCCAATGTAGGTCAGCAGTAGAGCTAACCCGACTTTCAAGAAACGGAATTTATCAACAATGTTTTGCAGTACAAAAAACAACGACCGAAGTCCCAATATAGCGAAGATATTAGAAAAGAAGACAATAAACGGATCTGCGGTAACGCTGAAGATCGCCGGAATGGAGTCGACGGCAAAAATTACATCCGAAAATTCAACAATGATCAGTACCACAAATAACGGTGTTAGTAAAAGGCGTCCGTTTTCGCGAATAAAGAATTTCCTTTCGTGATATTCCGGTGTTGTGAGTCTTAATTTGGACAAAAAACGAACTACCGGATGCTTTTCAACATCAATTTCCTCTTTCTCCTTTTTCTCAAAAAACATCTTAATACCGGTAAAAGCCAAGAAGATCCCGAAGATCAGCAATACAAACCTGAAGTTTTGTATCAATGTAGCGCTGAGGAAAATAAAAACAAAACGAAGCACGATAGCGCCCAAGATGCCGTAGAAAAGCACACGATGATAATACTTTGCGTCCACCTTGAAAGAGGTGAAAATGAGAAGCATTACAAAAATATTGTCTAACGAAAGCGACTTTTCGATGAGGTAACCTGTCAAAAATTCCAAAGAGATGACTTGTCTAAAAACAGATAGGTTTTCCGCAAAGCTAATCTCCTGTGAAATAGGCATACTGTGTTGATATTTTTCTTTGTAAGAGAGCAGCTCTTGCATATCATGGATGCCATGAACCCATTCCGCGCGAAAATAAAGAAACAGGTAAAAGAGCAGGGAGATGCCAATCCAGACAAATGTCCAGATAAGTGCCTCTTTGAAAGAGATGGAGTGGTCTTTTTTATGAAATACACCCAAATCCAACGTCAACATAAGTCCAATGAAAAGAAGGAAAATCACAAAGAATAACGTTTCGCTCATCATGTAAAAATTGAGCTGCAAAAGTACGAAAATATTAAAAACCGTTTTGAATTATTTTGCATGGATAGCTTCAAAAATTGCATTTTTGACCAATTGATTTTTCAAATAGAGATTGGTGCTTCCCTATTTGCCGATCAATTCTTCTAATTAAGTAATTGTAAAATGCTATACAATAATTTTATAGATCAACTCTTGCAATAATGCCTCTTCCGAAGCGCCGGACTCCACTCCTTTAGCTTTCATGTCATACTCTCTGAGAATTGCGATGATTCTTCTCAATTCCGTCAGCGAATAACGATTGGCATAACCGGTGTTGAGTTGAAGCACGAAAGGGTGCACGTTGCCGTAAATTTTAGCCAATGTCTCTTTGGACTGATCCGGAGCTAAATGATAAGAGAGCATTTTGTTAAAGAAGGGATACAGAAGCGAAGTGATCTTTACAACCGGATTGTCTTTGATGTTCAATGCTAAATTCAATGCAATTTTATTGCTTTTGGTCACATTCCGTTCTCCTAAAGCATTTTGAAGTTCAAAAACATTGTATTCTTTACTGATTCCAATATGTTTTTCGATGATTTCCGGAGTAATTTCGCTCCCTTGCGCTAAAAAAAGTTTCAGTTTTTCAAGTTCATTATTGATGCGAGAAAGGTCATTCCCAATGTGTTCCGTAAAAATTGATGCGGCACCCGGATTGATGGAAAAGCCATGTGTTTTAGCCTGCGATTGCACCCAAGCCGGTAATTTATTGTCTTTAATGCTATCAGAGATAAAAAGTATGCCGTTTTTTTCAAAAGGCTTGTATTGAGC
>QMCE01001068.1_pt1 | contig 14786 bp, 6 predicted proteins | sample 1821851 | NCBI WGS metagenome assembly QMCE01 (sample SAMN09453174, study PRJNA476694) | Termite gut metagenome, whole genome shotgun sequencing project. | isolation source: worker | host: Odontotermes sp. | place: South Africa:Pretoria | collected 2016-01-28 | reverse complement strand
ATGAATATTTGAAGGAAATTGGAGCAATATGCGGTATAAACAAGGCTTTGACATTCCATCTCGCAAGACACAGCATTTTTTCTTTTGGACTGAAAAACAGGAAGTTGCAAGAGTAAAACTTTCGGCAGGTAACGATTTAGAAACGAGCTAACCTCGTTTATTTGTATCATTTTTCACAATACACACAAAGAACACTTTTCAAATGCAAAGATACAAAAATGTATTTGAATCTCATTTTTTTCGCTCTGTTTTTCCTTTCCAGATTTTGGTAGATTTTCTTCATCCCATATTGTTGATAGATTCCGACCGATTCAAATTTCCGTTTTCTTATTCGTCCACTTCGGAAAACATCTCTATCTTTGCACGGTATATTGAATTAATACGGCTTAGTGCTGTTTGATATATAGACATAACGTTCGCTGAACGTCTCGATACGAAAACTGGTAATTTTCAATTGAAAGGGACAGATGGCGCAATGTTCATGCTATGCGATAGTATAGCGTGGGCTTGCTTGTTTCTTTCAAGGGTAACCAGTACCTCGTATCGGAGCAGTGTGAGTTCACGCTTCTTTTTTTGACGCAGGCGAACCAATTCAAACCTTTTAAAACAAAGCGTCATGAAAAAGATCATCCTTTACATTGCTGCGTCGCTTGACCAGCGCATTGCCGAACCGGACGGTAGTTTGGATTGGCTTTCTGAATTTTCTAACTCTGAAAAGATAGATTCCGGTTATACAGATCCGTTCAATGAGGTCGATACGATTATCATGGGAGGCAAAACCTATCGTGAATTGTTGAGTATGGATGCGATTTGGCCTTATCCGAATCTGCATACTTATGTTGTATCTCACCACAAATGGAACGCACAGGAAAACGTCTGCTTTATCACGGAAAATATTATTGAAACCATTGCCGAATTACGGAACCGGGAAGGTAAAGATATTTGGTTGGTTGGCGGCGGAGGATTGATTTCCATCTTGCTTGCCGCCGATTTGATAGATGAAATGCGTATTACCTACATGCCTGTGATTTTGGGCAAAGGCATTCCTCTGTTTCCCGAACAACCAAAGGAATCGAAATGGACATTGCTTGAAAGTAAATCGCACACAAATGGGATATTGGAGGTGAAATATCAACGGAAATAAAAACTACCTTTCATATTTCTACATTAAGTATTTATCCCTTTTGTAGCCCAATAGTTCGGTACTCCAACGGCGACAGCCCGAACTTCCGTTTAAACGCTGTGGAGAAATGCGAATGATATTCATAACCGATGCGGTCTGCTATTTCCTGTATGGATAGCTCCGTATCCAGCAAATATTTGCATGCCAATTCCATACGGTAATCGAAAAGGTATTCAAATACGGTTGTACCGAACAAGGCTTTGAATCCCGTTTTCAGCTTACAAACATTTGTCCCTGCCATTAATGCCAATTGATGCAGTGACAGCGATTCTTGATACCGTTGCTCGATGATGGTTTTTACATGGAAAAGCTTATCGTTATCTTTTGAAGAATAGCAGGCACAGGCGGAACAATTTTCCTGTGAAGTTTTGCATATAATCAGCGACAACACTTCCAGAATCTTGGAGTCCAAATACATGGCTGCGGCATTTCCGGCGACTTTATAATCCAGCATGGTATCCAAGATCCGCCTTATTTCAGGGCAGAACTTCACATTTTCAGGAAATACCCTAAACGATTTTTCACCTAAAAAACGATTAACGATACTATCGAATAAATGGGGATACCAATTGGCTATCCGCTCCATATATGTGGGCGACAACATAAAGTCAACCGTTCTGATCGGTTTGTTTCTGGCAAAACAGTGATATCCCTTCATTCCTTCTTTTGCCGAAAGCATGTTGGCATGTCCGGCTATCCAGTTTTCTTCCCTCTTATAGTAACAAGTGACATTGCCATGCAAAATGGCACAAAAACAGAATACATCGCTGATTTCCGACTCGGAATACAGTTTGCAGTTGTCATGACATTGGATGTTGGATTCTGCAATGCAAAAATTGCATGTTTTCAGTTCTCTGGTAGTTGATTTGCCATAATCATTATCAATGGCTACCCTGTTCTCTTCCAATTCGTTTCCCATAGAAAACGTATGGATAGGATATTCCGCTATCATTTCCTGTAAATCCTTACTTACTAATTTAACACTCATCTAAAAATACCTCATATTAAAATTTGACTACTTCCAGGGTAAGCATTGAGCCGGTCAGGCCCGGTACTTTTGCATCCTGAATTTAAGAGCAAAAATACAATGATATATCTAACCGATCAATCCCCTAAAATGGGTATTTTAAAAACGAAGAAAGTTGCTATCATAGTATGTTTCATACTGATAGCCATACTGGGATATTCCCAACCAACGACATCTCATAGCAGTAAAACCGTACTTTCCGGGATAGTTACCGATAAATCAAATGTGCCGTTATATGGCGCTAACATTTGGATAAACGAACTGAACGAAGGGGCGGTAACTGATGCTAAAGGTCGCTATACGATCAAAATACTACCGGGTGAATATTCCGTTGTTGTATCCTATATCGGATATCATCAAATAACTCAAAAACTTCTTCTGGGAGGCAGTTCGGTTACGAAGAACTTCAAAATGGAAGAAAGTACATTGTTGTTGGGTGAAGTAGCTGTTACTGCAAAGAAGGGCAATCGGGCAATTATGAAAGAGATTAAAGAAAGTCCGATGGCGGTTTCTGTTATTGACGGACGTAAGATGATGGGAAGATCGTCGGGAATTGAAGAAGTATTGACCCGCACATCCGGTCTGACCATTCGTAAAGAAGGCGGTTTGGGAAGCAAAAGCCGTGTGTCGGTTCATGGTTTGGAAGGAAAGCGTGTGGCTGTTTTCATTGACGGCTTTGCCCTGAACAGTCCCGATGGCTCATTCGACATTAACGATTTACCTGTTGATATTATCGAGCGGGGTGAAGTTTATAAGGGCATTGTTCCGGCGGAATATGGCGGCGACGGTTTAGGCGGTGCGATCAATATTGTAACGCGGGAAGCAAATTGTGATATGATTGGGGCTATTGCCGAAAAGGGATCGTATGGAAACATGCGGTTTACTGTAAGTGGGAAGAAATTGTTTGAAAAACCCGGCATACAGTTAGGATTTGCTCTTTTGCACAACCGTGCAGACAACAATTATCCGATGGATTTAAGGGCTTTCGATCCCGACTACCCCGCTGAACCCTATTCTCATGTAAGGAGGAATAACGACAAATACCGTTCATCTATCCTTAGCGGTTCTGTGATATTTACCAAACTCTGGTTTGATAAAATAGAGTTGGAATGCACCGGATATAAAAACTACAAGGAATTACAGGAAATATCATTTGATTCCCGTTATGCGCATACACATGGTTCCAATATAATGCCTGCACTCAAACTGGAAAAGAATGATTTTATCCTGAAAGGTCTTGATTTAAAATTTTCATCGGTTTATGCAGCGGTAAATACCCATTTGGTGGACACCGTAGGACATATTTTCCAATGGACAGGAGAACAAAACTCCAATCAGGGCGAAACATCCGACCGGATATTCAACCTGTCGAACGACCGGACAAGAGAGCTACGTAGTAAGCTGAATCTGAAATATGAAATAAGCAGCAGTCATCAATTGAATCTGAACAATCAATTTGTTTTCTCGAAACGAACCCCTAAAGATGATTATGTGGAAGCCTATATCGGTTTTGATCCCAGCGGTTTTCCCAGTAAGATGACCGGAAATGTAACGGGATTTACCTACTCTTTTTTCAGCAGAAATAAGAAGTTTCAAAATACTGCGGCCCTAAAAGTGTACTACCTCTATTCCCAAGTGTTCCGTACGACCGATGAAAGTTCGTATGACGAAAACAGTATAAAAAAGACACCCGGGGAAACAGGCAATAACGATTTGTTATGGGGCTATAACGAAGGAATCAGTTATCATCTTTTTCGTGGAATGAGAGTGAAAGCATCGTTTGAACATACGCTGCGCTTGCCCGATCCGGGAGAACTGTTCGGCGATGGTATAAGCGTAAAATCGTCCGTCAACCTGAAACCGGAAAAAAGCGACAATATCAATTTAGGATGGTTATTCGACAGGGCGAATGCATGGGGACTAACCCGCATTCAAGCTGAAATAAACGGGTTTTACATGAACGCTTCCAACCTGATACGGCTGATGCCTGCCGATACCCGTATGGCATACGTCAATCTGGGTAAAACGGAAATTAAAGGCATGGATTTAGACTTGAAAATAGATGTAACACCCGACTGGTATGCCTATTTCAATATCACCTATCAATCCATGCGCGATATGCTGCGATGGAAAACAAATGATAAAACCGTGGAAAATCCGACATACAAGTTAGAGATTCCTAATATCCCGTCATTCTATTACAATGGCGGAGTGGAATATCACCGAAGCGACTGGCTGTTAAAAGGCGAACTGTCGCGGATATACGCCGATGTTTCCTATGTAGGCGACTATTGCAACGCATGGAAACTATCATCACAAAAAGATCAAAAAGTAAAATGGACAATTCCGGCTTATTATAATTTCTCGGCAGGCATACAGCAATCATTTTTCAAAAACCAGCTATCCGTATGCTTTTACGTAAATAATATACTGGATAAAACCATTTACAACGATTACAAGATGCCGTTACCCGGAAGAACATTCGGAATAAAAATCAGATACAACTGGTTTAAAGATAAATCGGAAGGCGGAGCCATGCAACTTTAGTAAAATCAAAAAATGTATCATAAATAAAAAGTAAGAAAATGAAAACAAATGAATTCCTATGGGTGAGCCTGGCAGGGATAGCCCTTATTTTCTCTGCATGTGATAAAGATGACCCGAATCCCAATGGTCGTCCTGATACTACGACATGTCTGCACAGTGTTATGATTGATGACCAATCATATATTGACCTGTTTGAAGATTTAAATGTCGAGAAGACAACAACTGCCAATGCATTGGTGCATGACAAGTTAGGTTATATTTTCACGTACAAGGATTATGTCTTTGTGCTGGAAGAAACTACCGACCGTTTATTCAAGTACAAGAAAAATATCAAGAGGTTGGAAAAGTCGGGCAATACGGTTCTCCTTCCTGCAAAATCGGCGACAAATGCTATGGCATTTTTGAACGATCATAAAGGATATATTACGGCTTCCGGAACAGGAAAGGTGATTGTATTCAATCCTTCTTCGATGACCATTCTGAAAGAAATTGATTTGTCCCGATATGCGATTGGCGAAGGCGATAACAATCCCGAGCCGATAGGCATTATCATCCGTGACAACCTGTTGTATGTTACCCTGTGGCAAGCAAAATCATTGTCTAATCCCAATCCTGGCGGCCATATCGTCATTATCAATACGGTAACGGACGAACCGGTGAAAATGATCAGCGACTACCGTGCCGGAATGATTGGTTCCGGCGGCCCTGCGGGTGATCCTTTTATAGATGAAAACGGAGATATTTATTTCTATTGTTCAGGAGGATTCGGATACAGCAGCGAGAACGACGGGCTTTTACGTGTTAAAAAGGGGGAAACCGAATTCGACAAGTCTTATTATTTCCCGATAAAAGGCCAATCCATTGAAGGTATTGCCGGAAATGCCGCAGATTATATGTATCCCAAGGTATATGCCGGAAGCGGGAAACTCTATACTTACCTGAATGTCTCTGCCAATGCAAGTAATCCGCCTGATTATGTAAATGACAAATCCATGCAACCGTTTGAATTGGATATATACGGCAAGACTTTCTGTAAATTGGATTTGCCGCCCACCACTGGTTGGTCGGCATGCGTGGGAATATACGACAACTATATTGTATTCGGCATGGCAGGTGAACAGGGAATCGGTTATTACCTGTATGACTACAAAACCGGAAAAGTAATTGGAAAGAAGGTGAGTACGCAAGGTTCGCCATTCTATTTCGCCAAGTTTTAGAGAGAAAGAAAGGATATATGATTAATGAATACACTTGTTTCAATCATAGAAAATGCGTATCGTTCTGTTCCCGAAAAAGGAATTGTTCATGTAACCCACGGAAAGGAAGATTACTTTCAATCCTACGAAGAACTGTACACCAAAGGCAAAGCAACCGCATTTATTTTAAGGGAAAAAGGACTTAGCCCCGGCGATTTCCTTATCCTGTCGGTTGAGAAGTCATATCATTTTACACAACTGTTCTGGGGATGTATTCTTGCCGGGATTATTCCTGCACCCATGCCGGGCATAGCAGGACAACAAAAATCATCCGTTGCTTTCCGCCGGTTGACGGCAGCCATGAATTACCTGAATGCCCCTTTGGTTGTATCAACGGATGGTAGTTTGCCGGACGGTTTTCCTTCTTATTTTTCTGCGGAGGACATTATAAAACAAAGCAGTATTTCGAATCATGATTTCATTCCTCATCGCAGTCATGCTGATGATGTTGCAGTTGTTCAGTTCTCGTCCGGTAGCACAGGCAATCCGAAAGGTGTCATGCTGTCCCATGCGAATATCCTGGCAAACCTTTCGCTTAAAAGCAAATTCGACCATACAACCCCGAATGATACGCTCATTCATTGGATGCCTTATTTTCATGATTATGGGTTATTCGGCAATCATTTAAGCAGTGTTTATAATGCCATTACGGAAATCCGAATCGATCCTTTGGCTTATTTGCGAAATCCGGTGATATGGCTGGAAAAAATCACGCAGTATAAGGCGACCATCACAGGTTCAACTCCGACAGGGATAGATATTCTGCTGAAATCTTTGGAAAAAGGACAAACAACAAAGCCGATTGACCTTTCAGGCGTCAAAATGTTGTCGTTAGGGGCGGAAATGGTTCCGGCCGGATTGTTCAGTCGCACTTGCACCGCATTATCAAAATACGGATTCAATTCGTCAGCCTATTGTCCGGCATACGGAATGGCGGAAACAACGCTGATCGTTACCAGAACAGAACCGGAAAAGGGTTATCGCAAAATTATAGTGGACAGGAGCCAATTTGCTAAAGGAAATATCGTTGAGCATTTTCAAGGTGGCGATACATCCTGTGAGATAGTCAGTGTCGGAAAACCGCTGGACGGTATTCGGATTCGGATTGCAAATGACAATTTACCATTGAGCGTTTATTCCATAGGTGAAATCCAGATAAAAGGCAGTTGCGTAATGCCAGGCTATTACAACAATGCGGAAGCCAACCGGAATGCTTTTATCAACGGGTGGTTACGAACGGGTGATTCAGGATTCTTCGATAAAGACGGATACCTGTATATCGTTGGACGTAAAAAGGAAATCATCATCGTTAACGGGCAGAATTACTTCCCGTTCGATTTGGAGTCGTGCATTCTGTCACAATTGAAGGACAAAATAGAATTATCCCTGTTTACATCCTGTTATTCCGAAGATAAAGAACGGGAAATCGTCTTACATTTCTTCGTCCCCAAGAACCGAAACGATGACATCATTACCCTCGCAAATACCTGTAATGCGTTGATTGGTGAGTTGGCGGGATTGTCTGCCGACTTTTCAATTCCTATACGCAAAGGCGATATACCTAAAACGTCAAGTTCAAAAACGATGAGAAAAGAGCTTGCCAACAGGTTTTTAGGCGGATGGTTTGGTCAATCAATACAAAACAATATACCTACTCACATGAAAAATAAAGAGATTCAACATATTAATCACAGAGAGATATTAACAGAAGTCTGGAAAGAGGCGCTTCAACTTAGCGGTGAATGTACGGAATTGGCTTTAACGCAAAACTTCTTTGCATTAGGCGGTGATTCCATACGGACATTGAAGGCGGTTGCCGAAATAGAAAACCACTATAAATGCAAAGTTGAAGCCAATTTTATCTATAAATACCCGACTTTGAAAGAGCAAATAGATTACTTCCGGTCGTTTAACACAGAAACAGTGGTATTACCGGTTGACGAATATGAATTGCTTGTCAGGGAAATTATCGGTGAAAAACTCAACATTGACCCTCAAACGCTTGGAACAACCGACAACTTCATATCCAAAGCAAAAAGCATAAATGATGTATTGGCTTTAGTGCAACATATTAAAAACATATTCAAATTGGATAATACCGAAGGGAAACTGCATGAAGCGACCAATATCCGGCAAATTGCAGACCTGATAAAAGCGAAACAGATATCGCTTCCGGGAGAGCCTTTTCCGTTGATGGACTTTCAGGAAACGTTGTATTACCACAGCAAGAGTTTTCTGCGGAACGAACCTACCGGATTGAGTTGCTACATTATTTGCCGGACAACTTTAACCGGTGAGTTCAGGAAAGAATATTTCGACAAGGCATTTAACCATGTCGTAAAATCCCATCCCATCCTGCATTCCGTCATCACGGAAGAGTCGGAAACACCGTCTATGATCACACTTGGCGAGTATCCTGATTTTTCTGGCAGCTACACGGATATATCAACCCTTCCGAAGCCGGAACAAATAGCCTTCTTTGAAAAGAATGATTTAAAAGACCATGACCACCGTTTCGACCTGTCGTGTCATCCGTTGTATTATTCCAGTATTTTTAAAACGGGCGAAAACGAACATGAAATTGTCATTCATATCGACCACCAGTTAATAGACGGATTCAGCTTTTTTGAGTTTATCCGCGAAGTCCTGTCTTTGTACGACCAATTTGCCGATGGTAAAACATTGGAAGTGCGGATACCGGACGGATTACAATTTGCCGATTATGTGTGGATTGAAAAATTCAGGTCGGCAACCGGAACGTATCAAGATGCCATGAAGTTTGCACTGGATGTTTTCAGAAATGTACCGGGAAAGATTACTATTCCGATGCTCCAAAATCCGTCGATGCTTGAAACTGTCCATTTCAATACACTACACACTGAAATGAAACCGGAAACCATGCAGGCGGTCGTTGTCATTGCAAAATCACAACAAGGAATCAGTATGAATTCCTTGTTGCTGGCCTGTTACTTCAAGCTGATGAATATCTGGTCGGGACAAAACGATCTAATCATCAATATGCCTGTTTACAACCGAGAACAACATTTTCCCCATGCCCGGAAAGTGATCGGCAGCTTTCTGGATATATTTCCGGTCAGGATTCAGACCAAACCGTCAGAACCCATATTGTCGATAGCCGGAAAAATAGAGAAGTTTGTGCGTACGCTTCTGGAATATCCCGTTTCGTCCATTGAACTGACAAGGCGGATTGCCGAACAGGAAGGCTTAAAGCAAGGTTCGTTGAGCTCCATTATTTTCAGCAATTCCATTCACATGATACCCGAAGGGACAAGTAAGTTTTCAACGTATTTCAAAATGGGAGCGCCGAAAGTGCAGACCGGAGCGCCGGGAACTTACATAGACTTGGTTATGTTCACCTGGGAAGGAGAATGGCATTTCGACTGGAACTATGTTCGGGAATTATTCAGCGAAACTTTTATGGAAACATTATCCTCCCAATATGCCTCCATGTTGGAACAACTGGCGCAAACAAAAGATGATACGACCAAACTGGCGGAATTTACAGGAACGGATATTATGCCCGAAAAATACAACCGGTTGCTTGAGCAAGTCAATAACACAGCACATGAATATCCTGTAACGACCATCAACCAATGGATAAGAAATGTTGCCCAAACATATCCGCAGAAAGAAGCGGTGAGCTTTGAAGATAAAAGTTTAACCTACGAAGCGTTTTACCGGAATGCCAATCAGTTCGCCCATTTGTTACAGCAACTTGGCGTTAAACCCGGTGAAAAAGTTGCATTGTTGATGAGCCGGACACCGGATTTGCCGGTAGCCCAATTGGCTGTTCTTATAGCCGGAGGCGCTTATGTTCCGGTAGATCCATTGTATCCCGCCGAACGGATAAAATATATGTTGGAAGATTGCGGGGCAAAAATACTTATCAGTCAAAAGATACATGCGGCACTTATTGGACAGACCTATACGGACAAGCTCAAAAATTGTATCCTGACAGATGTAAACGAACTTTTTTTCCTTCCCTGCAACTATGTCCTTTTTACACAAAAAGATATTTTACAGCAATCACTGACCGAAATAGCATCCGCCAATACTGCCGAAGATCTGATTTATATTATCTATACATCCGGTTCTACCGGACAACCCAAAGGGACTATGTTGCGGCACAGGAATGTATGTAACTTCCTTTACTATGTGCAACAAGTGTTCGGGGTGAAGGCAGAAGACCGTTTTGCGTTCGTAACCTCCTATTCGTTCGATATGACCGTTACTTCCAACTGGTTGCCGTTCCTGACCGGTGCGTCGCTGCATATATTGTCGGAGGAAAGCACGCGGGATGTGGAACTACTGCTTCGCTTTATTGCCGACAAAGCAATATCATTCCTGAATGTTACCCCGTCTCATTTTTCCATGCTTGCCAATACATTGGAGTTTACCGCTGAAAAAATAGCATTACGGGAAAACATGACCGTGATGTTAGGCGCTGAAATTATCAATGTCGGCGATATCAACAAATGGCTGTCTTATTTTCCCAAACATACGCTGATCAATGAATACGGGCCAACGGAAACCACCGTAGCTTCTACCTTTTTCCCGATTCCTGTCAATGACCGTGGGATATGTGAACTGACGATTGTCCCTATCGGTAAGCCGATTTATAATACGCAGGTTTACATCCTGAACGAGAATAACGAACGCTGTATGCCCGGCGTTCCGGGAACACTTCATATCGGTGGAGCCGGAGTAGCCCTCGGTTATTTGAATAAGGAAGAAAGAACAAACAGCGTATTCATACCGAATCCGGTTACGGGGAACAAAAACGATGTTGTGTACAACACGGGGGACTTAGCGAAATTCACGGATACGGGCGATATTATTTTTATCGGGCGAAAAGATTTCCAGGTGAACATAAGAGGTTACAGGATAGAACTTGGGGAAATAGAGAATGCGTTGAGTAAAGTTCCTGAAATAGCGGAAAGTTGTGCCGATATCCAATACGACAATCATAAACAAGCCGTAGTTGTAGCTTTCTATACAACCAAAGCAAAAATAGTTTTGGACAATAACTATATCATGGGTGCTATCGAAAAATTATTGCCTCAATATATGCTACCGTCATCCATTCTTTATATAGACCAAATTCCGGTTACGCCCAATGGCAAAACAGATAAAAAGGCGTTGCCACATATTGCAGGCAATAAGCAGACCGGTCTGTCCGCATCTTATGTGCCGCCTACCGGTGAAGCGGAACAAAAAATGTCGGAAATATGGAGCCGGATTTTAGATATTCCGCAAATTGGTATTCATGATAATTTTTGGGAAATCGGCGGTGATTCTATCCGGTCAGTCCGTTTAATCAAAGAATTAAAAGATCATGGTTTTAATACTATCAAACTAAAAGATTTATTCGATAAACCGACTATAGCAAAGTTGGCAGAACTTGAATATAAAGAAGGCAATGGCATAGAGAATATCATTTGTATGAAAAAAGCAAAGAATCCTCACGCCAACCTTATATGCTTACCTTATGCTGCCGGGACTCCAGGCATGTATACAACTTTTGCGGGACACTTTACCGATATAGACATTTACACAGCTCAATATCCCGGGCATGGTGACGGACGGGAAATAAAATCGACCATTGAAGAAGTCGGGGCGCTTTTAGTCAATGATCTTAAAAAAATTGAGCGGAATATTCCCTTATTTATAATGGGCTATTCATATAGCTGCTATATCACTTATGATATCTGTAAGCGATTAGAAAAAGAAAACATCCCGGCACAAGGTATTCTTATGATTGGTGGTACTCCGCCCACACTCCGGGATGATTTAATGCAATTCTTTTCAAACGACGATAATGTTTTGTTAGATTATTCCCGTGCAAGGAATGTCCTGAATGAAGAGTTGATTTCTACTTTATCGGAAGAAGAAACGCATGAATATCTACGTGAATTGAGATTGAACACTATCGCTATGGTAAAATATAAATTCCTCAATTCAAAGCTGAAGACGCCATTATGCTCGATTGTAGGCAAAGAAGATGAACCGGCTATCACAAAACAACAACAACTATGGAATGATTATTTTAATGAAGTTCGATATGTTGAATTACCGGGTGGTCATGTTCTCATTAACAAATATCATGCGGAACTGGCTAATGTCGTAATACAATTTATAAAATCCGGTTCTCATGTTTAAATGTACCCTACTATCTTCATCTGCTTTAGCTGTCGTATTGGTTAAAGAGAATTACGAACCTGATATTAATGAGTTGTTGGTTGACGAACAACGATTAATTCCGGATTCATGGTCAACTTTAAGACGTAAAACATTCATCTTGGGGAGGATTGCTGCTCATCAAGCGCTGCGCATGTTAAAATCAGAAAGAATACCCGTATTGAGAGGGAATCGTGGAGAACCGGTTTGGCCTAAAAATATTACCGGTTCTATTTCCCATAAGGACAACATTGCTGTTGCCGTAGCAGGGAGAACGGATAAATACAAAGGCATTGGAATAGATATAGAAGATAGTACTATTGAATTATCTGAAAAAGAATATTCACTGTTTTGTACGGAACATGAAATCAAGTGTATTCATGAAGGAAAAATATCTCCAATAAGTATTTTCTCACAAAAAGAGTCTTTGTTAAAAGCATGGCATGCTGCTTATAATGAAGTCTTTGAATGGAAAGAAATGGAAGTTGATTTATTTTTAAAATTACGTCAACATGTTGATATTCAGCACTATGCAAACAAACAGTTTGTTGTAAACTTATGTATCATTAGAAACAAGAAATGAAAACAATTTTAATAATAATAGGCGCACTTTGCATTACTACTGCATCAGGCGCACAATCAATTTTGAAAGGGCGTATAATCGACCAAAGAACCAAAGAACCCATTATTGGAGCTTGCATCTTTGTACAAAAGAACAATTTAGGGGGAGTAGCTGACAATGATGGTAACTATATAATAAAGGTTCCATGTGACGGAAACTATGTGATAGAAGTTTCAAGTCTTGGATATAAATCCGTGAAACAAACCATTTTTATAAATCAGAATTCAACAAAAGATTTTTATCTGGAGGAATCGGTAAAAGTGCTGGATGAAGTTGTAGTAAAAGCATCTTCCCATCAGGCAGAAATAAATCAGATCCGCAAAAGCCCGATGGCTGTGTCGGTTATTGATGGCAGTAAATTAAGGGGACGTTCAAGCGGTATAGAAGATGTTTTATCTCGCACATCAGGTCTGAAAGTACGAAAATCGGGAGGAATAGGCAGTTCTTCCCGTATGTCTATTCATGGATTGGAAGGAAAACGGGTTGCAATCTATGTCGATGGGTTTCCTTTGAATAGCCCCGATGGTTCATTCGATATAAACGATATGCCGATAGATGTAATCAAGTATATTGAAGTCTATAAAGGCATTGTTCCGGCAGAGTATGGCAGTGATGGATTAGGAGGAGCCATTAATATTGTGACAAGGGAAGATGAATGCGATTTAGTTGGTTTTACCCAGGAACTTGCATCATTCGGAACATCAAAAACCTTGTTCAGTGCACAAAAGAATATTGAAAAACCGGGCATTCTGATAGGCGGAGGATTCTTTCATAATAAATCCGACAACGATTACACAATGACGTATCCTGTTTTTGAAACCAATCTTCCGGAAAACGCTTACCGGAAGGTAAAAAGAAGCAATGATTATTATCAATCCACAATGTATAATTTCCAACTTGTTTTCACAAAATTATGGTTTGATAAAATTAAATTGGAATTTCCCTATTATAATAATAAGAAAGGGATCCAGTCTTTGGATTTTGATTCGCAATCTGCACATACTCACGGAACCAACGTGATGCCAACTTTAACTGTGGAGAAAAAAGATTTTATCGTCCCAAATCTGGAATTGAAATATAACACTGTTACTCCGATTGTCCATACCCATTTAGTAGATACTGCCGGAACAAAACGGCAATGGGATGGAACGATAACAAATTCGATGGGAGAAACAACAGATAATCTATACAACAATTCCGATGATAAACAAATTGAGACAAGGCATAAGCTGAATTTAAAATACAAACTCAATCTGCAACATACCTTTAATCTGAACAATCAGTTCACTTATTCGAAGTACAGACCCAAAGACGACTATATCACAGCATATGTAGGGTTTGATCCGAGCAGGTTTCCAAGTAATATGAACGGAAATGCGTTGGGATTAACACATGAATATTCATCGAGGAACCGCACATTTCAAAATTCCTTGATGCTCAATTTATATTATCTGAATTCCGAGGTATACAGAACAATGGATCAGGTTACGGATAATTCACAAAGCGCAAAAAAAGAGCCGGGAAAAACAAGCGTAAGCGGAATATATTATGGGATAAGTGAAGGATTTAGCTACGAATTCGCAAGAGGAATCAGGGGTAAATTTTCCATCTCTCATAATGTAAGATTACCGGATACGGAGGAGCTGTTTGGCGACGGAATTACGATTAAACCGTCCGTTGATTTAAGACCGGAAGTAAGCAATAATCTCAATCTGGGACTAATTATGGATAGGAATGATTTCATTGGCTTAAGCCGGTTTCAATTTGAGACCAATTTATACTATATGTACCTGACAGATATGATAAGTTTGTTTCCTGCCAACCTTCGTATGATTTATACGAATTTAGGGAAAACGCAAATCATGGGATTTGACTTTGACCTTAAGTTGGATATTACTCCCAAACTTTACAGCTACTTCAACCTGACCTGTCAGGACATTAAAGATAAGCTGA
>QMCE01001067.1_pt1 | contig 14787 bp, 12 predicted proteins | sample 1821851 | NCBI WGS metagenome assembly QMCE01 (sample SAMN09453174, study PRJNA476694) | Termite gut metagenome, whole genome shotgun sequencing project. | isolation source: worker | host: Odontotermes sp. | place: South Africa:Pretoria | collected 2016-01-28 | reverse complement strand
GTTTATAGAAATAAGCACACACAACCGTCATTCCACTTATACCAGCAAGAATATGTACGGGCGCGATTATCCAACCCCAATTACCAGAAGCGCGGGCGGATTGCCATCCGCCCCTACAATATATTTCACCTCTACGCCTCAATACTAAACGAATACCCCGAATACTGCACCTGCTTAATCAAACTTGGGCTCATCTCGCTGAGCTTGCGCAGCGCGCTGAGCTGGCTCTGCTCGAAGCCCCGGCCGCTCGTCACGCTCATGCTGAATTCGCGTGAAAACGCTTGCGCGGCGATCTGCGAGTCCTCCTTCGAAAGCCCGGCGCTCTTAAACGACATTTCGGTATACGCGGCGAAGTCCTGATTCAGGTAGCTGAACGCCATGCTCTTCTGCTGCTCGCTCGAATATTGCATCGAACTTAGCGCCGTATAGCGCTCCTCGTATTGCTTTACGGCGTCATCCAGGAAATTCTGCTTGGGAATGGCGTTCCTGTCGAAGTATAAGCTCTTGCTGTAATCCCCATTCGCGCCCCTGGCGAAAAATCGCTCGATCTCCAGCTGGTCCACCTGGATCGATGCGCCGGTAAACGTTATAGCCAGCGCGGACGCGGCGCGGTTTTCCGCCATTTCGCTCTGGCGGCGCTTTATCATTTCGCGCATCTTGTTCATTATGCTCTGCGCTTTTTCCTGGGCGACGCTGGGCAGCGCGCGCTCCGTCTCCGCTCTCTGCGCCTCCTGAGCGGCTTTTTGCTCGTCCGTAAGCGGCTGTGCGTATATTTTGCGATAGCGCCCCGCCATTCCCTGCGCCTTTTGCTGCGCGTCCGCGATCTGCTTGGCATAGCTCTGTTCCATTTGCTCGGCATAATGCCGCCGCCTCTGCTCTTCCAGGCTGATGCCCGACGGGGGCCTGTAGCTGCTGATGTTTGCCATTTCTTTCCTCCTTGAAAACTTATTCAATCCTTTGAATTGCGCGCCCATACGGAATCTATATCATTACATATATGGCAATGTTTATCATAGATACATATTATTTACATAGTGAATACATAACACTAAGCCTTATTGTTTCACGTGAAACAATGCACGGCGTATTTGTGCGATACATAAAGACAACCGGCCCTTTAACGCCGGTTGTCTCTCTAAAAAGCTCTTCGTTCTATTCTAAACGCTATACGGGCAGGATCATCATGGTAAGTTACCATAGCCGCGGGACGCTGGGGACAGCGTCCCCTACATATATTCCATTGCCGGCAGCAAGATGCCGCCTTTACCCCCTACGCCTCAAAACTAAACGAATACCCCGAATACTGCACCTGCTTAATCAGGCTCGGGCTTATCTCGTTGAGCTTACGAAGCGCGTTGAGCTGGCTCTTCTCGATACCCTGGCCGCTAATCATGCCCATGCGGAATTCGCGGGAGAAGGCTTCGGCGGCGATTTGCGTATCCTCTTCCGAAAGCCCCGCCCGCTTAAACGCCGAGTGGGTATACGCGGCGAAATCCTGATCCAGGTAGCTCAGCGCCATGAGCTTCTGTTGCTCGCTTGAATACTCCATCGAACTTAGCGCGTTATACCGCTCCTCATATTGCTTAACGGCGTCGTCCAGGAAATTCTCCTTCGGCATATTGTCCCGGTCGAAGAAAAAGCTTGAGCTATAATCCCCCTTCGGGCCTCTGGAGAACAAGCGCTCGACCTCGATCTGGTCCACCTCGTTAGTAAAGTGAGCAACGCCGTTTTGATTATAGCCGGTCGGCGGCTCCATGCGTATCGTCAGACCGCCCTGGTCGTTTTGGCGGTCCCGTACGCTTTGGCGCATACGCTCGATCATGGCCTGCGCTTTCTCGCTGGAGAGCTTCGGATAGTAGCTCTCCTCTTTTATCTCCGAGACGGGCGCTGCCTCATCCCCCTGCTCGATTGGCTGCGCGCCATCCGCGCCATATATCCTATGGCCTCTTAGGTTCTGCAGCTTCGACGCGTTCGCGATTCTGTCCGCATAGCTCTTTTCCATGCGTTCCGCTATCATCTGACGCCTGCGCTCCTGCATATCAACGCCCGTCGGGGGCCTGTAGTGGTCAATTATTGCCATCTTTCTTTCCTCCTTGAAAGTTCACTCAATCCTTTGATTTGCGATAATCCTGCCCGCACTCTATTAATATCGCGATATTTCCAGTGTTATTTATATAGTAGCCTGTAAATCTTTTATTATAATATTCGATGATGGTTTTACACTTTTGTTATATGTGTGTATTAATTATCTGAGCGTCGCTTCGATTGTTCCACGTGAAACATTACGACGGCATTACGACTCTATTTATTCTTTCCTTAACACAATCTATGGTCTATAATGATCCTACACAAATAATCCTACACTGACAAAAAACGGGGGAACGAGCTTGAACAGGATAATCGCCATCGCGAACCAAAAGGGCGGCGTCGGCAAGACGACGACGAGCGTCAACCTCTCCGCCTGCGTCGCGCAGGCCGGATATAGTACGCTGCTCATCGACTTCGACCCGCAGGGCAACAGCTCCAGCGGCCTCGGCATTCAGCGCAATAAGCCGCGCTATACCGTCTACGACGTTTTGATGAACGGCGCGGACTTCCGCAAGGCCGTGCTGCCGACGGGCGTGGATAAGCTGGACCTCCTGCCGTCGAATATCGCGCTCGCGGGGGCGGAGGTGGAGCTCGTCGCGCAGATCGCGCGGGAACAGGTCTTAAAGAACGCGCTCGCGCCGGCTATCGAGCGTTACGAGTATATCTTCATCGACTGCCCGCCCTCGCTGGGGCTGCTGACGGTCAACGCGCTCACGGCGGCGACGAGCCTGCTCGTGCCGATTCAGTGCGAATACTATGCGCTCGAGGGGCTTTCGCAGCTCATGAACACCGTCAAGCTCGTGCGCCAAAACCTCAACCCCGGCTTGGAGGTCGAGGGCGTCGTGCTCACGATGTTCGACGCGCGCACGAACCTCGCCGCGCAGGTCGTCGCCGAGGTGCAGAAGTTCTTCCAGTCCAAGGTATACCACACGATTATCCCGCGCAGCGTACGCCTCTCGGAAGCGCCGGGCTACGGCGTGCCGATAACGCTGTACGACCCGCGCTCCTCCGGCTCGCAGGCGTACGTCGCGCTGGCCAACGAATTGATTAATGGAATGGGGTGAGCCGTATGGCCGTAGCAAAACGCGGATTGGGCAAGGGGCTAGGAGCGCTGTTCGATGATTTCGGGCATGAGGCGAGCGGAACATATTTGGAGATAGATATTCACTCTCTCGACCCGAACCCGAAGCAGCCTCGCAAGAAGTTCGACGAGGAGCGCCTTGCGGAGCTTGCCGCGTCCATAAAGCAGCACGGCATCGTGCAGCCGATCCTCGTGCGCGAGCGCGGCGAACGGTATACTATCGTAGCGGGAGAGCGCCGCTGGCGCGCGGCGCAGCTGGCGGGGCTGGTCGAGGTGCCTGTGATCGTGCGCGTTATGGACGATCAGCAGCTCCTTGAGGTCTCGCTCATCGAAAATATTCAGCGCAACGATTTGAACCCGATGGAGGAAGCGGCCGCCATCAAGTTCCTGATGGAGCAGCACGACCTGACGCACGAGGAGGTCGCCGAGCGGCTGGGCAAATCCCGCCCCGCGATATCGAATTCCGTGCGCCTGCTGAATCTGCCGGAGCCGGTTAGGAGCGTCGTGCTCTCTGGCGAGCTATCCGCCGGGCACGCCCGCGCGCTGCTGGCCGTTACCGACCCGGCAAAATGCGAAAGCTTAGCCGCGCGCATCGTCGGCGAAGGGCTATCCGTCCGCGCGGCGGAGGCGCTGGTCAAGGACGAGGGTAAGGCGAAGCCCGCGCCGTCCAAGCGAAGTAAAGCGCTCTCGCCGGAGCTGGCCGAGGCGCAGGAGCGCTTGCAGGAGCTGTTCGGCACGCGCGTCAAGCTCGTCGGCGACGAAGCGCGGGGGCGGTTGATCATCGATTATTACACACAGGAGCAGCTGGAGGAGCTGTATCAAAAGTTCTGTTCGATGTAGGGGCGTATCCGAACTCCTGTAGGGGCGAACTGTGTTCGCCCGTGGCATAACGGATGTTTGTTTAATCGCGGGCGAACACAGTTCGCCCCTACATTTTGGTGGCAACACACTAACGAACATCTATAGGGACACGATATATCGTGTCCGTGATGAACAACAGACACCAATTTTTGGTCACGGACGGCCAGAGGCCGCTCCTACATATATTGTTCCACGTGAAACAATTTTTACTCCTTCACCGCCACAACGATCAAGCGCCCGCTCTTCTCGTCATACGCCGCCCTGTCGTAGCCGCCGTAGATTTGCACATCCATAAACCCGGCCTCCGCGAGCAGCCGCCGATAGTCCTCGTCCAAGAGAATCCGATAGACGATATCGTACTGCGCCGATTCCGTGCGGGCCTGCGAGTGGAACAGGTCCAAGACGCGTATCGTCTGGAAGCGCTCGTCATACTCCTTCACGAATACGCGGGAAAAGTCCGGGCGGTTTATGACGACCTCAATAGGCGGCAAAGCGAGCGTATAGTGCGTCGTCCCCTGCGTTAAAACAAGCACGCCGCCCTCGCGGAGCCTATTTTTCATGGAGCGGAGCGCGAGCAGCAGGTCTTCGTCCGAATGCATGTGCGGAAGCGCCGTCGTCAGGCATACGACGCCGTCGAACGTGCCGTCGAATTGTTGTTCTAAATAGCGGAAATCGCACTGGCGCAGCGGGATCGCTATCCCGCGCTTTTCAAGGTTCCCGCGCGCGACGTCCAGCATCGAGGCGGAATAGTCGGAGCCGCAGACGGAAAGCCCCATTCCGCAGAACATATACAGGTGCTGCCCCGTACCGCACGCGCAGTCCAAAACGCGCTTCACGCCGCGCTCCGCAAACAGCTTCGCGAAAAAGGCCGCTTCGTCGCCCAAATAGTCCTCTATAGCGCCGAACTCGTCGTAATCGTAAGCGAATTTCTCGTATATATCCTTCATATGCGTTTCATCGGCTTTCATACATTTTTATCATTATAACATATAGACTAGCCATTTATGCCATATTATTACTACATTTGCCGAATGGGGACAAGTCTTGTCAGCGCGGAAGGGAAATATTGCCGGGGGCTAGAAGATGGATAAATCGTAGAGAAATAAAGAATTTGGGAGGATAGAACGTGTTCGGCCATGTACAGGCTCCCTATGTGGGGCAAAAGACGGAGCTGAAGCTTCAGCGCTTGCCGATTGAGCGGATCAAGCCCAACCCCGCCCAGCCGCGCAAGTATTTTTCCGAGGACAGCTTGGACGAGCTTGCGGAGTCGATCCGCGAATACGGCCTGATACAGCCGATCGTCGTGCGCCGTATGAACGACCATTACGAGCTGATCGCCGGGGAGCGCCGTCTGCGCGCCTGCAAGCGCTGCGGCTGGCGCGAGATCGACGCGATCGTGCAGCCCGCCTTCGAAGAGGATTCGGCGTTCATGGCGGTCGTGGAGAACCTTCAGCGCGAGAATCTACACTTCCTCGAAGAGGCCGAGGGCCTGAATTGCCTGCTGAACAGCTATTCGCTCACGCAGGAGGAGCTGGCGCGGCGCATCGGCAAGAATCAGTCCACCGTGGCGAACAAGCTGCGCATATTAAAGCTTTCGCCCGCCGTCAAGTCCGCGATGCTCGAAGCGCGGCTGACCGAGCGGCACGCCCGCGCGCTGCTGAAGCTCGCGAACGAGCGGGAACAGCTGGAAACCATCGAGATCATACGGCAACGGGGCCTCTCAGTCAAGGATACCGAGCAGTATATAGAAAAGCTCGCTCTGGGCGGGCCAAAGCCCGAAGGGCCGAAAAAGTCGCGCATCATACACCTGTTCAAGGATTACCGGCTTTTCGTCAACACGATGAAAAACGCCGTCCGCCAGCTCCGCGACGCCGGGCTGAACGCCGATTTCAAGCTCGAAGAGGACGAGTATGAGGTAAGGATAAATGTGTTGATACCCAAGCGATAGGCTCTTTCATGTAGGGGGCGCAGTCCTCTGCGCCCCAAGCCCCCGTACGGTTGTTTGTAGGGCGGGGGCTCTGCTCCCGCCGGAACCAATCGTTTATAGCGGCAGGAGCAGAGCCCCTGCCCTACAATCCGGGGTCACGCCTTCGGGGTCAACCACCCCGACGCCCGCAGGCAATGAGCTTATGCTTAAAACGTAATATCAAACTTACTACCATCGTATTTTATAACCGCGCCTATACGTTTAAACAATTCAGCTGGCACAAACCACTTATCATCTTTATAAATGGGTACTGGAGTTATAAAACTCGGTATTGTATCTATATTAATATCGCCTGAAATCAAGTTGATATGAATATATACACCCTTAATATCAAAGTCTATTTCTATATTATCACCTATAGATGGCATAATTCCAATTACGTTGATTATTTCCTCAAGCGGAACCATTGAAGATCCATTGTAAATAAATGCTTTTGATTCAAGTGGACCAGTAGGTATTTCCTCATTAATAACATAAAGCTCTCTCTCTTGCGGCTCTGGCGTCGGCTCTGGCTCCGGTTCCGGCTCCGGCTCTGGACTAGCCGTAGCGCGCGCTACTCCTCCCCCCGACATACTATAAGCCCTAAGCGGCGGCAAAATCATCCGATAGCCGCGCCCCAAGTCGCTGCCGACAGTACCGCCCGACGAATTGACGACGACGTTCGGATGCAGCTCGGCCTCAATGTCAGCGCTCGGCCTGCGCGTGCCCGACGAGTCCGAATCGGACGAGCTTGAAGGGCTTTCTTCCTCCTCGCCCTCTTCCGATTCCTCTTCGGTTTCAGTATCCTCTTCGCCCCCGCCCTCTGCGCTCTCGTCCTCGTCCGGCTCCTGCGAGGCTTCGGACGAATCCGAATAGTAGTCCCTCGGCTCGGGCGTGTTCGCCGATGGCGTATTTGTCGGCTCCGGCTCCTCCGGCAGCTTCTCGCAGCCTATAAGCGCGCTCAACGCGCAGCAGGCCAAAACGGCCGCTATTATCTTCTTCATATCGTTCTTCCTCTTCGGGCGCTTTTGCTTATTATGCGAAGATTAATTCTTAATCCTGTAGGGGCGGCCTGTGGCCGTCCGCGACAAACTTGGCGCTTATGGAGTTCCACGGACGGCCACAGGCCGCCCCTACAATTATTCTGCGCTTCGCTTATTCTTCCTCTTCGGGCGCGGCCTCGATCAACCCCAGCTCTATCGCGAGCAGGTCCGCCTCCGATAATACCGCCTTTGCTCCGCGTTCCGGCTTGCCGCCTGCTTCCTGCGCATCGTCTTCGCGATTTTCTTCGCTTTCGTCCGTCTCGCAAGAAGCTTCGTCCTTCTTCTCTATGACGGCGTACACCAGCGGCGTAAGCTCCGGGAAGTCCGGGCCGATATCTATCGCGCTCAGCACCAGCTCCCTGGCCGCTTCGGCGTTCGTATCGTCGTTGACGTGCAGCTCCGCCAGCACGTCGCCCTCCCATATCATATCCCCTATGCGCGAGCTCATCATTATGCCCACAGCCGGGTCGATAATGTCCGCCTTCGTCGCCCTGCCCGCGCCGAGCAGCAGCGCGGCCCTGCCCAGCGCCTCGCAGTCCATCGATTTTATAAAGCCCTCGCGCTCCGCCTTTACGGGTACGCGGGTCTTCGCCCTCGGCAGAACGGTGCAATCGATCACGCCCTTGCCGTCGCCGCCCAGCGAGTCTATCAGCGTTATCAGCTTTTCTATCGCGGAGCCGTTGGCGAGCGAGCGCAGCAGCTCCGTCTCCGCCTCCTCGTCCGTCGCGCCCGGATAGCCGATCTGGTACATCTTCTTCGCCAAAAGGAAGCACACGCTCATCAGCGGATCGTCAAACGGTACGCGGCCCGAAAGCGCGTCCACGGCCTCCTCTACCTCCAGCGCGTTGCCGATGGCGCGGCCCAGCGGCTGGTTCATATCAGTGATGACGGCTATCGTTTCCCTGCCTACTGCGGAGCCGATTTCCACCATCGCCTCGGCCAGTTCGCGCGCGTCGCTTTCATTGGACATGAACGCGCCGGAGCCGGTCTTTACGTCCAGCACGATCGCGCCGCAGCCCGCGGCAATCTTCTTGGACATGACGCTCGAAGCGATGAGCGGAATGCTCTCGACGGTGCCCGTTACGTCGCGCAGGGCGTAGATGAGCTTGTCCGCCGGCACTAGCCCCTCGCTCTGCCCGACGACGGCGATGCCGTTCGTCCTCGCCAGCTCCAAAAACGTCTCGGTGCTCACGGCGGTATCCACGCCCGGTATGGCTTCGAGCTTATCCAGCGTGCCGCCTGAATGCCCCAGGCCGCGCCCCGACATCTTTACGACCGGCAGGCCGCACGCCGCCACCATCGGCGCGACGATAAGCGTCGTCGTATCCGCGACGCCGCCCGTCGAGTGCTTATCCACCTTTATGCCGGGTACGGACTCCAAATCAAGCATCCCGCCGGATTCGGCCATGATCATCGTCAGGTCGGCCGTTTCGCGCGCCGTACAGCCGACGAAGCACACCGCCATCAGGAACGCCGAGAGCTGATAGTCGGGAATTTCGCCCGCCACATAGCCCTTGATCATCCATTCCAGCTCTTCGTACGACAATTCGCCGCCGCGACGCTTCTTTAAAATCAAGTCAACCATCCGCATTAGCCGCGCACCTCCGCCGTCAACAATAGGTTTCCCTGAAATTATATTTTCCCACATAACTATATCGGATTTTTGCGTATTTGTCGTTAGTTTTTTTGTAAACATAATACGGCGCGCTATACGCGCCGTATTGTGTTTATTACTCTAGATTTTACTTTACATAGCTCTTCTTAACATACCCGACCTGACCGCCCTTATACTCGACCTTGTAGTAGTCGCCGCTGGAGCCGACGACGGTCATCTTCTCGCCCTTGCCGAGCGTGGAATAGCCGGGCGCGCCGATGGCGTCGTATACGCGCGCGCTCTCGCGCGCTATGCTTACGGTGTCGCCCTTCTTCGCGGAGGAGGGCTTTGCCGTCGCCTCGGGCTTCTTCGTGGACTCCGGCTTTGAAGTCGCTTCCGGCTTCTTCGTGGCTTCGGGCTTGGGCGTCGCCGCAGACGCTTCAGAGCCTATCAACGCGACGTACTTTTTGCGTATATAGCCGCTCAGCTTGCTCGCAGCGCCCGTCACGTAGTAATAATCGCCGCTCTCCGATACGATCTCGAACTCCGCGCCCTTAACGGCCTTCGCTATGCGCTTCGTGCTCGTATCCGGCTTTTCATAGATATACGTGTACTCGTTCAGGTTCGCGACCTTTCCCCTCTGCGTCCCTGTGGCCGCCGCGGATATAGCTGCGCCGGATACGTTCGTCCCTACCTCCTGCGACGGGTTCGGGTTAACCGCCCCTTGCGCGAGCACATTTACCGCCGTCTTGATAACCCAATACTTCTTTCCGTCCTCAAGCACCTGGTAGTAATCGTCGTTCTGGGCGACTATCTCGATGACGTAGCCCTTCTGTACGTCCTTCAGCTTGCTGGCCGCCGTGGTCGGCTTCTTCAATACCGTCGCCTTATCCGCGGTAATCTGCCCAAATATCTTGCTGGGATCCAGCGTCGGCGCGGGCGCGGCGGCGGCAGTCCCTATCGCCGTAGCCGTGCCGTCGGACGTCAAGGACGAGCCGTAGCCCGGAATCTGCCCCAGGTTGGTTACGGCTAGATACGTAGCGGATATATAGCCCGTCGTGCCGTTGATAATGATCTGGAACCAGTCGCCAAAGGCCGATAGCACCTGTACGCTCTGGTTCTTGCTCGCCTGGCCGATGCGGTCGTACTCCGTGCCGGGGCCGTTGCGGATATTGACGGCGTCCGCCGTGACGGTGCCGTAGATCGGACCCGTTTGCGCCGCGGGCGTCGGCGTGGGCTGGAGCAGGCTCTGATCGAAGCTCGCGGTCTGCACGATGCGGACGTAGTCCTTAGAGACATAGCCGCTGACTCCGTTATAGGATACCGCGTACCATGTGCCTGTATCGGCCGTAATGGTAAGCTGATCGTTGCGCTTCAGCTTTGCGAGGACCTTCGCCTTAGTATTCGGCTCGCTGCGCAGATTCAGCGTGCTCGCGGTAACTACGCCCGTGGACACGCTGCCGCCGGAGCCGATCGTCTGCGGCGCGGGCGTCGGCGCGGCGACGTTCGTGCCGGAAAGCTTCGTAATTTGCGTATTGACGTAATAGAACGCCAGTATGTTGCGGTAGCTCATCCCGGAATTCGCCATCTGCTGCGCGCCGCGCTGGCTCATGCCGACGCCGTGCCCGTAGCGTACGTTCGAGAGCACGAAGTTGTTGCCGTCGTCATAGATGCGGAACATGCGCAGCGAATTCGAGGACGAAAAGAGCAGATACGGCTGATTCGCGTCCTTCAGGTCGGCCAGCGCGAAATCGAACTGTACAGGCACCTGGACTTCGACGCCCGTCGTCACGGCCTGCCCGAAGAACGGATCAACCGCCTGCGTCATCTGCTGGGCTGCGACGATAACCGTTATCCGCGCCTGCGTCCAGTTCCTGCTGGGCGCTGCGTGCTTGGGCGTGTGTCCTTCGAGGGATTGCACGCCAAGAATGCGGATTTGGTTTGTAAACGGGGAATAGCCCTGCGTTTGAAGAATCGGCCCGACCTTATACTTTAAATACCCTTCGAGCAAGCTGTTCATGGGCGTATTCTGCGTGTTCTTGGGAAACAGCACGTCCTGATGCAGGCTCTCGGGGTTTTGCAGATCGTACGGATCGTCTTGAATCGCGAAATACGGATACGCCTCGTTCCAGGCGTTTTGGGATAAGTCCGTCTGGCCGCCGTTGCTTGCCGCGTAATACGTCACTACAAGCTGGCCGTTGTAGGACAGCACCTCCCAGGCCGTCTCCTCGACGGCCCTGATAACGTTGGCATTTTCAGGGTTATAGCCCTTATAGACCTGATCGGAGGCCGTATCCACAAGATCGTACGCCGCGCCCGTCATCATGCGCGCCGCATAGCCCCGCGCCGCGACAGCCTGCGCCTTCAGCGCCTCGATCGGCCAGGTGTTGTTCATCTCGTGCCCGACGACGCCATAAAGATACTGCTGCATAGGCACGGTATTGATAACCATAACCGCTCCGTTGTTGTATGAAAACGTCATGTGTCCGAGGTAGTTGCGCGTGCCGTGCTCGGCGTTTACGAGGCGCAAAACGCCTGATCCGCCCGATTGCATATCGTTGCGGATAATAGTCGCCTTCGCGCCGGAATAGAGCAGATTGCCCATCGTATCCGTAACGGCGACGGCGGCCTGCCCTGGTACGACGGATACGACCACGCCCGAGCCGGGCAGCGCGGCGCTGTTCTCCAAGATAAAATAACTGCCGTTTACGCCCACGCCGACGCTCGTAACCGTACCGACCGAAAGCTTTACTTTAACCTGCGAATAATCCACCGCGGCCTTCGCCGGGGGCTGAAAACCCGCCGATAAAACGGTCGCCGCCAATAGCATAACGCTCATCAGCGAGCATTTTAACCTTTTCATCGTTCCTCCTAAGCGCATATCTCAATTATTATATGTATGAATATCTTAGTATACGGTATCAGAACTTTTTTAATAATCTGTGAACACGTACGAAATTTGTCTATTTGTTCACAGTTTGGCACAGTTTTTCCACACAGACCAAATTTTTAATTCCCAAAAGCGGCTTTCTATGGTATCATAATCCACAGCTAACTAACAGGCAAAAGCTAGCCGTTTAGGAATAAATACCACTTTCCCACCGTTTCCACAGCCCCTACGGCTACTACGGCGTCTACCAAAAACTATCGTTATCGAATCGGAGGAAGATAGGATGCATTTTTATATCGAAAAATCCACGCTCATCGAAGGAATAGCCATCGTACAAAAGGCGCTGCCGGCAAAAAGCTCTCTGCCCGTATTAGACGGTATATATATGAGCGCGAACGGCGATTCGCTTCTGCTAAAATGCTGCGATCTCTCCATGCAGATCGAAACGACGGTAGCGGCCGACATCCGCGAGGAGGGCGCAATCGTCCTGCCCGCTTTGCTTGCTGAAATGGCTCAGCGGCTTCCCGACGGCATCGACGTCGAGATTCATTGCGAAGGCAATACCGTTAAGATTACTGCCGGCAGCTTTAAAACCAGCCTTCAAGGCTCTGACGCGGAGCAGTTCCCCGAGCTTAGCATCTCGGATTCCGCCGAAAAGCTTATATTAGAGCAGCAGATGCTGCGCAGCATGATCCGGCAGACGGTTTTCGCGACGGCGCAGGACGAATCGAAGCCCGTGCTGACGGGCGCATTGCTTGAAGCAGACGCGGAAAGGCTCGATATGGTCGCGCTGGACGGCTACCGCCTCGCGCTGCGCAGCGAATTCGGCTCCTTCGGCGCGAAGGCGAAGGCCGTACTGCCCGCGCGTACGCTGAACGAAATTGCGCGCTCGCTTTCCGATTCAAAGGATTCATGCGAGCTGTCGTTCTCAAGGAATCAGGTGCAAATCGACCTGGGCCATACGAGGATTGTTGCACGGCTGTTGGAAGGAGAATTTACTAAATTTCGCCAGATTCTGCCGTCGGAACATAAGACGCGCATACGCGTCGCTCGCGCGGAATTGCAAAAGAGCATAGAGCGCGCGCTGCTTGTGGCCCGTGAATCAAAGAATAACCTGGTAAAATTTACGATAACGCCGAATCTGCTCCTGATCAACAGCAATTCCGAGATGGGCGCGGTGTACGACGAGCTGCCGATAACGCTCATGGGCGACGAGCTCGAAATCGCGTTTAACGCAAAGTTCTGCATAGAGGTACTGCGCGTACTGGATTGCGAGGAGATATTTATCGACTTTACGACGAGCGTTTCGCCGTGCGTGGTACGCCCGGCGCAGGGGGACAGATTCTTATATTTGATTCTGCCTGTACGTTTAATGGAGAGGTAGAAAGATGCTAATTTTAATAAATACAAGTTTTTTGCGCAGCTTTTTTGTTTAAAAAAGCGCGTACTCCGCCGGAGGCAAACTAACCTGTGCGCATAAAAACCATCACGCTGCTAAACTTCCGCAATTACGAAGCATTGAGCCTTTCGCTCGAAGAAGGGCTCAATCTTTTCATGGGCGAAAACGCGCAGGGTAAGACGAACCTGCTCGAAGCGGTATTTCTATGCGCGCTGGGACGCTCGCATAGAACGAAGGGCGACGCCGAGATGATCCGCCACGGCTACGATACGGCGCGAGTGAAATTGGACTTTCAAGACAGGCTCGGCAACCGCGAAATAGAGGTGGAAATCGCGCGTAATGCGAAGAAACGCGTGAAGGTGGACAGGAAGCTGCTCGCGCGCAGCGCCGAGCAGATGGGCGTGTTCAACGCGGTCATATTTTCGCCTGAAGACCTTTCACTTGTAAAGGATGGCCCGGGCGAACGCCGCCGTTTTATGGACATGGAGCTTTCGCAGATGCGGCCCGTATACTGCTTTGCGCTTCAAAGATACACCCGCGCGCTGAGGCAGCGCAACGCGCTGCTGAAGCTCCGTGAACCGCGTTTAGAGCTATTGTCCATATGGGAGGCTCAGATGGCGGAGGCGGCCGCTCAAATCGCGTCCTGGCGCGCCTCCTTCGCGGAACGTATAAACGCGCTGGCCGGGGAGATTCACGCGCGCGTGTGCAGGGGGAAGGAAGCGCTGAGTGTTATGTATGAGGCCTGCGTAAAAGAAGAGCTTGAAGGCGACGCTTATGAGAAGGCGTTCGCGGAACAGCTGAAAAAGCACAGGGAGCAGGATATTAAGCGCGGCGCGACGACGTTTGGCGTCCATCGCGAGGATTTGAGCATCTTGATCGATTCCAAGTCCGCGCGCCTCTACGCGTCGCAGGGGCAGCAGCGCACGGCTGCGCTCAGCCTTAAACTGTCGGAGATTGCGCTCGTACATGAGCTTACTCAGAATAAGCCGGTCGTGCTGCTGGACGACGTGCTTTCCGAGCTGGATGAATTCAGGAGAGAACTGTTGTTCGAAGCGATTGATGGCGCGCAGGTTCTTGTAACATGCACTGGCGCGGAGGGGTATAGGCCGAAGGCCGCGCGGACGTATTCTGTGAAGGATGGAAAGATTGAGTGTCGATGATCTTTTTTTCTGTCTCGAGCTGCCCAAGTACAAGCTGCAGTTCACTCGCAAACGCGGTCACTATATGATTGTCTTTTTTGCCTTGCTTTTTTGCCTTGTATGCGGTTACCCTGTCAAAAGCTGAAAACACCTTGCAATTACGCGCGGCTTTGATATAATAGCCAAAAAGCAATATGCTAATAGGGGGTAAATCATGTACATAATCACCGACGATTGCATCAGCTGCGGCGCTTGCGTTAGCGAATGTCCCGTCGAGGCTATTTCCGAGGGCGCGACGAAATACGAAATTTCCGACGCCTGCATCGACTGCGGCTCCTGCGCGGGCGTTTGCCCCGTAGACGCTCCTAAACCCGAATAAGTCTATAAAAAAGTTGAAATCCGGCTCTTTAGGGCCGGATTTTCTTTGATTTTAAGCATATTTTGCGCTATAATGATTGTGTAATAATTTCCATAACTTTTCTAACGTCACGGAAGGGTGGTCAACATGCGAAATATCGCCGTCTCCGAAATCGGCAAATATGTCGAAACGCTGCTGGTGGAGGCCTGCTGCGAGCTGCCCAAGCGCGTAGAGGAGGCTCTCATCAAGGCGCTGAATACCGAGCGCGGCGAGCACGCGCGCGACGTGTTGGAACAGATCATCGAAAACGCGCATCTCGCCTGGGAGATGAAGCGGCCGATCTGCCAGGATACGGGCATGGCCGTGGT
>QMCE01001065.1_pt1 | contig 14799 bp, 12 predicted proteins | sample 1821851 | NCBI WGS metagenome assembly QMCE01 (sample SAMN09453174, study PRJNA476694) | Termite gut metagenome, whole genome shotgun sequencing project. | isolation source: worker | host: Odontotermes sp. | place: South Africa:Pretoria | collected 2016-01-28 | reverse complement strand
GATCAGGGTGGAGAGGGCCTCCAGGCTGGGGGCCGGCGAATGGCCGCCGAAGAGGGGGTTGTGACGCTCGTGGATGAACTCGGCCCTGACCCGGGCGTCCGACAGGATCATCCCGAGCGTCAGCTGGCTGGTGCCGTACATCGGGTCGATGATCACCCGCAGGGGGGTGGCCGACGCCCTGACCGCCGGGATGTCGAGCAGGGACTCGACCGCCTCGACGTAGGCGTTGGTCAGGTCGGTCTCGACCACCAGCCCCGAAGCCTTGGCCAGACCGTAGTCGAGGGCGACCACGTCGGTTTGGCGGAAGGAGTTGGCTTCCCCCTGGTAGCGGTTGGTCTCGTCCTCCAGCGGCAGGGAGCCGTCGGCCCGGAAGACCTTCAGGCCGTTGTACTGGGGCGGGTTGTGGGAGGCGGTGAAGATCAGGCCGTAGGCGCAGCCGAGATGGGGCACCGCGAAGGTCACCAGAGGGGTGGGCACGTCCTCGGTCAGGACCTTGACCGGGATGTTGTTGCCGGCGAAGACCTCGGCCGCCGCCTGGACCGATTCGGCCGACAGGAAGCGGCGGTCCCCGCCGATGACGACCGACATCCTCTCCTGCCCCTGGCGGCTGACCTCGTTGGCCACCGCCTGGCAGAGCCGGCGGACGTTGTGGATGGTGTAACCCTCGCCGATCTTGGCCCGCCAGCCGCCGGTGCCGAAGGCGATCTCACCGGTCTCGACGGCGTGGCTGGGGGCGAAAAGCCGCTTGAGGACGATGTCCTCGGCCCGGGCCAGTTCGTCGGCGGTGTTGATCCCCTGGACCTCGTCAGGGTCCATGATGGCGTAGGAGGCCACCGGGCGGCCCTCGGCGATCAGGCGTTCGGCCAACTCGGTCAGCCGGTGCTCGCCGGTGGCGGCCATCTCGTCCAGTTGGGGGATGAGGATGGAGTTGTCGATCAGGTAGGCCCCGACGTTGACCTCATGGACCGCCGCCGACTCCCCCGAAAGGTCGGTCGACTCCACGATCTCGGAGACCCGGCCCCGCTCGTCGCGCAGGACCCGGCCGTAGTCCCCCGCCTCGGCCAGGATGGCGGTCAGCAGGGAGAACTGGGCGCCCTTGAGCTCGTGCTTCCAGCGCAGACCCCGCAGGGAGGAGGAGCGCAGCATCGGGGTGTCGCCGTAGGCCACCAGGACGTCGCCCTCGAAACCGGCCAGCTCGAAGCGGGCGCAGCGCACGGCGTCGCCGGTGCCGGCCTGGACCGTCTGGACCGCGTAGGTCCAGGAGTCGCCCAGCAGCCGGCGCACGGAGTCGTCGTGCTCGTCCACCACGACGATGACGTCGGACTTCGGCACCACCGCGGTGACGTTGGCCAGGGACTGCTCGATGACCGTCGAGGTCGCCAGCGACTGGAGCAGGAGGTCCCGCGTCGCCTGGTCGTGTCCGGCTGCCAGCACCACCGCCTTACAGGGTCGGCTCATAGTTTGTATCCTTCCGTCCAGCCCTGGCCAACCAGGGCGGCTCCGATGGCGGGTGCCTGCATGTCGTTGTCAAGGATCGTCACCCGCTGGTCGATCCCGACGTAGGGCGGGAAGGTCGTCTGGTGGCTCTGGTCGATCAAGAAGCTCTTGATGGCCGGCAGAACCCAGGGCGCGGCCGCGATGACGCCGCCGCCCAAGACGATGTTGGTCGAGGCGTAGGTCATGGCCACCAGGTCGATGACCCGGCCGATGGCGGTCAGAGCCTGCTCGTAGGCCGCCCAACCGGTCGGAGTGTCGGCCGCGTCCAGAGTGGTCCAGTCTAGACCCAACATCTGCATCCGAGGAGCCAGGTAGGCCCCGCCGATGATGGTCTCGATGCAGCCGCGCTGGCCGCAACGGCAGGGGTTGCCGTTCGGGTTGACCACCAGATGGCCGATCTCGCCGGCGGCGTTGTCCTCCCCCCGGATCAGGCGCCCCGCCAGGGTGGCCGAGGCGACGCCGGTCCCGAAGTTGACGTAGGTCACCGAGTCGGAGTCGAGCAGCATGCCGGCCGCCACCACCGTGGCCTTGACGTCGTTGTCGAGATGGATCGGCGCCGAGAACTGGTCCTTGATCAGGGCCCGCAAGGGCATCCGTTCGATCTGGAGGTTGACCGCGCTGGCGATCTCGCCGGTGGCGCGGTTGACCACGCCGGGCACGCCGATCCCGACCGAGTCGAAGTCGCGCAGCCCGACGCCGAGCTTCTCGGCCACCATCTGGGCGACCTCCAGGGTGACCGCCTGGATCCCCTCCGGCCCCCGCCGGGTGAAGAGGGCCCCCTCCCCGACGACGGCGTTCTTCTCATCGACCGCGACGGCGTGGGTCTTGGTGCCCCCGATATCGATTCCTAAACTCAACATGGCTTCCTCTCCCGGACCGCGCCCCTGGCAGGGGCGGGGTCCCGTCGACATCTGTCTGATTCTCAACCTACCGGATTTCCCGGATGGCCCTTGCTCATCCCTTGACCGCCCCCGACACCAGGCCGCCGGTCATCCGCCCCTGGACGATGAGGAAGAAGATGACCACCGGGATGGCCACCAGGGTCGATCCAGCCATCAGGCCGCCCCAGTCGGAGGCCCGGGTGGCCTGCTGGAAGGTCCGCAGCCAGATGGGCAGGGTCATGCTGGAGGGCCGGGTCATCAGGACCAGGGCCATGGTGTACTCGTTCCAGGCCTGGATGAAGGCGAAGATGCCGGTGGAGACCAGGCCGGGGGCCAGCAGGGGGAAGGTGACCCGCCAGAAGGCCGAGGATCTGGAACAGCCGTCCACCATGGCGGCCTCTTCCAGGTCCGCCGGGACCCCGGCGACGAAGCCGCGCAGGGTCCAGATGGTGAAGGGCAGGGAGCCGGCGATGTAGATCAGGCCCAGGCCGAGGACGTTCTCGGTCAGGTGCAGGTCGTCCATCATGTTGAAGTAGGTCAGCATCATGGCCGCGCCAGGGATCATCTGGACCACCAGGATGCCGACGATGAAGGCCTTGCGGCCCCGGAAGACGTAGCGCCCCAGGGCGACCGAGGCCAGGAAGGCGACCACCAGGGTGACGACCAGGGTGAAGAGGGTCACCTCCATCGACTTGACCAGGGCCGGCAGGAAGGAGGCCGCGTTGGCGTGGCCCTCGACCGCCGACTGGTAGTTCCGCCAGGTGAAGTCACCCGGCCCGGGGAAGAAGGTCGGGGTGGCGGCCCGGATCTTGTTGGTCGGCAGGAAGGAGGAGTTGATCATCCAGTAGACCGGGAAGACGAAGATGAGGAAGACGATGACGGCGATGACTGAGAAGACGATGTTGGCGGCGCGGCGACGGGCCGGCAGGTGATGCCTGCGTCCCCGCAGGGGCTGGACGGTCGTGGACATCACACCTCCTCCTTGAAGATCTGGTGGACGTAGTAACTGGCGATGACGACCATGATGATCACCATCAGGACGGCGCCGGCCGCGCTCAGGCCGAGGTCGCCGCCGGCGGTGCCCGTCCGGTAGATCCAGACGCCGTAGATGGAGGTGCGGTCGGCGTCGCCGCCGATCCCCTGGAGGGCGTTGACCTGGACGAACATGTTGAGGTCCCAGATGATCTCCAGCACGATCAGCACGGTGAAGACCGAGCGGACCTGGGGCGCCTGGATCTGGAAGAAGCGCTGGACCGCCGAGGCGCCGTCGATCTGGGAGGCCTCGATCATCTCCCCGGAGATCTGGGTCAAGGCGCCGTAGAGGGTGAAGACGACGAAGGGGACCGCCCCCCAGACGACGATGATGGTCAAGACGATGAAGAAGGAGAAGGGGTTGAGCAACCATTGGTGCCCGATCCAGGAGCCGTCCCCGGTGATCCTGGACAAGACGAAGTTGAAGACGCCGTAGCCGGTGTCGAACATCCAGCCCCAGATGAGGACGGCCGACAGGGCCGGCATGGCCCAGCTCAGGAGCAGGCCGACGCTGAGCAGCATCCGGAAGCCCTTGTTGAGCCGCATCATCAGCAGGGCGAGCAGGGTCCCGATCACGATGGTGAGTACCACCGCCGCAACCATGAAGAGGAAGGAGCGCAGGACCATGACCCAGAAGTCGGAGTCGGTCAGGACGTTCTTGTAGTTGTCGACCCCGATCCATTCGGCCGGGGCGCCGAACTGCTGGGCCCGGCCGTACTTCTGGAAGGAGGTGACCAGCAGGCGCCCGACGGGATAGACCGTCAGGGCGAGCAGGACGATGAGGGCGGGCAGGAGGAGGAGATAGGGCATCGGCTGGGAGCGGTGACGGTCCGCCGAAGCGGCCGGCGCCTTCCGCCGCGGCCCCGCCGAGCTGGCGACTGCTGTCATGGGGATCTCCTGGTTTGGTCGGATGACCGGGGACTGATGGGAAGGGGGATTGGGGTCGGGGTGGACCCGTCAGCCAACGGGTCCACCCCCGGACGCCGACCGCAGGGGCCGGCGCCATGGCGTCAGGCGTTCAGCGTGGCGTTGATCTCGTCGTCGAGCGCCTTGGCGACAGTCGCGACGTCGTCGCCCTGGGCGATCTTGGTGAAGGAGCTCTCCAGGACCTTGGAGGCCTCGACCGTGGCCCAGGCCGGGGAGGCCGGGGTCAGGATGGCGGCCGACGCCGCGTTGGAGGCCGCCTTGGAGGACTCGGTGTCAGGCATGAACTGGGCCTGGCTGGTCAGAGCCGGCACCATGCCGTTGGCGGCCAGGATCTTCTGGTAGCCGTCGGAAAGCATGATCTGCAGAGCCTTGTAGGCCAGATCCGGGTTGCTCGACTTGGCCGAGACGGCGATGTTGGAACCGCCGGCCAGGACCGGGGCGAAGGTCCCGGCGGTGGCGCCCGGAATGGCGAATTGATGGACCTTGTCCGGGTTGCCGTAGGTGTCGGAGCAGCCGGGCACCTTGGCGTCCGGAGCGGCCTCGACCGAACCGGCCAACCAGCTCGGAGCCATCATGAAGGCGGTCTGACCGGCGCAGAAGGGGATCTGGTTGTCGGACTCGGTGGCGTCGGCCGCGAAGTGGTTGGCGGTGGCGAACATGTCCTGGAACTGCTGGAGGCCCTTGATCGCCTCCGGGGACTCGAAGCCGGCGACCCACTTGCCGGAGGAGTCCTGGGTGGCGACCTGGCCGCCGTTGGCCCAGACGAAGGTCAAGAAATCATGCCAGTCGGTGCCCGGCATGTAGAGGCCGGAGACCGTGTCGGTCGTGGCGGCCTTGGCCTGAGCCAGGAAGTCCTCCCAGGTCGCCGGGGCCGTGAAGTTCGGCACGACGTCGGTCGAGTAGGTGATGACACGGGCGCCGGAGTAATAGGGGGCGGCGTAGAACTTGCCATCCCAGGTGCCGGCCTCGACGAAGCCGGGCAGCAGCTTGTCCCCGCCGAGTTCCTGATACTTGTCGGTCAGGTCCATGAAGGCGCCGACCGAGGTGAAGGTGGCGGCCTGAGTGTTGCCGATCTCGACGACGTCGGGCGAGTCAGAGCCGGACAGAGCGGTGGTGTACTTGTCCACCAGGCCGGTCCACTCCTGTTGTTCGATCGTCAGGGTCGAGCCGGGATTCTGGGACTCGAAGGTCGTCTTCAGGTAGTCACGAGCCTCCTGCGGGGTGTCCGTGCTGACCAGCCAGACCCGGATCTCGGCCCCAGCCGCGGCGGGCGAGCCCGAACCGGAACCGTTCGTGGTCGGACTGTCCGGCGCGTTGCCTCCGCAACCGGCCAAGGTGAGCGCCGCCGCTGCTCCGAGCGCCACCACAGCGATTTTCCCTCTCATGTGTTTTCCTTTCCTAATGCGAGGTCTGGCAGTGTCCTTATGACACTCCCAGGGTTGTTCTCAGTACGAGTGACACCGCGCCAAGCAGGACGGCCTCGTTGCCAAGAGACGATGATTTCACCGAAACGTCCCGGCGGAACTGGGAGTGGGTCCGCTCGATGATGAGGGACTGGCAGGCCTCCAGGAAGGTGGTCCCCACCAGTTCCTCGGGCCCGCCCACCACGATCTGGGACAGGTCCAGCGCCGCCACGACCGGGGCCAGCGCCATGCCCAGGCGCCGTCCGGCCTCCGCCAGGATCTCGATGCCGTGGTCCCGGTCCGCCGCCACCCGCCGGCGCAGGGCCGGCACCGAGATCCAGGTCTCCAAGCAGCCCCGTTTGCCGCAGGGGCAGGTCGTGCCCCGGTGTTCGATGACGACATGGCCGATCTCGCCGGCCGCGGCCGAGGTGCCGAGGACCAGGGAACCGCACAGGAGGATGCCGGCGCCGACGCCGCGCGAGATCTGCACCCGGATCAGGTCCTGGGCCGAGTCAGCGAAGGCCGCCTCGGCGATGACGGCGGCGTTGGCATCGTTGATGACCGCGGTCGGCAAGGAGAAGTGTTCTGAGACGATCTCTTGGAGGGCCAGGCCGCTCCAGCCGATGTTGGGGGCGGCGATGACAGTGCCGTCGGCGTCCACCGTGCCCGGGGAGCCGATGCCGATGCCGAGGACGGGACGCCCGGCCTGGTCGACACAGCGTTGGGCCACCTCCAAGACGGCGGCGACGGCCTCCGCCCCGGTGCGCCCGCTCAGATCGACGCTGGCCTCGGCCCGCTTGTCCCCCCTCACGGAGTAGACCCCGCCCCGGGCGAGGTCGGGGGCCGACAGGTCGAGGGCCAAGACGTCACGGGTGTCCTCCCGCACCGCCAGGGCCGCCGCCGGCTTGCCGGGCCGCACCCCCTGGACGATGCCGGTCTCGGCCACCAGGCCCTCCTCGATCAGCTCGGCCACCAGGTCGGAGATCGTCACCTTGGTCAGCCCGGTCTGGCGGGCCAGCTCGGCCCTGGTCAACTGTGGTTCGTCATAGAGGGACTGGAGGACCAGGGAGAGGTTGGCGCGACGGCCGTCGCGAGGGCGCAGACTGCGGTAACCGCTTCTGTCATGGTAGAGCCCGCCGGGCTGCCTTGCCGTCATGGTAGTTAGTAAACTTTACAAACTACTCATCGTCAAGTCCTTTCTCCCCCTGGCGACGAATTGTGATGGAACTGTTATGTTTTTCGATTCCCCGCTCCGCATCCGGTAGTCTTCCGCTCAGTTCAGGCCATCGGACCTCAGGTCGGGGCCTGATGAGCAAGGAGCCCTGTCGGCTCGGAAGGAAGACGTCCATGGAAATCATCATCTGCCCGGACGAGGCCCGGGTCGCAAGGGTCAGCGCCGCCAAAATCGCCCGGGTCGTGGCCGAAGTCGGACCCCGGGCAGTCCTCGGCGTGGCCACGGGTTCCTCCCCGGTGGCCACCTATCGGGAACTGGGGCGGCTGGTGGCGGCCGGTCGGCTCGATCTGTCCGAGGCCTCGGCCTTCGCCCTTGACGAGTACGTCGGACTGGCCTACGACCACCCCCAGAGCTACCACGACACCATCCGCCGGACCGTGACCGAACCGCTCGGGCTCAGCCCGCATCGGGTCCATGTGCCTGACGGCGCCGGCGACGTCCAGACGGCCGGTGAGCGCTACGAGGCGGCCATCAAGGCCGCCGGAGGGGTGGACATCCAGCTGCTCGGCGTCGGCGCCAACGGCCACATCGGCTTCAACGAGCCCGGCTCCTCCCTGGCCTCCCGCACCCGGATCAAGACCCTGGCCCCCAAGACCCGTCAGGACAATGCCCGTTTCTTCTCCTCGATCGACGAGGTCCCGGTCCACTGCCTGACCCAGGGGCTCGCCACCATCCTGGACGCCCGCCAGGCCCTCCTGGTCGCCCTCGGCGAAGGGAAGGCCGAGGCCGTCGCCGCCATCGCCGAGGGCCCCGTCACCGCCATGTGGCCGGGCTCGGTCCTCCAGCTGCACCAGCACGCCACCCTGGTCGTCGACGAGGCGGCCGCCAGCCGTCTCAAGCTGATCGACTACTACCACCAGGTGCAGGAGTTCCTGCCCGACTGGCAAGAACTGGACCTGTGATGACCGGCCCCTTCCTCATCGCCGCCGCCCACCTGTCCACCCCGGACGGCCTGACCGGCCAAGGCTGGGTGGAGGTCGACGGCGACCGGATCCGGGCCTGGGGGGAGGGCGAGCCGCCGTCCGACCCCGATCTGGCCTTCGAGGGGGTCCTCGCCCCAGGCTTCGTCGACGTCCACTCCCACGGCGGTGGCGGCGCCAACTTCGGCGACGGCCCCGAGGGCGCCGACACTGCCCTGGCGGCCCACCTGGCCCACGGCACCACCACCATGGTCGCCTCCCTGGTGACCGCCTCGCTGGACGAGTTGGTCCGCCAGGTCGGTTTCTTGGCCGAGTTCGTGGCCGAGGGCCGCCTGGCCGGCATCCATCTGGAGGGCCCCTGGCTCTCCCCCCTCTACAAGGGGGCCCACACCGAGTCGCTCCTGCGGGACCCGGCCCTGCCCGACCTGGACCGGGTGCTCGAAGCGGGCACCGGCACGGTCAGGATGGTCACGATCGCCCCTGAGCGCGCCGGAGCCATCGAGGCCATCCGCCACCTGGCCGATCAGGGCGTCATGGCGGCCGTCGGCCACACCGCCGCCGACTTCGACCAGGCCCTGGCCGCCATCGAGGCCGGGGCCCGGGGCACCACCCACCTCTTCAACGCCATGCCGGACCTCCTGCACCGGGCGCCGGGCCCCGGCCTGGCCCTCTGGCGCGATCCGCGAGTCTGGGTGGAGTTGGTCTGCGACGGGGTCCACGTCCATCCGGCCCTGGTGGCCCAGGTGATGGCGACCAAACCCGACCGGGCGGTGCTCATCACCGACGCCATGGCCGCCGCCGCCTTCGCCGACGGTGACTACACCCTGGGCGGTCTGGCCGTCGAGGTCAGTCAGGGCGTCGCCCGCATCGCCGGCACCCAGACCATCGCCGGTTCGACCCTGACCCTGGAGCGGGCCGTCCGCACGGCCATCGGCGCCGGCGTCGACCCCGGCCTGGCGCTGCGGGCCGCCACCAGCAACCCCGCCGACTACCTCGGCCTGGACGAGGTGGGCCGGATCGCCGAGGGGGCCTGGGCCGACCTGGTCTGCTTGGACCAGGACTGGAGGGCCACCCGGGTGATGCGCCGGGGCCGCTGGGTCTGACCCCTCCGCCCTCCCCCGGTCACCGACCCCTGATCCAGTAGGTCTGGACGTGCTGGGCGGTCCGGGGGACCGGGAAGCCGCCGCGGACGTGGTCCCGGATCGTTTTGGCCAGCTGGCGCTCGCCGCCGGCCCAGAGGAAGCAGTCGTCGGGGTCCAGGTCCGCCGTCACCTGCCGGAGGGCCCCCTCGTCGAGGGCGTCGACCCAGGAGGCGTCGGCTCCCGGAGGCAGGGGGATGGCCTCCCGGTCGGGATGATCGTCGACCAGCAGGATCCTGACCGCCGTCGCCGGGCTGAGGGCCGCCGTCAGGGTGCGCAGGGCCGGCAGGGCCGTCGGGTCGGCGATGAGCAGGGCCCGGGAGCAGGACGGCAGGTCGATGGCGTAGGCCGGCTGGCTGACGCTCAGGACCATGCCCGGACGGGCCGCCGCCCCCCAAAGGCTGCCGGGCCCGGGCGGAGTGTGCAAGACGAACTCCAGATCGAAGCTGTCCGGGGTCGCCGCCGCGATCGAGTAGGACCGCTGGACGATCCTGTCGTCTCGACCCTCCTGCGCCAGGTTGAGGAGGAGGTAGCCCCCTGGGGAGGGTGTGAACTGGTCGAAGAGGCCCCTGGGGTCCAGGCTGACCCGGCGGTACCAGTCGGTCAGGTCGGTCACCGCCCGGACCTCGGTCAGGTGGTCCCTCACCCGGGCGGGCGCCGTCCCCCGGTCGGCGGCCCCCACCCCCGGCGTCTCGTCTGGAGAAATTGTCATGGGCCTATGCTCTCACGAACCGGCCCCGCCCTCGTCACAACCAGGTGAGCCAGGGGGCCAGGAGGGAGTAGCCGATGAAGGCGAAGCAGTCGATCAGGGTGTGGGCGACGACCAGGGGCATGACCCGTTTCCAGCGCAGGTAGAGCAGGCCGAAGACGGCCCCCATGACCAGGTTGCCGATGAAACCGCCGAAGCCCTGGTAGAGGTGGTAGCTGCCCCGGATGAGGGCCGAGAGGAGGACCGCCCAGACCGGACTCCACCGCAGGTCCCGCAGGCGGTTCACCAGGTAGCCGACCATGACGACCTCCTCGCTGACGCCCGAGGCCAGCGCCGAACCCGCCAGGACGGGGATGGTCCACCACAGGTCGGTCAGGTTGGCGGGGGCCACCGTGGTGTTGATGCCGACGGCCCGGGCCAACAGGTAGAAGCCGATCCCCGGCAGGCCGACGGCGACGCAGATGCCCAGGCCCCGGCCCAGATCGCCCCCGGGACGTCTCAGGTCGAAACCGATCAGGCGGCGGGCGCGGCCATGGGCCAGGTGGATCAGGTAGAGGACGAGCAGGGTCTCGGCCAGGGGCAGGATGAAGCTGTAGAGCTGGTAGGTCAGGTCGAGCCAGGGCCGGTCCGGGGTGACGGCGTTGTTCATGCTGGTGGTCTGATCGCCCAGCGGGCGTCCCTGGGTCAGCTTGTCGACGATCTGGATGACCGAGTAGACCCCGCTGCGACCGAAGGAGACCGCCAGGACGATGACGATCTCCCAGACGATCAACCGCCGCCGACGGTCGGCCGCCCGATCATCGGCCAAGGGGTCACCGGCGGTGGTCGCCAAGTCGTCGGTCAGGGCCGTCGTCCTCGAAATGGAGTCGCCGGGGCCCTTCCCGTCGGCGAGAGGCGTCGACCTCGGCCCGGAGCCACCGGCGCCGCCCTCCTTGACCGGGTCGGCCTCAGCGCCCGGAAGAGCCGGCCTCGGCTCGGCGCCGCCATCCGTCATCCTGGCCGGTCCGCCTGGCCGGGCCTTCCTGGACGTCCGGGATCACCTCAGCCCGAAAAAGGAGCGGAGCAGCGACCAGAGGGTGGTCTCGGCGATCCGACGGATGACGTAGTCGTAGCAGTTACGGCCGAAGGGCACGTACACCCGGACGACGTGGCCCAGGTCGGCCAGGCGCTCCTGCTCGACGTCGCGGACGCCGTGCAGCATCTGGAACTCGAAATCCTCCAGCCCCCGGTTGCTGTGGGCGGCCAGCTCCTGGGCGATCTCGATCATGATCGGGTCATGGGTGGCCACCAGGGGGGTGCCCTCGCCCTCCATCAGGGTCTTGAGGCAACGGACATAGCTGAGATCGACCTCGTGCTTGTCCAGGTAGAGGGCCTGGGCCGGGGCGGCCCGCCGGTTGCCCTTGACCAATCTGATCCGGGCGCCGTCGCCGGGCCGGCAGTCGGTCTCGGTCCGTTTGAGGGTGGCTTGCAGGGTGTAGCCCACCTCCGGATGGTCCTGGCGCAGCTCCCGCACCACCCGCAGGGTCTTGGAGACGAGCAGGGGGTGCCCCTCGCCGACGGTCAGGCTGACGCCGGCCGACCGGGCCTGGTCCGCGATGGTGCGCAAGCCGGCCACCACATGGTCGCCGTCACGGGCCAAGAGCCCGACACCGGCCAGGTCGATCCCCAGATCCACCCGGTCCGCCCATCCGGCCTCCGCGATCCGCTCGATGATCTGGCAGTAGCGGGCGACGCCGGCGGCCACCTGGGCCTCCGTCCGGGCGTCCTCCCCCAGATAGCCGACCGTGGCCCTCAGGCCCTTGCCCAGTGCCGCCGCCACCACGGTGCGCGCCTCCTCCCAGGAGTCACCGGGGACGAAACGTCTCACCACCTTCTTGGTTCCAGGGCAAGCCATGAACAGCTTCCGGAAGCTCTCGCCCCGGGCCAGGGCGAGGAAGAGCGTGCGATTCATAGCTGAAGCCTATCCTCCCCGCAGGCCTTCTGGGAACTGTCGGCCGAGCCCGGGTGGATTACCCATCCGGGGTCCACCACGGGCAGAATAGAGGCATGCACCTCGATCATGTCATCTACGCGGCAGGCCCCGCCGGACTGGAAGCCGAGGCGGAGCGCCTGGAGTCCCTGCTCGGCACGAAGTCGGTGGATGGCGGCGTTCACCCTGGTTTCGGCACCAGGATCCGCCTGATCCCGGTGCGGGGAGGACGCCACATCGAGATCGTCGAGGTCCTGGACCATCCGGCGGCCGAAAAGGTGCCCTATGGGCAGGCCGTCCGCGACCGCAGCGAGCATGGCGGCGGCTGGCTCGGCTGGGTCATCGCCATGGACGACCTGACGCCCTACGAGATCCGCCTGGAGCGCAAGGCCGTGCCCGGTCTGCGCTACTTCCCCGACGGCCGCCGGCTCGAATGGGAGCAACTCGGCGTCAAGGGCCTGATCGCCGATCCCCAGCTCCCCTTCTTCATCCACTGGAGTTCCGAGGCCTCCGTCCTGCCGTCGGCTCTTCCCGCTGACATCTCCTTGAAGGAGTTGCAGATCGCCGGCAACCGGGACCGGGTGTCCGAATGGTTGGGCGAGGCCGTCCCCGACGTCTTCGACGAGGTCGCGATCGCCTTCGACTCGCCCAGCGGCTATCCGGGCGTCCTGTCGGCCACCTTCGACACGGCGAAGGGACCCGTCCGCATCTAGGACCCGCCCTGGGCGGGCCAATCGGATGGCCGGCCCAGGAAGCGGCGGCCATGTTCTTTCCCCGAACCGGGGCCCTGACCTCACGAACCGGGGCCTGACCTGCTCGTCCGCGGCCCCACCCACCGGGGCTTCCCCCTGAGGACCGACCTGGGCGCTCTCAAGGCGAGCCTGCGGCTTCCTCCACCGGGACCCCACCCTTTCTCCTCCTCGCCCATCAGCTGACGGCTCACGACTCGACGGCCCGGGCCCGCCGCAGGTCCAGCAGGTTGAGGGCGTAGGTCAGGGTCGGCGTCTCGATGACCTGCAATTGCGGGGGCAGCCGGGAACCGGCCCGGCTGAGGTCCTGGCCCTGGGGGACGATGGCGGTCGTCACCCCGAGCCGGGCGGCCTCGATCAGGCGACGCTCCAGATCGGCGACCCGCCGGACCTCGCCGGCCAGACCGATCTCACCGACGACGATGGTGTGCTCCGGCAGGGGCTGATCGATCAGGGCCGAGGCCAAGGCGCAGGCCAGCGCCAGGTCGCAGGCCGGGTCGCTGATCCGGGCCCCGCCGACCGTCGAGGCGTAGACGTCGAGCATGTGGCAACGCAGACCCGCCCGGCGCTGGAGGACGGCCAGGATCATGGCCAGCCTGGAGAAGTCCAAACCGTTGCTCACCCGGCGCGGCGCCGGCGCGCTGGTCGGCGCCACCAGGGCCTGGAGCTCCGTCACCAAAGGACGCCGCCCCTCCAGAGCCACCGTGACCGCCGTACCCGACACCGGCTCGCCGTGGACGCTGGTGAAGACACCCGAGGGGTCGGGCACCTCCACGATCCCCTGGTCGTTCAACTCGAAACAACCGATCTCGTCGGCCGGCCCGAAACGGTTCTTCGTCGCCCGGACCAGGCGGAAGCCGGAGTGACGGTCGCCTTCGAAACTGAGCACCACGTCGACCAGATGCTCCAGGGTCCTCGGACCGGCGATCGAACCGTCCTTGGTGACATGGCCCACCAGGATGACTGGGATCCCCCGCTGCTTGGCCACCCGGATCAGGCCGGCCGCCACCTCCCGGACCTGGGTGACTCCGCCGGGGGTCCCCTCGGCCGTCGGCGAGGCGATCGTCTGGACCGAATCGACCACCACCAGACTGGGCTCGACCTGTTCGATGTGGCCGATCACGACCGACAGGTCGGTCTCCGCCGCCAGGAAGAGGTCGTCGGAACTGGCCGAGGTCCGCAAGGCCCGCAAACGCACCTGACCGGCTGACTCCTCGCCCGTGACATAGAGGGTCGGCCCATGGGAGGCGGCCCAGCGGGCGGCCAGCTCCAGCAGCAGAGTCGACTTGCCGACACCGGGCTCGCCAGCCAACAGCACCACCGCCCCCGGCACCAGGCCACCGCCCAGCACCCGGTCGAGCTCAGCGATGCCGGTGGGCGAGCGCCGGGTCGCGGCCGGATCGACCGAGGTGATCGGCACCGCCCGGGAGGCCGGGACGACCGCCGCCACCGATGGGATCCGGGGGGCGCCAATCTCCTCCAGCGAGCCCCAGGCCTGGCATTCGCCGCAACGACCGACCCAACGGGTGGAGGTCCAGCCGCATTCGGCGCACCGGTAAGAACTCTTGATCGCTTTGGCCACTGTCTTCGTCATGACCGTCACGGTAACAGACGGCTCGGACATTTTCGGGAGGGGCCGCCATGGCCGGCGGACCGCCGCCGTCAGCTCACGAAGACCTTGACGTCCGTGCCCCTGGTCGACCGCCAGGTCCCTCGGCTGCCGGGCATGACTCCGCCCCCAGCCATAACGACCGCCATCAGCCAGCGGCCGGTCAGTTGATCGGGGCCCACTCCGGCCCGGTCTGGCCCAGAGCCTCGTCCAACTTGGCGAACAGGGGCGTCGGTTTGGCCAGGGGCTGGCCGACCGGGATCGGCCGTGACTCCCACCGGGCCTGTTCCGAGGCGTAGTCCCCGGTCAGGATGGGGTAATCCTCGTTGCCCGCCTCGCTGACCTCGATCATCTGAGGTTGCGCCGCCCAGACCCCCTGGCCGCCCAGGGCCTCGAAGATCTTCTGGGCGGAATGGGGCAGGAAGGGGGTCAGCAGGGTGTTGGCGTCCGACACCACCTGCAAGGCCGTGTGCAGCACCGTGTCCCGCCGCTCGGGATCCTCCTTCAACTTCCAGGGCTCGGTGTCGGAGAGGTACTTGTTGGCCGCCGCCACCAGCCGCATGGCCTCGGTGATGGCCTGCTTGAAATGGGCCTTGCCCAAGGACTGGCCGACGGTGGCGAAGGCCCCCCGGGAGGCCGCCAAGAGGTCGGCGTCGATCGCCTGTGGGGTGCCCGGAGTCGGGACGCAACCATTGTTCTTGAAGGCCATCGAGATCGAACGGTTGACCAG
>QMCE01005064.1_pt1 | contig 14806 bp, 15 predicted proteins | sample 1821851 | NCBI WGS metagenome assembly QMCE01 (sample SAMN09453174, study PRJNA476694) | Termite gut metagenome, whole genome shotgun sequencing project. | isolation source: worker | host: Odontotermes sp. | place: South Africa:Pretoria | collected 2016-01-28 | reverse complement strand
TTTTATCCGGCAGGCGGAATAATGGGGTTTGACCGGTCGTGAAAATAATCAGAACCATTTGCGTTTGATGAGATACCACCATGTGGCTAATCCTGTAATAATAAGGATAATCCATGCAAACAGGTATCCGTATTTCCATTCGGTTTCAGGCATAAATTTAAAATTCATACCCCATACTCCTACGATAAATGTAAGAGGTATAAATATGGTTGACACGACAGTCAGTCGTTTCATGATGTCATTTCTTTTCAGGTCATTGTTGGCTATATTCAGGTCGAATACGGCGCTGGCTTCTTCGCGCGAAGCCTCCAATAGTTGTATCGCCAGTTGCAGATGATCGTTTATATCAACAAGATATGCCACATTTTCTTTTCTGATTAAGTTTGTATCATCCGGGTGGATCAAGCGTGGTAGTTGTTCTTTCAGAGGTATTATCGAGCGCCTCATTCGCTGGATATTTTTTCTGGCGGTCAGTATTTGCGGGCCTACGTTATTGTCTTTCATACCGGGGTCAATCAAACATTCTTCCATATCTTCCAATGATTGTTCGATGTCACCTATCGTTTCCACATAGTTATTTATCACAGAGTCGATCAAAATCCCGAATAAATAGTCAATGGATTTTTCTCTTATTTTATTTGTATTTGCTTCCAGGGCTTTACTTACCAAATCAAAGATAGGTCTGTTGCTTTCCTGAAATGATATCACGTAATTTTCGTATAATAAGAGGCTGATCTGTTCAATATTCAAATCGCCTTTTTCATTAGGGAAAAAATCTTTTACAATCAGCAAAAGGCTTTTGTCCGTTACGGATATTTTAGTGATGTGGTCAGCCGTAAGTATATCCTGTAAATCACTTTGATTTATCTCAAAGCGTTTTCCGATGGCGATCATCGCATCAAAAGCAGACAGGCCGCACACTTGTATCCAAAGCTGGTGTCCGTCGTCCGGAAGCGCCGGTATTGCCGGAGCCTTCGATTGAGATACATGATATTCCTTTGCATTAAATGTCCGGCTTCTGATTGTAGTCGGCGTGTTATAGCTGCCTGAATAGGCTAATTTGTCCAGGAAAAACCTGTTATAATGGCGTTTTTTTTCTTTTTTCATATGTTGTCTGAGAATTTTTTGTGCGGAATATAGTATGATAGTTTAAAACGCAAATTTAATATTTTATTGTAAATGTTCAATACCCGATTACGTGACAAAGACAAAAAGAGGCAAAAGTGAGCAGTGAAAGCCGTATATCAGCGGAAATATTTAAAAAAAAAATCAAAAAACAGATAACCCGGAGTAAAAGGTTAACAGATTTTCGTTTGCATTTTTTATATTTGTGCCCGAAATAAATAAACAGCATATACACTATGAACCCATTAAACTCATTAGCCGCTTTTTTGCAGAAACCTTCGTGCGAATTTACCAAACAGGATATTATCTCGTTTGTGGAAGAGAAGGAGATCCGAATGGTAAATTTTATGTATCCCGCCAACGACGGCAGGCTGAAGACATTGAATTTTGTCGTAAGCGATAACGTTTATCTGGATACGATTCTGACTTGCGGCGAGCGGGTAGACGGTTCGAGCCTGTTTCCCTTTATTGAGGCCGGAAGCAGTGATTTGTACGTAGTGCCCCGTTTCCGTACGGCATTTGTGGATCCGTTTGCCGAAATACCTACCCTCTGCCTGCTTTGTTCTTATTTCAATAAGGACGGGGAGTTATTGAGCAGTTCGCCGGAATATACGTTGCATAAAGCGAATAGAGCTTTTACGGAGGTAACGGGGATGACGCTTGAAGCCATGGGCGAGTTGGAATATTATGTGATTGGCGATGAAGATACTACGTTTACGGCAACCGACCAACGGGGATATCACGAATCGGGACCTTTTGCCAAACACAGCCGGTTTCGTGCGCATTGTATGCATTTGATTGCGCAGGCCGGCGGATTGATCAAATACGGGCATTCGGAAGTCGGTAATTTTACGCTCGACGGAAAGATCTACGAACAAAATGAAATCGAGTTTCTTCCGACCGCGGTCGAAGATGCGGCCGATCAATTGGTTATTGCCAAATGGATTATCCGCAACCTGGCTTACGAGTACGGTTTACATGTAACATTTGCCCCTAAGATCACAACGGGCAAGGCGGGTTCGGGATTACATATACATATGCGTATCATGAAAGACGGTGAAAATCAGATGTTGGAAAACGGAGCGCTGTCGGATACCGCTAAAAAGGCCATTGCGGGCATGATGACATTGGCTCCTTCGCTTACCGCATTCGGGAATACCAATCCGACTTCATATTTCCGATTGGTGCCTCATCAGGAAGCGCCGACAAATATTTGCTGGGGCGACAGAAACCGTTCGGTATTGGTGCGTGTGCCGCTCGGATGGACAGCGGGAGCGGATATGTGCCGGCAGGTAAATCCGTTGGAAGCAGGCAACCGTGTCGATACTTCACGGAAACAAACGGTAGAAATACGTTCGGCCGACGGGTCTGCCGATGTTTATCAGTTGCTGGCCGGTATAACGGTTGCGTGTCGCTACGGATTTGAGATGGAAGATGCGCTCGCGCTCGCCCGGAGAACCTATGTGGATATAAATATTCACCTGGCGGCGAACCGGGATAAAGTAGATGCCCTGGAGCATTTGCCGGACAGTTGCGCCGCTTCGGCGGAGCGATTGCAACAACAACGCGCCGTTTACGAACAATATGATATTTTCAGTCCGGCTATGATTGACGGCATTATTAATAGACTGCAAAGTTACCGGGACGAAAATTTACGGGAAGAAGTGGCTGCCGATCCGTCGAAAATGACGGAACTGATAACGGCTTACTTCCATTGCGGATGAAACTATAGATAGAAGCCTTGAGCGTCAAAAAAATGCAATTACCCCGATTTTGAAGAAAATTCTTTAAAATCGGGGTAATTTTTATCAATAAGATACTCGAAAAAACCGTTTATTCGCGAATTGTCGTTGACTGATGTTTATAACGTTTTCAGTTTCAGGTTTCTCCATAAAACCCGGATGCCGCCTCCGTCGTGTATCTGAAGCGCTATCCGGCCTTTGCCTGCACCGATTTTCGCATCATTGAAATTGATCATTTCCTGGTTATTGAGCCACGTCGTCACATTGTCGCCTTGTATTTTTATGCGCATCGTATTCCATTCGCCCTCTTTCAGGATCTCTTCTTTTTCGTCGGGAATCTGAACCAGCCATCCGCGGCCGTATGATTCGTATACACCTCCGGTGTCGTGTCCTTTAGGCGCTACTTCAACTTGCCAGCCATTGATTTTGACGCCATTTTCGATAAAGGAACGGATGAATACGCCTGAGTTACCGTCAGCCTCTTGTTTAAATTCGAGCGTAAGATCAAAATCATCGTAATATTCGCGCGTGGCAAGGTAACCGTATTGTTTATCCGGGCCGCTTTCGCAAATAAGAAGTCCGTCTTCGACATACCATTTTTCCGTTCCGTAGGCTTCCCAACCATTCAGGTCAACGCCGTTGAATAGATTGACTTCTTTTGTCTTGCGTGGCAGTTCTTTGATTTTTATATTGCGGAAAGATGCCGGAGATCCGTGATCCTGCAGACAGATCACTCCTTTGTGAGCCAGTCCGTATTCAGGAGCATGCGCCCATTTTCCGCTGTTCTTGCGTTTGAACCAATCGTCGGTCCATGCTTCAAATTCGATGATTTTTACGCCATTGAGCCAATGTTCCACATGTCCGTTGTCGAATACGATCTTCGCATTATTCCATTCTCCTGCGGGATTTACTTTCATCAGGCTTTTGTCGGGCAGGTACATGGCATAATCGACGCCCAGTTTTTGCCATTCTTCCAATGGTTCCTGGAAATTCGGCTCGTCTATCAACTGGTATTCGGGGCCGGTTACATAAGGGACTTTAAATAGCGGATTTTCAACAACATGATAAAGCATGCCGCTGTTTCCTCCTTTGGATAGTTTCCAATCCCATGATAATTCGAAGTTTTCGAATTCTTTATCGGTAACGATATACCCGTTGGCGTCACTTCCTGCTCCCTTTGCCTGGATACATCCGTCCACAACGTGCCATGGTTCGGTTAGTGATGTTCCGTTGTAATCTTTCCAACCGTTCATCGTTTCTCCGTCAAAGAGTAATGTCCAGCCTTCCGCTATTTCCTGTTCCGTAAGCATATTGTGCTTTTCTTTACAGGATGTAAAAAATGATAATACAAGTGCAACGCATAAAAAGTTGCATAATCCGAAGTTTTTTCTTCTTAAATACATAGTAGTTTCTTTTAATAGATTTGAATATGTGACAAATATAGTGCAAATCGGGAGAAGTGCAAAATGAACCTGTTCATTTTTGCTTCCGGGGCGCCTTCTGTATGTTGTTTCGCGAAATCAGGCGTAAATTTGCATTACTTTTTTTTAATTTTCTTTTGCAATCGACGTTGAAAATATGCTTATTTTTATTTCAGGTATTTCGGACAATGTTTCGATACAGGCCGATGTGGTAGCTCCTGTTGTTATCACGTCGTCGATAAGAAGGACATGTTTTCCGGATAGTTTCCCGGGATCTGTTAATTTGAATATGTTTTCGACATTCATATGTCTGTCATATACGGATTTACGTGTTTGCGATATTGTTTCCGTGACGCGGCTCAGGCTTGTTTTGTCTATTTCACATCCGTAAACAGAAGCGATGCCGTTTGCGATGCATTCGGATTGATTATATCCGCGTTTCTTTTCCTTTTTAGGATGCAGGGGAATAGGGATAATCGTTTCAACAGATGCGTAGGATCCATATTCTTTCAGTTCGGTTGCCGCTATCCGTCCTAAATATTCGGCTAATGATTTGTTGTCGTAATATTTGAATGAATGGATTAATTTTTGTGTGATCCCGTCTTTTTCGAAAAATAAAAATGCCGTTACTTCATTAACCTGCGGGAATCCGGCGAATAACGCTCTTGCCGGGTTTCCTTTATTTGTGTGATAATTAGTCTTCGGTAAGTTATATAAACAATTCAGGCATATCTGTTGCTCGTTTTCGATTAGCGGATTTTCGCATAAAATACATAGATGCGGATAGAACAGGTTCGTAAAATCATTCAGCAGATGCTTCATGTTCCATATGATGGTTAAGTATGTCTTTCAATGTTTTAATGATAAGAGCGCTTTCAAATCCGCGGGAGGAAGCGAAACGGTATAATTTTTGAAAGGTATCCTGTGTTGAACGTCCTTTCACGGATTGCTTTTTACTTTTGAGCAGATGGTATAATACGGACGTATATTCGCTTTCGTTGATAGCCTCAATAGCGTCGGAATAGGTTTCCGGATCAATGTTTCTTCTTTTCAGTTCGTATCCTATTTTTATGCGCCCCCAATGATTGAATTTTAATTTATCATTGACAAAGCTGCGGCAAAAGCGTTGTTCATCAATGAATTTTTCCTGTATCAACCTGCTTATGATTCTGTTAGTCGAATCTTCAGCCAATCCGGCCGCTTTTATTTTTTTTCTGACATCATCGACACATCGTTCCGCTTGTGAACAATATCTCGCCAAATTAGATAGTGTTTCGGCTTCTGTTTTCATCCTGCTTTCATTTTTCTTGCAAAAGCGAATCTGTTCTTTCCCGACAGATCGCGAATTATTTCTACTTCGGTAAATCCTTTATCAGACAGCATGCGGGTTATAAGGTTGTCACATTGCGGATTTATTTCAAAACAGATACAGCCTCCGGCTACAAGTTTTTTTTGAGCGAAATCGGCGATTGTCCTGTAGAATAACAACGGGTCTTCATCCGGAACGAATAGCGCGATGTGGGGCTCAAAATTGAGCACATTCGGGCACATGGATTCTCTTTCGCTGTTTTTGACATAGGGAGGGTTGCTTATGATTATATCAAAATCATCGTTCATACATGCGATAGTCGATTCTGTGTCCAGTATATCCGAACGAAAGAACCGGATATCGGTCTTATTCAGGGAGGCATTTATCCGCGCCGTTTGCAATGCGGGCTCAGAAATATCCGTAGCCGATACTTCGGCATGCGGCACATATTTAGCCAATGTAATCGCAATACATCCGCTTCCGGTTCCGATGTCCAGGATTTTCATGGGTGGATTTTCCGGCCGCATTTTTAAAAAAGGCGATTTTATGATCAGGTCAACGAGTTCTTCCGTTTCGGGGCGTGGTATTAAAACGGAAGGATTTACTTTTACCGGAAGGCTGTAAAATTCCGTTTCTCCCAGAATGTATTGGATCGGTTCCTGCTTTTTTAATCTTTCCGTGATGGAGAAAATCCGCTTTTTTTCGTTCCCGGGGATTTCTTTATCTTTGCATAAGATTTGCTGATTATATGATAGTCCGCATATCGTTGAAAAAAGAATCCGGACGAAATCGCGTATTTCTCCCGGAGAATAAATGTCTGTAAGTTCCTTTTTGATATATGCCGTTGTATCTTTCACTTTTAGGATATTTGTTTGTATAAAGTCCGTATCTTTGCGCAAAGGTACGTAATTTTTGTAGGATAGTTTTATGGATGTTTCGGAAAAATATATGTCCAGATGTCTGGAACTGGCGAAAAACGGTCAGGGCAATGTGGCTCCAAATCCTATGGTGGGCGCTGTTATTGTATGGAAGGACCGTATTATAGGCGAAGGGTATCACCGTTGTTACGGGGAAGCGCACGCCGAGGTGAACGCCATCGCATCGGTGAAAAATGAAGCATTACTGTGCGATTCGACCATGTATGTAAGCCTTGAGCCTTGTTCTCATTATGGCAAAACGCCTCCCTGCGCCGAACTTATCATACGGAAGAGTTGCCGGCCCGGATCCTTTTCCGGAGGTAGCCGGCAGAGGGGTCAGGATGTTGCGTGATGCCGGAATAGAAGTCGTCACGGGCGTTATGGAACATGAAGCGCTTGCGTTAAATCGTTTTTTTATGACCGCGCATAAAAAACACCGCCCTTATGTTATACTGAAGTGGGCGCAGAGTAAGGAGGGCTTCCTGGATCGCATACGAAAGAGTCATTCGGAAACGCCTGTATTACTTTCGACCCCTGTTACGCGCCTTATGGTTCATAAGCTGCGCTCGGAGGTGCAGGCTATCATGGTGGGAACAAATACGGTAATTCTTGATAATCCTTCATTGACGGTGCGATACTGGGCCGGCCGTTCGCCGTTGCGTATTACAATTGACCGCCATCAACGGATTCCGGATCACCTGCATTTGTTTGACGGCCGGCGTCCTACATTGGTTTACAGCGAACAGGTTAATGATTCAGCGCATTTTTTAAGAAATATTATAATGTCGGATTTGTATAAACGGAACATCCATTCATTGTTGGTTGAAGGGGGCGCGCAGCTTCATCATTCTTTTTTGAAAGCGGATCTTTGGGATGAGATCATCGTGGAAACAGCCCCTGTGAGGCTGGGAGAGGGGGTGGCTGCTGCTGCTTTTCAATGCATTTCCCGGGTTCGTTTGTCGGGGGTAAAGGAGGTTCCCGCTTTTTCCCGGCATCGTCATGAATCTTCATTGATAGCGATTTATACGCATCGCTAAGTTCGTAAAATTAAGGTATCGTACGCTAAAAATTATAAATAAATACCGGAAGTGTAGACTAATATAAAAAATGTTGTTACTTTTGTCCACTCGAAAATAAAGAAATAATAGATGGGAAAGATTAAATTTTGCGGGTTGTTGATAGTAGGATTGGCTTTTTTAATGTCTTCTTGCCTGGAAAATGATGATACGACGATTGACGACTGGAATCTGGGTAATGCGCAAATCTCTGCGTTTTCATTATCGAACGACTCCATAAAAGGATTGTCCGATGTGGCCCTTTGGAACGGTGATAGATGAAAAGGTTCTTTGTTCCATATCCTATGAATTTGCATCGCTCGGATCTCTTTTTGTCAGCCAGGCAACCGGAGATACAGTCTATTGGAATGGAAGCGATTCCGTAGATTTTTCATCGCCGGTTTGGATTACGGTTTATCCGTATGACGGTGTTTCCACGAAGACATATGAAGCCTGGATCAATATTCATCAGGTGAATCCCGATTCGATGGCCTGGGAACTTTACTCCGGTTTGATTTCCGGCCAATCGTTTAGCGAAATGAAGGTTTTGCCGTATAATGATTCATATTACCTGTATGCTAAGGAGCAATCTGCTTCCGGAGCAGGCGCCGAATGTAAACTTTACAGGTCGGAGGCTTCGGATCTGATACAATGGGAACAGATCCCCGTGAGCGGTTTGCCGGAAAATGCCGTATTGTCTCATATTGTTGATTATAAAGATTTTCTATATGCTTTTACAACGGATGGCGAATTGTATCAGTCTGCCGACGGACAGCACTGGTCGCAGGTTGAAGATGCTCCTTATATAAATACATTAATAGGCGCAATTCCCTCAAACAGGACAGGCGACGCCTCCGTGCTATCCGGAATTTCGAAGACGAATGAAACCTTCCGGTTTGTTATCATGAATGATGATATGGAATGGCAGACAGGAACTGTGGTGCCTGCATCATTCCCGTTGTCGGGATTTGCCGCTTTGAATTATGAAGCAATGTATTATCCGTATTTAGCTGTTTCCGGCGGACGTGACGGCGCGGATAATTTGTCTGCTCTGACTTGGTCGACCATGAACGGCTTGTCGTGGGCTTCCGTTACAAATCAACAATTGACGTTTTCAGTACGCGAAGGTTCAGCCTTTTTTTCTTATGACACGCTTCTTTATCTTATCGGTGGTATAGATGCTTCGGGAACAGCCCTGAAAGATGTGTATTATTCGAAAGACAAAGGAGTTACATGGTGGCAGGATACCGTGCATTTTATGCCCGGAGATTACGCTGCAAGAGGTTTTTCTTCGGTTGTTATTGATGAAGATAATTTTATATTGCTTTTCGGCGGAAAAGCAGGTCGGGACGCGAATAGTCTGAATGAATTGTGGCGCGGACGGATCAATCGTCTCGGCTTCAAGGAAGATTAGAAGTCCTTAAAGATATAATTTTATGTGTTTTTTTTCGTTAGAAAGAAAGGTCAAATATGAATTTTGACGGTTTATTACTAACTATTGACGAATGGATTTATCTTTTTTTCGACGAATAAGCGTTATATTGCTTCTGTGTCTTTCTTTTTTCAGAGTGAGCGCACAGGAATATTTATATGAGATCGGAGGGATGCTTGGAGGTGCGTTTTATATGGGAGATGCCAATAAAAATGCGGCATTTAAAAATATGAATCCCGCTGCAAGTGCTCTTTTTCGTTATAATGCTAATTTTCGTATAGCATTCAAGGCGAATCTGGCTTGGGCGCGTGTGACCGGATCGACGAGAGGGCTCGAGAATGTTTTTCCGGATAATGCGCAGGTCGATTTTGACCGGAATGTGATTGATCTGGCAGGGCAGGCGGAATTTAATTTTTTTCCCTATAGTGATAAGTACCAGTATCTGCAGACAAAACGTATTGCGCCCTATATAATGGGAGGATTGGGATTGTCGGTAGCGCCTGGTAACGGAGGTACCTTTTTTAGTCCTCATATCTCGGTTGGTACGGGGGTAAAATATAAAATAAGGAACCGTATTAATATCGGTGCGGAGTGGTCTGTACGGAAGTTGTTCGGAGACGGACTTGATATAAACGGAGGCAATGAGTTGTTGGATGATCCGTATGATATAGAAAGTGGTCTCTGGAAAAATAAAGACTGGTATTCTATGTTGATGATTTCAGTGTCGTATGATTTTGGTCTTCGGAACTGTAATTGCAATAAGAGAGATATAAACGAAATATATTAGACGTTGTACTGATGTCGTTGATTGAGAAAATAGATAGAACTAAGTTGCCGCAGCATGTAGCCGTAATCATGGATGGAAACGGACGTTGGGCTATGTCTCATGGTCTTGATCGTAGTGAAGGGCATAAAGAAGGCGTTGTTTCAGTTCGCAGCGTGGTGGAAGCTGCAGTTGCAATCGGTTTGAATTATCTGACTGTTTATACTTTTTCTACCGAAAACTGGAATCGCCCGGAGGAAGAAATAAATGCGTTGATGTCTATTATGGTCGCGGCAATTCATCGTGAAACACCGGATTTGATGAAAAATAATGTCCGGTTGATGGTGATTGGCGATGTGATGCGTTTGCCGGGAGATGTTCGTCATACCTTGTCGGAATGTCTTGAAAAAACATCGGTTAATACCGGAACGACGCTGGTGTTGGCGCTTAGTTATTCTTCGCGTTGGGAAATTGTTCAGGCGGCTAAACGTATTGCGGAAAATGTACAGGAGAAGAAAACGGATCCCGAAGATCTGGATGAGATGCTTTTTTCTTCATTTCTGACAACACGTGATATTCCTGATCCGGATTTGTTGATCCGGACGGGAGGTGAAAAACGTATAAGCAATTTCCTGCTGTGGCAGTTGTCTTATGCGGAATTGCATTTTACGGATGTTTACTGGCCTGATTTCAGAGAGCATGAATTTTATGCGGCTATTTTATCTTATCAGCAGAGAGAGAGACGTTTTGGTAAAACAAGTGAGCAAATAATTAAATCCTGATATATGGATAAGAAATTACTATTGTTTATTACATTTTTGAGCATTTCTTTTGGGGGATTATCGCAGACTGCCGATACGGTTTCGATCGTAACGGACGTTTTGGTTGCCGATACGACGATGTTGAATAATCAGGATACAATTCCGGAAGGCGAGGTTCCTGAAGTTTTGTATACATTTAACCGGAAGAAATATAAAATTCAGCATATTGCGGTTGTCGGAGCTGCTGCCGCTTACGATGATTTTGTTTTGATAGGTTTTTCAGGATTATCTGTCGGTGATGAAATCACTATTCCCGGCGATGAAATTACGGAAGCTGTCAATCGCTTCTGGCGTCAGGGTCTGTTTTCCGATATAAAGATACTTGCCACAAGGGTAGTTGATGATAAGGTTTGGCTTGAGATACGCCTCAGGCCGCGTCCCCGTATTTCCGAAATAACTTATAACGGAGTTAAAAAGGGCGAGCGCACGGATCTTGAAACAAGGCTGAACCTGCGTAAAGGTCATCAGATAACTCCTCATATTATAGATCGTGCCAAATTGCTTATAAAGAAATATTTCGATGATAAAGGTTTTAAAAACGTCGATATTGATGTAGTCGAAAAGCCGGCTCCTGCTAAAGAAGGTGAAGTGATCGTCAACATTAACATTAATAAAAACGAAAAAACAAAAATACAAAAGATTTATTTTGAAGGAAATGAAATGCTTACCGATTTCCAGCTTCGTAAAGCGATGAAGAAAACGAATGAGCGTTTCAGCATGATAGAGCGTTTCCGGAACAGTTGGCTGGAATTATTCAGTACGAAAAAATTCACGACGACCGAATATGAAAATGACAAAAAAAATCTGATAGATAAGTACAATGAGTTCGGATACCGTGATGCGGTGATTGTTGCGGACAGCGTAGTTTCTTATGATGAAAAGCGGATGAATATTTTCCTTACGATAGACGAGGGGCCGAAGTATTATTTAAAAGATATTCAGTTTGTAGGTAATACGAAATATTCTTCCGATTATCTTGGAGCGTTACTGAATATGAAATCCGGTGATGTTTATAACATGAAGAAACTGATGGATCGTATGTATTCGGACGAAGACGCTGTTATGAATGTCTACTCAAATAACGGATATATGTTTGCAAACGCCGACCCGGTGGAGGTTGATATTCAGAATGACTCCATCGCATTGGAAGTCCGTATCATAGAAGGGCCACAGGCTACTATTAATAAGGTGGTAATCAATGGGAATGACCGGTTGTATGAAGATATTATCCGAAGGGAACTCCGTACAAAACCCGGAGATTTGTTCAGTCGTGAAGCGTTGATGCGATCTTTACGTGACTTGGCGCAGGTGGGGCATTTTGATCCTGAGAATATGAAGCCGGATTTCACTCCCAACCCGGATAACGGAACGGTAGACCTGATATATAACCTGACTTCCAAGGCGAATGACCAGATTGAGTTTTCACTTGGTTGGGGGCAGACAGGTGTGATCGGTAAGCTGGGATTGAAGTTTACCAATTTTTCAATGAAGAATCTTTTGAATACAAATACATATAAGGGGATTATTCCTCAGGGTGAGGGACAGACGCTTAATATCAGCGGTCAGACAAATGCCCAGTATTATCAGGCTTACAGCATTTCGTTTCTGGATCCGTGGTTCGGAGGAAAACGGCCGAATACGCTTTCCCTCAGCGCCTATTTTTCCCGGTATACCGGTATAAACAACCGGTATTACAATCAGGTGCAAAGCCAGGCATTAAATAACTATTACAATAACTATTATAATAATTCTTATTATGGCGGATACGGCGGTTATGGTGGTTATGGCGGTTATGGTGATTACGGCGGCAACTATTATGAAAGCGCTTATGACAAGAGCAAATATATGCAAATTCTCGGTTTTTCAGTTGGTTACGGGAAGCGTTTGAATTGGCCGGACGACTATTTCCAGTTTATGGCCACCCTGAATTATCAGATGTATATGTTGAATAACTGGACCAGCGCTTCTTATCAGTTTGGATTGCCGGATAACGGGAATTACCATGATATAAACATGGAACTCACCTTTCAGCGCAATTCTATTGATAATCCGCTGTATACCCGTTTTGGTTCGCAATTCATACTTACCGGTTCATCTACTTTGCCTTATTCGCTCTTTGACGGTAAAGATTATAAAAACATGACTTCGGATGAAGAGAGGTATAAATTAGTTGAATATTATAAGATAAAATTCAAGAGTAAGGTATTCATTCCTCTTTTACCGCTACCCCAGTATGGCGGACCTCAGCGTACGCCCGTATTGATGTCGCGTGTTGAAGTCGGCTGGATTGGTGATTACAATAAGTATAAAAAATCTCCGTTCGGAACGTTTTATATGGGAGGTGATGGTATGACAGGCGGTTATAATTATTATCAGGAGACTGTGGCGTTGAGGGGATATGATAACGGGGAAATTGCCGGAAATAATTACTCAATGCTGAATGCCCGCGCCTATTCGCGTATGTCGCTCGAATTGCGTTTTCCGCTTATACTTGAGCCTTCGAGTACGATTTATGGACTTGTTTTTGGTGAAGCCGGGGATGCCTGGAACAAAATTTCCGATTTTAAACCGTTTAACCTGAAGCGCTCGGCCGGAGCCGGAGTACGTATCTTCCTACCGATGATCGGTCTGATGGGAATTGACTGGGCGTATGGGTTTGACAAGCCTTACGGGTCTTCGAGCAGAGGTGGCGGAAATTTCCACTTTATACTCGGTCAGGAATTCTAAAACTAAATTGTATTTTGCTGATGTTGTGCTTTATGTTAATTTAACAAATGAGGAATGAAACTTCGGCAGATATTTACAGTCTAAGAGCAAGATCGGCCGGATTTATCAATGGATGAATATGAAGTTCGAATGCCGGTTTATACATGGTTTCTTTTATTGTATTGTTAATTAAAAAATGATTTTAGTATGAAACGAGTATTTTTAATATTGGGTATGGTGTTGTTTTGCTCATTGGCAACAACAATGGCGCAGAAGTTTGCGTTGATAGATATGGAATATATATTAAAAAATATTCCGGCGTATGAAATGACAAACGAGCAGTTAAGCCAGCTTTCTGAAAAATGGCAGGGCGAGATTGAGACATTGCAGCAGGAAGCGCAGAATATGTATAAAAGCTATCAGAGTGACCTTGTATTTCTTTCTGCCGAAATGAAAACCAAACGGGAAGAAGATATCATTAAGAAAGAACAGGAAGCGCAGGATCTGAAACGGAAGTATTTTGGTGCGGAAGGTGAACTTTACAAAAAGAGGGAATCTTTGATGAAACCTATACAGGATGAGATTTATGAAGCTGTCAAAGCCATATCCGAAGATAAAGGATATCAGGTAATTGTTGACCGGGCTTCGGCGATGAGTGTTATTTACGCTTCTCCTAAAATAGATATAAGTAATGAAGTGTTGGCAAAGTTGGGATATTCGAAATAATATATTATCTTTGCGCACTTTGTGTTAAGAAACAGGTATTAATTAAATAAAAGAAAATATGAAAAAATTTGTTGTATCAATGTTGTTGTTGCTTCCTTTGGGATTAGCTGCTCAAGAAATGAAAATTGCTGTTGTTAACACGCAGGAAGTCTTTAATCTTTTACCTGAGCTTGCTGAAGTAGAAAGCAAGATGGCAGCTTATACCAAACAATACCAGGATCAGATGAAAGCGATGGAAGATGAACATACTCGTAAATATGCGGATTTGACCGCACAGGGCGATACTTTAACTGAAAACATCAGAATACTTCGTATACAAGAGGTTCAGGATATAGAAGCCCGTATACAGAATTTTATACCCATGGCCAGAGAAGAAATGGAAAAGAAACAGGCTGAATTGGTCGCTCCGCTACAGGAAAAAATACAGAAAGCCATTGACGAAGTTGGGGCAGAGAATGGTTACACATATATTATGTCTCCCCAAGTGATGCTTTACAGCGGTAGTTCTGCTATTGATGCAACGGATAAGGTGAAGGCTAAGTTAGGACTGAAATAGGAACAAAATTTAGTTTGTGTAATACCGGATTTATAAAATACAAGACGGATGCCTGTGCCTTTTAGGAATAGGCATCTTTTGTTTTAGATAGCGTACTTTTAATGAACAGGAACCATCCGATAGGAATATTTGACTCCGGCTATGGGGGGCTGACTATTTTCGAACATATACGCCGGTTATTGCCGGCGTATGACTATCTGTATCTTGGGGATAATGCCCGCGCGCCGTATGGC